>Ga0308175_100000468_pt1 | contig 28300 bp, 21 predicted proteins | sample PhyCR1_3_FD_203893 | JGI IMG/M metagenome (GOLD analysis project Ga0308175, IMG submission 203893) | Soil microbial communities from UC Gill Tract Community Farm, Albany, California, United States - DLSLS.C.R1 | ecosystem: Environmental > Terrestrial > Soil > Agricultural land | place: USA...
TGGACAGAACGCCCGATCGCGTGGCCTCGGTCTCGCCGTAACTCCTCATCACGTCGATGAATTCATCGAGCTTTTCGCCATCGCCGGTGACTTCAAGGACAAAGCCTTCGGTGGTGGAGTCCACAACACGAGCCTGAAAGATCTCCGCTTCTTTCAGAACGGCAGTGCGCGTGTTCTGATTCGTGCGAATCCGCACCAGTACCAGTTCACGATGGACGGCCGGGCCGTCCGTTACGTCCGTCGCCTGGAGTACGTTGATGAGCTTGTTCATCTGCTTGATGACCTGGGCTCGCGTGTTGGGCTCAACGTCTACGCTGATCGTCATCCGTGAGAGTGTCGGATCCAGGGTCCGAGCCACCGTCAACGTCTCGATGTTGTACCCGCGCTGACTCAGCAGGCCGGTCACACGCATCAGCGCGCCGGGCTTGTTCTCCATTAACAGTGAGATGATCTGTTGCACTTCAATTCCCTGCTTATGCTTCCACCGGTTGCGGTTGCCGCAAAACCATTTCGTTTAGTGCGCCGCCCGCCGGAACCATCGGGTAGACATTCTCGAATGGCGTGACCTTCACGTTCAACAAGTAAGGGCCGGGCTCGGCAACTGCTTCTTCGAGCGCCTTCGGCATCTCGCTCACCGACTCCACAGTCCGGCCTTTGAATCCGTATGCTCCGGCCAGTTTCTCCGGATCGGGGAAGGTGCTGAGAGTTACTTCACTCAACCGGTTGTTGTAGAAGAGCTCCTGCCACTGCCGAACCATTCCGAGATAACCGTTGTTCATCACGACGATCTTGATGGGCAGCGCGTGATTCGCAATGGTTGCCAGCTCGGGAATCGACATTTGGAATCCGCCATCCCCTACGATCGCGAAGACCAGTTTGTCCGGCCGTGCGAACTGCGCTCCAATGGCTGCGGGTAATCCGAAGCCCATTGAACCCAAACCGCCCGAATTGATCCACAGCCGTGGTTCCTCATACCGGATGAGCTGCGCGGACCACATCTGGTGTTGTCCCACGTCGCTCGCGATGATGGCCCGGCCGCCTGATAAACGGTCGATCTCGGTCATCAGATGCTGCGGCTTAATCTCGGTTTCGGACTTGTCGGTTGAGAACGGATGATCGGCTTTCCACTCTCGCATCTGCTTCCACCATTCGATGCGAGCACGTGAATTCTTCTCCTTCATCGTGGGCGCAGCCTCGCGGACGGCTTCCACCAGCTTCGGAATTACCTTCTTGACGTTTCCGACAATGGGCAGATCTGCGTGGCGATTCTTGCTGATCTCGGCGGGGTCGATGTCAACATGAATGACTTTCGCGTGAGGAGCGAATGCTGCTAACCGTCCGGTAACGCGATCATCGAAACGAACACCCAGCGCAATCAGCAGATCGGTGTTGGTCATGCCCATATTGGCCGCATAGCTGCCGTGCATCCCGGGCATGCTGATGAAGTTCGGATGGCTGCTGGGCATCCCACCTAGTCCCATCAGGGTGCAGACGGCGGGCACATCGAGTGTTTCGACCAGCTCTCGCAACTCATCGCTCGCGTTCGCTGCGATGATGCCGCCTCCGGCATAAACCAACGGCCGTTCCGCTTCCCAACACATCTGGGCTGCACGCCGAATCTGTCCGCCATGACCTTCGCTGAAAACGCGATAGCCGGGCAGGTGAATCTCCGTTACCGGTTGGTAGTGAGCCTGTCCGGTCAAAACATCTTTCGTGATGTCGACGAGCACGGGACCAGGACGTCCGGACGCTGCAATGTAGAAGGCTTCATGAACGACTTGGGGAAGTTCCGCAATGTTCTTAACGAGGAAATTGTGTTTCGTCGCAGAGCGGGTAATTCCGAAAGTATCGGCTTCCTGGAACGCATCGGTACCCATCAGCTTAGTCGACACTTGGCCCGTAATCGCCACGATCGGAATCGAATCCATCATGGCGTCCACCAGCCCGGTCACAAGATTGGTCGCTCCCGGACCGGACGTGGCACAGCAAACACCCACTTTCCCGGTCGCCCGCGTATACCCCTGAGCCGCAAAAGCAGCATTCTGCTCGTGCCGGACGAGTACGTGCCTGATCTGGTGATCGTAAAGGGCGTCGTACAGCGGAAGTGTGACACCCCCCGGATAACCGAAGATGCAGTCTACGCCTTCTTGAACAAGGCAATTCAGGAGGATATTCGCGCCGGAGAGGAGATTGTTGGCCATGCTTTCGTACCTGCTTGTCCTTAAACAAAAGGGCCGAAAGACTCGATTAGGCGGTCACGGCCCTGTTGTTAAAGGTGAATGGGAGGCAGCTTACATAACAGCTGCCACGAGACCCGGCTGGTCAGCCAGGCGACTCGTTACAGAACGTAGGACTTGGTAAAGACTATCGCTCTGATATGACTCAAAGTAGCCCAGAAGAGATTTTTATGCAAGGGAATCAAAGTATAAAAAGTGCTTATGTCGAGAGCGGCAACGGACCGCCGTATCGTGGGATGTAAGGCTTTGCCGTCAGTTACCGCTTAGCGGTGGGGCTCAAGCACGTCTTCCGCCACCAGCGGCATTCCTGGTTCCATGCTGGCCTTGGAGTTGACGTTGTAGCGGCTGCGTGCTGCAAACAGGCGCTCAACTTCTTCACGCGGAAGGGGTTTAGCGCCGCCCATCATCTCCGCCACGAAGGTAATCCGTGCGAAGTGCTCTACCATTTCCATGCGGAAAAATGCCTGCCATACATCGCCTCCCCAGGTAGTACAGCCGTGGTTTTCCAGCAAAACCGCGTCGTAGTTCGGGATGTAAGGAAGCATGCCGTCACTCAGCGCGGGCGTTCCCGGCAGACCGTAAGCAGCTAACGGAACAGCGCCCAGGTGAATCACCACTTCGGGTAGCAGGGCCTTGTCTAAGGCGCGACCGGCAGTGGCGAACCCGGTTGCAACTGGCGGGTGAGCATGAACCACAGAATGCACGTCAGGCCGCATCCCGTAAACGGTGAGGTGCATTGCAATCTCACTCGTACCATCGCGCCGTCCGTCCACTTTCTTGCCATTCGAGTCGCAAATGATCAGGTCGTCCGCTTCTACTCGCCCCTTGCTGATCGCGGTTGGAGTGCAGAGGATCCGGTTAGCATCCAGCCGGATGCTGACGTTTCCGTCGTTCATAGCGACCCAACCCTTTTCGTAGATTAGGCGGCAGACTCGAACGAGATCCGCGCGATACTCCCCCTCAGTCTTGCTCATGAGTTTCACCAGATTCTATCAGGCTGAGGCTTTCCCCGTCGCTACAATGGAGCGGTGGAAAAGCGCCGTATGTGCCCGAATTGCCGGGCCTTTATCACGACAAGCGATCGCGTGTGCCCATACTGCGAAGCGCCGGTGGGTCCCCGGGCGATCGACTTGAGGAGCGCTCAGATAGGGCTCACGTCCATGCCCCGAGCCAACATGACCAGCATCATCATCCTGGTCATTAACATCACCTTTTTCCTTCTCGAACTCATCGTGAACAGCCAGCGGTATCAGGGGCCTCTCGACACGCTGTACCCACAAACTCTGGTAGACATGGGCGCAAAGTATGCTCCGTACATAAGTGCCGGCCAATACTGGCGGCTCATCACGGCGGGGTTCCTCCATGGTGGTTTCCTGCATATCGCGATGAACTCGTGGGTGCTGTTCGATCTGGTCAGTGAAGTCGAGCAGTTCTACGGCACGAGCCGCCTTATCTTCGCCTATATTTTCACCACGATCACCGGCTTCTGGCTCAGTTCGGTTTGGAATCCGCTTGCGCCCTCTGTGGGCGCCTCGGCAGCTTGCTTTGGCCTGATCGGAATTATGCTCGCGATGGGCATCCGGCAGCGTTCCGATCCGATGACGCAGGCCGTGCGAGCCTACTACGGGCGATGGGCAGTCTACGCTCTGATTTTCAGCTTCCTACCGGGATTCAATACTGACATCGCCGCTCACGTCGGAGGTTTAGCGGGTGGCTTCTTTGTTGGTCTGGTTGCCGGCCTCCCGGGGTTGCCGGATACTCCGCGCGAACAACTTTGGAAGACGCTGGCCGGAGTTGCCGTGGCCGTCACCTTGTATGCCTTCGTACAGGACTACATTTCGTTTGCCGGTCTGCACCGGCACGTGACTGCTTACCGCTGAAGCTAGCCTGACGGACGAACCGGCTTGGCACAACCCATTCTGCTTCGCGGGGCCAAACAACTGCTGACGTTGGGAGGTCCAGGCGGCGCTCGACGCGGCGCAGACCTGCGGAATATCGGTCTGATTCAGGACGGTTCGGTTCTGATTCGGGACGGCGTGATTGCGTCCGTGGGCAGTACTCGCCGCCTCGAGAACTTGAAGGAAGTACGGGGCGCGCTGGATATACCCGTTCACGGCAGGGTCGTGATGCCGAGTTTTGTCGACGCCGGACTCCACATCAGCTTGAGCCGTTCCCGCACCAGCCACAAACCGAAGCGAGCCTCGGATTTCCATGAAGACAGCTTGGCCCTGATGCGCGGTTGTCTTGTTCACGGAACGGTCACCGCGGATGCTAAGGCAAGCGCCGACGCCACCGAGTATCACTCCGATATCTCAGTCTTCCGAAGGCTCGCCAAGATCGGCGACACTCCGGTTCGGCTCTTTCGTACCTGGCGGATCGGTCAGCGCCCGCTGATGAACGACGCGGACCGCACCGACCTGAGCGAAACTTTGAAGACAATGCTCGCTCGTGGTCTGATCCATACGATCGCGATCGAGCCGCTGTCCGAAGAGGCAGAAGAACTCGAAATACTTGTGGGCGCGAAGGCCTCGGGCGCGAGATTCCATGTGATCTGGTCCGGCGGAAGCCCGCGGCTGTTCGAGCAACTCATCACCCGTTTAGAACCGATTTCGGTCTTCTATAAATGTGAACCGAACGCGAGCGAGGCGGCCATTCTTGCCGACATGTCTTCGGTCGCGGTTCTTCCGGCCGGCAAGCATGTGTTCGAAGGTCCGCCAACCACCATCGGCCGGGATCTTGTCGACTCTGGTGTTGCCGTTGCGCTATCCAGCGGATACCATTCGGTATCGGCCGCCAGTTTCAGCATGCAGATGTCTATCGCGCTGGCTGTCACGCGCCTGGGACTTACCGTCGAAGAAGCAATTACGGCGGCGACGGCCAACGCGGCGCATGCGATTGGTTGCGGTCACCTGACGGGTAGTTTAGAGATCGGCAAGCAGGCGGACCTGATCATCCTCAACGTGCCGGATTACCGCGAGATCCCGGAACAGTTCGGAATTAACCACGTCGCGATGGTTTTCCGGTCCGGCGCAATCGCCCTGAATAGAACCAAATGGAGAGCACCCAGTGAATCGCAATCTGCTAGTCGAATGCGTTCCAAACTTCTCTGAGGGGCGGTCACGGGAAGTCGTTGATGCGATCGAGTCTGCCATTTGTTCAGTCGCAGGCTCCGTGGTGCTCCATCGAACGAGTGACCTGGACCACAACCGCAGTGTCATCACGTATGCCGGATTGGGCAACTCCGTCCTGGAGAGTGCCGTTCTTGCTGCCCGGGTCGCTTTGGAACGGATCGACTTGAACGGACACCGGGGCGTTCATCCTAGGCTCGGCGCTCTCGATGTTCTTCCGTTCGTACCTCTGACCGGGACGCCCCTTGAGTACTGTGTCGAACTGGCGCATGAAGCCGGCCGGCGGATTTGGGAAGAAGTCGGAATTCCCGTTTACTTCTACGAGGCCGCCGCCAGGACGCCCGAGCGCGTGAGATTGGAACATGTGCGGCGAGGTGAGTTCGAAGGGGTCGGCGAAGCCATTCGGTCCGATCCTTCCCGCCGTCCCGACGTGGGCGGACCTCAGCTTCATCCGACAGCTGGAGCAGTTATTGCGGGTGCACGTAAATTTCTGATTGCTTACAACATCAATCTGCGAACTGAGGACATCGCAGTTGCTAAGGAGATCGCTCGAAGTATCCGGACCAGCAGCGGTGGCCTGCCCGCCGTAAAGGCGCTAGGATTGGCGCTGCCCAGCCGTGGTCTGGTCCAGGTCTCGATGAATCTCACCGACTTCGAGCAGACACCGGTTCACGTGGTGTTCCTCGAAGTCGCCCGACTCGCGGAGCAGCGAGGTATCGAAGTTGAGGAAAGCGAACTGATAGGCCTCATGCCTCGGAAGGCGATCGAAATGGCGGCTGCCGGATTACTTAAAATGCATGACTTTCATTCCGATCGCGTCATTGAAAACCGGATTGAGTCCGCGCTGATCAGATAGGCCCTTGCTACTAGCTGATAAGCTTGCACGATGCGAAAAACTGGCGTTTGCATCAGCAACGTACTCGCCGCATTCCTCCTTAGCCTCGTCGCCACCGTGGCGCCCGCATCGACATTGTGGAATTGGACTTACACTGCTCCTACTATTACCGCGAGCGGAACATTTACAACGGATGACGCGCCGGATGCGACTGGCGGATTTCTGATTATAGGAATCACGGGAACACGTAACGGAAGCCCGATCATCAGTCTGCAGCCGACGGGTACGGCAATTCCCGGGAATGAACCGTTCGACGTCGACAACCTTGTTTTTTTCCAGCAAGGCCCGCAATTGACGAAAGCAGGCTTTGGATTCGCAACGGCAGACGGAAATTTCGCAAACCCCTTCTTTGCTGATTTCTTGCCAGTACCGTCGTACCTCGAATTCTTTTCGACGCCGCCGTTCAATGATGGCGGGCAGGGCCCGGGTGACTCCGAACTTCCCATTCAATTCTCCGCGTCGCCGGTGCCAGAGCCTTCGTTCTCCGCTGCCATTGCGTGCGCGCTCGCTTTGGGCGTTTCCTGGTCGAAGTTTCGCAAAGCTACACAGCGAAGATAAACTCGTCTCCCCACTCCCCAAATAGAACCAGGCAGATAACTCTTATCCACACGACTTACTACTTTGTTAGTAAGTGTGGTCTCTGATCCCCTTCCGGTAACGCTTCGCTTCTCCCAGGCACTATCCCTTACGAACGACGTTTGCGCTGCAGCATAGCCTCGGCGCTTACGGTTCAGCCTGAAGGAGAAAATACGAATGTCATTCAAATGTTTGAAGAGTACCCGTGTGTTCATTCGCGGCTCTGCGTTTCGCAGGGCGGCCGCGGCGTCGTTTTCCGTGGCTTTGGCCCTTGCGAGTTTGTCACTTCCATCATCCGCAACCACTTTGGTCTACAAGAGCTTCGACGACCTGATGAAGGAAGCCGATGCCGTCGTCGCCGGCCTTGTCGTTTCGGTTGATTCTCAGTACAACGCAAACAGAGAAATCTATACGTTTGTCACGCTTGACCAGGTGGAAGTATTAAGCGGCAACTACACCGGTTCAACTTTAACCATCCGCTTAAAAGGCGGCAAGGTTCAGAACGATATCTCGCATGTGATCGGCAGTCCGGAATTCACGGAGGGAGAGCGAGTCGTTCTGTTTGTGAACGGAAACGGCAAATACATGGTGCCTATCGTGGGATGGACCCAAGGTGTGTTTCGGATTCAACAAGACCCTGTTACATCGCTGGACGTGATCAAAGATGCGGACGGCAATCGGGTGGTGGGCGTGCAGAACGGGAATGTTCTTCGCGATCTGGTAGTTCCCTCCGAAGCGACGATCCTCCGCCAGGCTGCCGGACTCGTGGCGGGACAGAGCCGGTATGAAGGTGCCGCGGGTACTAGCGATTCCAAGCCGAGTGAACCGGTGACTCTGCAGGCGCAAAGAACTGCTCTTAGGACCGCACCCACTCTCACCGCCGACGCCTTCCGCGGCCTCATTCGGAATTCGGTCGCAGTTCAACAGAACAAGACGGCTCTTGCGAGTGTTCGAATCATGGACTTCAGCGTTCCGAACGCCAACGTGGATGCGACGAACGAAGGCAAAACGAGTCCGCCAAATGTTGCGCCAGGGCCCGTGGGAGCGCCGGAACTTCCCAGGCGAAGTGATCTCGCGCCTGTGAAGGATCAGCAGTAAAGAGTCATTAGAAGTGTAACGAATGTGGAGACTGCAATGAAATTCAGAACATCGCTTTTATTTGGCAATACCGTGATACAGGTTCTAGCGCTCGTGGCGCTCTCAGGTCCGCTGGTCCGTGGGGCCCAATGGAACACCTGCAGCGGCAATAACATTCGATGGAATGGAAGCCGTGCCGACATGTATATCAGCACTACTTCATTTCCCGCCGGAAGCGCTTGGGACGGGGACCTGCAAAACGCCATGTGGCACTGGAACAACGTCAAGGGCTCCGGATTCAACTTCTACGTAGGCCGAGATACGGATGGTACCCACAACTCGAGCAATGGCCGGAATGAGATTTACTTCGACGTGTCCGAAACCGGTACTGGCAGCACCCTTGCAGTGACTCACGTTCGTTCCCACTGCTACTGGTTCTTCGGTTGGAATTACGGAATCGATGAGACGGATATTGCTTTCAACACGAGTAAGTCCTGGAACACCGGCGGATTCAGTTACAGTAATCTTGGCTCACCTTTCAGCTTCGAGGGGGTGGCGCTTCACGAGTTGGGTCACGCCCTCGGCTTGAACCACGAAGACCGCTGGATGGCGACGATGAACTCTATCTATCCAAACAGTGGGCCGCTCGGGTACTACAAAGAGTTTGATCCGAATGCGGACGATAGGGTCGGCGCCCGCAGCTTGTATCCGGATCGTACAACGGAGATCGACATTGCCGGTTCAGCGCTGAAGAGAACAGGGTCAGGAACTTCAGGCCTGATCTCGAGCCCCCTGTCGGCTGCTCGAGGCACTTATGCAACCGTTGACTTCACTTTCTCCAATCTGAGTACGTCCAACCAGACGTTCGACGTCGGATTTTACCTTTCGGGTAACGATGTGATTAGCACCGCAGACACTTTGCTTGGCATGAACTATGGTGCATGGGGAAGCTCGGGCTTTACCGGAACGTTCTCACGAACTCTCTACATCCCGACCTGGATCGCACCCGGCACTTACTATCTCGGCTTCCTGCTCGATCCCAACAACGCCATCGGTGAAACAAACGAAGGGAATAACATCCAGCCGATGCCGCGAACGATCACGATCTACTAACCGCCTGCTTATCTGATCGGAAGAGGCGCCCCTTGCGGGCGCCTCGATTGTCGTTAAACGCCAGCTCTGGAACGCGCAACGCAGGTCTTTGCAGAGGTGGTCCGAACCGGTAACAGCCGACGGGATGCAGCGCGCCGGGCTGCGCCTTCGCGGGACGCGTCTCTATGATAAGTAGATGGCAGCCACTACAACTCCGGAGCCGGGGGTCTTGTCCCAGTTCGATCAGATCAAAGCGCTTGAAGCGGAATACCTCGTCCAGAACTATGCGCGCTACCCGTTAGCTCTTCACCGCGGCAAAGGTTGCTACGTCTACGACCTCGAAGGCAATCGCTACCTTGACCTGATCAGCGGCATCGGCGTGAATTCGTTGGGTTATGCCCATCCGAGGATCACTAAAGTCTTGCGCGAGCAGGCGGCGCTCCTGATTCACAGTTCGAATCTTTATTACCACGAGTATCAGGGCAAGCTTGCCGAACGACTTGCTAGGGTGAGCGGCCTTCAGCGGAGTTTCTTTTGCAATTCCGGTACGGAAGCGATGGAAGCAGCCCTGAAAATGATTCGCTCGCACGGCAACACTGTTGGCGGGGGCAAGACCGAAATCATTTCGCTCGAAAACTCCTTTCACGGTCGGACTCTGGGCGCGATTTCGATTACAGGGCAACCGAAATACCGGAAGGATTTCGAACCCCTCCTCCCGGGCGCCAGGTTCGTGCCTCGCAACGATATTGCTGCTCTCGAAGCGGCGTTCAGCGAGAAGACAGCCGGCGTGGTCCTCGAATTCATCCAGGGCGAAGGCGGCATCAATCCGATCTCAGAGGAGTTCGCACGTAAAGCCAAAGAACTCGCGGACAGGTACAACGCGCTGCTAGTGTTCGACGAGATTCAGTGCGGAGTTGGCCGGCCTGGTGCTTATTTCGCGTACCAGCTGCTCCATCCGGTCTTGCTGCCGGACATTGTGATCGCGGCCAAGCCGATGGCCTGTGGCATTCCGTTGGGAGTGGTCATCGCGAACGAAAGGGCAGCGGCAACGATCAGATCCGGCATGCACGGATCCACTTATGGTGGTGGACCGCTAGCCTGCCGCGTTGCACTCGAATTCTTCGACATCCTGGACGAACTGCTGCCGTCGATCAACTCGGTCGGAAGCTATTTCCGGATGCGTTTGACGGAAATGATGAAGAAGTTCTCGTTCATCAAGGAAGTGAGAGGATCCGGGCTCATGATCGGAGTGGAAATCGATTTCCCATGCAAACAGCTAGTGCTCGATGGCATCAAAACCGGCCTGCTGTTTAACTGCACTCACGACACAGTGCTGCGGTTCCTGCCACCGTACATCCTGACGGAAGGCGACGCAGACCGTGCGATCTCGGGTCTGACTAAAGTGTTCCGGGGAGCGAAGCGGCCGTAATCCTTTACCCTGTTTCCGCAACGAAGCTCCCACCAACACCTGCTGAAATGCACTCGCATCAGTCCGCGAACTCTGGTATTGTGATTGACACTCACATCGTCCAGGAGGATCGGTATGCGCAAGCCTGTGGCAGCAGCGGTTGCGAGCTTCCTCATATTGACGGCAGCCGCAGCCAGCGAGGACTGGCCCGTTCACGGCGGCACTGAGAACGACCAGCGCTTCAGTCCGATCGACCAGATTAACGAGAAGACGATATCGAGGCTCGGGTTGGCGTGGAGCCAAGAACTCGGCACCACCCGCGGCCTCGAAGCGACGCCGCTTGTCGAGAGCGGCGTGATCTACGCAACCGGCTCATGGAGCGTTGTCTTCGCGTTCGATGCGAAAACGGGTCGACTGAATTGGAAATACGACCCGAAGGTTCCGCGCGATCGTGCTAATTTCATGTGCTGCGATGTCGTAAACCGTGGCGTGGCGCTGCACAACGGTAAGGTGTACGTGGCGACCATCGACGGGCGTCTCCTTGCTCTTGACCAACGCACTGGATCGGTGATTTGGAGCGTCCAGACGACCGACCCTACAAAGCCGTACTCCGTCACGGACGCGCCCATCATCGTGAAGGATAAGGTGGTTATCGGTAATTCCGGATCGGAGTATGGAGTCCGGGGTTACGTCACCGCGTACGATCCGGACACGGGCAATCAACTCTGGCGCTTTTACACAGTCCCCGGCGACCCGAAGAACGGCTTCGAGTCCAAGGCGATGGAAGCTGCCGCTAAAACGTGGAGTGGGACTGAGTGGTGGAAAGCCGGTGGGGGTGGAGCTGCATGGGGAGGCATGAGCTATGACCCCGTCCTCGATCTGCTATTCTTCGGAACCGGCAACCCGGTAGCGTGGTATCGAAGTCTGCGCGGGGCAGGCGATAGTTTGTACACGGCCTGCATCCTTGCGGTTAAGGGCGCCACTGGTGAACTAGCGTGGTATTTCCAAACAACGCCGGGCGACAGCTTCGATTACGATGCCACCCAGCCGGTCATCCAAACCGATCTGAACTTCAAGGGCCGGCTTCGAAAAGTGCTACTTCAGGCGAACAAGAATGGCTTTTTCTATGTACTTGACCGGCAAACAGGCGAGTTTCTGTCCGCAGCCCCTTTTGTTAACGGCATCACCTGGGCCAGTGGAATCGACCCCGCGACTGGGCGGCCCATTGAACTGCCGGGTGTAGCCGACTCGACTGCCAAAATCCTTTCGCCTGGGACCGCGGGAGCCCACAACTGGAACCCGATGGCCTTCGATCCCGGCACCGGTCTCGTCTACATTCCCGTTCGCGATGGCGGTCAGATGTTGCACACACCAGACAAGAACTGGAAGTACGACCCAAAGACACTTAACGTCGGTCTCGATTTTCAATATGAAGGGCCCCTCATTGCGAAGCTCGGGACCATGGCTCGGCCTACCGGTGAGCTATTGGCCTGGAATCCGGGTGTGCAGAAGCCGGCGTGGCGCGCCCAATACGCTGTGGCGGAGGGTGGCGGTGTTTTAGCCACGCGCGGCAACCTGGTGTTTCAGGGCCGTGCCGATGGCATCTTCACCGCCTATCAAGCGACAGACGGCGAGCGGCTTTGGCAATTTGACGCGGGCACCGGAATCATGGCTCCGCCCGTGACTTACACGATAGATCAAACCCAATACATCACAGTCCTGGCGGGCTGGGGCGGCGTCAGTGGCCTTATGAACACGGTTCCTGGGTCGAAACCCGGCTACGGCCGAATTCTTACTTTTACCCTCGACGGGCATACGGAATTGAAAGTTCCGCCATTCGGACATAAGGACCCGCCCGTGCCCGCGGTCACGGAGAAGCAGGATCCACACAATGTGCAACGAGGCGCTGTGCTCTACCGCACCCATTGCACGCTTTGCCATGGCGTAAATGCACGCGCCGGCTCGCTGCCCGACCTCCGCTACTCGACAAAGGCGGTGGTCGATGCGCTCCAATCAATCCTTCTGGAGGGGACGCGGGCGGCGCGAGGCATGCCCTCCTTCCAACAAATATTCACGGCGGAGGATGTAAATGCAATACGGTCTTACATCATCGCGCGCGCACAGGAGTCAGCGAAGAAGTAAAGAGCCATGCCGGGCGTGACGGTGACCCATGTCTACAGCAGCTCTTCTCTTTTCTGAGCATCTAGCGCTTTAACGATCTTGCTGACATCTTGTGATCGGCTTCGGTTCGCGACCAGTAGGGCATCGGGAGTGTCGACGATTACAAGATTCTCCACGCCCACCAGCGCGACAGGCTTCCCGGCGCTCACATAATTGCCCCGGCTTGCCTCAGTGAAGATCTCTCCGGCTGACGCATTGCCGTTCTGATCTTTATCTGCCAGGTCGTAGACCGCTTCCCAACTGCCAACATCGTTCCAGCCGATGTCATCGAGTGCGATGCCCGACACGGTCTTCGTTTTTTCGATGAGGGCGTAGTCGACGGAAATGTTTTCGCACAGCGAATAGACCTCCGCAAGCTTGCTCCCGAATTTTCGGCTTTGAAAATTCGGCAGGCTGGCAAGGAGTCTCGCTGTTTTAGGCTGAAAGCGGCGCATGAGGTCCAGTACCGTGGAAGTCCTCCAGAAGAACATACCGGCGTTCCAGAAGAAATTGCCGGCCTTGAGGAATTTGTTGGCGGTTTTTTCGTCCGGCTTCTCGCGGAAACTGGTGACCGGAGACGCTTCCATCGCCCCCGGCGTCACTCCCTTGGGGAACTCGATGTACCCGTATCCTGTTTCTGCCCAACGAGGCTGAATGCCCAGAACGACAACGTCGCTCGTCTCCGCTGCCTTGTACGCTGCTTTGACGAACTTTCGGAATCGCGCTTCCTTTGTGATGAGATGATCGGCCGGGAATACGCCCAAAACGGCATTCGGATCAGCGTCCGTCAGAATCTTCGCCGCGAGTCCGATGCAGGGCGCTGTGTTCTGCTGAGATGGTTCCGCGATGATCTGCCGCTTCGGAACCTGGGGCAGCTGTTTACGGATCTCTTCCTGGAGGAAGCCGTTGGTCAAAACCCAGATATCCTCGGGCGCGATCACGCCGGCAAGCCGATCCGCAGCTTGTTGAATAAGGCTTCGCTCCCCGAAGAACCGTAGAACTTGTTTAGCGCTGCGCTTCCGGCTGCGAGGCCAGAACCGGGTGCCCCGGCCTCCAGCCATGATGAGAGCATAACGACGATTCGCCATGAATCTACTCAGTGTAGAATTCGGCAAAACGTCTTAAAACGAACGACCGGAATGCTTTACGGATTCGCCGAGCCGGCGTTGATCGGCAACGGGTGATCCGCGAGTTGAGAATCGGGAAATCCGCGGATGACGTGGAGAGTACGGTCCCAACGCGTCCGCGTGAAGAAATGCTGGGCCAGATCGACGAAATGACTTACGAGCGAGCCCACGGAAGCCCCGGCAAGCTCTTCGGTTGAAGCCCGGTAAGACCAGTAGATGATCAACGGCTTGCCGATGATGTTGTCTCGGGGAACGAATCCCCAGTACCGGCTGTCGAGCGAGTTATCCCGGTTATCCCCCATAGCGAAGAAAGTATCGGGAGGAACTACGATCTCGCCGTTCTTCACATGGTTATCGAGCATATCGCGCTGCAGCTGCGCCTGCAGGCCTTCGGCAAACCCCGTCGGCTCGCCCGGGAAGTTGTCACGGCCGGGGTCGTACGGGAACTTGTGATAAACGTACGGCTCATTCAGCTGAACACCATTCCGGTACACAATCCGGTTGATCATTTTCAAGTGATCGCCGGGTACTCCGATCACCCGCTTCACGAACGTCTGCGAGATGTCGACGGGATAGCGGAAAACAATGATGTCGCCGTGCTTCGGTTGCTCATATGGCAGCAAATGCTTGCTGATCGGCCCGGAGGGCGAGTAGGCGAGCTTGTCCACGAGCAGGTGATCCCCGATTAGTAGCGTGTCCTCCATGGAGCCTGTCGGAATCACGAACGCTTGCACCAGTGTCGTGGTACCAAAAAGGAGAAGGAGAATGGTGACTGCCCATTCAGCGATACTGTTGCGAACCGGCTCTCGTTTCGCCGCGGCGTCTGAGCTCTCCTTCACATTGGTATTCACGGTTGCGGTGGTCTGATTTGCCATGGACCTTGGTTCGATTGTAGCGTTCCTGGGCACCCCGTAACGGGGTGGATAGTATAGAGGGCGCCCGATCTACCCCATGACGATCCGACGCCGCTCCCTGTTGAAACAGCTTTCGGCTGGCATGTCGTTGCCGGCTTTCCTTCGGTTGAGCCCTGCGCTGACAGCCCAGCCAACGACTACGCCTTCCGCTGGAGGCCAACGAAAGATTGCCGGAGGACCTTTCGCGCCATCGTGGGAGTCACTCCGGCAGTACAAAGCCCCCGAGTGGTTCCGGGACGCCAAATTCGGCATCTGGGCTCACTGGACTGCTCAGTGCGTCCCCGAGCAGGGCGACTGGTACGCACGGCGCATGTACATCCAGGGTGACAAGGACTACGACTTTCACGTTTCGAAGTACGGCCATCCATCGCGCTTCGGCTTCATGGAACTCGACAACTTGTGGAAGGCTGAGAACTGGCGGCCCGAAGAGCTCATGGATCTCTACGTGAAAGCGGGAGCGAAGTATTTCGTTGCGTTGGCCAATCATCACGACAACTTCGATTGCTACGACTCGCGACACCACGCCTGGAACTCCGTCCGGGTCGGCCCGAAACAAGACATTGTCGGAAAGTGGGCCAAACTCGCCAGGGAACGCGGGCTCAGATTTGGAGTCACGAATCATTCGGCGCACGCATGGCACTGGTTCCAGACTGCGTACGGTTATGACGGGGAAGGGCCTCAGGCCGGCGTACGTTACGACGCTTATCAGTTGAAAAAAGAGGATGGAAATGGCAAGTGGTGGGCCGGTCTGGATCCTCAGGAACTGTACACGGGCCGGAACATGGTGATGCCCGATGGGCTGAAGACAATCGCCGCCGTGAAGCAATGGCACGACGAGCACGATCGCATTTGGACCGAGTCAGTTCCCGCGAACAATCCCGAATTCGTCCGCACGTGGTTTCTACGGTGTCAGGAACTCGTGGACAAATATCAACCTGATTTGCTCTACTTCGACGACACCGAACTGCCGCTTGAGCAGGCTGGACTCGACATCGCGGCGCACTTTTACAACAGCAACATTGCACGCAAGGGCAGGCTCGAGGCGGTCATCAACTCGAAAAAGCTCAAGCCGGAGCACGTCGGGGCGTTGGTGCTCGACATAGAACGCGGCCGGGCGAACGATATCCTGCCGGATGCCTGGCAGACCGACACCTGTATCGGCGATTGGCACTACAACCGGTCCGTTTTCGATCGGCATGGGTACAAGACGGCCCAGACCGTCATTCATAGCCTGGTCGATATCGTCAGCAAGAACGGAAATCTGCTACTGAACATACCGCTTCGAGGCGACGGAAGCATTGACGAAGACGAGCGTCGTTTCCTCGGCGAGATCGCAACCTGGATTCCGGCGCACGGAGAGGCGATTTTCGGTACCCGGCCGTTTGCCGTATCTGGGGAGGGACCTCCCTCAACCGCTAAAACGACGGATTTCAACGAGCGAAACGCGCGTCCGTATACGTCCGAAGATATCCGCTTCACGAGTAAGGGAGAGAATCTCTACGCGACAGCACTTGGCTGGCCCGAGACCGGCACACTGACGGTCAAAACCCTTGCCGAGAACTCGCCCCGGTTCCCACGCCGGGTGCAGCGAGTGGAACTGATCGGCCATGGTCCGGTGCCCTTTAAACAGGACGCAAGCGGACTCGCCCTAAGCTTGCCGGAGCACAAGCCGAATCCCTACGCCTACGTGTTCAAGATCAGCTGACGCTTTGCTCTAATCGGCCTGCAGCTCGATTTGTCCGTTTGTGGATATGATGCGGGTATTGCGGAAGTCTTCGATCCAAGGAGCCTCGAGAAGCCGGGAGGCAGGATAGGTCGTCGATACAGCGAGCACCTGCATCCCTGCTGCCCGACCTGCCAGAATGCCCGCGGGCGTATCTTCGATCACGAGGCACTGTTCAGGAGCTACATTGAGACGCTGTGCCGCCGAAAGATATCCCGCCGGATTCGGCTTGCCTTCCGTGACGTCGTCCGCACTGACGAGCACTGCCGGGACGGGTAGCCCGGCAAACCCCAACCGCAACGTGGCAAGAGCACGACCGGCAGAGGTCACTACCGCCCAACGGTCCAAAGGCAATGCGCGGAGCAGCGCGGCAGATCCCCTGACCTCTTCGATACCGTCTTTGCATTCCAGTTCTTCCCCGTCGAGCCGCATGGCCTCATGTTCGATATCGAGATGCGGAGCCACCTCGCGGAGCGTATCCAAGGTCCGGCGGCCGTGTGACACGGTCAGAATATGATCCAGATCCATGCCATGGCGCTGGGCCCAACGCGTCCAGACTGCTTCCACGCAGCGAGTGGAATCGACGAGAGTTCCATCCATATCGAACAGGATGGCGTGACATTTGAAACGCGGCATCAAACCTATTTCAGCCCATCCGCCGGAAAGGCTGCGAATCCGCCGTCGATGCGTAGCTCCGAGTTCGATGCCGGGCGAACTAGGTCAAAGGGTGTAGGATCGTCTGCAGCAGCCCGTGAAACTGCGAGAAACTGGGGAAGAACAGTCATATGAGTAAACCGAAATTACTTGGAGCCGCCGCCGTTCTGCTGAGTCTGATCGGGATTAGCTGTGGTCAGAAGTCGTCTGCGCCGAACGACCAGTCGCTGGTGACCGACATCCAGTCAAAGCTCTACGGGGACAACACGACGCGCCAGGCCAATGTTAAGGTTGACGCAAAGAACGGGGTGGTCACCTTGTCGGGTGACGTTCCCAGCTCTGATGTTGAGCTGCAGGCCATGAAGATAGCTAATGGAACCGCCGGCGTGCGTAGCGTCAACGACCAGATGAAAGTGAATGGCGCACCCGGAGCGATGGCTGCAAATGAGCCGTCGGGTTCCCAACCTGGCGCAACGCCCGGGAATTCTCTCGCTGGTTCCTCATCCGGCGCGTCGAACAAGCCCACCGCAACTGCCGCCTCGCCTGCCCCCGGCGCCAAACCCGCAAGGACGACGCCTGAACCCGCGGTCGCAGACTCAAGTCCCGCGGAGGCTGCCCGCGCGGCGGAATCAAGGTCCAGGCGGGTCACGCCTGCCGAAGTCACCATTCCGGCAGGAGACAAGATCTCCATACGTACGGCTGACGTGATCGATTCCGGCAAGGCAAACGTTGGCCAGACGTTTCGGGCTTCTCTCGACGCCCCTCTAACCTCGGAAGGTCGTGTGATTGTGCCCGCTGGCGCTCCGGCGACACTGCAGATTCAAAATGTGCAATCTGCGGGCCGCATCAAAGGTAATAGTGAACTCTCCGTCCGGGTGACCAGCATCGAGTACCGCGGCAAGACCTACGAGGTGAACAGCAGCGTGTATGCCGATGCCGGGAAGGCACGAGGCAAACAGACCGCCATCAAAACGGGAGCAGGCGCAGCGGCCGGCGCCATCATCGGAGCGATCGCAGGAGGCGGTAAGGGAGCGGCCATCGGTTCCGCTGCCGGAGGTGGCGCCGGTTTCGGGTGGAACGCCCTGACGCACGGCCAGCAGGTGAAGATCCCCTCCGAGACGATCCTGACCTTTCGCCTGGCAGCGCCCTTGACTCTGCCAGCTTCCCGGTAGTGAGGGGAGGGTCAACTATCATAGAGGTTCGCTCGTAGATGCCCGCTTGTCGCCGGCCTACGGTGACGTTCCATGAAAGTCTCGGTCATCATCCCGGCTGCAGGATTAGGTACGCGCATGGGCCGGAGTGCGCCGGAAAAGACAGGCGTGAGCCGCAAGCAATTCATGCTGCTCAACAACTCGCCCATCCTGATCCATACCGTCCGAAAGTTTGTCAGCACTCCGATTGTCTCGGAGATTGTGGTTGCGCTTCGGCAGGACGACCTGGGCTGGGCAGAAGAACTGTTCGCAGCGCAAGGGTTTACCACAGCCGTCCGTTTGGTTGAGGGCGGCGAAACTCGCCAGCAATCAGTTGAGAAGGCGCTGGCCAGCCTCGCGGACCGAGACGAGAACGATCTTGTGGCCGTGCACGACGCCGTCCGGCCCTTTATCGAGCGCGAGATCATCGAGAAAGTGATCGCGGAAGCGAGTGAAACCGGAGCCGCGATCGTCGGCATTGTCCCCGTCGACACGGTCAAGCAGGTTCACCGGAACAAAGTACGATCGACACTGCCCCGCGAACGGCTGATCCTGACGCAGACGCCCCAGGTGTTCCGCCTTGGCTTGTTGCGAAGCGCTTTCGAAAAGGCCAGGGACGATCTGTTCATCGGCACGGATGAATCTTCGCTGGTCGAACGGCTGGAGCAGGTGGAAGTGTCAGTTGTTCTGGGCACGGACCGGAACATCAAGATCACCAAGCCCGGTGATATGGACCTTGCCCGCCTCTATTTGACACTCGAAGGCTCTACCGCCCTTAGCCTCTCCTGAACTGGGTTCGTTCCGCAAGATGACCAACTTTCGAATTGGGCAAGGATGGGATGTTCATCGCATCGAATCCGGGCGGCCCCTCATTCTGGGCGGCATCACGGTCCCGAGTGAGTTCGGGCTGGCAGGCCATTCGGACGCAGATGTACTGTTTCATGCCGTCACGGACGCGGTGCTTGGATCGGTGGCGCTGGGCGACATCGGCATGCACTTCCCGGATACGGCGCCGGAATGGAAGGGCGCGGATAGCTTGCAATTCCTCGAGCATGCGGTTAAGTTGTTGGAACAAAAAGGCTATTTGCTCGTCAACGTGGATACGACCATTATTCTCGAACGTCCGAAATTGAAGGAGTTCCGCCTGCCGATCCGGCAGAGCCTGGCCCGGGCTCTCGGGCTGGCCGTGGACGCGGTATCGGTTAAGTTTAAAACCGCCGAGAAGGTAGGACCGGTTGGCTTGGGCCAATCATGCGAAGCACAAGCGACGGTCCTTGTTTCGTCCGGAGAAAAATAGCGGCAGCGGCTCTAGCGAGCGGTCGCCGCGCTCAAATATTCTTCGTACGGTCCGGTGAAGTCTTCAATGCCTTCCGGGGTGAAGTGCCAGATCCTGGTTGCGACCTCATCCACCAAATCTTCGTCGTGCGTGACGAGCAGGACAGTGCCTTCGTATTTCTGGAGGGCCTGATTCAGCGCGTTGATCGCTTCGAGATCCAGGTGGTTCGTCGGCTCGTCGAAGACCAGCACGTTCGGCTTCTGCAACATGAGCTTGCAGAAGATGAGACGCGCGGCTTCTCCTCCAGAGAGTGCATCGGTCGGCTTGGAACCTTCTTCGCCACGGAACAGCATCTGCCCTAGCAGTCCATGGATCTCTTCTTTGGACGCTTGCGGGTCGAAGTTGTGGAGCCATTCTGAAACAGTCGTTCCGTTCCGGATGGTGTCGCGATGGTCTTGCGCGAAATATCCGATCTGGACTTCGTGTCCCCAGGTGACGACACCCGAGTCAAGCCCGACATCTTTATCGTCTACGCCCGGACCATTTGCGAGCAGAGCCTTCAGCAAGGTTGTTTTGCCCATGCCGTTCCGCCCCATCAAAGCTATCTTTTCGCCGCGCTGAAGGGCAGCGGAGAACCCCTTGATTACGGGTTGACCGTCGTAGCCCTTCACAACATCTTTAAGCTCGAGAGCGTGCCGGCCGGAAGGCCGCTTCATCTCGAAACGGATAAACGGGCGTTGGATGTTGGACCGTGCGAGATCAGTCGTTTGCAGGCGCTCTACTTCCCGCTTACGGGACGTCACCTGGCTCGCCCGCGTGCCTGCGGAGAACCGCGCGATGAACTCGTTGAGTTGCGCAATCTTCTTCTCACGCTGGGCGTTTTCAGATTCGATCCGGGAACGGATCTGCGTCTTCTGCAGAACCATGTCGTCGTAACCGCCTGTATACGTGATGATCGTCTGATAATCGATGTCGGCGGTGTGAGTACAGACGCTGTTGAGGAAGTGCCGATCGTGAGAGATCACGATCAGCGATCCGTTGTAGTGGGTCAGGAAGTTCTGGAGCCAGTGGATTGACTCCAAATCGAGGTAGTTGGTGGGCTCGTCAAGCAGTAAAGCGTTGGGATGGCCGAACAGCGCTTGCGCCAGCAGCACACGGACTTTCTGGCCGCCCTGGAGTTCACCCATCTTGCGATTGTGAAACGGTTCGGGGATGTCGAGTCCGTCCAACAAAACGGCCGCATCGCTCTCGGCGGTGTACCCGTCCTCCTCCGCAACCACGCCCTCGAGCTCACCGAGCCGCATGCCGTCCTCATCGGTGAGTTCGGCCTTGGAATACAGAACTTCGCGCTCTTCAAGCGCTTTCCAGAGCGGGAGGTTGCCCATGATCACCGTGTCGATGACCCGGTACTCGTCAAAAGCGAACTGATCCTGGCGGAGGATACCGAGCTTCTTCGGCCTTACAACCGTGCCTTTCTGCGGTTCTGACTCGCCCGAAAGGAGCTTCATGAACGTAGATTTCCCGGCTCCGTTCGGGCCGGTCAATCCATAGCGCCGGCCATCCAGGAACGAGGTTGTAACATCCTCGAACAGGATTTTCCCGCCGAAGCGCATACTGACATTGCTGACTGAAATCATGTAAAGGGGGGAAACTCCAGTTTAACGTAGATTTCAGCCCGGATTCGGCCGAAATTCCCGGGCTACGCGGTCTGGCTCCGCACATTCAGGTGTGCGCTTCCCGGTACGGTACCACCAACCCGAGCGAGGGCCTGAGATCCGAATTTGGTGGCGTATTCATGAGTGAAGATCGCACCGAAGAAGAAGATCTGAGCTGAATAGTAAACCCAGATAACGAGCGCCACCAGCGAGCCGGCGGCCCCATACGTCGAGCCCACGCCGACAGTTGCGAAGTAGGTGGCGAGTACCGCTTTGCCGATCGTAAAGAGAACGGCAGTGAAGATGGCGCCGATTCCCACATCCCGCCAGCTGATCGGGACGTTGGGCACGTATTTGAACACAAGCGCGAACAGGACCGTGATGGCGGCCAGAGAGAGCGCCAGGTTCGCGACCTCACTGAGAATCGCCAGGTGAACCGGGAAGAGGTCAGAGAAGAACCGCTCACAGACAGCCACGAACGTGCTCAGAACTAACGACGCTATCAGAACAAGAGCAAGCCCGATGACCATCCCGAACGAGAAGAGGCGCTGGCGAGCGAACGATCGCAGAGTGGTCGACACCTGTTTCGGGGCATCCCAGATGGTGTTCAAGGATTCGCGCAGCTCGACGAATACGCCGGAAGCGCCGAACAGGACCGTGAGCAGTCCGAATGCGGACGCCAAAAGCCCGTTTTTCGGTTGCGCGGCGCTGTTGATCAGCATACGAACCGTTCTTTCGGCGGCGGGTCCGGCAAGTGCAAGTATTTGTGCGAGCAGCTTTTCTTGTGCGGTTGCGGCGCTGAAGGCGTAACCGCAGATAGCGACGAGGAAGATGAGCAGCGGCGCCAGCGAAAGCAGCATATAAAATGCTAACGAAGCTCCCAAACGCGGCGCGTTGCAGTCGCTCCACTTCGAGGCAGTAGTCCTTAAGAGTTTGAAAAACGCCTTGCCCGTCATACCTTTGGCTCGTTGATTAGACAGCGCCGAGCGCTTGTCTGCGACAGTAGAAACAGATAAAAGCCTGCTCGCGTCCTAGGTTTGGTCCTTCGAAATAAAGCTGTAAGGTGAGGTCTGCGTCCAAGTGAGAAGAACAGCGCTGTTACCCGGCAGGTAATGAGTAGTATTTACAGTCAGCTCCAAGCAGCTCTTCTTCCGTTTGTCTGCGCTCTGGTAGTTGTACCAGTATATAGCCAGCAGGCTGTTGTGGGAAAGGTCGTTAACGCAATCGAGTACCGGCCTGCGCGACAACCCATTGATCCCCGTGACCTCGTACGAATGCAACTGGTCGAGGTAGGGCAGCCTCTGGACCCACGCCAGGTCGCAGCCACATTAGACCGTCTGTATTCCACGGGGCTCTACGACGATCTCCAGGTTGACGCACGCGAATCCGGCAACGGAGTAGTCGTTACGTTTATTACGAAAGCGCGGCGGTTTATCGGTCACGTAGGCGCTCAGGGCCACATCAGCGATCCTCCGAGCCGGGCCATTATCATCAGCAATGCTCAGCTAAGTCTTGGTACGCCTTTCGATGAGGACGACCTTATTGCTGCGCGTAAGACTATTGAGCAGGAACTCCGAACCAACGGCCTTTTCGAATCGAAGGTTGACTACGTCACGATCACGGACCCGGAGACTCAACAGGTCACGATTCGATTTCTGGTGGATTCAGGTAAGCGAGCGAGATATGACACGCCTGCGATCACCGGGGAGACCAAGCTGTCGGACGCTACCATCATCCGTGCCACAGGGTGGCGCATTCCACTGATTCATCGCTGGCGAAGAGTGACTCAGTCGTTGACGGACAAAGGCATCAATGGCATTCAACAGCGTTATGCCAAGAAGAATCGCTTGACTGCGTCAGTGGATTTGGAGAGCGTGGACTATGACGCGGACCGGCGTCGTGCGACGCCGCACATCAACATAGACGCGGGACCAAAGGTCACGATCAAGGCGCTCGAAGCCAAGATTTCGAAGAGCAAACTTCGTAAGTATGTCCCGGTTTATCAGGAAGGTTCCGTCGATAACGATCTCCTGGCGGAAGGCGCCAGCAACTTGCGAGATTACTTTCAGGCGCGCGGCTACCCGGATGTCGATGTTACGTTCCACAGTGAAGAGCCAAAGAACGATGAGCAGATCATCAACTACTACATCGCGACCGGGCCTCGACGGAAGCTTGTTAACGTCGACATCGTCGGGAACGATTACTTCCTGCCCGAAACGCTCGAAGAACGGATGTTTCTCCGGCCCAAGTCATTGGCTCTTCGTTATGGCCGGTACAGCGAGAGCTTCCGCAAAAAGGATGAGGAGGCGATCGAAAATCTCTATCAGGCAAATGGGTTCCGGGATGTCCGGGTTACCTCGACTGTCGACACCAATTACAAAGGCAAGCCGAACGACCTGTCCGTCCAGTTCCGCATCAATTCAGGTAAGCAGTGGCGGGTCGCGAACCTGCGCATTGACGGCACCGCGCGGCTCGATTTATCACCGATTATGCGCGAACTTACTTCCGCTGAAGGGCAACCTTACTCGGACGTAAATATCGCGACCGATCGAAATCGCATCCTCGACTACTATTACTCGAACGGGTTCCCAGGAGCTACGTTCCGATATGTAACCACCCCCGATCCCGACACCCAGACCGTTAGCGTCGTCTATCAGATCACGGAAGGTCCGCGGGAGTTTGTGCGGCAAGTCATCATCTCGGGCCTTTACCGCACTCGCCCATCGCTGGTTACGAAACGCATCGACCTGAAAAGCGGAGAGCCGATATCGATGGTGAAAGTCAACGGGATTGCGAGGAATCTCAACGACCTCGGTATATTCGCCAGTGTCAACTCTGCCATCCAGGACCCTGACGGAACGAATCTCTACAAAACTGTTCTGTACGACATCGATGAGGCTGCCCGGTATTCGTTCAATGTCGGATTCGGGCTCCAGGTTGGCCGTTTCGGCGGGACGACAACGAACATCGGGGCAGCTGGTGGCTCAAGCGGCATCTCGCCGATTGTGGCGTTCGATGTAAGCCGGGTGAACTTCCTGGGCCGCGGCCAGACGTTATCTCTTCAGACGAGATATTCCAGGCTGGAACAGCGCGAGAGCATAAATTACATCGTCCCCCGGCTTTTCGGCTCGTTTGATCGCACTCTGACGTTCTCCGTCCTCTACAACACGACGCAGGATGTTCAGACATTTTCTTCGCGGCGGGCAGAGGCCTCCATGCAGGTTTCTCAACGCCTAAATCGCGCCTCGACTCTGTTGGTGAGGTTTGCGTACCGGCGGGTCAGTACGGGGAGAGTTGAAATTCCTTCTCTCCTGATCCCATCTTTGCTCCAGCCGGTCAGGATCGGTCTCCTATCGACCAGTTACATACAAGACCACCGGGATAATCCCGCAGATGCCCACCGTGGGTTCTGGAATACCGTCGACGCAGGTCTGGCCGGCAACTTCTTCGGATCGCAGCGCAACTTCTACCGGATCCTGGCCAGAAATGCGACCTACACTTCCATAGGCCGCAATCTGGTGTTTGCCCGTCAAACACAGTTGGGCGCCATTATGCCTTTCAACATGGCGCCGGACCAAACCACCTTCGAATCCATTCCTCTGCCCGAGCGTTTCTTCGGTGGTGGCGGCGTTTCCATGCGCGGCTTTGGAGACAATCAAGCCGGTCCTCGCGATATAGGAACACCGGCCAGTCCCGGAGTACCCGCCGCAGTTGCAACCGGGTTCCCGATTGGAGGTAATGGGCTGTTCTTCAATAACCTGGAACTGCGTTTCCCTCTGCTCGGGCCAAATATCAGTGGTGTCCTGTTCCACGATATGGGGAACATCTATAGCAACTTCAGCGACATATCGTTTCGTTATCGCCAGAACGGAATTCAGGATTTCAATTACGCCGTCCAGGCGGCAGGCTTCGGCATACGCTACAAGACGCCCCTGGGTCCCGTGCGTGTGGACCTTGCCTACACTCTGAACCCCTCTTCGTACCTCGGCTTCAACCGGAACGAGACAATCCAGGACCTCATCAAGTGCAATCCGAATGATCCCAACCCAGGGCCCAATTGCCTTGCGAGCCCCCAGCGGTTAGCTCGCTTCCAGTTCTTCTTTTCCATCGGGCAAGCATTCTGACATGCTGCGCCAGGCGTCGATTATTGCTCTCTTTTTCTCGTGTTCGCTCCTTGCTGTGATCATTGACCGGATCGCCGTCAGGGTGGGGAACGCGATTATCAAGGACAGCGACATCGATCGTATTGTCCGGGTCACTGACTTTCTGAACGATGAGCCGCTTGATTTGAGCGATAAGGCCCGTCGCGATGCGGCGAAGCGTTTGATCGATCAAGCCTTCATCCGGCAGGAGATTCGTGTGGGTGGATATCCGCGTGCGGGCTGGGATGAAGCGGACGAGCAAATCGCAAAGCTCAAGAAAGATCGCTACAAGACGCCGGCCGCGTTCGATCAGGCTCTGAAACACTACGGCCTTGTAGAGCCGGATCTTCGATTCGAATTCCAGTGGCAGCTGACCGTGCTTCGGTTTATTGATCTCCGGTTCCGGCCGGCTGTCCTCGTGAAGGACGAAGAGGTCGAGCAGTATTATCGCGACCATCTGGCTGCTCTAAGAAAGGCGAACCCGGGCGACAGTTCGCCAGACGCATTGAAGGAGAAAGCTCGGGAGATTCTGGTGGGGGAGAGAGTGAACCAATTGTTCTTCGCCTGGCTGGATGACCACCGCAAGGACGGGAAAGTAGAAATAACGGAGGCGAGTCTCCGATGAGCAAACGGAAGAAGATCCTCGTAACAATCGGGGCGTCCGTTGCGGGTCTCATTGTTGTTCTGATCGTCGCCTCCATCCTGGTTGTACAGAGCGCCTGGTTCGCCAATTTCGTTCGCGGGAAAATCGTAGCAATCACTGAAGAATCAACAGGCGGAGTTGTCGAGATTGGTGCGTTCGAGTTCGACTGGACTCATCTGACAGCCCGGATCCGTAACTTCGTTCTCCATGGCAATGAGCCCAAAGGTAGCGACGCGCTGGCCCGGATTGCTCTGCTCGAAGTCCGGTTGAAACTCTTATCGGGTCTGAAGAAGGTTGTTGACATCCGGTATCTTGGGATCGACCGGCCTCAAGTCAATTTGATCGTCTTCGCCGATGGGACCACAAATATCCCTCAACCCAAGGTCAAGAAGAAGTCGAACAGCGAAACGTCCGGTTTAGAGACAGTGGTGAATCTGGCGGTCGGGCAGTTCAATATTCAGAACGGCCTCGTCCAATATGCTCAGCGGAAGAGTGCCTTCAGCGCCAAGGGCGAAAATCTACGAGTTCTACTCGACTATAACCAGCTGAATCCGAGTTACCAGGGCAAATTGACGATCGATCCATTGCTCGTTGTCGCAGGGGACAATGCGCCGGCACTGCCCGTCCATGTCAGTATTCCGATCACGCTTCAGAAGGATGCGATTCAACTCTCGGACGTAAAGATCAGCACCGCCGGGTCGCAGATCACGTTGGATGCCTCCGTTCACGACATGAATGCGCCGAAAATTGTGGCACGTGTCAATGTGGCGGTTTCGGTGGCCGAGATGCAGCGAAGTTTCGCCTTGCCCATTCATCTGCAATCCCGGCTGGCACCTAAAGCGATAACGGCCGAAGCTTCGCTTCAAATCGATTCGAAGACGAATACGGTGCAGGTGCAGACTGCACATCTGGCTCTCGGTGCAACCACCTTTCAGGCCTCCGGTACGCTCGAGCCTGGAAAGAGCAGTGCTGTTCAATTCAACTCGAATTTTGCACTCAATGAACTCGCAGCACTCATGGCTGTTTCCGGGGTTCAAACTACGGGCGCTCTGGAGGCCAATGGCACGGCGCGGCTGGATCGTCAAAACAACTATGCGGTAGATGGCACGTTGAATTCGCGCGGGCTCTCGATTCAGAGTGGGACAGCCGTGCTCCGGGAGGTCAGCTTGTATTCTCCCTTCCATGCGGATCCTTTCCTGATCAGCCTGGATGGACTAAAACTCAACGTGGCCGGTGGTGCGCTCAGCGCTAAGGTGTTTCTGGAGAAAATGCAGAACCTGAGCGTTGAGGGGAATCTCCGCAACTTCTCACTCCCCTTGCTCGTGAGCTCAGTCACGGGTAAGCAGTTGGGATACGATGGGGCGCTGCAAGGCTCTATCCGTGCTCGCGGCGATCTCAAAGCAAAGGGCACGTCGGGATACTCTGCCGAGACAAATCTGACAATTGCACCTGGAGTTCGGGGTATCCCTGTGAGCGGACGCCTGAACGTCAAATACAACGGCCCGCGAGATACTGTTGACCTTGGCGAGTCGTTCATTACTTTCCCGCACTCACGAATGAATTTCGCCGGTACCCTCAACCGTCAGCTTGCCCTTGATCTGGAGTCGCGCAACCTCAATGATTTCCTTCCGGCAGCGAACTTCGGGGCAGCGAAACCGGCCGATACACTGCCGGTTGAACTCAAAGGAGGAACGTTATCCCTTCGAGCGCAGGTAAAGGGCAATTTGTCAGCTCCTCAGGTCCAAAGCCACCTTTCGGTCGACCGCTTCGCGGTCGAGGGACGATCGTTCAATCAACTCGGTCTGAACCTCGCGGCTTCTTCGTCAAAAGCGGCTGTGACTGACGGCACACTGACCAGGGGTCGCCTACGGACTGCGTTCGACGCGAATATTGGACTCAAAAAGTGGACTCCGGTCCCTTCATCTCCCTTGAACGCAAATGTGACGTTACGCAACGGCGATGTGGCTGACTTACTGGCTCTCGCTGGACAGGCGAGCATCCCGGCTTCCGGCGAACTGACTGGCGATATACACGTAAACGGCACTTACGGCAATCCACTCGGCAATGCTAATCTTCAGATCCTGAACGCCAGTGCTTACGGCCAGCCGATCGAGCATGTTTCTTTCCTCGCTACACTAGCGGATCAGTTAATCACCTTGAATCGACTCGAGGTTGCGGCGGGGGGCGGTACGCTGGCAGCAAACGGGACATTTCAGCACCCCCGGGACACATTTCTTACCGGTCATGCCCAGGTCCACGTCGGCACCAATAATGTTCAGCTCGCGAACTTTGTCGCCCTGCAAAAGCAGTCGCCAGGAAGTGCTGGCCTCATTCAGCTTTCGGCCGATGCGGCGGGCGACCTGCGAGATTCTGGCGGTACAACTCAGCTTGTCTTGGCAAACT
>Ga0308175_100000469_pt1 | contig 28276 bp, 13 predicted proteins | sample PhyCR1_3_FD_203893 | JGI IMG/M metagenome (GOLD analysis project Ga0308175, IMG submission 203893) | Soil microbial communities from UC Gill Tract Community Farm, Albany, California, United States - DLSLS.C.R1 | ecosystem: Environmental > Terrestrial > Soil > Agricultural land | place: USA...
CAAGCGCGCCTACCTCATCCTCGCGGTGGTCGCGATCGTCGTCGCCGGCGCCTGGCTCACCCACCGCGAGCTGACCAGGAACAAGCAGAACACCGACGACGCGCAGGTCGAGGCCGACGTCGTGCCGATCGCCTCGCGCGTCGCGGGCGTCATCAAGAGCGTCCGCGTCCACGACAACCAGCTCGTCAAGGCCGGCGACGTGCTGTTCGAGCTCGATCCGGCCGACCTCGACGTGGAAGTCGCGCGGGCCGAGGCCGACCTCGAGGCCGCCCACGCGCAGCAGGCCGCCGCGGACGCCCAGGTCTCGGTCGTGCAATCGTCGTCGGCCGGTGGCCTGTCCTCGGCGCGCGCGGCCCTGTCCGGCGCGGGCGCCTCGGTGCGCAGCGCGACCGATGCGATGCACGCCGCCGAGGCCGCCGTCGCCCGCGCGAAGTCCGACCTCGCGATCTCCGAGTCCGATCTCGCACGCGCCCAGGAGCTCTACGGCAAGCAAGCCGGCACGCGGCGCGACGTCGAGCACGCCCAGCAGGCCCGCGACGTCGCCAAGGCGTCGCTCGACGCCGCGAACGCCCAGCTCGCGATGGCGCACGAGCAGCACGGCCTCGCCCAGTCCCGCGTCGCCGAGGCCGAGGGCCACGTGACCCAGAGCGCGCCCGTCGGTCAGGTCGTCGCTGCCGCCGAGGCCAGCGCCAAGCTCGCCACCGCACGCGTCAAGGCCGCCGAGGTCGCCCTCGACAAGGCCAAGCTCCAGCGCAGCTACGCGACGATCGCCGCGCCCGCCGCCGGCGTGATCTCCAAGCTCGGCGCCCACCCCGGCCAGCACGTGATGGCCGCCCAGACGCTGCTCATGCTGGTCCCCCTCGAGACCTACGTCATCGCGAACTTCAAGGAGAGCCAGGTCGGCAACATGAAGCCCGGCGACCCGGTCGACGTCGAGATCGACGCCTTCCCCGACGATACCTTCCACGGCGTCGTCGACACCGTCTCGCCGGCCACCGGCGCGCGGTTCTCGATGATCCCGCCCGACAACGCCACCGGCAACTTCGTCAAGGTCGTGCAGCGCGTCCCGGTCAAGATCACCTGGACCACGCCACCCAGCGTCTCGATGCGCCCCGGCCTGTCCGCCGAGGTCACCGTCCACGTCGGCCGCTGAACACAACCAGGCGATCTCGGAGAGGATCCAGATCCCCCATGGTGTCAGTGGGCCATTCGATCTGTCACGCTGGGCAGGTCGGGATAGTGCAGGAGCGCGCGGCGAAGCGCGATCAAGTCGCGCTGGAGCGCAATGCTGGAAGGATCTGCGAGCGTCAAGCCGACCAGCGCTTGATATCGCTGCTCCGGCGGCAGGCCGTCCACCGTGCCCCGCGCGCGTGAAAGCTCGTCCGCGATCTCGGGGACACGAGCGAGCATCCCCAGGTAACCCAGCCGCCGCAGCTCGTCGACCACGCGGCCGAGACACGCTACGCGCAGGGCGGTACGCTCGGTGCTGGTCGCGGCCGGGCATGCCGCGAACAGCCGGCGGGCCAGCAGGAGCTCGGCCGAGCGAATCGCCGCCGGGACACGCTCGAAGGTGGCGAGGCGCGCGTTCCACCGTAGCTGCAGCAGGTCCTCGCCGGCGAGCGAGCCGTGACGTGCGTCCCGGCCGAGCAGCTCGCCGATCACGCGGTGGAACGTGGTCATGCCGAAGCGTGGAATGACCTGTTCGCGCAACCAGGCGAGCCGGCGTGCCGCCCGCATCGGAGATCCATCCGCGACGATCTGCTCGGCGGCGTGCGCGAAGCCAGCGTCGTCATCGCGCACGTCGAGCGCGAACGGGTGACCACGGTAGATCACGTGATCATCGCGCACGATCTCGATCGTCGCCGCTGCCGGGCCGACGTGTTCGGGTGCACCGAGCAGGAGCGCACGCCGTTCGATGCCACGGGAGCCGGGCTGATACGGTCGCAGCGAGATCTCGTCGTGATCGCCACCTTCGATCGTGCCACGAATACGTATGCGGTCGCCGTCCGTCGTGTCGGTCCAGGCGACGATCAACTCGCAGCGGACGAGCGCACCGGGTGCGGCCGTCAGCTCCGTCTCGCTGGACAGGTACACCCGCAGGTGGCCGTCGTCGAACAAGACCGGCGCGCTCGCCTCGATCGCCGGGACGGCAACGAGATCGCCCCGCGCGAGCAGGTGACCGGGGCCGTCGAGGTAGCGCGTGCCGACATACGACGGATCGATCACGCCGATCGCGGGGCTGCTGTCCACGAGATCGGGGCGCCGCTCCTCGTGCTCGTACTGGTTCACCTGCCGGAGCAGGGCCGGCTCGCCGACGTACCGGCCCATGTGCGCCATGACGAAATCGGCCAGGTAGGCGTTGTCGATCATCTGCATGCCGCCGACGAGCAAGGAGCCGCCGGCGTCCGGGATCATCGTCACGCCGTACGGGACCCCCAGCCGCATCTGGTGTTCCCAGCGCTGTCCACCTTGCACGGCCCCGATATACGCGATCGTCACTTCAGTGAATTTCGGCCTGGACCGGTGAATGCGACTGATCAGGAGCCTGTACGTCAAGACGGTGATGACGAGGATCCCCACCGTGGCGACAATGCGCCAGACGCGCCGGGTCGCGCTGGTCATCGCCGCGATGCACCCCGCGGCGAGCACGGCGAACGACGCGTGACACATCGCGAGGAATGGCGTCGAGAACCGCCGGCCGCCGCCCATGCCCCAATCCTCTCCAGCGGTGATCGGGAGCGCGAGCGAGACCACCAGCAAGACAAGCAACGAGCCCGAGATCCGCCGGAAGTTCGGTACGCACATCAGCACGAAGGCAGAGCTCGCCAGGAGCCACGAGCTCGCGAATGGTAGAATGTTCGCGATCACCGAGACGCGCAGGTTATGCGCGAGCTGAAGTTCGCTGAACAACTTGGCGTAGTAGGTGTTCGGCAGCCAATCGCCGTAGCCGATGCGGCGCCAGCACAGAAATCCTGCATAGAGCACCGCCGTCACGGCGAGGGTGATCGCGACCCGTCGCGCATGCGCCCGCCACGTGAGCTCCGGTGGCCGGGCGAACGCCGCGAGCGCGACATAGAACCCGGCCACATAGACCGGCGCCTCCGGCCGGGTGAGCGCGACAAGGAATGCCGCGGCACCCCACGCTGGCGCGAGCGCGACGCCGCGCACGGTGCGCACGCAGATCCACAGCAGCGCGACGAGCCCGGTGGACACCCATACGTTCTCGAGCCCCGATCCGTACCACAGCCAGGTAGGAGTCGTGATCAACTGCATCGCAGTGAACAGGCCCGCACCGATCACCGCGGCGATCTCGCCGGCGACCCGCCGCAACAGCGACCACACGAGCACCACCATGAGCGCAAACACCAGCATCTCGAGACGCAGGTGCGTCGTGATCGGATTGAACACATGGAGGCCGCGCAGCAGGGTGACGACGAAGAACACCAGCGGGTTGCTGTAGCTCTCGACCGGCGGGCCCTCGACGTACGCCGCGCGAGATCCATGATCCACATACTCGAACGCCGCCGCGTAGGTGATCCCGGCATCGTCGATCGTCCAGAATCCGGCGCTGTGCCTGGCCCAGCGGAACACGACGGCGGCAACCAGGAACACACCCATTCCAGTCGTGAGGCTCCAACGGCGATCGACGACGAACCGTGCCACCCGGTCCAGACCTCGCCGTGAGCGGCCACGCATGACCCCTGCTACCCCGGTGCCCGGGTGCTGGTCAAGGTGGATCCTCCGGATCATCGACGAGCGCGTAGGCGGGCCGCCGTCGATCCGTCGACTCGTCATGGGCGGCCGATCTCCAGCGGCAGTGTCACCGGGACCGGGTTTCGGTGGGGGGCCGTGATCTGCCTGAGTGGGCAACGCGTCTCACGCAGGACCGGCGCATGCGAATCGCGATACCGTCCGCGCATGCGCCAGATCTGGATCTCGAAGGCCGGTCCTCCGGAAGTGTTGGTCGTGCGCGAAGCACCAGACCCCGAGCCTGCAGAGGGCGAGGTGCGCATCCGCGTGAAGGCCGCGGGCATCAACTTCGCCGATCTGATGGCGCGCGTCGGGCTCTACCCGGACGCGCCGAAGCTCCCGTGCGTCGTCGGGTACGAGGTCTCCGGCGTGATCGACCGCGTCGGCAAGGGCGTGACGCGCTTGGCCGAAGGCGATCGCGTGTTCGGCATGCCCCGCTTCGGCGGATACACCGACGTCCTGACGGTCAGCGAGCAGCAAGTCTTCCGCATGCCCGAGAAGATGACGTTCGAAGAGGGCGCGGCGCTGCCCGTGGTCTATCTCACCGCGTACAACATGATGCTGTTCACCGGCGCGCTTCGCGACGGGATGCGCATCTTCATCCACTCGGCCGCCGGCAGCGTCGGGCTCGCGGCGATCCAGCTGGCGCAGACCAGGAAGACCATCCTGTTCGGCACCGCCTCGCCGGGCAAGCATGGCTTCCTCCGCGACAAGGGCATGCACCATCCGATCGACTCCGGCGGGGACTGGGCCGCCGAGGTGCGCCAGATCCTCGCGAAGGACAAGATCGAAGGCCTCGACCTCGTCCTGGACGCCGTCGGCGGGGACTCGTGGGGGAAGAGCTACGATCTCCTCGGGCCCACGGGGCGGCTCGTCGCGTTCGGGCTGTCCGCCGCGGCGTCGGGGAAGAAGCGGAGCCTCGTGCATGCGGCGATGCAGGTCATGAAGATTCGCAAGTACAACCCGATGAAGCTGATGGACGCGAACAAGACCGTCAGCGGTTGCAACATGGGGCACATGTTCGGCCGGCTGGACCTGCTGACGCCGCAGTTCGAGGCGCTGATCGCGCTGTACGAACAGGGCAAGATCCACCCGCGCGTCGACAAGACCTTCACGTTCGACGAGGCGCCGGCCGCCCACCACTACATCCACGACCGCAAGGCGATCGGGAAGGTGCTCCTGATTCCGTGAACGCGATGCGCTAGCGCGGGCGCGCGACGACGGGCATGCGCTGGCGCTGGTCTTCCTGTTCGCCGGCGGGATGAAGCTCATCCTGCCGGCGGACGAGCTGGTCAAGCAGACGCCGCTGCCTGTGCTGTTCCTCCGCTTCATCGGGCTCTGCGAGGTGCTGGGAGCGCTCGGGCTCATCCTGCCGGGGCTGCTCGGCATCCGCCGCGGCCTCACGCCGCTCGCCGCTGCGGGCCTCGCGATCATCATGATCGGCGCGACGGTGGTGACCCTGGCGCAAGGTCAGGTCGCGCCCGCGCTGGTACCGGTCCTCGTCGGCGCGCTCGCGACGTTCGTCGTGTACCGGCACCGGCGCTCGGCGGTGCACGCCGCGAAGCCCAGCGCGCCGATCGCATGAGTGAATGTCAGGCCATCGGTGCGTGGCACACCGCGAACGCTTACACTCGTGCCGCATGGCAAGACAGGCGAACATGGTACGTGTCGGATTGATCGGCTTTGGCTTCATCGGCGCGGGGCTGTATCGCGCCATGACCAGCCACGAGATCGAGGGACTCGAGGTCGCGTTCGTCTGGAACCGGAGCGCGGCCAAGCTGGCCGGCGTTCCGGACCAACTCGTGCTGGCGGACCTCGCGAGCTTCGCCGACGCCGCGCCGGACCTGATCATCGAGAGCGCGCATCCGGACATCACGCGCGCCCATGGCGAGGCGTTCCTTGCCCGGTGCGACTACATGCCGTTCTCCGTGACGGCGCTGGCCGACGACGGCCTCCACCACCGGTTGATGGCCTCAGCCAGCGCGCATGGCCATCGCCTGATCATTCCTCAGGGTGCGCTGGTCGGAGCCGATGCCTTGCTTGGCTGGCGGCACATGTGGCGTGACGTCACGATCACGTTCCGCAAGCATCCGAACAACATCGACCTCAGCGTGGTCCACCGGCGCGCCGAGGAGATTGTCACCGAGACCGTGGTGTTCGACGGCACGGTGCGAGAGATCGCGCCGCTGTTCCCGCGCAACGTCAACACGATGGTGACCTGCGCGCTGGCGACCGTCGGCCTCGACCGCTGCCGGGGCCGCATGATCGCCGATCCTGCGCTGGATCATGCGGTCGCCGAAGTCGAGGCCTGGGGCAAGGACGGTTCGCACCTGATGACCGTGAAGCAGCAGCCGATGGTCGGCGTGTCGGGTACGGAGATGCTGGCGTCCGCGCTGCGTTCGTTGCAGAAGGCAACGGGTACGGGACCGACCATGGATTTTCTCTGAACAGCACAGGGGTAGCTTGAGCTCCGCGATGGCGCGGCGTGCGCGGTCGGCGCGCGCGTCGATCCATTCGCCGCCGGGGAGCTCGAGATCCAGGCCGGACCGATGAGGGGTTCCCCAGCGCGTCGCGGCGCGCGTGGGCGCCGGCGGAAGATCCGCGAAGGCGAGGATGCTCGTCACGCGCGCGCGCTCGGCGAGCCTGGCCAGTCCAGTCGATAAGGAATTTTCAGGTGCGATGTCGTGATGTCGGAGATGTCTCTCGATCGACACCGTCACACCACCTGATGGTCTAGCGGAGCAGCAAGAGCGCCAGTGTACCGAAGGTCAAGAGGACCAGCACAATGAGGAGGGCCAGGCGAGCAGGTCCGGCGCCGCGTACAACGGCCTCCCCGGGCGTCGCGGCAACCAACGGCGGCGGGCCCGGCGCGATCTCGATCGACGCCGGCGCTTGATGCGGCGTTGCCGGGTGCGACTCGACGTTCGAGGAGGAGATCACCGGCAGCGCCAGGCGCGGGATCGCGGGCATGGTCGGGCGCTCGGTGCTCGGGAGCTCGGCTTCGCTGAGCGCGGGATCTTCGGTGCGCGGCATCGCGGTCACGGGGGTGGTTGGGCGCTGGGCGCGCGGCATGGTCAGCGTCGACATACCGGCGCGCGCGGGGAGTGGGGGGAGCGAAGGAACGAGGGGCACGAGGCCGGATCGCAGGTCACGCCGCAGCGTGTGCGCGAGGCGCGGCGCCGATACGCTTGGCAAGCTCTCCGGGGTGGAGTCCGGAAACACCATCGGGTGGGCATCGATGAGCTCGAGTTCGCTGTCGAGGTCATCGTCTATGGGACTGTGGATCAGCTGTTGTAGCTGCTGCTCGGGAAGCTCGGCCGTGGGCTGCCGTTCGATCCGATGCGAGCGTCTGGTAGGCGGTTCCCGCCTGACGATGTGGTCACCCATGCGGCTACGTTAGCAATTTACAGTACGCGTGGAAACGATGGTGACATCACACGATCTACGCGGCTGTCGGACGAATGCGCATCGGCGTACTCGTTCGCGTGACGTTGTGGTGAGCCGCCCTTGGTGGGTGAGCGCAAATTATGCGGCGCAACGAGCGTGAGGTGAAGCGTGACGTTGCGATTCGTCGTCGCAATGCTCGCGCGTGCACGCCGATCACGATGTCGGTGGGCAGCCCCCACCGGCCCGCTACGATCTGCGAAACCAGCTTCATGAGCGCCTCGGTGAGGGCATCGTGAAACCTCCGGAGTGGCAGCCTGGCGCCAGCAGATCTTCGGAGCACATCGCCTCCTTCGCGAGGCACCGGGCTGGATGAACTTCGTTCGTCACTGTGGCGTGGCCCTGGCGCCTCAGCGGATGATCCGTGCCAGACGTTGCCCGACGCTGCCTGCGTTCGCCGAAACGTGCATGCCAGTTCCAGCGAGCAGTCGAGAGATCCACAACACGCACGGCGCACGGCCGATGGTGTTGCGGAGTAACCCACTGCTACCCCGACAACTTCGGCAGATCCGCTATCCTGGGTTCAAGCATCGGAGGTGTAGATGGCGTTCGCGGTGGTCGGTTTGGTAATTGCGTTGGCCGGTGCGTCGATCAGCCTGATCGCGTGCCTCGTGAACTCGGCGAAGCAGCGCCGGCGCTTCTCGGCGATCGTCGATGTCGACGCAGAAGTGGCGCGGCTGCGCTCGGTCGCGGTGCAGGAGATCGCGCAGCAGAGGGCGGCTGCGACCGATGACCTCGTTCGGCTCAAGGAGGCGAGGCAGCGCCAGGAACGCGAGGCGCAGGACCTCATGAGCCAGGCGCACGCCGAAGCTGCACGCGTCCGGGCGGCCGCCGCGGGTGAAGCCGAAGCGATCCAGCGGTCGGTCCAGCGTGAACGCGATCAGCAGGCGAAGCTCGCGAACGAGACGATCCACGTTCGCGCCGACTTCGAACGGCTCAGCGATGAACTGCGCAAGATCGAAGGCAGCCTCGAGGACATCTCGTTCGGGCTCTACAAACCGCAGTATCACTTCGACACGCCGGAACAGTTCAAGGCCGAGATGGACCGGGTCTACGACCGACAGAAGGACATGGTTCGAGCCGGCAAGGCCGCCAGCTTCGCGGTGTCATGGACCGTCGGGAACAGCAAGCGCGACGGCGAACGCATGCAGAAGCAGTACTGCAAGCTCCTGCTGCGGGCGTTCAACGGCGAATGCGATGCGGCGATCGCGAAGGTCGCCTGGAACAACGCCGCGAGGATGGAGGAGCGCATCCGCAAGGCGTTCGACGCGATCAACCAGCTCGGCGAGGTCATGACCGTGACGCTGTCGTCCGGTTATCGCGATCTGAAGCTGGCCGAGCTTCGCCTCGAGCACGAGCTCGCCGAGAAGAAGCGCGAGCTCGCCGACGAGCAGCGCCGGATTCGCGAGCAGATGAGAGACGAGGAGAAGGCCTTGCACGAGGCCCAGAAGGCGCAAGCGGAGGCCGAAGCCGAGGAGACCCGGTTCCAGAAGGCGCTGGAGAAAGCCAAGGTCGAGCTGTCCAGGGCACGAGGGGAAGACCACCGGCGCCTCAACGAGGCGATCCTGGAGCTCCAGGGCCAGCTCGCGGAGTCCCGCGCCAGGTCGGTTCGTGCCAGGTCGCTCGCGGAGATGACGAAGGCCGGCTACGTGTATGTCATCTCGAACATCGGTTCGTTCGGCGAACAGGTGTTCAAGATCGGCATGACGCGCCGGCTCGAGCCAATGGACCGTGTGCGAGAGCTCGGGGCCGCCTCCGTGCCGTTCCCGTTCGACGTCCACGCGATGGTCTATTCCGAGGATGCCCCCGCGCTCGAAGCGGCGTTCCACCAGAGGTTCAAGGATCGCAGCGTGAACCTGGTCAACCTGCGCAAGGAGTTCTTCCGCGTCGATCTCGCCGAGCTCGAGGCGTTCGCGGAGCAGCGCGGGCTCGCGATTGCCTTCACCAAGCTGGCCGAGGCTCGCGAGTACCGCGAGTCGGCGGCGATGCGCCTGGCACGAGGCAGCGGCCCGACGACGATGCCGGCGAGCCTCGAGGATCGCGCCGCCATGACGAGCGCCCTGTCCAAGTTCTCGTCCAGGCCCCGGCGCGAGGATCATGCGGGCGAGCCCGCGGGCCCGCTACGCCAGGCGAAACCGTCCTAGGACCTCACCGCAGAAGTTCTGACCGATTCGAAGCTTGCGGAAGAACGTGAACACGCGCGCTGGCAACGCGGGTCTGCAAACCCATGCCCACCTGCTATGAAAATACGTCGTTCGCGTTCTACTCCCGCGCGCAGTTCCTGGAGACCGCGCACACGCTTGCTTGCGCCGCGGGTCTGGGCCCGTCGCTCGTCCGTCGACCACCGTATTGCGACCCACGCGCTGCGCCATCTCCACGACCCGCCGACGTGCTACTGCCCGGCCGTGCAATTTATCTCGCGCCGAACCCAGCCCGCGTCGCTGCGCGGCGCGTTGTCGTCCTCGCGGGATGAGTTGGTAAACCAATCAGTCAAATCCACTGCGGCGGGGTACCAGGACTCATGATCGCGGCCGACCCGATCGTAGGGCTTGCCCGCGATCACCGGGCAAGCTCGACGTTCAGCGTCATGCGCTCGTCACCGGGCGCGAGCTCGATGCGCAGCGCGCCCCGCGCGCCTTCGGACTCGGCCTCGAGCACGCCGGGGCCGGCGGGGGCGTCGGCGATCCGGAAGTTGCCGTCGGCGTCGGTGCGCGCCGAAGCCCCGCCGATCGAGACCCGCGCACCGGCGACCCGGCGGCCGTAGCGATCGCGGACGACGCCCCCGGCGATCGCGCTGCGCGCAAGGTCGAGCCGCAGCTCGGGCAACACGCGCGTCGCGCCGATCGTGACCGCGGCGCGGCCCGCCGTGTAGCCGGGAGCGCGGACCTGCACGCTCCACTCACCCGCGGCGAGCCCGCGCAGCTCGGCGAGGCCTTGCGGATCGGTCGCCCGGATCGCGGTCTGGCCGCCGGGGCCGGTCGCCTCGACACGGGAGGCTGCGAGCGGTGCCCGGGAGCGCGCGTCGGCGAGCAGGATGCGCACGCCGCCACCCGGCGCAAAGCGCAGCTCCTTCCACTTGCCGGTCTCGAGCCTGGCGCGCAGCGGCGGATAGTCGGCGGAGGTGAGCTCGACGACGTAGCTGCCGCTCGCGACGCGATCGAGCGCGAACTCGCCGCGCGGATCGCTGATCGTGCCGCGGCGCGAGGGGCCCTCGAGCACGCGCACCGAGACGGCGCCGGCGACGCCGCCGTCGGGCGCGAGCACCTGGCCGCGCAGCTGGCCGTCCTCGATCACGAGCGCGAAGTCTTCGGGCGGGTGCGCGCGGGTGGGCGTCGGATCGTCCAGCGTGATCGTGCGGCCGACGTCGCCGTAGCCGGCCGCGCTCACGGTCAGCGTCACCTTGCCGGTGAGCGAGCGCAGCGCGAACTCGCCGGTGCGCGTGGTGTAGGTCATCGCGACCTTGTGCACGGTCTCGCCGAAGCCCGTCGTGGCCACGACCAGCGCGCCATCGAGCGGGCCGTCGCGACCGGTGACGTGGCCGCCCACGAGCACGCCGGGCCGCAGCGTGATCGCGATCCCCTCGGTCTCGGCGCCGCTGCGCACCACGAAGGGCGCGCTCGCGACCGGGGCGAACCCCTCGGCGAACGCGACCGCGACGTACGAACCAGGCGCGACGCCGTCGAGCCGGAACAGCCCCTTGGCATCGGAGACCAACGTGCGCGCCGGTACCGGATCTGCCGCGACCTCGTGCGGCGCGGCCGCGATCACCGGCGCGATCACCGGCAGCACCGGCTCGGCGAGCGACCGGCTCGGATCGATGGGGTCGAGCGAGCGCGCGGTCGCGAGCACCACCGCGTGGCGGAGCACCGGCTCGGGATCGATATACCAGGCGCGCCCGTGGTGCTCCTGGGTCAGCGCGAAGTGCAGGTGCGGGTTCTCGAGCGCGAAGCCGGTCGTGCCGATCGTGCCCAGCGGATCGCCCGCGTGAACCTTGTGATGGACCTCGAGCCCGGGGCGCAGCTGATCGAGGTGCATGTAGTACGTGCGCAGGCCGCCGGCATGATCGATCGCGACGAACCGGCCGGCCTCGCCGCGGATCTCGGTGTACGCCGCGACGACCTCGCCGTCGGCGGCCGCGTGGACGATCGTGCCCCGCTTGCTGCCGATGTCGACGCCGCAGTGGCCGAGGCCGCACTCGGCGGCGCGGTTGCCCGGCCGCGACGCGCCGAACCGGGCCGGCCCGATCACCGGCATCTGGCGCGGCCCGGCGAGCGGGTGGACCCAGCGCAGCCGTGTGGACGCGAGCGCCGGGCGATCCTCGACCGAGCGCACCGCCGAGGTGGTCACGCCCTGCTGGCGCAGCACGATCGTCGCGCCCGCGACCGGCGCGCCCGCCGGATCGACGACGCTGCCGCTGGTGAGCCCGGCGCGTGCGACGCGCAGCGCGAGCTCGTCGGCCGGGCCCTTCACGTCGAGCACGCGATCGCCGTCGGACACGTGATCCGGCACGCTGACCTCGACGCGCCACCGGCCGCGCGGCAGGCCTTGCAGCGTGAACCGGCCCCCGGCGTCGAGCGTCGCGACGCGCGTCGCGTGATCGACGTCGAGCGGCGCGAGCTGCACGGTGCCGCCCGCGGGTAGCGGGCCGTCCGCGGTGACCTGACCGTGCACGGTCTCCGCCGGGGCGAGCGCGAGCACGACGTCGTGCGCGCTCGCGGCATCGGCGAGCCGGACCAGTGGCGAGATGCTCGCCTCGCGCCGCGCCCACAGCTCGTACGGGCCGGGCAAGAGGTCGCCAGATCGTGCGATGCCCTCGCGATCGCTGGTGACGGTCGTGAGCGCCGGCCCGCTGCCGTCGCTGATCTCGACAAGGGCTCCCGCGACCGGCGCGCCATCGGCGGTCACGCGCACCTCGAGGTGCACGCGTCGCGCGAGCAGGATGCGCGGCTCCGGCCCGCCGGCGCGCACCGCCAGCTCCGCAGGGAACACGTCCGGTCCGTCGAGCATCAGCTGCTGCCTGGGCGTGGAAGGCGGCGGCAGCCGGAAGGCTCCGGTCGGCTCGCTCACCGCGCTCGCCTCGATCGCGCCGCTGGCATCGCGCCGGGTGACGTTCACGCCGGCGATCGGGGCGCCGGCGTCGTCGATGATCCAGCCCGCGATCGGCAACGACGCGCTGGGGGCCGCCGGCTTCGGCGCCGCGACCATCGGCGGCGCCACGACCGGGACGAACGGCGCGGCCTCGAGGGTCACGCTATCGCCGCTGACCAGCGTGAGCAGCGCGACCGCGATCACACCTACGATGTACGACGCCCATCGGCGCATCCTCCCGAGTGGTGCAGCGGACATGCCGGCGCGGGTGTCACCGGCTCGCGCAGTTAGGCCGCTGCCGGCAGTCTCCGCTTGCCAGTTTGCACCGCATTGGCTGGCATGCTGCCGAATTGGCAACTCGCTCGACTGAAGCGTGCTCTGGCGACACTGCGGGCCGCACGCCGGGCTTAGGGGTTCGGCAGCGGCTGATCGAAGCGCAGGGCGCTCTGCGCCTCGCCGGTCCCCGGCTGGACGCGCCGCAGCTGCCACAGCCGGGTCGATCCGTCGCTCCAGCGGCTGCGCGCGGCGAGGCGCTGGACCTTGATGCCGTTGCGCGGCACTTCCTCCTCGGGGATCTGGTACGGCTGCGCCGCGGGGATCCCCGTCGGCTGCAAGATGCGCCCGCGCGGCGGGATCGGGGTATGCCCGTCCTCTGCGATCGCCTCGGCCAGCTCGAGCGCGACCACGCCGTTGACCGGATCGAGCGACACCGGCAGGAACGGGATCCAGTAGCTCGGCACGTGCGACTCGATGCGAAACGCGAGCGGCACCGGGTTCGACGTCGCCGGCGGGGTCGTGATCGGGTTTGCCGCCGCGTCGCGCTCGTGCTGCGGCCAGGGCTCGCCCGCCGCGTTCTCGAGCGTGTTCTCGATCGCCCACACCATGTTGGCCATCTCGTCGCGGGCGAACCGGACTTCTTCGAGCACGCGCCCCGCCTGCAGCGCCGCGCCCGCCGTCGGCGGCAAGAGGAACCAGCCGGCGGTCTGCGCCGTGCCGGCGAGCGTCGTCGAGAACATGGTCCAGGTGCCGGGCCCGAGCGCTTCCTGATCGGCGCGCGGGATCAGCGTATCGACGCCGAACACGTCGTGCACGATCAGCGAGTCGAGCTGATAGGTGCCGCCCACCGGCATGTCGACCGGCAGCATGAACCAGTCGTTGGCGTGGACCAGCATGAAGTCCATCAGCGCCAGCCGCGCCAGGTCGCGCTTGTCCGGCTTCAGGTCGCCGAAGTCGATCGTGCCGTTCTCGAAGTCCCAGAACCGCGCGTTCGGCATGCCCTTGAAGCGCACGTGCGCCGGTACGATGGTGCGCACGGTGGCCGGCAGCGTGGGCGCCTCCGCCGTCGACGCCACGTCGAACGCCGCCCAGTCGATGAGGCCGTCGTCGCCCGGCGAGACGCCGAGCCTCGCCGTGCCCGCGTAGGTCGTGGCCTCGACGCGCGCCGCATACTCGAGCCGCGCCGGCTGCCACGCGGCGGCGTCCTCGACGCTGCCGATCGGGCCGAGCGTGGCCTCGACCCAGGCCACGAACGCCTGCAGCGCCGCGGCGGGCGCGCTCGGCACCGACGGATCGCCGGCCTTGATCGCCGCGTACGCCGCCACGCCGTCGATGCTGCGCCCGGCACACACGCGGCGCAGCTGGGCCTCGGCGGGGTCGGCGTCGTAGGTCACGGCCGCCGCGATGGGATACGCGGCGCGGAACGGCGCGGGATCGGCGCCGGCGTCGTCGAGCACGCGCGCCAGCACCTGGCCCAGCTCGATGCGCGTGGCCAGATCGGGGGTGAACGGCTCGCCCTCCAGCTGCTGCTCGAGCGGCGCGGCCTCGAGCGGCGTGACCGTACCATCGCCCTGCACCCGGGTGGTCATCGCGCCGATGCGCTCGGTCAGCTGCACCCACGCCGGCGAGCCCGAGTCGACGCCGAGGAACTCGCCCAGCTGCCACTGCCGGGTCAGGAGCCACAGCGGGTCGCGGATCCTCGCCTGCAGCGGCGAGACGATGTCGCTGGTGCGCGGCCGCGGCTCGACGCGATTCCACCACGTGATCGACGCCATCTAGGTCACCCTCTGTTCGATGTGGAAGTCGAGCTTGGTCGCCAGCATCGTCGCGATCGTGTCGTCACCGGCGTTCGCGGCGAGGTAGATGCCGGGAATGATCTGCGCCAGGAAGTCGAGCGCCTGCAGGTCGAGCGCGCGAAGCTTCGCGTTGTCGAGCGTCTCGTTGACGATCGCCAGCAGCGCGTCGAGGCTCCAGGTGGGCTCGAGCGCCGGCGGCACGGCGACGAGGATGGTCTGCGGCGCCTCGCCCGCGGTGTCCTCGTGGCGAAACGCGATGCCCGTGTGCTCCTTCGCGTTGGGGATCGTCTCGACCCATTCGTCGAGGAACAGGCCATAGCTCGGCCGGGTCAGATCGGGCGTACCCGACGGAGCGTGCAGCACGAGCGACAGCTTGCCCGCGGCGCGCACCTCGCCGGGCGCGGGCGGTAGCGCCACCCACGACGCCGTCGGGTCGTGCGGCAGCTGGGCCACGTTCCAGGCGGCGAAGCCGGCGCCGCTCGCCTCGGCCAGGACGCGCACCATACGCCAGCGCCCCAGCGCCTCGCGCACGCGGGTCGCACCGGTGAGCCAGCGCTCGACCGCACGCGGATCGCCGCCGAGCATCGTCGGGCCGTAGGCTACCGCCTGGGCCAGCTCGGCGCCGCTCGCCGTCGCGGACGGGAACTGCAGCCCGACGAGCAGCCGGAAGTCGCGCCCGAAGACCGCCTGCGCCTGCGCGATCTCGTCGCCCGCCCTGGCCGCGGCTTGCCCCAGCCGCGATTGCAGCTCGCTCAGGACGCTGGTCGCCTGATCGACGAGCGAGATCGGGCTGACGCCGCCCTCCTGGGCGCCGGCCTCGAACGCGGGGAACGCGGCCGCGATGCCGAACTGCGAGGCGTCGCGTAGCTGGGCGCGGAGGGCCTGCGCCTGCGCTTGTGTCGGCGGCGTGGGCGGCGTGGTCACCGGAACGGCGGCGATCGCGGCCGCGAGCGCCGTGGCGACGCCTCCGACCGATGTGAGCGCCGTCTGGACGCGCGCTTGCGCTTCGCCGTGCAGGATCTGCGCGTCGCTCACCGCCGCCGCGTTGGCCGGATGCAGCACGTCGACGGGCGCGAGCGGCCGCATGCCGCCGACCAGCCGCAGGATCGCGTTGGCCAGATCGACGAGCTCGGGGACGCTGCGCGTGGTGGCGCGGTTCCACGCCGGATCGGGCGCGTAGACGATGGAGAACGACGCGCCTGGTGCGGCGTCGGCCGGCACCGTGTCGCCGAACGCGGCATGGAGCACGCGGCGATCGAGCTCGCTCGCCGCCGAAGTGGCGGCCACGGCCTTGGCCAGCGCCAGCACGTCGAGCGGGCGCAGCGCGAGCTGGTCCAGCGTCATGTTCACCGTCCTGGTGACCGGCGGTATCGAGCGATCGGGGTATTGCACGCGGCACACCACGTGGCGCGGATCGCCGAGCAGCGCGCCGACCCAGGCGTCGAGGCGCGGCTCGCAGGCGGCGCGCGGCGTCGGCGTCGCCGGCCACCCGGGGGCGAGCGGCGGGGGCGTCGCGCCGAGCACGACGGCGAGGCGGTGGGTCAGCGTGGTCCCGCCCGTCGGGGCGCGCGCGACCTCCGGATCGGGCGGCCGCACGCCCTGCGCCAGCGCGTCGAGCCCCGCGCCGCTCGCCGAGGTCGATCCGATCACGACCTGGTGCACCGACTCGGCGAGCAGCAGATCGGCCACCGCGTCGACGTTGCGATCGAGCTGCGCGAGCTCCTGCTCGAGCACGTCGCGATGCGCGATCGCGGGAGCCAGCCCGCCCGGACCGAACAGCGTGCCGGCCTTCCACTTCGTGCGCAGCGCCAGGCCGTCGACGACGTTGCGCGCCGCCACGGTCTCGATCGGATCGCTCGTGGGCTCGATCTTTCCGGCCACGAGCGGCGCGACCTGGCGGATCGGATCGATGAGCGACTCGGCGTGGGCGTCGTGCAGCGCGCGCTCGACGAGGTAGCCGAGCACGGCGCCGATCGGCTGCCCGTTGCGCACGCTGTCGAGCAGGAACCGGCCCATGCGGACCTGCGCCGACGACAGATCGACGGTGTAGGGCGCCGCGGGCTCGCCGAGGTGCGTGAGGTAGGCGTTGCGCAGCACGGCCGCGGTCGCCGCGTGGGCCATCGACGGGGCCTGCACGTAGCCGCCCGGTGTCGTGCGCAGCGTCTGGCCGCCGATGACGACGGTCGGCGTGGCCTCCGGCCTCAGCTGCTCGACCCAGCCGTAGGCGCCGACGTGGCAGCCCGGCGCGAGGTCGCGCTGCTCGCGCAGCTGCACGAGGCGCTGGGTCGCCAGCGAGGTGATCCACGCGTCGAGCCGGTGCGACACGGCGTCGAGCGACTCGGTGAACAACCGCTCCAGCTCCGCCGTCGGCAGCGGCGCCAGCGCGCCGAGCGCGTCGCGAAAGTCGCCCACGCCGGTGAGCGCGCGCAGCTGGGCCTCATAGTCGCCGTCGAACAACGCGGCCAGATCGATCACGCCGATCACCGGCAGCGTGACCGGGCTGGCGAGCCGCTGCCACGGCGTCGCCGCGGTCTCGGTGCCGGGCACGATCTGGACCAGCTCCGGCTCCTGCCACGCCGCGACCGGCGTGGCCGCATATTTGGCCAGCAGCAAGTTGCCCCACCAGTGGTATTCGGCGAGCGCGCCGTGGCGCAGGAAGCGATAGAGCAGCACCTGCTTGACCGCCTGGGGCAGCGCCTGGGGCAGCGCCTCGAGGTGGAGCTGGTCGATCGTCGCGCCCTTGATCCAGCTGAGGTAGTCGCGCGCGCCGAGCGGGTCGGTCTCCGACAGCGCCACCGTGTCGACGAGCTGCCCGTTGTACTGATGCGCGCTGGCGGAGAAGTTCAGGTCGAGCACGCGCGGATGAGATCCGGCCGGCAACCCGAGGGCGCCGAGCACGCCGGCGCCGATCGACTGGTGGACCTGGTCCCAGACGGCGTCGGGCCAGTCGAACAGCATGAGCAGGTTGAGCCAGGTGCCGTTGCCGAGCACGCGCCGCACCCGGACCTCGCGCGCGCTCGCGTCCATCGCGAGCACGTCGAGCAGATCCTGATCGGGATCGCGGGTGGCGCCGATGTGCGGCGCCTGCCCCGACAAGCTCACGAACCACGGGCGCAGCTTCTGCACCAGCTGCGCGATGCGCTGATGCACCGGCGAGGCCCCGCGCGCCTCCTGCCAGCGCGCGATCGACGTCACCGGCAGGATGCCGTAGGGCACGCGGCCGACGCGGAACGCCGAGCACAGGCCGCGCGGCACGAGCCACTGGGAGACATACTGGCCGACCTCGTTGACCGCGTCGGGCAAGACCAGCGGCGACAGGATCTGATCGAGGAAGTAGCCCAGCGTCGACGAGTAGAGCACGCGGTTCATGTTCTGCGCCGGCCCGAGTTCGACCAGATCGGCGCCCTCGACGTGGCCGAACAGCCCGCGCGGCAGGCCGAGCGCCAGCGTCATCAGCTGCGCCGCCGAGCCGCTCGTGGCGTCGAGCGGCTGGCCGCGCTCGACGGCGAAGCTGCGCGCGTGGTTCGGGTCGGCCGGCGGATACCCGGCCGGCGTGCCGAGCGCGTTGCTCGTCGGCGTGCCCTGGCGGACGAACGCGAGCCCGTCGGTGTAGTGGTGCGCGTCCAGGAGCGCGCCGAGCCGCTGGCTCGTGGCCACCTCGTCGAGCGAGGTCTTCACGCCGACCACGACGACGCGATCGAAGCCCTGCGCGAGATCCTCGGCGTCGATCGGCAGGCGGATCGCCATGCCGCTCGCCACCGCGAGGTCGAAGTCGATGGTCCACTGGACGGCGTCGTCGATCTTGAACTTGCCATCGGGGCCGATCGGCGACTGATCGGCGTCGAGCGTATCGGGTCCGACGCTGAGCGCCAGCGGCTCGACGATGGGCGCGCCCACCGCCTGGCGCGTGACGCCGCCGCGCGTGGCGATCACCATGAACCGATCGGGCAAGAGCCGGGCCTCGACGGCGCGCGACCAGCCGGTCGGCTTGTCGAAGCTGGGCGGCGGCTTGGCGCCGGGGGCGGTGACGCGCACGATCCACGCCGCGCGCGGCGCCGGGAACTTCTGCACCAGGGCCTGCCACGCCGCCAGCTGCTCGCCGCCCGGCTGTGCCGCCGCCCAGTAAGCGCTGCCCGCGGCCTGCTCGTCGGCCGACAGCTCCGGCTCGTGCGCGTCGGCGGCGATATCGTCGGGATAAACGCGCACCAGGAGCTCGGGCGCGTCGCCGGTGGCGGCGGCGATGCGCGGGCGATCCGGCGTCCGGGCGCTGCCGGCCGAGAACCGGGTCTCGAGCCGCAGCGGCAAGAGCACGATGGGGTGACGCGCGTCGAGCCGCGCCACGTCGGCCGAGATGTCGGTGGCCAGGAACGCCGCCAGCGCCGCGGAGACGCCGGTGACCGCCGATTTCTCCGCGCCACGCGCCGCCGTGACGGCGCTCGCCTGCCGCGAGACGGCGTCGCGCGCGGCCCCAAGCTTCGGATCGCCGGCCGCGAGCGTGCGCGACAGCTGCGTGAGCGTCGCCTGCCTGGCCGCGAGCTCGGCCTGCGCTTGCAGGCGCTCCTGGCGTGCCTGCTCGAAGGCCTGGCGCGCCTGGTCAACGGGGGTGCGATCGGGCGTCGTCGGCGTGGTGGAGGCCATGGCTCACGCGTCCTTGGGGATCATGCGCGACGCGTGCACCAGCAGGCGCACCGGCTCGCGATAGGTGATGTACGCCAGGTCCGACGCGCGCGCGCCGTCGCCCACGTGCCAGCGCGCGTGCTTGGCGTCGTTGACGGCGCCGACCTTGGGCAGCGCGGCGCCGAGATCGATGTATTGCACCTGGGCCAGCGCGCTGGCGTTCGCCGCCAGATCCGACCAGGCGAGCGCTTGCCACGAGCCCGGCGCGGTGGCGTAGCTCGCGCCCGCCGGCTCGAGCCCGAAGCGCGGCTCCGACGAGTGCTCCTGCAGCGCGAAGTACCAGCCCGCCGGACCCGACGGCGACTCCGAGCCGCGCGCGTCGGCCGTGGTGAGCGCAAAGCCCCAGAACCCGGCGCCGGTGCCGAGCGAGCCGCGAAACTCGGGGTGCAGCTCGACCGGCGTGCCGGCGGCCCCGGTGGCGATCGAACGCGTGCCGTCGGCGTTCCACATGGCCTGCACCGCGTAGATGATCGTGTTGGGATAGCGCCGCAACAGCTCGGCGCGCACGATCAGCACGAGGTACGAGTCGATGCCGGGCCGCGTCGAGTTGCCGCCGAGCGGCGACGTCCTGGGCCACGCCGCCAGCGGGTTGATGTCCGGCTCGGGGTCCGGCGCACCCGTGACATCCCAGAACTGGCGGAAGTACGATCCGCGCTGATCGGTCGGATACTCGTTGAACAGCAGCGTGCGCCCGAGCTCGTCGTTGGCGCCGACCATGTAGCTCTCGATGAAGCGCTCGTTGGGGTGCGCCAGCGAGGCGATGTCGCTCGGCAGCGCGCCGAACCCCGACAGGATCCAGTCGGGCGAGATGTCGTACAGCGGCCTGTACATCGGCTGCGAAAACGTCGGGGCCGCCATCACCGGATCGAGCGGATCGGGCGGGTTCCAGGGTGTGAGGATGCCGAGGCGTTCGCGGAAGGTCGCGCCGATCGTCACCACCGGATCGATCGCCTGCTGCAGCACCTGCGCGGTCCGGGCGAGGTCGAGCGGGTAGAGCGTCTCGCCCGGCGCGGGCGCCGCGTTGACGTCGCCGAACGCCGCGGCGACGGCGGTGCGGAACCGCGGATCCTCGGGCGCGCTCGACGGCGGCAGCGGCGCGATCGTGCCGTCGGGCTGTAGCGCCTGCGCCACGAAGCCGGGCCGCGGCGGCGCCGCGTGGATCTGCGCGGGCGTGAGCGTCCCGTCGCGCGCGGCGATCCGCCGCTTGAGGTCGTCCGCCGGCGAGCCGCCCAGCTTGAGCGCGGTCTGCACCTCGGTCAGGAACTGCACCAGCTCCTGGCGCAGCGGCGGATCGAGGAACTGCGGCCACACCGCCAGGATCGCTTCGAGCAGCAGCTCGATCACGAACCAGAGCGAGTGTGGGATCTTGCTCAGCCAGTCGGCGAGGTGCGGCGTCAGCCACGGCGGCGCGAGCTGCGTCCCCGCCCGGGCCGGCGTGACGATGTCCGTCGGCGTCGGGGGCGGCGGCGCGATCGGCAGCGCGCCCGTGTTGACGCGATCGATGATCGCCGGCGGCGCCTTGCCGAAGGCGCGGCCCTGGCGCACGCCGACCGGCCCGAGCGGGCGCGCCAGCTTCCTGAACGCGGGGTGCAGCACGCCGGCGCGCAGCGGGCTCTGCTGGACGAGCGCGCGCACCGTGATGGGCCTCGGCAACGACGGCAGCGCCACCAGCACGCGCGGGTGCAGCGCCTGCGTGAACAGCGCCAGCGACGGCACCGACCGCACGAGCACGTGGCGTGCGTACAGCCGGATCGCCGCCTCGCGGGCCAGCTGGGCCTGGCGCAGCAGCGTGTTGGCCGCGCGCACGGCGTCGACCTGCGCCCAGGCGCCGGCGAGCAGCAGCTGCTGCTCGTTCTGCACGACCTGCCAGCCCGTCGCCGCGGCGACGCGCGTCCGCGGATCGGCGTTCAGATCTTCGAACCACGGCGGCTGCCCTGCGGCGTCGAGCGTGGTCTGCGCGGCGTACCAGCGGCCGTACAAAGGCGGCACCAGCGTGCGCGGCGCGCCCGCTTGCTGCAGGCGCTGATCGGGCAGATCGAGCAGCGCGGCGAGCGCCTGGGTCCAGCTGAGCCGCTCGGAGGCGTCCCACGGCGTCGGCTGCGCGTCGAGGGCCTTGAGCGCGCTCTCGACGGCGAGCGGCCCCGACGCCGCCGGGGGCAGGCCCATGCCCGGCTGCGAGACGTCCATCGGCCGCTCACCGACCGTCGCCGGCAGCGGCATGGCCACGATGCGCCGCGCCAGCGACTCGAAGTCGCCGGTGTCGCTGGTCTGGAACCGCCACGAATAGAACACCGGCAGCTGGACCGCGCTGCCGTCGTTCTTCCACGCCGGCTGCGAGACATCGAGCGCGGGGGGCACCGCCTGGCCCAGCGCCGCCAGCCGCGCCGCCTCGAGCGCCGGCACGAGGAACGCGGTGTAGGCCGTGCGCGGATCGAGCCGCCGTGGGCACAGCAGCCGCGCCACTACCTGGTGCGAGGCGTTGTCGAGCAGGCCATTCAGCGTGCCGAGATCGATGTTGTCGGCGGCGTCGACGTGGACGTGCGCCCACGCCCACAGCTGATCGACCGGCGGCAGCGGCGTGCCCGGCTTCGTCGTGACGACCGCGACCGGCAGATCCGCGACCGGGCCGCGGAACGTGTCGATCTCGTCGTCGCGCAGCGCGATCAGGCCGAGCCAGGGGCGCAGCCGATCCTGCGCGTTGGCCTTGGCCGGCGTGAACCGCCAGGCGACGTCGGCGGGGAACAGCTCGAGCAGCGGGAAGTAGTTGGGCTCGACCTCGAAGACATCGGGGCGCGGCCAGTGGCGCGTGATCGCGCGCGGATCGAACGCGCGCACGTCGCCGGGGCCGAGCAGCGCGATGCTCACCGGCACCGGCGCCGATTCGGGGCCCCCGCCGATCACCACCGTCGCCTGCACGCTGGCGTGCCCGGTCACGGCCATGCCGTCGGTCTGGGAGATCTGCGTCGAGATGCCCTGGCGCAGCCACGGCAGGAACGTGTACTTGCCGAGATCGCTCATGCGGCCAGCTCATGGAGCGGGACGACCTGGAGATCGCCGCGCTCGTTCGGGTTTTGCGCCAGGTGCGCGGCCAGCGCGCGAAAAGCTTGGCCCTTGCTGACCGGCGCGGTGATGTCGCGGCGCTGCGCGAGATCGCTCGTCGAGGCCACGACGAACTGCTCCGCCCCGAGCGTCACCAGCGGCGCCGCGGTCCTGGGCGGCGCGAACTTGCCCATCGCCGCCGCGCGCAGCGCCGACCCCGCCGCGGCGTTGCCGGCCGCCCACGCGAGCTGCTGCACGAGGCCCGGGCGGAACCAGGTCTTGATCCGCGGCGCGTGCAGATCGTCGACGTAGATGTCGGCGTACTGCAGGTCGAGCCCGAACTGTTGCCCGAACGTCAGCTGCCCCGCGCCGACCGAGAACCCGGCGACGCCGTCGTCGAACGACGGCCGCGACAGCTTGTCCTGATCCGACATCTGCTCGAACTGCGCCGGCGCGAACTTGTCCGTCACCCGCGCGAAGCCGACCGAGAAGCCGCCCAGCTGGACGTCGTCGAGCGAGAACGTCGTCTGCGGCCCGGGCACCGCCTCGCCGAACTTGGTGAGCTGCTGGTCGAGCGGCAGCACGCGCTCGCGCAGCGTCAGCACGCCGTTGGGATCGACGTAGATCTGCGCGGGGTCCGCCTTGGGCGTCGCGAGCGTCACCGGCGAGGGGATCTCCGACGGCAGCGAGCCCGACCAGTTCTGGAGGTTCCGGATCGCCGCCTGGAGCGGCGGCCAGGCGTCGACCGGCGGGGCCTCGACCTGACGGCTGTCGCCCCAGGTCACGCTCACGTGCACGCTGATCTCGAAGAACAGGATGCTGATGTGGGCGTTGCCGTCGACGTGCCAGGGCGTCGGGCCCGAGAGCGAGCCGTCGACCGAGATGCCGAACAACGTCGTCTCGCCCGAGCGCAGCGCCAGGCCGGCGGTGAAGTCGACGACGAACGAGAACGGCGTGAACACGAACAGCGCGTCGAAGCCGAGCCAGCCGTAGACGTTGAACGAGCTCACGCCGGCGTAGAGCTCGGCCCTGGCGCCGAACTGGAACGAGTTCGACGTGATCGCGAAGTACGACTGGATCGACAGCCGCAGCGCGTCCGACGCCGACAGCGCGATCGTCAGCCGCCTCAGCTGCGGGAAGTTGTCCGGCGGCTGGAAGTGCGGGTTGAGCCCGCCGATCGACAGCGCGAAGCTGGGGTGGTCGCCCCAGCCAAGGCGCATCGCCATGTCGCCGTAGATCGTGAACACCACCACGCGCGAGTCGTGCAGCGTCGCGTCGAGCGAGAACAGCTTCTTGCCGAAGTCGATGACGCCCAGCACGTCGAGATGCAGCTCGACGATCGCCGCGTCGGGGTTCGGCAGCATCACGTTCAGCTGGCCGAGGATCGCGATCACGACCGGCGACGGCAGCACCAGCAGGATCCCGAGCTCGGCGGTGACCAGGTTCAGCCCGCCCCCCCAGCCGATCTCGACCATGGGCCCGAACACGTAGCGGCCCTCGGCCGGCGGGAAGATCGTGCGCAGGTCGCTGATGATCGCCGGCGCGTTCTTGATCGGATCCTTGGGGAACAGGATGTGATCGAGGCTGTGCGCGCGCAGGCCCGCCTGCAGCGCCTCGCTGACGAAGTCGCGGTTGATGCCGCACAGCCCGCCGACGCCGTTCAGCGTGAAGCCGAACCCGAGCTGGATCGGCGTGAACTCGACGCTGATGATGACGAGGAACGAATAGCCCGGCTCGCCGCCGGGGAGCTTGGTGTCGAGCAGGCCGATCGCCTTGACCTGGATGCTGTAGAGCGACAGCGCCAGCACGCCGGCGTAGCGGCCGTTGGGCGGATCGAAGTAGATGTAGCCGCCGCCGCTGATCGGCCCGGCGTCGATCGCGATGCCCAGGCCGCTCGGTGGCTTGAACGCGAGCGCCAGGTCGACCGGCCCGAGGTTGCCGCTGTGGAACGCCAGGTCGGCGGTAAGGCCGATGCGATCGATCGACGCCGAGATCGGCCCGATCGCGCCGTCGGCGGTGACGCTGGCCTCGAGCGCCAGGCCGTCGCCGTCGATGCCGAGGATGACGTGCAGCGCCGTGACGTCGATCGGCCCCAGCGTCAGATCGAGCGCGAACGTGGTCTCCAGCCCCGCCGCGCCCGAGAACGCCACGCCGTGCAGCTTGGACCACGCGATCGAGAAGTCGAACGTGAGCGCGATGCCGTCCTGCGGCAAGAGGGTCGCGAGGAAGCTGTCGCTGCCCTTCGCGCTGATGAGGATCCGGCCGCCCTTGACGCCCGCCTTGATGCCGATGTCGAACTGTCCGCCGGCCGCGCCGGCGCTGACCCCGAACGAGGCCTCCCGGAGATCGACCAGCGAGCCGTCGCTGAACGACAAGAGCGTCAGCGGATCCTCGGAGGGCTGGCGCGCGTAGTCGAGCGTCAGCGCGAGGTCGCCCGCGGTGAGCGGCGAGCCGGCGACGTCGTAGTTGGCGATCACCGACGGCGGCCGGTCGGGGCGCAGGGCCACGGCGATCCCGGCGGTGGCGTCGAGCGAGCCGTCGAGCACCAGGCTGACGTGATCCGAGATCGGGATCTCGAGCCCGCTCACGCTCCCGGTCGCGAGCAGCGCGACGGCCAGGCCCTGGAGCTCGCCGGGCGACAGCTTCGGCAGCGCCGTCACCGCGACGATGATCTTGCCGGCCGTCAGATCGACGAGCGGGACCTCGTAGATCCGCTCGATGCGCTGGCTCGTGAGGTCGGCGCCGGGGGCGAGCGCCTGGAGCATGCTGGTCGTCGGATAGTCGAACGTGCCGGGCCCCTTGAGCGCATGCGCGAGGGACTGCAGCGCGTCGAACAGCGGCGCGAGCGTGAGCTCGGGCGTGCCCCAGCCGTAGACGTCGTGGAGGATCTGCTCCGGGTGCTGGAACAGCTGCCCGATCCGCTCCCAGTGCACGCGATACAGCGTGAACGCGGGCTGAAAGACGGCCGGGTCCGCGGGCTGCGGCGAGATCTCGACGAGCCCGATCAGGCGGAGCAGGCGCGCTCCCACCGAGACCCCCGCGTACAGCTGCTGGATGATCAGCGCGTCGAGCAGGCGGGGCACGAAGGCTTGATCGAAGTGGGTCGCGGCGAGGAACGCGGGCGGGAGCTCGGTGGCGAGCTTGCCGCCGAGCGCGGCGAGCTCCTCGGAGAGCTGGCCGACATCGACGAACACGGCGGCGAGCGCCGCCAGGATCGCGGCCTCGTCGTGACCCGCCGCGAGCACGGCCTCGAGCTTGCCGAGGTCGGTCGACATCCGCGCGGCGGTCGTCTCGAGCGCCAGGATCGAGGGCGGCGGCGGCCCCGGGGGGAGCGTCCAGCCGAGGCGGGCCACGAACGCGTGGACCGCCGCGCCGGAGGGATCGGTGGTCCCGAGCGGCAGCACGAGGTGGTGCGCCGCCCGCGCGATCTGCTGCGCGGCACGCGTGAGCGTATCGCCGGTGGTCACGGCCGCACCTTGGGCCGGATCACGGGCACCTTGGTGCCGGGGCCGTGGAAGTAGAGGCCGGGCGCCCAGCTGCCGTCGACTTTCACGTCGTCGAGCGCGACATCGTGGCTCGTGATCTGGCCGGCCTCGCGCGCCTGGAAGTAGGCCGGCCAGCCTCCGCGACGGCCGTTGGGGACCGACAGCGGGAGATAGATCGACTCGCGCCAGTCGGAGGCGTGATCGGGGATGTCGACCTCCGGCGGGGTTTGCTTGGCCGTGTTGATCGCGACCGAGTTGGGGAACGCGAGCAGGGCCTCGGCGAGCTTGAGCGGCGGCTTCCCGCTGGCGCCGGTGTCCTCGAGCCGGATGCGAACCCACCACGCGCTGGAGACCTGAAGCTGCGCCGCGTCCGCGGCGTGGAAGATCTCGCCGTACGGCGACCACGGGATCAGCTGGTACTTGTAGCGCTGCGACGACAGCACCTGATCGACGCCGCCGTTGGCGATGATCTGGTCGCGAAAGAACTTGAAGCGCGCCTTGAGCGCGCCGAGCATCGCATCCGCGAAGTCGCCGTACGACTTGTTGGACTCGCCGTGGCCGACGAAGCTCGAGTGGGCCAGCTCGCCATCGACGTCCGTGATGAGGCTGTTCTCGAGGCCGAAGTCGGTGGCGAAGATCGAGCGGAACAAGTAGTTGTTCCAGAAGATGATGTGGTCGCCGACCTCGAGATCTCCGGGGTGAAACGTATCGCCCACGAAGTACGTCTTGCCGCTCGCGATCAGACCGTTCGGGCTGGACGCAGCGGTGTCCCCCAGGAGCGGCGTCAGGTGCATGTCCCCCAGGCCGTCGAACTCGGTGTCGGAGTTGCTGTTCCGGCGACGCAGCCCGAAGCGCAGGGCGTCGAGGTGGATGACGCAGAGCATGTGATCGCAGAACACCCAGTTGCGATTCCAGAAGTCGCCGAACGAGCTGTCCACGGGTGAGGTCGACGGGATGAGCTTGTCCAGCGCGGCCGACGGCTGGTCGCTGCCGGCCACGAAGTCCCAGCTGTAGCCGTCCGGCGCGACCTTCCAGTTGGCGGCGGCGGGCGGGCGGATGCGCCCCGCGAAGACCGAGTAGCGCAGCTCCGCCGGCAAGTGCCGAAACCCGGGGATCGCGTCGAGGCTGATGCCGGCGGCGGCCGCGGCGGTCGTGAACGGATCGCCTCCGGCCGGGTCGAGGCCGATGAACGGGTACTCGAACATCACGATGCGCGCGTGGTCGCGCCAGCCCGAGGTCGCGCTCGTCAAGGTCCAGGATGCCTGGCCGCGATCCGGCGCCGAGTCGTCGGTGTAGAGCAGGCGCTCGACGGCGCGCAGCCGCCGGTCGAGGAGCTCGTCCACGGCGGTCGGGTTGAACGTCGCCGCGGTGCCCGCGTCGTCGCTGGTCCACAGCTCGTGATGGAGCGCGGCCGCGCGCCACACGATCGCCTCGACGGTCAGGCGCCTGCGCCGGACGAAGTCGTCCTGACGAACGGCGATCGCCGCCGCGTCGTCGTCATCATAGATCTTCGCGACGTCGGCGAGGTCCACGTGCGGCGTGGCGGACGGGTCGGTCGGCCCGCCCAGGGGGCCGGGGGGGCCATCGGGCTGGCCGAGCTTCTGATCGAGGTACGTCGCGAGCGCGTCGATCTCGTTCTTGATGCGCAGCGTGACCGTGTCGGGGGCGCCGCCCCATGACGCGTTTTCGCCGACAAGCCACTTGATGCGGCGATTGATATAGTGGCTGAAGTGGCGGCCGAGGCGATCGCGCCCGGCCTGGAGCGCCTTCGACGCGGTCAGCGCGCCCATCAGCGCGCGGACGATCCTCTCATCGGGATCGGTGTGGCACCCGGCGCTCGCGAAGATGCACAGCCAGACCAGCTGGCCGGCCCACCGGCTCGCGCGCCTGCGGCGAGCGCCCGTCAACGGTCGCTCCCAGCGCTCGGGGCGCTCGGCGTGCTCGGCGGACATTCCTTCACCTCCCAGCTGCAGCTGTTGTCGAGGTTGCGTAGACAGCGCCCGGTGTAGCCGTGCAGCGAGTGCCCGTCGGGGCAAGGCGCGAGCACGCCGGGCGGCCCCTCGAGCGGCGTCGCGGTGCGCGTCTTGGGGTTCGTATAGACGTACGGCTTGCCGCTGGCGTCGGTCGCAGGTGGACACTCGGCCTGCGGGCACTCGCCGGCGGCCTGCACCGATCCGGCAGGTTCGACGCGCTGCGGAGCCGCCTGGTTCGAGCCGCAGGCGATGGCCACGGCGCCGGCCCATCCGCCCAGCACCGCCAACACAGAATAACGACCTGGCCTTCTGATCGTCCTCATCCCGCCGACTCAAGCGTACGTAGTTACCGGCCGTGGGAGCAATGTAAATATTCGACAAAAATGGCAGAGCCATAGACTCACCTGCTCCTGGCAGTCTGCATACTTGCGAGCTATTTCGATCTCGCCAGCGCAGGGCGAGGCAGAACCGCTCACCGAGCCCGTGCCCAGGCGCCACACAGGCCACCGGCCCCTACCTTCGCGACCTTCCGGTCAGCCGCTTGCGTGCACCGCGGCCCTCCGCGCACAGGTCCAGGAGACCGCGCACACGCTTGCTTGCGCCGCGGGTCTGGGCCCGTCGCTCGTCCGTCGACGGCCGTATTGCTACCCACGGTCCGTGCCATCTCCACGACCGACCGGCGCATGACCACCCGGCCGTGCAATTTATCTCGCGCCGAACCCAGCCCGCGTCGCTGCGCGGCGCGTTG
>Ga0308175_100000470_pt1 | contig 28263 bp, 18 predicted proteins | sample PhyCR1_3_FD_203893 | JGI IMG/M metagenome (GOLD analysis project Ga0308175, IMG submission 203893) | Soil microbial communities from UC Gill Tract Community Farm, Albany, California, United States - DLSLS.C.R1 | ecosystem: Environmental > Terrestrial > Soil > Agricultural land | place: USA...
GGATGTGCTGAGCGCGTGCAAGCTGGAGCCGGCGCTGAAGGGCGCGGCGGTGGGGGAGAAGTACCAGTTTGAGCGAGTGGGCTACTTCTCCGTCGATAAGGATTCAGCACCCGGCCGGCTGGTTTTCAACCGCGCCGTCTCGTTGAAGGACACCTGGGCGAAAGTCGAAGCGAAGGGGCAGAAGTAGCGTCGGGTGTACATGAACCGGCTTCACGCGATCCGCTTCAGGACTGCCTGCCATTCCTGCGTCAGGCCAAAGTCCGCCGCCCACTTTTCCACGTATGCACGGTCGATGGAAGCCCCGCTCACCTTCAGCATACCGGCGATGTCCCTCAGGTGCTTCTCGGAGCCGCCTTCACGGTAGTAACCCAATTTCGCGATGATCACGTCCTCCGGGCGAGCCGCATAGGCCTCGACGCCGGATAGCAGTTCGAGACGAACGCGACCGCTCAATTCCTGCCGGGCCCAGGCGTCGGAGCCGGGGATCATGAAGTCGATCTTGACGCCGGACTCGGGGTGGATGACGTTGAATTGCCCTGCCGATTGTATCGCCGCCACAGCGGCCTCGCGGCTGACGTAAAACTCGTCCGCCGGCAGGCGGGCGAGCAGTCCATCTAATTGTTCGGTCGTGAGTTCAACCACGACGTCGATATCTTGCGTGAAGCGAGGCTCCCCGTACGCACCGCTGGCGTAGGAGCCGACCACCATGTACGCGATGCCGAGCTCCTCCAACGCCCCGACGATGAATCTCAACAGGTCGAGCTGTTCCATGAAGTCGTTCCGCCGAGCAGTCGGCGGGCTACCTCCCGCTCGATAGCCGCTTCATCCCAGTCGGGGTGCCGCCGTCTTTCGGCGGCCCGCAGCATTGCCCGCGCTGTTCGGTGTGCGGCTCCGATCATCGCGACGCGCTGGGCGGGGGTTTTCTCGCGCAGGACATCGGCCACGGCGTCGTCCACTACCTCAATCTGTCCGGGGTCGAGCCGCCAGCGGGGCATGTGTTGATCATAGCGTGCCGCCGGAGCACGGACACTTCCCGGTTTGCCGGCAACAGTCGTGATCGGCCAAAGATCGGGCTGCGGAATTCCGCGTGGCGGTGTATCGTCTAAGTACGCATGCTGGCCACGTTTTTGTTTCCCACAACCGTTCTGTTCGGGCCCGGTGCGATCGGCGAACTGCCGGGGCGCCTCCTCGCGCTCGGCGTTCGCCGGCCGTTGCTCGTGACCGATACCGGCCTGCGGGGGGCGGCGCCGTTCGAGACGGTGCGGCAGGTACTGGGCGAGAAGGCGGAGCTGTACTGGGGCGTTCGGCCCAACCCAAATGAGCCGAATGTCGAGGAGGCCGCGCAGGCATTTCGCGCCGGCGGCTGCGACGGTGTCATCGCGCTCGGGGGTGGCAGCGCGATGGACGTCGGCAAGGCATTGCGCTTGCGGGTTCGTCGGCCGGAAGTCCCGCTGGGCCGGTTCGACCCAAAGCTCGACTGGGCCGGGATGGCGCCGTGCGTCACGGTCCCCACCACGGCGGGCACCGGCAGCGAAGTCGGGCGCAGCTCGGTCATCATTCTCAACGGTCAAAAGTCGGTTATTTTCCATCCCACGCTCCTGGCGAGCCTGGTCATCCTCGACCCGGAGCTCACGCGCGGGCTGCCGGCGAAATTGACGGCGGCCACGGGCGCCGATGCGCTGACGCACTGCATCGAATCCTTTACCTCGCCGGAGTTCAACCCGCTGTGCGATGGAATCGCGCTGGAGGGGCTGCACCTGATCGCCGATGCGCTGCCGCGTGCCGTACGCGATGGGAACGACATCGAAGCGCGGGGAAAGATGCAGGTGGCCGCGATGATGGGCGGCATCGCCTTCCAGAAGGACCTGGGAGCGACGCACTCGCTGGCCCACCCGCTGTCGGCGATCTGCGGCCTGCACCACGGCCTGGCCAACGCCCTGTGCCTGACGGCCGTGATGGAGTTCAACGCCGCCCGGAAGCCGGGCGTTTACGCCCGCGTCGGACAAGCCATGGGCATTCAGGCCGCCGACGACGCTAAAACCGTCCTCGCGGTACGCTCGCTGCTGGCCGAGATCGGCCTCGCGACCGGACTGCGCGCGCACGGCGTGAGCGAATCGCAACTCGACGCCCTGGTCGATCAGGCTTTCGCGGACCCTTGCCACCGCACCAACCCAGTGCCGGTCACCCGTGACGACCTGTACCGGCTGTATCGCTCTTGCTTCTGAACCCATGCAAGTTCCGGCTTCCCCATTCATCGACGGAGATTATCGACCCGGCGCGGCGGGGCGCATCGAGGTCATCAATCCCGCCACCGAGGAAACCTGGTGCCAGGTCGCCGCCGCGGGGCCGGAGGACGTGGACCGCGCCGCCCGCGGCGCCGGGCGGGCTTTCGAGCAGTGCTGGCGCGACTTCGCCCCCGGGAAGCGGGCCGACGTGCTCTTCGCCATCGCCCGTTCGATCCGAGAGCACCGGGAAGAGCTGGCGCAGCTGGACGTGCGGAGCGTCGGCAAGCCAGTGACGGACGCACTGGACGAGGTGGACCTGGGCGCCCGGATTTTCGAGTACTACGCGGGCGCCGTGGGGAAATTCTTCGGCCATACGATCCCCGTCGCCCGCGGCGGCTTCGACTTCACCCTCCGCCAGCCCATCGGCGTGGTCGCGGCGATCGTGCCGTGGAACTTCCCCTTCCCGATTTCCTGCTGGAAGGTCGCGCCAGCCCTGGCCGCTGGAAATTGCGTCGTCCTGAAGCCGGCCAAGCCGTCGCCGCTTTCGGCGCTGCGCCTGGCGGGGCTTGCGGCGGAGGCGGGGTTGCCGGCCGGCGTGCTCCAGGTGCTGCCGGGGGCCGGCGGCGACGTCGGCGAGGCACTCGTCCGGCACCCCATGGTCCGAAAGATCTCGTTCACCGGCTCGACTGCCGTGGGGTCGCGGATCATGCAATTGGCCGCGCAGGACATCAAACGGGTTTCGCTGGAACTCGGCGGGAAGAGCCCCAATATCGTTTTCGCCGATGCGGACATCGAGCAGGCGGCCGCCAACTCGCCGATGAGCGTCTTTGCCAACGCCGGCCAGGATTGCTGCGCCCGCAGCCGGGTGTTCGTTGAAGCGCCGGTGTTCGATCGCTTTGTCGAGCGATTCGTGGAGGCAACGAGGAAGATTGTCGTCGGCGATCCCTCTAGCCCGCAGACGCAGGTCGGGCCGCTGGTGTCGCGGCAACAGCGCGAGACGGTCGAGGGCTACCTCGAAACGGCCAAATCGCCCGGACGGCGCTTGGCCTGCGGCGGGGACCGACCTCGTGAGCGGGGGTACTTTCTGAATCTCACCGTGGTTCTCGGCTGTGACACGTCCGATCGCATTTGGCGCGAGGAGGTGTTTGGCCCGGTCGTGTGCATCCGCCCGTTCACGGACGAGGAGCAGATGCTGCGCGAGGTGAATGATTCGCCGTACGGCCTGAGCGGATCGCTGTGGACCAGCGACCTCAAACGCGCGCTGCGCGTCGCCCGCCGGATCGAGAGCGGCGTGCTCAGCGTCAATTCGAATAGCAGTGTCCACGTGGAAGCCCCTTTCGGCGGTTTTAAGCAGAGCGGGATCGGCCGGGACCTTGGGATGGCCGCGCTGGAAGGTTACACGGAGCTGAAAAACGTCTATGTCGCCGAATAGCCACCCGCCCGCGGATGCCGCCGGACCGCGCGAAGCCCTGGACCTGAAGGGGCTCGCGGCGCGGATCGACGCCGGCGAGATCGACACGGTCCTGGTCGTGTTTCCCGACGTATTCGGGCGGCTCATCGGCAAGCGAATTGCGGGACGGTACTTCCTTGACGGTGTGGCGGAGGGCGGCACGCACGGGTGCAATTACCTGCTGACCGTGAACATCGAGATGGACCCGCTGGAGGGATTTCAGCTCGCCAGCTGGGAGAAGGGTTTTGGCGATTTCGGCATGAAGCCGGACCTGTCGTCCCTCCGCCTGCTCCCGTGGCAGCAAGGCGCGGCCATGGTGCTATGTGACGTGCAACACCACGATGGCAGCCTCGTGGACGAGGCGCCGCGCTCGGTTTTGCGGCGGCAGGTCGAGCGGTTGGCCCGCCAGGGGATGATCTGCAACGCGGCGAGCGAGCTGGAGTTCTTTCTGTTCAACAACACGTTCCACGACGCGTTCGTTGCGGGGTATTCGGGGCTGACGCCATCCAGCGATTACCGCATCGACTACCACACGATGCAGACGACGCGGGATGAGCCGATCATGCGGGCCATTCGCCGGCAGATGCCGGGGGCGGGCGTGGCGGTGGAATCCACCAAGGGGGAGTGGGGCAAGGGGCAGCACGAGGTGAATTTCGTTTACGACCAGCCGCTGCCGATGGCCGACGGGCACGTGGTATTCAAGCAGGGGGCCAAGGAGATCGCCGAGCAGCAGGGGAAGTGCCTCAGCTTCATGCCCAAGATTTTCGCGTCTGAAGCGGGCAACAGTTGCCACATCCACATGAGCATTTGGCGCGAAGGAAGTAACCTGTTCTGGGATGCGGCCGGCGATCGGCCTTCGACGTACTTCCGCCAGTTCCTCGGCGGGCTGATGCGGTACTGCCGGGAGCTCTCGGTCCTGCTGGCGCCGACGGTCAACGCGTACAAGCGGTACCAGCCGGGTAGTTGGGCGCCGACGAAGATGGCCTGGGCGCACGACAACCGCACGACCGGGTTTCGGGTCGTGGGGCACGGCGGCTCTCACCGCATCGAAAACCGCATGCCCGGCGGCGACGCCAACCCGTACCTGGCGTTTGCGGCGATGATCGCGGCGGGATTGGCGGGGGTGGAAGAGGGGCTGGATTGCGGCGAGGTGTATAAGGGCAATGCTTACGTTGATCCCGAGCTGCCGGCCCTGCCGGCCTCGCTTCGGGAGGCTGCCGACCTGCTCGAACGCAGCGACATGGCACGCAAAGCGCTCGGCGACGCCGTCGTGGACTTTTACGTGCACACGGCCAGGCAGGAAGTGCTGGCGTTCGAGGCGGCGGTTACGGATTGGGAGCGGTCGCGCTACTTTGAGCGGATTTGAGGGGGTGGCGCGGGAATCTGCCGGCTCGGCCAAGGGTTGAATAAGGGCATGAAGCGGACGATGACGCCTATCTTGATCGGGCTGCTGGTTTGTCTTTGCGGGGCTGCGCCGGCCACTCAACCGCTGGCAACCCTCACGATCAAGATCACGGACCTGCGGAATCACAGGGGCGAGCTGATCTTCGGCGTGTTCCGATCGGCGGATGGCTTTCCAACGGAGTCGGGCAAGTCGGTTGACTGGCAGGTCAAGGCGGCCGACGCGACGGACGAGGGCGCGGGAACGGTGACGTTCACGTGCCGACTGCCGCCGGGGAGGTACGGGGCGTCGGTGCTGCACGACGAGAACAAGAACGGGAAGATGGACAAGAACTTCGTCGGCGTGCCGCTGGAGGGGTACGGCGTGACGAACAATCCCAAGCCCAAGACGCGGGCGGCGACGTTCAAGGAGTCGCTGTTCACGCTGCCGGCGGAGGGGGCGACGCTGACGATCAGCGTGCAGTATTTCTGATCTTGAAGCGCCGCTCACAACTTGTCCCCCCTCGCGATAAGTGGATATTCCCTATCTGATTCTACTCTGAGTCACGATGGTGCGACTGCGGCGGTCAGGCAGCGATCGATGCGCGCCAGGGTGTGGTCGCGGCCGAGCAGTTCGAGGGATTCGAAGATGGGGGGGCTGACGGTGGTGCCGGTGATGGCGACGCGGATGGGCTGGGCGACTTTGCCGAGGCCGAGCTGGTGCTGCTCGCAGTAGGATTTCACGGCGGCTTCGAGGGCGGGGGCGGTCCATTCCTTGGATTCCGTGAGGACCTGGCGCACGTCGCGGAGGGCGGTGAGGCCGTGGTTGTCGTTCTTGCGGAGGACCGAGTCGATGGCCTTGGGGTCGTAGGCGATCTGATCGTCGGGGGTGAAGAAGAAGCGGGAGAGCTCCTCGACCTCGCGGAAGGTGCGGAAGCCTTTTTTCATCGCCAGTAGTTTGGAGAGTTGCTCGTCGCTGGCGGCGTTCACCGGGGAGTCGGGGTTGACCGATAGGAAGTCCTTGAAGGCGGCGAGGAGGCGCTGGGGAGTTGCGGCCTCGGCGGTCTGTGTGTTGAAGGCCAGGAGCTTAGCGCGGTCGAATTTGGCGTTAACGTTGCTGATGCGGTCGAGCGAGAAGAGGCGGACCATCTCGTCGAGGGACATCAGCTCCTTGTTCTCGCCGGGGCTCCAGCCGAGGAGGGCGAGGAAGTTGAGCAGGGCCTCGGGGAGGTAGCCGTTCTTGCGGAAGTCGTGGACGAGGATTTCGGGGAGGTCCGTGGGTTTGAGGCCGATCACGGGCATGAGCAGGTCGTGCTCCGTGGGATCGAGCTGGGACTTTGAATTGCCGAGCCACTCCTTGATGCGCGCGGTGCCGATGCCGGCTGAGGCGGCGAGGTCTTCGGGGGTTTTGTGGGTATTTTTCAAGTAGTTGTTGGATGCCTCGCGGACCTTTTTGTCCCGGTCGCGCTTGCCCATTTTGCTGCCGTCCATGTTCTGAATGGTGGAAAGGTGGGCGTAAGTGGGGCGCGTGTAGCCGAGGGCTTCCTGGAGGACGACGTGGAGGAAGGTGTTGAGCGTATGTTCCTGTCCGCGGAGGACGTGGGTCACGCCCATATCCGCATCGTCGACGACGACGGCGAAATGGTAAGTAGGCATGCCGTCGGTTTTGCGGATGACGAAGTCCTGTACCTGGTCTGGGGCCAGCACGATTTCCTTGTCGGCGATCACGTCGTGGAAGCGGTATTCCTTGACGGGCGTGGCGAACCTGATGACGGGCTTGCGGCCTTCGGCTTTGAAACGCGCGAGCTGGTCTGAGGTGTAGGTGGGGCGGCGGTAAATAAAGGGTCGCTTTGCCTTCTCCGCTTCCTGCCGGCGGGCGCTTAGCTCGTCGGGCGTTTCCCATGCTTCGTAGGCGAGGCCGCGGGCGAGCAGGTCGTCGATGATGCGGTTGTAGATGCCCGTGCGTTTGGACTGGAAGGGGAGTTGGGGGTTGTCCCAGTGGAGGCCGAGCCAGCGGAGGTCTTCGAGGAGCTGGTCGCAGGCTTGTTGGGTGGAGCGGGCGAGGTCGGTGTCTTCGATGCGTAAGAGGAATCGGCCGTCCTGTTTGTGGTGGCGGGCGAGGAGCCAATTGAAGAGCGCGGTGCGAGCGCCGCCGACGTGGAGGTAGCCGGTGGGGGAGGGGGCGAAGCGGGTGGTGATGGTTTTGGTCGTGGGGGTCATGGGCGTTCTGCGATTATGGGGGCGGGGGTGGGTGTGGCAAGGATTGGGTGGTGCTCCGGCGGGGTTTTGGGTTCGTTTTTTCCGGCGCGTGCGTCGGGCCGGGCAAAACCGGGCATTGTCGGGCATTTTGTGGCGCTTTGGGGCGCGGGGAAGGAAGATATCGCGAAGCACGCGAAGGTGCGAAGGACGCGAAGGGAGAGGGGAACGGAGCGTGCGTTCGATTTTTCCGGCGCGTGGTCGAGGGGACAGGAGGGGACGTCCGGAGACATCTTGTGGCGCTTTGTGGCGCGGGGGAAAGCGCCAAGGCGGCCAAGGACGCCAAGAGCGCCAAGGGAAGAGGGAAAAGGGGGGGCGGTGGTGGGACACTATGAAGCAAGCCTCGCAGTCGGGAGCGCGTGGTCGGCCATAATGGCTGCCACAAACCGAAAGGAGGCTTGCAATGCTGTACGTCGGATTGGACTACCACGTGAACGGGTCGTCGCTGTGTATCCTGGATCACGGCGGCAAGTTGGTCAAGCAGTTCCGTGTCAACGGCCGCTGGCCGGCGGTGGTGGAGGCGGTGAGGCGGCTGGCGGAGGAGGGGGATCATCGTGTGGCGGTGGCGTTCGAGGCCTGCGGCGGGTGCGCGGTGCTGTACGAGGAGCTTTGCAAGGTGGCGGTGAGGGTGGGGGTGGCCCACCCCGGTCACCTGCGACTGATCTTCAAGAGCAAGCGGAAGAACGACCGGGTGGACGCGGGGAAGCTGGCCAAGCTGCTGTACTGCGACGCGATCCCGCGGGCCCACATTCCCAAAGCCGAAGTGCGACAGTGGCGGCGGCTGGTGGAACTGAGGCGTGTGCTGGTGAGCCGGCGAACGGCGGTGAAGAACCAGTTGCGCGGGCTGCTGCGGACGCTGGGGCTGGAGTCGCCCCGCGGGCTGTTCACCGGCAAGGGGGTGGCGGCGGTCGAAGGGCAGGCGATGGACGACGCGTCGGGCCTGGAGCGGGACCTACTGATCGAGGAGCTGAAGGCCGCCGGCGAGCGGATCAGGCGCGTGCAGAGGGAGCTGAACCGGCTGGCGAAGGATGACCCGCGGGTGTCGCTGCTGATGAGCGTGCCGGGGGTGGGGCAGAGGACGGCCGAGGCGTTCGTGGCGTACGTGGACCACGTCGAGCGGTTCGGGCGTGCCAACCAGCTGGGCAGCTACTTCGGGCTGGTGCCGTGCCAGGACGCCAGTGCGGGCAGGGATCGGCTGGGGCACATCACCAAGGAGGGGCCATCGTCGGTGCGGTGGCTGCTGATCGAGGCGGCGTGGCAGGCGGTGCGGCGGGACCCGGGACTGAAGGAGATGTTCCAGCGGCTGTGCGGCGGGAAGCAGGAGCGGAAGAAGGTCGCGATCGTGGCGATCGCCCGGCACCTGGGCTGCGCCATGGGTGCGATGCTCAGGAGCGGGGAGAGGTGGCGTTCGCCGGACGTGAAGACCAAGGCGGCGTAGCCGGAGGCGGCGTAGCCTGAGGCGGCGTAGCCGGAGGCGGCGTAGCCTGAGGCGGCGTAGCCTGAGGCGGCGTAGCCTGAGGCGGCGTAGTCTGAGGCGGCGTAGGCGCTGCAGAGTAAGTCGTTGCGTGTTCATGTTCGTCAGGAGTGTCGGGAGACAGGGATCAATGAGCCGGACCCCGTAAGCAACGAACTGAGGCGAACGGGGCGTGTCGAGGAGTTCCGACCGCCCCGGGAGACCTCGCCGGTGGGACTGGCGGCCGGCGTCGAACCATGTGACATGACCCCCGCCGCGGGCGTGCCGCAGCGATGCGGCCGCCGCACAGACGGTGAGGTCGAATAGAGGTGTGAGACAGATCCCGTGTCGATCCCGTCCCCGACCCGCGCCAATGGCGGCACCCCGGCTTGACAACGGCTTGCTCATAGAGGTTCGTTTTTTCCCGGGGCCTCTGTGGGGCAAAAGGGAACATTCAGGAACATGGGCGGGGTGGGGTGTGAGGATGGGGTAGGCGAAAACGCGTTTGTTGTAGCGGGGTGTGAACGTTGTAGCGTCAGATTGGCGCTAGTGGATGGATGGGGTTGGGCGCGGTCGGGAGCGGTCGTGCTGGTGCGTGTGAAGTCCCCGTCCAATGTGTCCCCCCCTTCGTCCGAGTTCTGAGACAAGTATTATACCATGGGTGTCAAGGGAGTTTGCGATCTGGTGAAACCGGGTAGTTCGTTCAGTCTGAAATCGATCTGCGCTTTTCGGGGATGGTTCCACACTCGGGGCAGCGTTCGGGCGTGGCGCGGAGGTCGAAACCACACTCGGGACAGCGGCCCGCGCGCGCCCGACGCCTACGCGTCACCCAGCGGCGGAGGGTGAGCAGCGGGAGTAACGCAAGGAGAATCGCCGCCGGCCAGAGGGACAGCCGGGTGATCCGCGTGTCGTCCAGGCCGACCATGGAGCCGCGCGCGGAGAACAGCGGGGCATGCGGCCACTTGCACCCGAATTTCGCTAGCAGTTCCTCGAAGGTTCCCTCGTACCGCCGGGGTTCCGTGTCACTCGCGTGCCGCCAACCTTCGTCTTGCGGCCAGGAGCTGACGTGCGTCAGGGTGTGGACGATGTAGATCCGTCCACGGCAGAGCCCAAACCCGAAAACGGTGCCGGCCCCCTTGTCTGGCCCGGAGTGGGCGTGGGTAAACTGGTCTACGACCGCATAGCTCCGGACCCAAAGCACTAACACGGTCACGCACACCGCCAGCGACACCGCCGAGGCGAGGATGAACAGGCGGCGTCGCAACGCCAACATCGTACCGCGCGTACATGGGGGCCGCGCTGTGCTTCAATGCACCGGCGTCTTTCGGCGGATGCGGGCATAGGCGAGGGAGGCGGGGCCGCAGAGGGCGTAGAGGAGGGAGCCGATGCCGAGGGTGTATTGGTGGGCGACAACCAGGAGGAGGACGAGGGCGACGGCGGCAACTAGTCGGGCCATGGAGCGTTTGCCGCGGAGGTAGCGGTTGACGATGTGGGGGTAGCGGATGGCACTGACCATGAGGAGGCCGGAGCAGAGGACGACGACGGGGAGGATGGCGACGCAGAGGCCGCCGAGTTGGCGGAGGAAGTGGTAGTGGTCGGATTGTGCGAGTTCCTGCTGCATGAGGATGAACGCGGCGACGGCGGCGCCGGCGCCGGGGCTGGGGAGGCCGAGGAAGCTGAAGTGGTGCTGCTCGCCGTGCTCGTTGCTGACGTTGAAGCGGGCGAGGCGCATGGCGGCGCAGCTCATGTAGAGTGCGCCGGTGGCCCAGACGAGGCGGGAAAGGGGCAGGGGGAGGTTGGGGTGGCTTTGGGTGGTGTAGGCCTTGAAGAGCTGCAGGGCGAGGAATGCGGGGGCGACGCCGAAGCTGACGACGTCGGCGAGGCTGTCGAGCTGCCCGCCGAAGTCGGTGGTGTGGCGGGTGAAGCGCGCGAGGCGGCCGTCGAGCGCGTCGAAGAGCATGGCGAGGAAGATGAGGTATGCGGCGACGGAGAAGTGGTGCTCGGTGAAGCGCTGGGTGATCCAGTCGGGGCTGTTGGGCCAGAAGGCGCTGAGGCTGGAGACGTACATCGCCGCGAAGCCGCAGATGGCGTTGCCGAGGGTGGCGAGGCTGGGGAGGAAGTAGACGGAGCGGATGTAGGCGCGGCGGCCGTGGCGCCGGATGCGGCGGCGGCGGTGCTGGCGGCGGGAGAGGTGCTCGTCCTCATCTTCGTCGGAGACGCGGGTGCGCGCCAGTGGCGCCTGCGCGCCGGGCGAGCTCGGGTCCGGCGGGAGGTCGCGGGAGGCGCCTGTGGGGCCGGTGCCGCCGGCGCCGTTGCCCTTGTCGCTGTTCACGTTGGCGTCTCCCGCGGGACGAGGGGCTCGAACTCTTCGTCGTCGGCCTCGGCGGCCTCGGTGTGGATGGGTTTACCGAGGGTGACGAGGACGTCGGCGGCGCCGCGGACGGCCTGGCCGACGGAGACCTTGACCTGGGGCTCGAGCCACTTGGGGACGTAGAGCTCGGTGCGGCTGCCGAACTTGATCATGCCGATGCGCTGGCCGCGCTGCACAGAGTCCCCTTCCTTGACGTCGCAGATAATGCGGCGGGCGATGAGGCCGACGATCTGCTTGACGACGGCGACGGGCCGGCCGGTGGTGGGCTCGGCGAGGACGACGGTGTTGGATTCGTTTTCCTCGGAGGCCTGGTTGTGTTTCATCGCGTTGATGAACTTGCCTCGCTTGTAGTTGACGCGGAGGACCTTGCCGTCGCAGGGGCTGCGGTTGATGTGGACGTTGAAGACGGAGAGGAAGATGCCGATACGGACGGCGGGGCCGCCGAGGAGATCGTCGTTTTCGAGTTCGGTGACGTCGGAGACGGTGCCGTCGGCGGGGCTGACCATGGCGAGCTGCTCGGCGGGGACTTTGCGCTCGGGGTCGCGGAAGAAGGCGAAGAGCCAAAGGAGGACGGGAATGACGATGAGGGCGAGGGGCCACCAGGCGAAGCCGAGGCCGACGGCAGTAGCGGCGAGCACCACGGAGCCGATGAGCATTTCCTTGAAGCCGTGGCGGGTGAGGCGGAACATGGTGGTCAGGCTAGGGCAGGGGAGGCGGGGGTGTCAACCGACAACTGTGGCGGCGCGGCGGAGAGCTGGAGGGAAATTCGAATGACGAAATTCGAAATTCGAATCAATGACGAATGACGAAGCACGAATGACGAAACAAGAGGCTCCCTTTCGTCGCTGCGGGTTCCGGGAGGTATAATGAATCGCATGAGCGCGAAGCAGTCCGTTCTTGTGCAGGCGTTGCGGCTTTCGGAGGCGGAGCGGCTGGAAGTGGCGGAGGCGATTTACGAGAGTATGGAGGGGCCGGGGGATGCGGACGCGGCGGAGGCGTGGGCGGAGGAAATTCAACGTCGGTTGGGCGAAATCGACTCGGGGCGGGTGAAGCTGGTGCCGTGGCAGGAGGCGCGGCGGCAGATCGTGGGAGCGGGCGGTGGCGATTCGTCGGATTGAACTGCACCCGGCCGCGATCGAAGAGGCGCGGGAGGCGCGGCTGTGGTACGCGGCGCGCAGCCCGGCGGCGGCGGCGCGGTTTATGGTCGAGTTCGACCGCGCGATCAATTGTGCTCCCCTCCCTCACCGAATCTGCCCCCGCCGCCTGAGGGAGTTCGTACGGGCCGCCTTGGAGATGAGGGATTTTTCATCGTGCGAGACGGAAGCGACTTGTTTGTATTATCATCCGTCTGTACGCACCGGGTTTGCAAACTTGATGCGTCTGGACCGACCTTATCGTGCAGGTGCCACGGCTCGGCAGTTGACGCGCGGGGGCAGGTGATACGGGGACCGGCACGCCGGAACCTCCCCGCCGACGCGAAAGTAATTGACGCACGGCACCACCTCATTGTTCAGGTCGGCGCCGAGCTGTCGCCGCCAAGCCAGGTGGCTGGGGTGTCAATTTCTTCAGGCGAACTGCGTTGAGCGTAGGCTGCCATCCTCCGGTCCGGGCGCGGGAGCGTCCCCCCAATGTGAACCAAGCATCGTCGGGCCGCATGACCGGTGGATTTCTCTGGAGATTTTGCGGGGGCCGCCAATTTTGGCGATTCTGGTGAAATGCGGGCTCCAAGGGCTTGCGTGGGCGCCCCATCAAATCCAGATTACTGTCCGCGCCCGGCGTACTAAGGACTTGATTACCTGAGCCCCCCGTGGGGTGTTTGAGAGCGTCCGTGTCATGTCGCAGGCGTGGCGAATCAACAACACGGGTCCGAGTCGCTGGATTGCGATGGGTATCTGGGCCGCCGCGACCGTAGTGCCGGTTGTGGCGTTGGGCCAGGCCCCCGCTGCCGAAGCGAAGGCCCCCGCCAAGTCCACGCGGCCCAGGGCCGGGCCCTCGTACCAGGCATTCGCCATGGCCCACCAGGGCGACGCGTCGCGCGGGAGGGAGCTGTTTTTCGACGACCGCCGGCTCGGCTGCAGCCGATGCCACACGGTGGACGCCAAAGGTGGCAAGGCGGGGCCGGACCTATTCGCCGTCGGCGACAAGTTCGGGCGGCGCGACATCGTCGAGTCGATTCTCACCCCTTCCGCAAACATCGCGGTGGGTTACAGCACCACGATCGTCGAGACGAAGGCGGGCGCGGTTTACGACGGCGTGCTCAAGGAAGCCTCGCCCGACGGCGTCGGGCTGATGGGAATGGACGGGCGGCTGGTCCGCGTCGCGGCGGCGGACATCCGTCGGCGTCGCACCACCGACGTGTCCCTCATGCCTCAGGGGCTGCACACGGCGTTGACGGTTCAGGAGTTTGCCGACCTCGTCGAGTACTTGGCGAGCCTGAAGGTGCCGGATACGGCCGCCGCGAGCCGCGCCGGTATGCCGGGCGTGATCCCGGAACTGCCCACGCCCATGTCGCTGCGGCCGATCCACAAACCGGAGCACCGGTTCGTGCACCCGGTCTGGTTCGGGCCGGTCCCTGGAGTGGCCGGCGCGTTCGCGGTCGTGGAGCACGAGTCCGGCAGAATCTGGATCCTCCGGGAGGGCCCCCCGCAGGAAAAGAGCCCCTTCCTCGACACCGGCAAGTTCATGACCGGAACCCGCGGCCTCCTGGGGATGGTCTTCCATCCCGGCTACGCGGCCAACCGCCGCTACTTCTTCGTGAAGCACTTGAACGAAGACGGCCACTTCGTCACGATCCTGTTCGAAGGCGAGGCCGCGCCCGACCTGCTGAAGGATTCCGGCCGACCCCTCAAGCCGCTGCTGCGGCTGCAGGAGAGCTCCAACGTGCACTACGGCGGCGGGCTGCAGTTCGGGCCGGACGGGTTTCTGTACGTCGGGATGGGCGACAGCGGGCCGCAGGGCGACCCGAACGGCAACGCCCAGAATATGTCCCTGCTGCTGGGCAAGATGCTCAGGCTCGACGTGGACCACGCCGAAGGTGGAAAACCGTACGCGGTGCCGACGGATAATCCGTTCGTCTCGCGCCCCGGCGTGCGCCCGGAAATCTGGGCGGCCGGGCTGCGGGAGCCGTGGCGGTTCAGCTTCGACGCCGTCACGCACGACCTGTGGGCTGGGGACGTCGGGCAGGACCTGTTCGAGGAGGTGGACGTCATCCGCAAAGGCGCCAATTATGGCTGGAACGTGTACGAGGGGTTCGAGCCCTACTCCAACAAGCGCCGCCGCGACGGGAAGATTTACGTTCCTCCGGTCTTCGCCTACGGCCGCAAGTACGGCGTCTCGGTGACCGGCGGGTACGTCTACCGCGCGGACCCGGCGTCCAGCTTCTACGGCGTCTACGTGTTCGCCGATTACGAAAGCCGGCGCATCTTCGGACTCACGGCCGAAGACGGCGTCCTCAAGAAAGTGCGGCAGATCGGGCGGTCTCCGCAGCGGGTGGTTTCATTCGGCTGTGACGAGCGGGGAGCGATGTACCTGGTCGGCTACGAGGGCACCCTCTATCAAATGGATTTCACCGGCAGCCGATTCGAGTGACGGCGCGTTCTCGACCGGCGCAACGGAGTGCTGCCTTACTTCGGGGGAAGCGAGACGGTGAAGCGGCACTGGGGCTCGGCCCCCCGCTCGCAGCTCTCGCGCACCGACGTGCCCAACACCTCGCCAGGACAGTTGCGGAAGATTCCACACACCTGCGGGTGCGTCGCGGTGAGCGACGATCGTTGGCAACTGCACGATCGCACAAGAGCCGCGCCGGATCGCTTGCGATGGGACACTGCCGAATTGATGTCCCGGCTCCTGGTTAAATGCGGTTACGCGGTCATGTGCGCTCGACACGCCGAATCCCGACGGCACGCTACGCACGACCGTCAACGACGGCGGCACCTTCGACGGCAAGGACCACCGGTCGGACACCACGGGGGTAACAACGCATGACGCACATCGTAGCGGCAGAAGCCACGCAAGTCCGGGTATTTCGTCATTGGGTCCGACCAAGTCCGCCGTCGAACGAATACTGCCGCCCGGCAGCGGTGGACAATTCGACCGAGCGGCCTCCGTACCGCAGCGTGCATGGCCGGCCGAGCTTTGACCGAATTGTGACTTCGGCGAGCCTCCCCCCACTCCAGCGCAGGTCCACCTCAAACCCACCCCTGGCGCACAGCCCCCGCGCGCTCCCCGCCGGCCACGTTTTCGGAAGGGCGGGCAGCAGGTCGATCGTGTGAACTCCTGGGCGCCCCTGCGCTGGCACGTGGCTCTGGAGGAGCATCTCCGCCACGCCCGCGGCGGCGCCGAAGTTGCCGTCGATCTGAAACGGACCGCAGAGGTCGAAGAGGTTGGGCAGGGTTTTGCGGGCAAGCAGGAGCGAGAGCTGGCGGTGGGCGACCTCGCCGTCGCCGGCACGGGCCCAGAGGTTCATGCGCCAGGCGTAGCTCCACCCCGTGCTGCCGTCGCCGCGCCACTTGAGGAGCACCTTGGCGGCGTCGAATAGCCTGCGGTCGTCCGGCGTGACCTGGAGTCCGGGGTAGAGGCACCACAGGGGGGACATGTGGCGGTGGGTGTTGTTCGGCTGATCGACGTCCTCGAGCCACTCCTGGAGTTGGCCGTGGCGGCCGACCTGGTCCGGGGCGATCTGGCGGCGGGTTTCGGCCACTCGCGCGGCGAAGTCGGAATCGATGTTGAGGATGGCCGCGGCTTGGGCGGTGTAGTCGAATAGTGCCCGGATGAGCTGGTGGTCCATAGCAGGCCCGACGACCAGACCTCCCTGCTCCGGTGAGTGCGACGGCGTGCTGACCAGCCAACCGGTCTTGGGGTCCTTCACCAGGTAATCGAGGAAGAACAGGCAGGCTTCCTTCATGACGGGGTAGGCGCGGCGGGCCAGGAATTCGCTGTCGCCTGTGAAGAGGTAGTGTTCCCAGAGGTGGTGGCAGAGCCAAGCGCCGCCGGTGGGCCATTGGCCTCCGATGTTGTTGATGGGGGCGGTCCCGCGCCACAGGTCGGTGTTGTGGTGCAGGACCCAGCCGCGGCAGGCGTAGTGGACGCGCGCGGTGTGGCGGCCGGTGACGACCAGGTCGTCGATCATGTCGAACAGCGGCTCGTGACACTCACTCAGGTTGGTGAGCTCGGCCGGCCAGTAGTTCATCTCGCAGTTGATGTTGGTGGTCCACTTGCTCTCCCACGGCGGGTCGAGCGAATCGTTCCAGAGGCCCTGGAGGTTGGCCGGCTGCCCGCCGGGGCGGCTGCTGGCGATGAGGAGGTAGCGGCCGTACTGGCAGAACAGGGCCGCCAGCGCCGGGTCGGTTTCAAGGCCGTCGGCTTTGGCTCGCTGGAGGCGCTGGTCGGTTGGGAGGCGATCTCGATCGCTGTGACCAAGATCGAGGCTAAAGCGGCGGAACAGGCGGCGGTGGTCCTGGAGGTGTGATTCCAGCAGCGCGTTAAAAGATTTCTCCGCGACCCCCGCCAGCGTGGGGGCACACCTTTGGGCGGGGTCGGCGGTGATGTCGTGGAAGTTCTTGAAGCTGGTCGCCGCGGCCAGCACCAGCATGGCGGCGTCGGCGTTCTCGACCGAGGCGCCTTCGTTGTTCATCGCAACTCGGCCGCCGGTAAGGAAGACGCGCAGGCGAGCTTCAAAGCGGACGCCGCCTTCCTCGACTTGTCCGCACATCGCTAAGGTGTCGGGCGCGATCGCCTTGATGGTTGCCGACTTGTGCGGGCTGGTCATCTTCAGGTCGAAAGTGACTCGGCCGGGCTGGTCGGCGGTCAGGCGCAAAACGATCACGCCGTCGGGGTGGCTGGCGAACGTTTGCCGGCGGTAGGTCACGCCGTCCACGCGGTAAGTGACGCCGGCGATTGCGGAATCGAGGTCGAGTTCGCGGTGGTAATCCGTGGCCGCTTCGTGGCCGGGGAAATGGAGGCGCAGGTCGCCGAACGGCTGGTAGGCCTTTTGCCGCACGGGGACGCTGAGGAATCCTTCGGTCGTCAGGCGCTCCGCCCCATGCTGTTTGCCTTCGAACAGGAGGCGGCGGATCTCGGGGAGGAGCGAGGCGGCGCCGGGGTGCGTGTAGTCGTGGGGTTGGCCGGTCCACAGGGTGTCTTCATTGAACTGAATGCGCTCGTCGGCGGTGCCGCCGAAGACCATCGCGCCGAGGCGGCCGTTGCCGATGGGCAGCGCTTCGACCCATTTGGCGGCGGGCTGCGCGTACCAGAGGCGCAAGGGGAGTTCCACTTCCGGATCGGCCGCGCCGGCGCCGCATGCCGAGATCAGCGTGATGAACAACGTCGCGGCGAATGTGTTGGAGGGTGGCACGCCGGGCCTCCTTTATCGCCCGAGGGGAATCCAGACCGTCATTTCAGATTGGCCGCGGTTGCCCCAGGCGAAGTAGGGGATCAGTTTCATGTCAAAGCCGCGCGGACGAATGGGCGCGAAGTCGCGGTAGAGTCGGCCGGTCCAATCGCCCTGGGGAGAGAAAAGCGCTTTACCCGTGATGGCGATCGGGGCGACGGGCGAATCGCCCGCGTGACACGACAGGTCGATGTCATAAGGGATACGCACATCTTGCACGTGAACGCCTTTCGGCAGGTCGGTGGATTCCAGACAATAGACGAGTGGCCCGCGCATGACCGCGACCTGGTTCCGCGTCTCCTCCACCTGCGGGTTGGCTTCAACCAGTCGGGCCGGCATCGGCAGGTCGATATCCACCGTGTCGCCGGGCGACCACGTGCGCCGGACCTCGCAGTACCTGCTGGCCGGGGGTGTTTGCAACGGTTCGTCGGCGTTGACACGGACGGAAGCGCCCTTGGCCCAGGCCGGAATGCGCAGCATGAGCGAAAACGCCTTCGCGCGTGGCGCCGTCACGGTGAGGCGGACCTTGCCGTCCCAAGGGTAGTTCGTTTCCTGCGTCAGCTTCAGCAGCGTGCCGTCGGGCAGGTGGGTGTCGATGACGCTCGATCCGTAGAGGTTGACCCACACGGCGGCATCGGAAATGCCATAGGCATACGCGGCCGATTCGGCGATCGTACGCGCGACGTTGGGGGGGCAGCAGAAACAACTGAGCAGCGCCTGGCGCTTCCGAGGCCAGCGAAGGTCCGCCGGCGGCGGATCGAGTTGGCGGAGCGGGTTAGTGTAGAAGTAGCGGGTGCCGTCGAGGCTGATGCCGGCGAGGACGGCGTTATAAAGCGTGAGTTCCAGAACGTCGGCGTAGCGGGCGTCCCCGGTGATCCGGAGCATGCGCCAGTTCCAGAGGACGCTGGCGACGGCGGCGCATGTTTCGTTGTGGGCGGTGGTGTTGGGCAGTTGGAAGGCGCGGCCGTACGCCTGGTGCACGCGCGTGATGGCCTTCTGGTCCGGCGACGCGTCCGGCGAAGCGCCGTCGTACAGCGCGCCGCACCCGCCGGTGATGTAGAGCTTGCGGGTAACGACATCCTCCCAGATCTTCTGAAGCGGCTCCAGGAGCGTGGCGTCGCCGGTCTCGGTGTAAACGTCGGCGGCGCCTGCGTAGAGGTAGTTGGCGCGCACGGCGTGGCCGGTGGCCTGCGTCTGGCGGCGGAAGGGAATGCGGTCCTGGTTGTCGTCGGTGCCGTCGGCCACCAGGTCGCGCATATCGATCAGCTTGCGCGCTAGATCGAGGTAGCGGCGATCCCCCGTGGTGCGGTACAGCTCGACAAGGCCCATGTAGTGCGACGGACAGATGCCGTGGCGGGCGAGCGGGGGGGTGGGATTGTCGAACGCGGTGCACAGGTAGTCGGCGGTCCCGCGGGCGACCTTGAGCAAGTTCGTCTTTCCCGTCGCCCGGTAATGGACGCACGCCGCCGTCAGCAGGTGGCCCATGTTGTACATTTCGAAATCGAGCGGGTCGGCAAAGGGCCGGGCGTCCTCGCCGTTGCGCTGCTTGATGAGCACCGGCGTGTGCAGGTAACCGTCCGCCCGCTGCGCCTTGGCGATCACCTCGATTATGGCGTCGAGCTGACGGTCAAGCTGCTCGTCGTGCGTGATGGCGTAGACGGCCGCCGCGGCTTCGAGCCACTTGTAGAAGTCGCCGTCGTTCCACTTCGGCCCGCGGTGGCGGCCCGGGGCCAGGCCGGCGGCGATACGGAAGTTCTCGAAGAACTGGCCGTGCTCCGTGCCTTCCATCAGCCGGCCCATGGCGGGGACCGTATTCAAGCGGCAGGTTTCGAAACGATCGGCCCAGAAGCCGGTCGTCCACCTGGCGTCCCCGAGGCTGGCGCCGGCCATCTTTACGTTCGGCGCAGCGAAGGCCGCGGGTGCGATCAGGATCAACAGCAAAGGGGTTGATGGGCGCATCGTCAGTTTGCCGTGAGCCAGAGAACGCAAGAATGGTTGGAACGCTGAAACTCCCGAATTGCCCCGCCTTCAACCTTTCCGCCGTCACGAATCTCGCCGCCCGCCGGTTCAATCCATCGGACGAGGAAGGGTGCGCGGGCGGCGGAAAGATCGATTCGAATGGTATGCCCCGCCGGTGAGTAGATGAGATAGTCTCGGCCGACTTCGGCCAAGCCCCCGACAAGCCCGGGGGCAGGATCGAGCGGTTCCATACGCGGCAAGGCGGCGAGCAGCCGCGAGTCTATCGCGTTATGAACGGAAGGAATTGAGCCGCCGGCGGCGAGGATCGCCCACCCGTCGGCCTTGTCGAACGCGCAGATAACGGCCTTAGCAGGGAAGCGGCGACGGTACTCGCGGATCTGCCGGGAAATCGAAGCATCCGACCGCGCCTTCGGACCCTTCCATTCCCGAAGCTGCTGCCGCGGCGCCAGGCTCTGTCCGCCCTTGGGGTCGTAAATGCCGCCGTCGGCCGTGTACCACCAGTATTTCATTTCGATCACGGAGATGAGCTGCGAGCGAACGGGATCGCCCAGGATTGCATCCTGCACGTCCTTCGTGCAGCTCAGGCCGACGAGCACGCGCCTGCCGGTCTCGCGCTGCCACTCGGCGATCGTGTCCAGCCAGAACTGCACGAAGTGCAACGGCCCGGTGAACTCCTCGCCAATGACTTGGATCACGTTGGTGTTGTCAGCGAGATTCTCAAGCGACTTGCGCATGTACGCTCGGTGGAACTCGCGGCGAGCGGGCTGGCTGATGTCGTAGAACGCGTCGGCCATGAAAATCCGCTTGCGGTTCTCAAACGGCGGCGGCTCCGGAAAACCGAGGTCTTGCAGCGCGTTGGCCGGCCGCCACGGCGTATCCACCCAGTGCGCGCCCGCCTCGATGATGTTGTGTTGAAAATACATCTGGTTGAGCAGGACCAGACCCTTGCGGTCGCACAGGTCGGCGAACTGCTTTAGCCGGCCGAAATACCAGGGATTGAAGCGCGTTAGGTCATACTTGCTCAACCCGTCCCAGGCCTTGCCTTTGCCGCTGCGGGCCCACGGCTGCTCGTAAAAAGGCGGCCACACGTCAGCGTCCGGCCGGCGCATCATCTCGTGGTCCTGGCGGCGCTGGTCGTACCAGAGGCCCCAGTGCTGGGCGAGGACGGCCTGCCCGTTTGCCGCCATGGAGTCGGTCAACTGGTCGAGGTCGTCGGTGAAACCTGGGCCGGTTCGGCCGGGCACGAAGCGAGTCACGTTGGGGCCGTATTCGGGCGCGCGGGAAGGAATGATGTGGCCGCGCCACCAGTTCACGTCCACGCGATCGCCGGCGAGGAGTTTGCCGTCGCAGGTCAGCCAGCCGTTCTGGATCGTTAGGCGCTTCAGCGCCGCTTTGGGCAGTGGGCCCGCGTTCGCCGACGATACCTGTTCACTCGGTTTCGCGTCGCCTCGCTCGGCGGAAATCGTTCGGCGCTTCGTCGCGGCCAGCGCCTCCAAACCGAGCCGATCTTGAAGTTGCTGCGAATAGAGGCTGTCCGGCTTGACGAATTCGTTCACCACGCCCCAGTGGCTGTCGCCCACGAACTGTCCCCAGCAGCCCATCACCCAGTTCTTCGCCCCCGGCGGTTTTCGGCAGACAATCACCGGCGCCGTGCAGTTCCACAGCATGCAGTTGGCCGCCGCCCAACCGACGCCCTGGTCGCAAATTTCCCGGTTGTCAAGCCGCAGCGCGCCGCCGTCGATGTTCACGTTGTCGTACAGGACGCCCGATGCCCAGCTCTCCATGGGCCCGCTGAAATCGTGTTCATCAACGGCGTCGCAATGGACGAACGCGTTGGGCCCGGCGGCGAGGTACCCGACGGCAAAATCGCGCCGCCCGTGCTCCGCGTGGCAGCGAAGGAACAGCGTCTGCTGCCCGCCGGTAAAGAAGCTGTGCCGCCGATACCCGCCGACCTCCGAAACCGGGTCGAGCGATTGGCAGTCCTCCACCGTGATGCGGCTGCACGTCTCCCACAGACTGACGGCCGAGCTGGCGAAGTGGACCGCCGTCACCTGCCTTACCCACGCGTCGCGGACGTTCTCCATGGTGATCGTCATCCACGCATGCTCTTCGTCGAGTGGGTTGGCGGCGTCGTACTCCGACTCGCAGCGGAGGTTCTCGATACCGACCTGTGCAATCCGGCCGGGCCACGCGTACGTGCTCAGCGTGCCGCCGCCCAGCGAGCGATCGATCGCCGTCGTCAGCGGCGCGTCAACCGTAACGAGGTCGCCTTCAATGGCCGTAACGACCCGGTCCCAGACGACGTCCATCTTCCCAGGCACCCACGTAAAGCGGAAATCCGCGCCTGGCCGCCCCGGAAACTGGTACATCCCGATGGCCGAGATCCACTCGGCCGTACTCGGCCGCCGGACCCGCACCGCGTCGCCGGCGCGCAGAGCGGCGGCATCGGCGACGTGAAACGATCGCGCCCCCACCGGCACGTAATCGTCCGTGATCTTGCGCGGCGTTCCTTTCGGCCTCACGTCGACACTGCCGGCAACCTGAATCAGCGACCTGCGATCCGTACCGGTCGCAACAAACACCGTCCCGTCATTCCCGGCCCCTTGTCCGCGCAAAACCACCCCGCCCGCCCGGATTCGCACGCATGAAGCGATCGGATATCGTCCCCGCGTCAGCAGCACGGCCCCGCGAACCCCCGCCGCGTCCGGCGCCAGTTTCGACACGTAATCGATCGCCGCCTGAATCCGAGGCCCGGCGTCGCCTTCCCCCGGCGAAACCACCACGTGAGGCGCCACGTCGGGGACAACTACCCCGCCGCCCATGTAGCCGCAGTGCGAAAAGTCGGGCACACGGTTGCCCAGCGCGTCGGGTCGCAATTCTTCCGCCGCGCTCGCCGCAGGCGCGGCGGCCAAGAGTATCATTCCGGCCAGAATCGCCAGATCCATTGAAGAGAGGTGGCGTTGCATCGCGTCACTTCAATTCGCCGCTCAGCCGCCCCAGCCCCGTCGCACGCGCGATCGGCCGGCCGTTGGCCAGAACACTCAGACCCCGCCCCCGGCCGTATTTTGATCCCGTTCGGTCCCACAGGATGGTGAGGGTGTGGCCGTGATACCGCACGCCGTCCAGGCAAAACCAGTCCCACGCGTTCTCGGGAAGCAGGGGGCTAACTTCCACCGTGTCATCCGCCCGCGGCCGCAGCCCCACCAGCCCGGTGATGATCAGGTCGCAGAACGTGGAATGGTTGTAATACCGGCTCCGCTCGGCATCCCCCTTGAGCCAGGTGCCCTCTTTCTCGTCCAAATACTCGCCAATGTACGGCCGGCCATTGCGATGCTGTGACTTGGCATACGTCCGCAACGCCTCAAGGTAATGCTCCCTAGTCACCGGCGCGTTTCCATAGTGGTTCAGCAGGTTCGCCATCGCTGTAAGCGTCTGCGACGTCGCGAACGGCCACACGGCGCCATCCCATTCGCAATGGCAGCACCCGTGCGTGCGGAACTTGGGGTGCCGCCGCTCGGCCGTCGTGATCCCGAACGGGGCCCAGAAACCCTGGGGATCAATGAGTTGCCGCCACGCCGCTTCGTAACCCGTAGCCGGCAGGTCGAAGTACCACGGGATAAACCCGATCTCCTCCCGCGCGTCCGAAAGAGTCCGGTCCTCGAACCGCACCTTAAAGAACCGGGCTTTCGGGTCCCATAGTTTTTCCTGCACGAGCCGCTGGATCTCCATCGCCTTTGCGCGGTAGGTCTCCGCGACGTCGCGCTTCCCCGCCAGGTCCGCCACCGCCGCGATCGCCAGCGCATTGCCGAACATGTAGCTGCTGATGCTCGGCCTCACATTCTTCGCCGTCCGCGAGCCGCTGATCGACTCCTCCATCGCGTCGCGCGAATCGTACTGCCAGAACAGTCCTTCCGAGTTGAGCTTCTTCTCTTCCCACCCCCGGTAGTCACGCACGAAGTCGTCCAGCATCCCGACGATGAACGCTCGATCCTGATTCACCAGGTACCGCTGGTATGCCGCCCAAACCGTCCAACTGCTGAAGTTCTGAATGTCGTGCGGCTTCCCCCCACTCCCCCGCAGCCAGTAAAGCAGGTCAGGATCGAGGTACTGGTTGTCGTGAATCCACCGCCCCTCCATGATGTGATGCCCTACGGCACTGCTCACCGGGTTCTTGTCCGTGAGGAACTCCGTGATCGCGACGTAGTCCGGCATCTGCCGGATGTGCTTGCGGTACGTCCACCACCGATACCAGTAAATCTCCTCAAAGTCCTTGTCCGGGCATTCGAACGCCGGCACGTTCCGCGACATCCACTCCCACGCCTTTGCGTTGGGAATCATGTTCGCGACGTTCTCGTCTTCCATCGAGTTGAACTTGTCCACGTAATGCGCGAATGCATCCGGCCGGAGGACCGGCGGCGCATCCTCTCCCTCCGCCGTCAAACCAAGGACCACGAGGATTGCTACAAACCACAGCCGTCGCATAACGTAGCACGGGCTACCGGCCCGCGGCCCCGATCCCATTCAGATAGACTTCCAAATTCGTATAGCCACTGCCGTCCGCAAGCTTGCTCCCGTCGGAAGCGTCATCCGGATTCAACCCGTGGGCCACCTCCCACGCGTCCGGCATCCCGTCGTGATCCCGATCCGCCGGCGCCTCGCCTCCCGCATATTCCGGCCACCCGCCCACGTCCTTCTGGCTGTCAATAATCCCCGGCAACTTCGTCTTGCTCCCCACAAACGTATTCGCCCGCCGCCGCACCTCCTCAACGATCCGGGTATCAAACACGTCCCGCCGCGGCAGGCTCGCGCCCACGTCGGCGAGAATGCTCTCCAGCACGTTCCGCGCCGGCTCCGTCTTCACGAAGGATTCAAACAGCGGCGCGCCCGACTTCACCTTCGAAAGCTCGCCCGCCTCCACCACCGCGGCCTTCCAGTTGTCTCCGTCCAGCTCCGGCCGCCCCTCGATCACGTTGCCGTCCATGTACGCCCGCATCCCGCGCCCGGGGTCGCCTGGATCGGGCTTGAGCAACGTGAACACCCTCGAAGCCGGCCCGGGAATGTAGAAATTGTTCACAAAGTTCAATTCCCTCACGCCCCCGTCGGTCGTCCGATGTGCCCAGTTGTAGACCACGTTGTTTCGGATATCCAATCGGCCGGCCAGGTGCCCGCTCTTGTCGAGCCCACCGGCCAGGCTCCAATTCCGGCCGGCGCAATTCGCCAGCAAATTGTGGTGGAAACTCCCGACATCCCCCGAAATGCTCGCGGCGAACGAATGCCCCTTCCCCGTGCCCACGTAGTGCGAGTGCACCGACATGTTCAGCGCCTCGGCGATGATGCACCGCTGGAAGGTAATGTTCTTCGCCTGGCGCGAGCTGAACCCCTCGTCGATGCTCCAACTGATCGAGCAATGGTCGTAGATGACGTTGTCGCAGCTCCGCGCCCCCATCCCGTCCAGCGTCTTGCCGCTCTCGTCGCCGACGCGAAGGCGCACGTGCCGGATGATCACGTCGTGCGCCCCCAGGCAGCCGAACGACGATCCCCGCAGGCAGATCCCGTCCCCGGGCGCCGTCTGCCCCGCGACGGTCAGGTACGGATTCTTCATGATGATCTTCGATTTGAGCAGGATCGTCCCGCCGACCCGGAACACTACCGTCCGCGGCCCCTCGGCCTCGCAAGCCGCCCGCAGACTGCCCGGGCCCTCGTCGTTCAGGTTCGTCACCTCGATCACGCGCCCGCCCCTCCCGCCGCGCGCGAAGCGCCCGTACCCGTCGGCCCCGGGAAAAGCCAACGTCTGCTCCGCGGGCACGTCGCGGCGTGCGCGGTCGCGAGCAGCAGGATGACCATAGGCCAATGAAGTCGCATCGGATCACTTGCCCTTTCGCGTCGGGTCGATGCCGTTGAGATACTTCTCAAGGTTCGTGTAGCCGTCGCCGTTCAGGTCGCCATTTCCGTCCGCCGGATCATTGGGATTGAGGCCGTACTTCCGCTCCCACCAGTCCGGAATGCCGTCGTGGTCCGAATCCACCGGCGGTTCGGCGGACTTCAACTCCGGCCACCCGCCCACGTCATTCTGCGACCGGACCACGCCATCGCCATACGTCGTCTTTCCGCCGCGCACTTCGCTCACGATCCGCTGATCCACAGCATCTCTTCGCGGCAATGTGGCCCCCGCCCCTTGCAGCACAGGCTCCACGATTGCCTCGGCCGGAGCCGTTGCCACCGGCGCGACCTCGAACGGCCGTTGCGCCCGAACCGCCGCCAACTCCACGCCCTTATCCGCCTCAACACCCGCCGCCCAGTTGTCCGCGGAGATCGCCGCCTGCCCCTCCAGCACGTTGCCGTCGATGAACCACATTCCCTGCGGCATGTCCCGCGTCTTATCGATCCTCACCAGCCGGTTCTTCAGGTGCGTCGCCGGCCCGGGCTTGTAGTAGTTGTTGACCACATTGATGCTCGTCGGCTTTCCGTCGAGCGTGCGGTGCTGCCAGTTAAAAACCAGGTTGTTCCGCCAGTCCAGGTTGAGCGTCAGATACGACCGGTTCCCCCCGATGCTGGGATTTCGCCCCGTGCAGTTGGCGAGCAGATTGTGGTGGTACGAAGTATTCGCCCCACCCAGACTCGCCGCAAAGCCATGGTCCTTGCGAATCTTCGAATCGTGCAACGCCTCGGAGACGATGCACCACTGGACGGTAGCGTTCTTCGTGTGGTGCCAGGTGTTCACGCCCTCGTCGCACGTCCAGCTCACCGAGCAGTGGTCCACGACCACGTTCTCCGCCTCGTAAATCCCGATCCCGTCGTCCTGCAATCCCGATTCGTCGCCACGCCGCACGCGCAGGTAACGCACGACCGCGTCGTGCGTCGCGACCCCCAGCTTGTACCTGCGCATGCAGATCCCGTCGCCGGGAGCGGTTTGGCCGGCGATCGTGATGAAGGGCTTGCGAATCTCCAAATCCGAATTCAGTACGATCGTCCCCGACACGCGGAACACCACCGTCCGCGGCCCCTCCGCGTCACACGCCGCGCGAAGACTCCCCAGCCCGTGGTCGTCGAGGTTCGTCACCTCGATTACCCGTCCCCCGCGCCCGCCGGGCGTCTGCGAGCCGAACCCCTCCGCTCCGGGAAAAGCCGGCGGGGCGTCCCCGGCCAACGCCCCGCGGCTGCATACCAGCACACCTATCAACGTGATCACCCGAGGTACTCTTGCCATTCTTTGCTCTCCTGCTCTTTCAACGCATGCGCTTGATTCGCATCGCCATGTACGGCCGCCCCGGTAGCCTCACCACCCGCTCACCTTCCGCCCGATAGCGGTAGGGCCCGTTCGCCACGACCTTGAACACCGTATCCACCGGCGTCACCGTCATCCCCCACGTGTCCAGCACCTCCACCCCGAACGCCATCCCCGCCTCCAGCTTCGCCTTCGGCAATTCAAACACCCACTCCGTCGGTTTCTCCTTGCCGAAGTACAGCAGGTAATACTCCCCAGCCTTCCCTGCCGTCCGCTCGTCCTGCCACTTGTCGATCGGCTCCATCCCCTCCGCCGGCCCCTCCTCCAGTACCTTCCGCAGAAACGCGATCCTCGCCGGGCTCTGCCCGTGCAGAACGCCACCCTTGGACCACCACAGTACGTCCTTCGGGTCCAGGTACGTCTCCCCGTGCCCCACGTATGTCCCCGCGATCGTCCCCTGCCAGAACCGGTGCACCATTTCCTCGGCCGACAGGTCCCCCCAGCGCTTCGGAATATTCCCCTCGTACTTCACCTCGTCGAACACGATCGGCTTGCGATACACGTCGCGATATAAAATCGCCCGCCCGAAATCCGCCACCGCCGCCCCGTTCTGAATGCTCGCGTGCGTCACCCACGGCAGCGTGTGGTTGTAAATCAGCGTCCCGTTGTGAATCGAGCGGAGATGGCCATAGGGGTCATTCTTTTGAACGATCTGGAAGAACCGGTCAAAATCCGACTCCTTCTTTTCCTTCATGAAGTCCCACTCGTTCGCCATCGACCACCAGACATTCCTGTACGCCGCCGCTCGCGCCACCACGTACCGCAGATACCGGTCGTCGGCGTCCGTCGGCATCCGGTCGAAGCCCCAATGGCCCTTGTCGTAAGGGTGGAACAGGATCAGGTCCGCTTCGATGCCCAACTCCCGCAGGTCCGCGATGCGCTTCTCCAGGTGCTGAAAAAACGCGGGATTAAACCGGCTGAAATCCCACCGGTTCGGCGGCGTCCCCTCATACGGGTAATACACCGGCTCGCTCTCGTTCCACGAATACCACTTCGGAAAAATGCACATCCGCAGCTTGTTGAACGGCGCCTCCTTCAACGTCTTCAGCGTCTGCTCCTCCAAGTCCTTCGGCTGATGAACCCAGGCATAACACGTCGTCCCGATCGGACGGTAAGGCGTGCCGTCGGCGTACGCGAAGTGAAATGTGTTGCCGACCCGCACCGGCCCGTGATTCCCGGCCGAGGGCTTTCCGCACGTGAACGTTCCCGCCTTTCCGCTGAGTTCCGCGACGTTGCTGCGCGTCTCGTAATGCCAGCGGCCCGGCGCCGGGGGCATGAACCGGATCCGATACACGCCGCCGCCGTCGTAAAAGCCGCTTGCAACCACCGCCTTGCCATCAGACGTGAAGCCCGCGGAGAGTTCCACGTCAACAAACGGATTTCCCCCCCCCCCCCCCCCCAACCGGTTAGACGAACGGGCCCCCACGCCCAACGCCCCCCCCCCCCCCCCCCCCCCCCCCCCCCCAAACCAAAAC
>Ga0308175_100000471_pt1 | contig 28214 bp, 28 predicted proteins | sample PhyCR1_3_FD_203893 | JGI IMG/M metagenome (GOLD analysis project Ga0308175, IMG submission 203893) | Soil microbial communities from UC Gill Tract Community Farm, Albany, California, United States - DLSLS.C.R1 | ecosystem: Environmental > Terrestrial > Soil > Agricultural land | place: USA...
GCCGCGCTCGTCGCCGGGTCGAAGTCGCCCGAGCAGGTCGCCCAGTCCATCACCAAGACGGCCAAGGAAGAGCAGTAGCCGCCGATGACCTCCACCTACCTCCCCGACCGGCGGAGCGGCCCGGCCGTCGACCGCCCGCCCCCGGCCGCGAGCGCGGTCCGCGGGCGGGCGCGGCGGCGCACGCTGAACTGGCTCACCGCGGTCGGCTTCCAGCTCCCCGCACTGGTGCTGTTCGTCGGCCTGGTGCTGCTACCCATGCTGTTCGCGCTGTACGCCGCCTTCTTCCGCTGGGGCGGCTTCGGCATGCCCTCCGACTACACGGGCGCGGACAACTTCGGCCGCCTCTTCCAGGACCCGGTCTTCCTGGGCGACCTGTGGCGCTGCCTGGTCCTGGTCGTGCTCTCGCTCGCCCTGCAACTGCCGTTCGCCCTCGCCATGGCGGTGCTGCTCAACCAGCGGCTGCGCGGCCGGGCGGTGTACCGGATGCTGTTCTTCGCGCCGTACGTCCTGTCCGAGGCCATCACCGGCGTGCTGTTCAGCATGATCTTCGCCCCCGGCGACGGACTCGCCGACCATGCCCTCGGCGCCATCGGCCTGGACGGCCCGGGCGGTGAGTGGTTCGCCGATCCCTCCTACGTCATGGCCACGCTCTTCCTCGTCATGACCTGGAAGTACTTCGGCTTCCACATGATGCTGTACCTGGCCGGACTCCAGTCGGTCCCGGCCGAGTTGCACGAGGCGGCGCTGATCGACGGCGCCGGTCCCTGGCAGCGCTTCCGCAACGTCACCCTGCCGCTGCTCGCGCCCACCCTGCGCATCAGCGTCTTCCTGTCCGTCATCGGGTCGATCCAGCTGTTCGACCTGGTGTGGGTCGTCACCCAGGGCGGCCCCGACCACCACTCCGAGACGATGGCCGTGACCATGTTCCAGTACGGCTTCAAGCGCTACCAGGTCGGCTACGCCAGCGCGATCAGCGTGGTCATGTTCGGCATCTGCCTCGTCTTCGCCCTCGCCTACCAGCGGTTCGTGCTCCGCCGCGACCTCCAGGGGGCCACCACGACGATGAGGGGAGCCGGCACGTGAGGCGCCAGACCGTACGCACGCTTCCGCTGTACGTGATCCTCGTCGTGGTCGGCGCGGTGATGGTCGTACCCCTGCTGTACGCGATCCTCTCGGGCCTCAAGTCCACCGACGAGCTGTCTCGCAACCCGTTCGGGCTGCCCGACCGGTGGCTGACGGGCAACTACACCGGCATCCTTCGCTCCGGTGACTTCTGGCGGCTCCTCGGCAACAGCACGCTGATCGCCGTGGCGACGACCGTGCTGGTGGTCGCGGTGTCCGCGCTGGCGGCCTTCTCCTTCGCCCGGTTCGCCTTCCGGGGACGGGAGTTGCTGTTCACCCTCTTCACGATGGGGCTGATGTTCCCCTTCGCGGTCGCCGTCCTGCCGCTGTTCCTGCTGCTGCGCTCCCTGGACCTGCTGGACAACCCGCTCGGCGTGATCCTCCCGCAGGCCGCCTTCGGACTGCCGATGACGATCATCATCCTGCGCGGCTTCTTCCGGCAGATACCCGGCGAGCTGGAGGAGGCGGCCACGCTGGACGGCTGCAGCGCCTTCGGATTCTTCTGGCGGGTGCTGCTGCCCATGGCCCGGCCCGCGCTCGGCACCGTCTCGGTCCTCGCGGTGGTCACGAGCTGGAACAACTTCCTCCTGCCGCTGCTGGTGTTCACCGACAGCACCTGGTGGACGCTGCCCATCGGCGTCCAGCAGTTCCAGGGCCAGTACTCGGCGGAGTACGCCCGTGTCTTCGCCTACCTCGTGCTCGCCATGGTCCCCGCCCTCGCCTTCTACTCGGTCGCCGAACGCCAGCTCGTCGGCGGTCTGACCGCCGGCGCCACCAAGGGCTGAGCCGTAGCCCCCCCGACAGACAGGAGTCGCACCATGCCCAAGACGCGCCTCAGACTCGCGGGCGCCCTCGCGGCCGCCCTGGTGGCCGCGGGCCTCGCCACCGGACCCGCCGCCCAGGCGCAGGAGCACCGGCCCACCCTCGCCGACCTCGCCCAGCGGCACGGCCGCTACTTCGGCAGCGCCACCGACAACCCCGAACTCACCGACAGCGCCTACACGAAGATCCTCGGCAGCGAGTTCGACATGATCACCCCGGGCAACGGGATGAAGTGGTACGCCACCGAGCCGCGACAGGGTGTCTTCGACTGGACCGACGGCGACCGGATCGTGAACCTGGCGCGCCGGCACCACCAGCGGGTCCGCGCCCACACCCTCGTCTGGCACAGCCAGCTTCCCGACTGGCTGAGCTCGAAGGAGTGGACGGCCGGCGAGCTGCGCGCCGTGCTGAAGAAGCACATCACCACGGAGGTGAGGCACTACCGGGGCAAGGTCTACTCCTGGGACGTCGTCAACGAGGCGTTCAACGAGGACGGCAGCTACCGCGAGACCATCTGGTACAAGACCCTCGGCCCCGGCTACATCGCCGACGCGCTGCGCTGGGCCCACCAGGCCGATCCGCACGCCAGGCTCTACCTGAACGACTACAACATCGAGGCCGTCGGCCCGAAGAGCGACGCCTACCACCGGCTGGCCGAAGAGCTGAAGGCGCGGGGCGTCCCGCTCGACGGCATCGGCCTGCAGGCCCACCTGGCCCTGCAGTACGGCTATCCCGCCACCCTGGAGGACAACCTCCGCCGCTTCTCCCGCCTCGGCCTCGACACCGCTCTCACCGAGGTCGACGTACGCATGCAACTGCCCGCCACCGACGAGAAACTGGCCGAACAGGCCGCCTGGTACGCGGACCTGACCGAGGCCTGCCTGGCCGTCCGCCGCTGCGTGGGCGTGACGATCTGGGACTACACCGACAAGTACTCCTGGATCCCGGCCTTCTTCCCCGGTGAGGGCGCGGCCCTGCCCTGGGACGAGCGGCTGACCCCCAAGCCCGCCTACTCCGCGCTGCTGGAAGCGCTGCGGCAGCGGACGGTCACCTGACGTAGCCGGCCCCGGACATGGGTCGGGGCCGGTGCGCACCGTATGTGTGCGGCCGGCCCCTCGGGTCGCCGGGCGGCGCGGCGGAACCGCCCGGAACGCTCGCCTAGGCGGCGGTCATCACCTGGTCCGCACCGAGCGGGCGGTGCGGGGCGATGACGCGGCCGTCGGGCAGAAGCTCACCGGTGTCCTCGAAGAGCAGGACGCCGTTGCACAGCAGACTCCACCCCTGCTCCGGGTGGTGCGCCACAAGGCGGGCGGACTCCCGGTCGGCGGACTCGGCTTGCGGACACGGTGGCTGGTGCTGGCACATGGATGGGATCTCTCGCTCTGTCGTGGTCATGTCCGTCCCCCGTGGCGAATAAGTCGGTCGGAACCCAGTGTTGCCCTCTGGGCGTCAATCCGCAGGGATTTCGCGGCACCGCTTCTCACAGGTTCATGACGCGTCACCCGCGCGGACGGTTCATTCCAACTGCACTGTCACTTCGGGTGGTTTTGGGGGGCCGAATAGGGCTAGTCCGGACGGCGGAGATCCTTTTCCGGCTCGTAGGAGCGGTTTATTGCTCGTACGAGCGAGCGGCTGCCGGAAAAACAGTCGTACCCCGCTTCCCTTCCGGGGAACGGGGTACGCGCGCGTCGTTCAGGCAGGGATGGAACCGAGCAGCGGTACGGGAGTCGCCCGATGGGTCAGCACCGGGAGCAACTCGGCGACACGGTGCGGCCGGTGGGCCGGGATGCCGGGTGGCGCCGGGGCCAGGGGTACGAGCAGGTCGGTGGCGGCCGGATGCCCCTCGGAGGCGTCGGCGGTGACGTCGCCGTGCAGCCACAGGGTGAGCATGTACAGGCCGGGCACGGACAGCAGGCGCGGCTGGTACGGCTGCGTCAGCGCCTCGGCCTGCTGCAGGGCGCGCTCGGTGGAGGCGATCCAGGGGCCCTCGAAGAAGTGCGAGAAGGCCCAGCCGTCCGGGGTCAGCATGGTGTCGGCGGCGGCCACCGCGCGATCGCCGCAGCGGATCACGAAGCGCCAGCCGGCGAGCCTCGTCGCGGACAGGCCCTGTGCGGTGATCCGGTCCAACACGTGTACCGGAAGCGGGAGTTCGGGCGTCGTGGGTCCCTGAGCGGCGCGCAGGGACGGAGTTCGGGCCTCACGGACCGCGGTGGGGGAACCGAGGGCAGTGAGGACGGAACGCAGTGCGGGCGCGGGTGCGGCGGACGCGTGCAGGGGCATGGTGGCTCGCCTCTCGTTCGACAGGCGCGGCGGCGCGAGGAGGGTGGGGCGGACAGCGCTGTCAGCTCACGGGTGGCCTGAGAGGTGGGGCCCGGTTCGATGAACGAGGGTGCGGCTGTGGCCTGCCGCTGAATCTACGGCAGGAACACGACAGAAACCGGGACCGCGGGCACCAACCTTAGGCCTCGTTCGCGAAGTTTATACGACGCGTGTTCAGACGATGTTTCGTCTACCGCATTCCGGCCGACCCGGCAAGGCGTCATTCAGCCGCTGATTCGCACGCATACATCCCGCTTTTCGTGCCGGGAGGGCTTCGCTGACCTCGCGATACGCCGCCGCCGCGGTCGGCCGATTGTCGTCGGCGTTTTTCACGAGGCGATCGGGGCACACGAACGTGCGTGATGCGCCATGCCCCGTGAATGTGCCGCCGGGAACATTCCGACAGAGTAGCGGGCGCCGGGCCCGCGCGGGACGTTATCGATCGCTTCCGCTGGGCATCATCCAAACCCGGGACCCCGGCGGCCGGTCTGCGGCCCGCCCATCCGAGGAGGGAAACCCAGATGGGGGAGAAGGTCGTGGCAGGGCAGTTCGACCTGTCCGATCGTCAGCGCTACCGCGAAAAGCTCCAGAAGTGCCTGACGGGACTCGAGCGGCTGCTGGACGAGAAGCGGTTCGACCGCGCCAAGAACCTGATGGGCGTCGAGATCGAATTGAATCTCGCCGGCCGCGACGGCATGCCGAAAATGTTGAACGGGCAGGTACTGGAGCGCATCGCGAGCCGCGATTTCCAAACGGAACTCGCGATGTTCAACCTCGAGGTGAACATCGCCCCGCACCGGCTGGGCGGCCGGGTATTCGACCGGCTTGCCGAGGAACTGCGGACCTCGCTGGCGTACGCCGACCGAAAGGCCGGCGAGGTGGACGCCGGCATCGTGATGATCGGCATTCTGCCCACGCTCGACCGCGACGACCTCGTCTCCTCCAACCTCTCCGAGGTGGACCGCTACACCCTGCTCAACGACCAGATCGTGGCGGCGCGCGGCGAGGACTTCCGGCTCGACATCGATGGCGTGGAGCACCTGAGCTGTACCTCGAAGTCCATCGCCCCCGAGGCCGCCTGCACCTCCGTACAACTGCACCTCCAGGTCACCCCGGCCCGCTTCGCCGATGTGTGGAACGCCGCGCAGGTGGCGTCCGCGGCACAGATCGCCGTCGGCGCCAACTCGCCGTTCCTGTTCGGGCGCGAGTTGTGGCGCGAGTCCAGGCCGCCGCTGTTCCTGCAGGCCACCGACACCCGCCCGCCGGAGCTCCAGGCACAGGGGGTACGGCCGCGCACCTGGTTCGGTGAACGGTGGATCTCCTCCGCCCACGACCTGTTCGAGGAGAACCTGCGCTACTTCCCGGCGCTGCTGCCGATCTGCGACGACGAGGACCCGCTGGAGGTCCTCGATGCCGGTGGCATACCGAAGCTCGCCGAACTGGTGCTGCACAACGGCACGGTGTACCGCTGGAACCGGCCCGTCTACGACATCGCGGACGGCGTGCCGCACCTGCGGGTGGAGAACCGGGTGCTGCCGGCCGGCCCGACCATCACCGACGTGATCGCCAACGCGGCCTTCTACTACGGCCTGGTGCGGGCCCTCGCCGAGGAGTCGCGCCCGGTGTGGACCCGGCTGCCGTTCGAGGCGGCCGAGGCCAACTTCGACGCGGCCTGCCGGGACGGCATCGACGCCCGTTTCGTCTGGCCGCGCCGGGGCCGCTACGCCGGTACGGGCGAGGTCGACGCCGTCACCCTGGTCCGCGACGAACTGCTGCCGCTCGCGTCCGCGGGCCTCGACGCGTGGGGGGTGGAGGCCGCCGACCGCGACCTCTACCTGGGCGTCATCGAGGAGCGCTGCCGACGCCGGGTGAACGGGGCGGCCTGGCAGGCGGCCACCTTCCACCGGGCCCTGGAGCAGGGCCTCGGCCGCGGGGCCGCGCTGGCCGCGACGACACGCCGCTACGCCGAGCTGATGCACGTGGGCGAGCCGGTGCACACCTGGCCGGTGGGGCTTCTGGAGCCGGTGCCGCTCGGCTGAGCGGGGGGCGAGGCGGTCCGCTCCCGCGGCAAGCCCGGCCCGGGTAAGCGCTCCAGGAGGCGATCCGGCATGCTGTGAGCTCGCACGGCCGGAGCGACGACAGGAGTGCACGTGGAGGCGGACCCGGCGGCCGACGGCCCTTCGCGGGGGCGGTTCACGCGGCGGATCTTCCGGGACGAGACACTGCTCGTGCTGGCGCTCTCGCTCGGCGCGAGCGGGGTGTCCGCGCTGATCAGCTTCGTCGGGTCGGTCACCAAACCGGGCGGGCTCAAGGACCAGGCGGCCACCCTCAACGCCTCCGCCGCGCCCGGGCGCCCCTGGCTCGACCTGGCCTGGCAGCTCTTCGGCATCGCCTCCGCGCTGGTGCCCGTGGCCCTGGTCGCCCACCTGCTGATGCGCGAGGGCGAGAGCCTGCGCACGCTGGGCTTCGACCGCACCCGCCCCTGGCCCGACCTCGGCCGGGGCGCGGGCGTCGCGGCGGTCATCGGCAGCACCGGGATCGCCTTCTACCTGGCCGCCCGCGGCCTCGGTTTCAACCTCACCGTGGTGCCCGAGGCGCTGCCCGAGGTGTGGTGGAAGTACCCCGTCCTCATCCTGTCCGCGGTGCAGAACGCGATCCTCGAGGAGGTCATCGTCGTCGGCTATCTGCTGCGCAGGCTGGGGCAGTTGGGCTGGACGGCGGGGACCGCGCTGGTGGCCAGCGCGGTCCTGCGCGGCTCGTACCACCTCTACCAGGGCGTCGGCGGCTTCATCGGCAACATGGTGATGGGCGTGGTCTTCGTCTGGCTCTACCGCCGCTGGGGCCGGGTCGGACCGCTGGTCGTCGCCCACTCCCTGCTCGACATCGGCGCGTTCGTCGGCTACGCCCTGCTCGCCGGCAAGGTGGACTGGCTGCCGACGGCCTGAGGGGCGGACCGGCCCCGGCCGGTCAGGCGAGCAGTTCGCCGTCGATGACGGTGACCGCGCGGCCGGTCAGCAGCGTGCGGTCGCCCCGCAGACCGGTGCGGACCAGTCCGGAGCGGCGGGAGGCCTGCAGCCCCGTGAGATCGTCCCGGCCGAGGCGGGCGGACCAGTGCGGGGCCAGCGCGGTGTGGGCGCTGCCGGTGACCGGGTCCTCGTCGATGCCGACGTTCGGGAAGAAGCAGCGCGAGACGAAGTCGTGGCCGAGGGACGGGTCGTCGGCGCGGGCGGTGGCGATGATGCCCCGCGAGGAGTGCGCCATCAGGGCCTTGTGGTCGGGGGCGAGTCCGAGCACCGTCCGCTCGTCGGCCAGCTCCACCAGCAGGTCGCCGACGTTGGGCCCGGTGTCGTAGGCGACGAGCGGGTCGGCGCCCAGCGCCTTGCCGACGCCGTCCGGGACCTCCACCGCGGTGAGCGGGGCGGTGGGGAAGTCCATGGTGATCCAGCCGTCCGGGCCCGGCGTGGCGACGAGGACGCCGCTGCGGGTGGCGAACCGCACCGGCCCCTCGTGGGCACCGGTGGTGTGCAGGACGTGCGCGGTGGCGAGCGTGGCGTGGCCGCACATCGCGACCTCGGCGACGGGAGTGAACCAGCGCAACGCCCAGTCCGCGTCGCCGCCCGCGGGCAGCCGGTGCGCGAATGCCGTCTCGGCGTGGTTCACCTCCAGGGCGACGTTCTGGAGCCAGTCGTCGTCCGGGAAGACGTCGTCCAGGAGCAGGACGCCGGCCGGGTTGCCGGCGAAGGGGCGGTCGGTGAAGGCGTCGACGATTCGGATGCGCATGGCGCAGACGCTAGGGCCGTGGCGGGCCGGTCACCAAGGCCAATCGGCGAGTCCTGGACCGATTTCGGCGCGGCGGCCCGGTCGGCGGGCCGGCGGGGACCTCAACTCCTGACGGATGCGGCAGGGTCTTGGCGTCCGACCGGTTCCGATATATCGTTGAGGCATCGCGTAAGAACGCGATGCGAACGTGACAGGTCGGCGATGGAATGGAGTGATCGCGATGCGCAGTCACGGATTCGAGCGTGGACATCGTCAGGACGGCCCGGGCCGGCACGGCCGGGGCGGGTTCGGCGGCTTCGAGGAGCGGCGGGCCGCTTTCGGGCCCTTCGGCCCGGGTGGCCCCGGCTGGGGACCCGGCGGGCCCGGCTTCGGACCGGGGCCGTGGGGGCCGCGAGGGCGCGGCGGACCGAGGGGGCGGGCGCGGCGCGGTGATGTGCGCGCCTCGATCCTGGCCCTGCTCAAGGAGCGGCCCATGCACGGTTACGAGATGATCCAGGAGATCGCCGAGCGCAGCGGCGGCGCCTGGAAGCCCAGCCCCGGCTCGGTCTACCCCACCCTCCAACTGCTGGAGGACGAGGGTCTGATCGCCAGTGAGAGCGAGGGCGGGAAGAAGCTGTTCGCCCTGACCGACAGCGGCCGCACGGCCGCCGAGGACGGCCCGGAGGCTCCCTGGCAGGAGGCCTCGCGCGGGGTCGACTGGGAGGCCCTCGGTGAGATCCGGCAGGCCGGCATGGGACTGATGCAGGCCTTCGGGCAGGTCTGGAACACCGGGACCAAGGAGCAGCGCGACAAGGCGCTGGCCGTCATCACCGACGCCCGGAAGAAGCTGTACCTCATCCTCGCCGACGAGGCCTGAGCCGTGCGGCACCAGGGCGCCCCGCTGAACCTCCGCGGGGCGCCCTCGGCGTTTCAACGGCCTGATCTCCTCCCTGAGGATGAGATCCCGGCGGGCGATGTGCACTCCGTGCGGGACGCGAAGATGGTTCCCCTCGCGGATGTCCGGGCCGCCCGGGACTGATGAGGTAGCGGTGTGCATCCCCGTACAGCCCGCTGGAGCATTCCTGAGCAGGGACTCCCGCACGACGACGATGCCGGGCTCGACGGCGAGCTGGCGGCGGTGGTCGCCGGTGCCCGCCGCCGGGCGGTACGCGACCGGGACCGCCAGATCGACACCGCCCATCTGCTCCACTCGCTCCTGGAGCACGACCCCGAGGTGCGGGCCGCCGTCGGCGAGGCCCCGCGGCTCGCCCGGCTGCTCGGCTACCTCGCGCAGCGCAGCATCGGCTACGGGCTGCGCTGGCAGCACACCGTGGAGGGCTCCGGCGCGCTCGCCGTCGTACCCGGTCCCGCCCCGTACGGCGGTGAGCGGGCGGGCAGCGGTGCGCACGGCGACACCGGTCACTGGTCGCCCATCGCGGCCGCCGCCCTGGAGGAGGCCCGCCGGCGCGCACGGCGGCGCGGTGCGGAGCGGACCGGCGGCACCGATCTGCTCGCCGGGCTCGTCGTGGACCCGCGGTCCCGGGCGGTCGAGGTCCTCGAGCGCGCCGGCATCCGGACCCGCGATCTGGGCGCCCGGCTCGACGGCCGCGCGGCGGACGTCCGCCCCTGACGCCGTCCATCACCTGAGACAGGTGTCAACGGGGGTGACGCTCATGTCAACGCCTGTCATCATGTGCCGGTGCCTATATCTGCAAGCAGCCGGGGCAGCCACGGCAAGGGCGTCGGGCTCGGTCTCGCGCTGCTGTCCGCGCTGGCCTTCGGCGGGTCCGGAGTCGCGGCGAAGCCGCTGATCGGGGCGGGACTCGACCCGCTCCACGTGGTGTGGCTACGGGTGGCGGGCGCCGCCGTGGTCATGCTGCCGCTCGCCGTGCGGCATCGCACGCTGCCGCTCCGCCGACCCGCGCTGCTCGCCGGGTTCGGCCTGCTGGCCGTGGCCGGCGTCCAGGCCTGCTACTTCGCCGCGCTCTCCCGCATCCCGGTCGGCGTGGCGCTGCTCGTCGAGTACCTGGCCCCCGCGCTCGTGCTCGGCTGGGTGCGGTTCGTGCAGCGGCGGCCGGTGACCCGCGCCGCCGCGCTCGGCGTGGTCCTCGCCGCCGGCGGTCTCGCCTGTGTGGTGGAGGTGTGGTCGGGCCTGAGCTTCGACGCGTTCGGACTCCTGCTCGCGCTCGGCGCCGCCTGCTGTCAGGTCGGCTACTTCGTCCTGTCCGACCAGGGCAGTGAGGCGGGGGAGCAGGCGCCGGACCCGCTCGGCGTCATCGCCTACGGCCTGCTCGTCGGCGCCCTCGTGCTGACCGCCGTGGCCCGCCCGTGGAGCATGGACTGGTCGGTGCTGACCGGCTCCGCGCGGATGAACGGCACCACCGTCCCGGCCGTCGCCCTGCTGGCCTGGATCGTCCTCGTCGCCACGGTCGTCGCGTACATCACCGGCGTGCTGTCCGTGCGCCGGCTGTCCCCGCAGGTCGCCGGTGTCGTCGCGTGCCTCGAAGCGGTCATCGCGACCGTGCTGGCCTGGGTGCTGCTCGGCGAGCACCTGTCCGCGCCGCAGATCATCGGCGGCGCCGTGGTCCTCCTCGGCGCGTACATCGCCCAGTCCTCGGCGCCCGCCAAGGGCGCGGCGGAGCCGGTGGCCGCGGGCGGTGGCGCGGAGCGGGAGTTGTCGGCACGCGGAACGGCTGCCTAAGGTGCTGGTCATGACCTCCGACGCGCTCGTCCTTTCGCCCCCCGCCACCTGAGGCGGGCCTCCGGGATGAACGCCTGGCGCGCGGCGCCGGGCGGGACGGTGCTGCCCGCAGACGAAGTCCGCGCGCCCCGCTGAGCCGGGTCGCCTTCCGAACTTCCGCACTCCGGTGCGCTTCTGCGGAGAGAATCCTCGTGTCGAACGCTGTCCCAGGCCTGCCCGTCGGGCGTGGCCTGCTCTATCTGATCGTCACCGGTGCCACCTGGGGCACCGCGGGTGCCGTCGCCTCGCTGGTCTACCGGACCAGCGAGATGGGTGCCTTCACCCTCTCCTTCTGGCGCTGCGCCGTCGGACTCGTGCTGCTGCTGGCCGGCCGGCTGCTGCGCGGCCGCACCCGGGCGGCGGCGCCCGAACCGCTGCGCCGCAGGGCCGCGAAGGCCGCCGCCACCGGCCTCGGGCTGGCCGTCTTCCAGACCGCCTACTTCGCCGCCGTGGGGTCGACCGGGCTCGCCGTGGCCACGGTGGTCACACTGGGCGCGGGCCCCGTGCTGATCGCGCTCGGCGCCCGGCTCACCCTGGGGGAGCGGCTCGGCGCGGGCGGCGCCCTCGCGGTCGCGGGCGCCCTCACCGGGCTGGCCGTGCTCACCCTCGGCGGCTCCGCCGCGACCGTCCGGCCGGTCGGGGTGCTGTACGCGCTGGCGTCGGCGGCCGGCTACAGCGGCATGACGCTGCTGACCCGCCGCTGGGGCCGCGACGGCGCCGCCGACGCCTCCGGCACCACCATCGGCGCCTTCGCCGTCACTACCCTGTGCCTGCTGCCGTTTGCCCTGGGCGAGGGGCTGTTCCCGCACACCGGACACCCGGTACGGCTGCTGGTCCTGATCGCGTACATCGCGTCCGTGCCCACCGCCCTCGCCTACGCCCTGTACTTCGCGGGTGCCGCCGTCGTACGGTCCGCCACCGTCTCCGTGATCATGCTGCTGGAGCCGGTGACCGCGGCCGTGCTCGCCGTGGCGCTGCTCGGCGAGCGCCTCACGGCGGCCACCCTGGCCGGAACGCTGCTGATGCTCGGCGCCGTCGCGGGCCTGGCACTGGGCGAGGCCCGCGGTGCCGGACGCCGCGAGCCGGTTCCCGTGACCTCCTAGCTCACGGCGTCACGGCGTCAGAGCTCACGGCGTCAGATAGTCCGGGAGTCCGATGCCGGGCGCCAGGTCGGGGTTGGGGACGGGGGCCTCGTAGCCCTTGCGGAGCGGCACGACCCCGGCCCAGTGCGGCAGGGACAGGTCCTCGGGCTCGTCGTTGGCGCCGCCGGTGCGGATCTTCGCGGAGACCTCGTCGAGGTCGAGGCGGATGACCGCGGTGGCGGCCAGCTCCCTCCTGTTCGCGGGCCGGGAGTCGGCGGCCCGGCCCGGTACGACCTGGTTCACCAGCGCGTCCAGGGCCAGCCGTCGCTCCTCGGGGTCGGTGACCTCGTGGGCGGTGCCGTGCACCACCACCGAGCGGTAGTTCATCGAGTGGTGGAAGGCGGAGCGGGCCAGCACCAGCCCGTCGACATGGGTGACCGTCAGGCAGACCTCGAGGCCCGGGTCCGCCTCGCCGGTCATCCGCAGCGGGCGCGAACCGGTGGACCCGTGGACGTACAGCCGCTCGCCGACCCGGCCGTACAGCGTCGGCAGCACCACCGGCGCGCCGTCGCGGACGAAGCCGAGGTGGCAGACGTAGCCCTCGTCGAGTATCGCGTGCACCACGTCCCGGTCGTACGAGGCCCGGTTCGCGGAACGCGTGGGCACGGTGCGGTCGGTCGGCGTGTATACGGCGGACGGCGACGAGGCTTCCCGGGTCCCCTGCATGGCGGTCTCCATTGCACTAGTGCATAATTGGTTTTGTGCTAGGAGAGTATCCGATTCAGGGCCGGGGTGCAGCGGAGATCGCGGCCAGCGTCGAGCGGGCGGTCGGCGCCGGGGAGCTGGAGCCCGGCCGGCACCTGCCCCCCATGCGGGATCTGGCGACCCGGCTCGGGGTGAACCCGAACACGGTCGCGGCCGCCTACCGCACCCTGCGCGAACGCGGGGTGATCGAGACCGACGGGCGGCGCGGCAGCCGGATCCGCCCCAAGCCGGCCACGACGGGACGCGAGCAGATCCGGGTGGAGGTGCCGGCGGGCGTGCGGGACGCGGCCGACGGCAACCCGGACCCCGCGCTGCTGCCCCGCCTGGTTGACGCCTTCGCGGTGGCCGCCGCGCACGGCGACCGGGAGCCGGTGCTCTACGGGCACGACCCGGTGGAGCCGGAGCTGGCCCGGCTGGCCCGCGCCGCGCTGGACGCCGACGGGGTGCCGGACGGCCCCGTGGCCGTGGCCTCCGGTTCCCTGGACGTCATCGAACGGGTCCTCGCGGCCCACCTCAAGCCGGGCGACCGGGTGGCGGTGGAGGACCCCGGCTGGGGCAGCGTGCTGGACCTGGTCCCGGCGCTCGGTCTGCGCACGGTCCCCGTCGGCGTCGACGACGAGGGGCCGCTTCCCGGGGACGTCCGCGGCGCGCTGGAGTCCGGGGCGCGGGCGCTGATCGTCACCGACCGGGCGCAGAACCCGACCGGCGCCGCGCTGACCGCCACGCGCGCGCGTGCGCTGCGTTCGGTCCTCCGGGACCACCCGGGGACTTTGCTGATCGAGGACGACCACGGCCACGGCATCGTGGATGTGCCGCTGCGTCCACTGGCCGGTGTCACCCGCCACTGGGCCTTCGTCCGCTCCGTCGCGAAGGCCTGGGGGCCGGACCTGCGCCTCGCGGTGTTCACCGGGGACGCCGTCACCGTCGACCGGGTGCGCGGGCGGCAGCGGCTGGGCCCCGGATGGGTGAGCCGGCTCGTGCAGCGGGCTGTGGTGGAACTGTGGCGCGGGGGCGCGGTGGACGCCCGTGAGGTGGCGGCCTCGTACGGCGGCCGCCGGGAGGCCCTGGTCGAGGCGCTGGCCGCGCGCGGGGTGGCGGCGCACGGCCGCAGTGGCATGAACGTCTGGGTGCCGGTGCCCGACGAGACGGGCGTGGTGGCCCGCCTGCTGCACGCGGGCTGGGCGGTCGCTCCGGGCGCCCGGTTCCGGCTGGGCTCGCCGCCGGGCATCCGTGTCACGGTCTCGGCCCTCGCCCCGCGGGACATCGTCCCCCTGGCTGAGGCGGTGGCGGCGGCGGTACGCCCTTCCCCGGCCCGCTCCTACGGTTGAGGGCCGCGCCGGGGGCCGCGAGGCGGCGGCTCAGGCCCTGGACCTGACCTGGGTGAGCGCGGCCCCGGCGAGAACGATCACGGCGCCGACCGGAGTGGTCCAGCGCAGCGACTCCCCGAGGATCGCCACGCCCGCCGCCGTGGCGATGACCGGGATGAAGTACGTGACCATCTGCGCCGTGGTGGGCCCCACCTCGGCGACGAGACCGTACTGGATGAGCACCGCCAGCCCTGTGCCGAGAGCGCCCAGCGCGGCCACGGCCAGCAGCGGGACGACCGGGAAGTGGTCCGGGAACGGGGTGAACAGCGGGGTCACGACGGCCAGTTGCACCGTGGCCAGCAGGAGCTGGGCCCCCGTCATGGACAGATGCGAGTTACCGGTTCCGGCCAGGGTCCGCCGGACGTAGATCCAGCCGATCGGGTAGCTCAGCGAGGCGAGCAGCGCCATCGCCGTGCCCGTCGCGTCCAGCCCGTGGAAGCCCTGCCAGGCGCCCAGCACCGTCAGCACACCGAGGAAGCCGAGGCCGAGCCCCGCGACACGCACCCGCGTGGGCCGGTCCTCGGAGAGCGCGACCATCGACAGGGCCATGCCCCACAGCGGCGAGGTGGCGTTGCAGATGCCGGCCAGCGTGGAGGGGATCGTCAGCTCGGAGTACGCGAAGAGGGAGAACGGCAGGGCGTTCAGGAAGAACGCGGCGACCGCCATGTGTCCCCACAGCCGGGCCCCGCGCGGCAGCCGCTCCCGCTTCACGGCCATCGCCGCCGCCAGCACCGCCGTACCGAAGACCAGCCGGCCGAGGGTGACCTGGAACGGCGCGTAGCCCTCCGTGCCCACCTTGATCAGCAGGAAGCTGAAGCCCCAGATCAGCGAGAGGGCGCCGAAGCGCAGCCGCCAGTCGAGGCGGGCGCGGGGCCGGGCGGGCGCGGGGGACTGGGTTCGGGGTGCGGTGACCGTGCTCATGACGTCAACGATGCGGGACCCGACCGCGTAGCACAATCGAGAATTCTCACCGGATACCTCTTAGAATCACTTACATGTTGAACCTGGAGCGCCTGCGGACCCTGGACGCCCTCGCCCGGCACGGCTCGGTCAGTGCGGCCGCCGACGCCCTGCACGTCACGACGTCCGCGGTCTCCCAGCAACTAGGCAAGCTGGAGCGCGAGGCCGGACAGCGGCTGCTCGCGAAGAACGGCCGGGGCGTACGGCTCACGGACGCCGGGCGGCTGCTGTCCGAGCACGCGGCCCGCATCCTGTCCCAGGTCGAACTCGCCCAGGCCGATCTCGAGGCGCATCGCGGCCAGGTCGCCGGGGAACTGCGCGTCTCGGCGTTCCCGACCGCGGCCCGCGGCCTGTTCCCCACCGCGCTCGCCGACCTGCGCGGCCGGCACCCGGGCCTGCGGGTGCGCTCCAGCGAACTGGAACCCGAGCACGGCATCGCCGCCGTCGTGCGCGGCGACCTCGACCTGGCCGTCGTCCTCGACTGGTACAACAAGCCGATGCCCGTGCCCGACGGCCTGGTCAAGGCGCCCCTGCTGGACGATCCGGCCGATGTCGCCATGCCGGCCGGGCACCCGCTCGCGGACCGGGACGAGGTGGATCTCGCCGAGTTCGCGGAGGACGAGTGGATCACCTGGGGCGAGGGCGAGTTCTGCCACGAGTGGCTGATGTTCACCCTGCGCTCCAAGGGCATCGAGCCGATCGTCGGGCACCGGGCCGGCGAGACCCACACCCAGCTCGGGCTGGTCGCCGCCGGGCTCGGCGTGTGCATCGCGCCGCTGCTGGGCCGGCACCCGGTGCCCCCGGGCATCGTCATGATCCCGCTCAGTCAGCGGGTGCGGCGGCACGTCTACGTCGTCTGGCGGGCGGACGCCGACCGCCGCCCCTCGATCCGCGCCGCGGTCGAGGCGCTGCGGGCGGCGGCCGAGCGGGTGAGCGAGGTCTAGGGCCTTTCCGGCGCCCTCATGTCCCGCCGGGTTCCGGGCCTCACCGAACCGCCCCGAGCTTGCGGAAGTCCCAGGACACGATCGTGTCCGGGGTCAGCCGGGCCCAGGCGTGCCGGCCGTCGTGCGGCATCTCGTCCAGGCCGAAGTACTTGCGCGCGAACACCGTCTCCGGTGTGTCGAGTTCGGCGCGCAGCTCCCCGGTCCGGGGCACCTCGCCCACGAACTCCACCCGTCCGGACAGCTCGGCCCCGCGCAACTGGTCGTACTCCTCGCCCGAGTCGACCACGACCGCCACCCGGGGATTGCGGCGCAACTGCGTCCAGCGCCGGCTGCGCACCACGGAGTACAGCCACAGCGAGGTGCCGTCCCAGGCGAACCACAGCGCGCTGACGTGCGGCGCGCCGTCCGCCGAGACGGTCGCGACCCGGCAGGTGCGCCGGCTGGTCAGGAAGTCGTCCAGCTCCCCGGGCGTCATCATGATCTTCCGGCCCCGGCGCTGCTGCGTCACGGTCATACGGCCCCCTCTTTCTCCCACGTCGAACCGGCGGAACCCGCCCCTGGCGTGATCCTCCGAGATCACGTCGGGAAAGGGAACAGGACGAGTTCACCAGCCTCGCCGGCGCGCCTCAGGCCAGCTTGATCTCGTCGCCCGAGACGGTGATCTTCTCGGCGGCCAGCGGACGGGTCGCGGGCCCCTGCTTGACACTGCCGTCCTCGACGGAGAAGTGGCTGTTGTGACACGGGCAGACGATCGCGCCGCCCGAGATGCTGGACACGGCGCAGCCCTGGTGGGTGCACTTGGCGGAGAACGCCTTGTAGGTGCCCGCCTTCGGCTGGGTGACCACCACGCCCCGGTCCTTGAAGATCTTGCCGCCGCCCTCCGGGATGTCCGAGGTCCGGGCCAGGGCCGTGCCCCCGGCCGAGTCGTCGGAGCCCGCGGAACCTCCGCCCTGCGACGAGCCGGTGGACCCGGTCGCGCCCGCGGTCCCGGACCCGGTGTCCACGGTGTCCGAGGAGTTGTCGCCCGAACCGCAGGCGGTCAGCGCGGCGGCGAGCCCTGCCGCTCCGGCCGCCGCAACGACGGTACGGCGGGCCGGTCCCGTTTCGGGCTTGAACGATGCGCTGGTCATGAAGTGGTTCCCTTCCGCGGAGCGTCTCGTGATCCGTCCAGGGGTACGGTCCCCGGCCGCCACCTGTTCAGACGGGCGCCCGGATCCCTGCCCTCCGGAGGTCAGGCGGGCATGAAACCACGGCCGACGGCCGGATGCCGGGACCACGACCGCGCACCGGCCGGCCGTCCGTCGGCCGGACCGGCTCCTGCCCCAGTAGCCTGGGGCGATGCTCAAGGAAGTCACCGCCACCCGCTACATCACACCTTTGCGTGAGGGCGGCTCGCTGCCGGGACTCGTCGAGGCCGACGACTTCGGTACGTACGTCATGAAGTTCACCGGCGCCGGACAGGGCCGCAAGACCCTGGTCGCCGAGGTGGTGTGCGGCGAACTCGCCCGCCGGCTCGGCTTCCGGATGCCCCGGCTGGTGACGGTCCGGCTGGACCCCGTACTGGGCCTCGGCGAGCCCGAGCAGCAGGTGCAGGACCTGCTCAGGTCCAGCGGCGGCACCAACCTCGGCATGGACTTCCTCTCCGGCGCCCTCGGTTACGACCCGCTCGCCTTCCCGGTGAGCCCCGCCGAGGCCGGGCGGATCGTCTGGTTCGACGCGCTGATCAACAACGTCGACCGCTCCTGGCGCAACCCCAACCTCCTGGTGCACCGCGGTGAGCTGTGGCTCATCGACCACGGCGCCACGATGATCTGGCACCACAACTGGCCCTCCGCCGAGGCCTCCGTGGCCCGCCCCTACGACGCCGCCGACCACGCCCTCGCCCGCTTCGCGCCGGAGGTCACGGCCGCCGCGGCCGAACTGGCACCCAGGGTCACCGGGGACCTGCTCGCCGAGGTCACCGCCGAGATCCCCGACGCCTGGCTGGCCGACGAGCCGGGCTTCGGCACCCCGGACGAACTCAGAGACGCCTACGCGCGGCCGCTGCTCGCCCGGGCGGCCGTCATCGCCGAGCGCATCACCGGCATCGAGGAGGGCAAGTGAGCGAGCGTCACATCCACATGGCGGGCCATGTGACCGAGCGCCACATCACCCGGGCGGGCCAGGGCGGTGACCGGGACGTGTTCGAGTACGCCCTGCTGCGCGTCGTCCCGCGCGTCGAGCGCGGCGAGTGCGTCAACGCCGGCGTGGTGGTCTACTGCCGCGCCCAGGCCTATGTCGGCGCCCGTACCCACCTGGACGAGGCCCGGCTGCTCGCCCTGGACCCCGGGGCGGACGTGGCGGGGGTGCGGGCCGCGCTCGGCGCCGTCGAACAGGTCTGCGCCGGCGGCGAGGAGGCCGGACAGGCGGCCGGCGACGACGCCGGGCGGCGCTTCCGCTGGCTGATCGCGCCCCGCTCCACCGTCGTGCAGCCGGGGCCGGTGCACACCGGGCTCACCACCGATCCGGCGGCGGAGACCGAGCGTCTGCTCGACCTCCTGGTGAGGTAATGGATCACACCGGCCCGGTGTCCCGTTGACACCGGGTGCCAGGGCTTCTAGCGTCGCGTGTGCTGAAGGTACTAAGCGGTCGCTCACCGCACTGGCCGGCTCCGCCAGGAGCCGCACAGGTTCTCTCAAGGGCGAGGAGAAGCAGCAATGTCCACCACTGAACAGCGGGTCGCGGTAGTCACCGGCGCGGCGCGCGGTATCGGCGCCGCCACCGCCGTACGGCTGGCCGCCGAAGGTCGCGCGGTCGCCGTGATCGACCTCGACGAGGCCGCCTGCAAGGACACCGTCGAGAAGATCACCGCGGCCGGCGGCCGGGCGATCGCGGTCGGCGCGGACGTCTCCGACGAGGCGCAGGTCGAGGCCGCCGTCGCCCGGATCGTCGAGGAACTGGGCGCCCCGACCATCCTGGTCAACAACGCCGGCGTACTGCGCGACAACCTGCTGTTCAAGATGAGCGTCTCCGACTGGGACACCGTCCTGAACGTGCACCTGCGCGGCTCGTTCCTGATGACCAAGGCGGTCCAGAAGCACATGGTCGACGCGGGCTTCGGCCGGGTCGTCAACCTGTCCTCGTCCTCCGCGCTCGGCAACCGCGGCCAGGCCAACTACTCGGCCGCCAAGGCGGGCCTGCAGGGCTTCACCAAGACCCTCGCCATCGAGCTGGGCAAGTTCGGCATCACCGCCAACGCCGTCGCCCCCGGCTTCATCGCCACCGAGATGACCAAGATCACCGCCGATCGGGTCGGTATGGGCTTCGACGACTTCAAGAAGGCCGCCGCCACCCAGATCCCGGTCCAGCGGGTGGGCGAGCCCGAGGACATCGCCAACGCCATCGCCTTCTTCACCGGCGAGGCGGCCGGCTTCGTCTCCGGCCAGGTGCTGTACGTCGCCGGCGGACCGCTCGACTAGGAAGTCTGGGGATCACGGACATGACTGAACTCCCGGAGCTCTCCGGCAAGGCAGCCCTCGTCACCGGCGCCAGCCGCGGCATCGGTTACGGCATCGCCGAGGCGCTCGTCGCCCGCGGCGACCGCGTGTGCATCACCGGACGGAACGAGGACGCCCTGAAGGAGGCCGTCGAACGGCTCGGCGCCGACCGGGTCATCGGCGTCGCCGGCAAGGCCCACGACCTCGGCCACCAGGGCGAGGCCGTCGAGCGGACCATGGAGGCCTTCGGCCGCGTCGACTTCCTGGTCAACAACGCCGGCACCAACCCCGTCTTCGGGCCCATCGCCGACCTCGACCTGGACGTCGCCCGCAAGGTGTTCGAGACCAACGTGATCTCGGCGCTCGGCTTCGCCCAGAAGACCTGGCACGCCTGGCAGAAGGACAACGGCGGCGCGATCGTCAACATCGCCTCGGTCGCGGGTCTCGCTCCCTCGCCGTTCATCGGTGCCTACGGCGTCAGCAAGGCCGCGATGATCAACCTGACCCAGCAGCTGGCGCACGAGTTCGCGCCCCGTGTGCGGGTCAACGCGATCGCCCCGGCCGTCGTGAAGACCAAGTTCGCCGAGGCCCTCTACGAGGGCCGTGAGGCCGAGGCGGCAGCCTCCTACCCGCTCGGCCGGCTCGGCGTGCCCTCCGACATCGGCGGGGCCGCCGCGTTCCTCACCTCCGAGCAGTCCGACTGGGTCACCGGTCAGACGCTCGTCGTGGACGGCGGCATCTTCCTCAACGCCGGCGTGGGCTGACCGGTACCGTCCGGTCGTCTTTTTCGGGCGTCGTTTCCCAGCGGAACGGCGCCCGAAACGCCGCACAAAACACGCACAGCGGATTGACAACGTAGTCATCGCGCAATCGATCAAGAAGGCCTTGTTCCGGGGAGGTTCACGGGGCCGGACGCTGCGGTATGGTCTGCCGACCCTTGGTATGGCAGATCGAGGAGCGTGCGCGTGTTCAACCGGAACCGATTCCTGCGGAGAGTCGCGGCGATCGCGTCCATATCCCTGGTGGCCGGCTGCGGTCTGTTCTCGGACGGGGATCCCGACAGCAATGGCCCGATCGTCGTCGGGACCACCAGCGCGCCCAGCACCCTGGACCCGGCCGGCGCCTGGGACGGCTCCTGGGAGCTCTACCGGAACATCTACCAGACTCTCCTCGCCTACCCGAACGGCGCCACCACCCCCCAGCCGGACGCCGCGGAGAGCTGCTCCTTCACCGACGCCGCCAGCCGCACCTACCGCTGCAAGCTGCGCCCCGGCATGCAGTTCGCGGACGGTGACCCGCTGAACGCCGAGGCCGTCCAGCACTCCATCAACCGCATCCGCACCATCGACGCCCCCGGCGGCCCCGCCGGACTGCTCGGCAGCCTGGACAGCGTGGACGCGGTCGGCGACAACGAGGTGGTCTTCCACCTCAACCAGTCCGACGCCACCTTCCCGTTCGTGCTCGCCACCCCGGCCATGTCCATCGTCGACCCCGACGACTACCCGGCGAACTCGCTGCGCAAGGACAACAAGGTCTTCGGTTCCGGGCCGTACACGCTGCAGTCCTACGAGGAGGGCAAGCAGGCCGTCCTGGCGCGCAACGACCACTACCAGGGCTTCGCCAAGCGGCAGAACAACGCGGTGACCATCCGGTACTACCAGGACTCGGCCACCATGGTGAAGGCGCTGCGCGACAAGCAGATCGACGTCACCTACCGAGGCCTCGCCGCCGACGACATCCTCACCCTGCAGCGGGCCGGCACCACCGACCTGCAACTGGTGGACGGCACCGGCACGGACATCAGCTACCTGGTGTTCAACCCCAAGGACTCGTGGGCCAAGCAGCCCGCCGTGCGCAAGGCCATCGCCCAGGTCGTCGACCGGGGTGCGATCGCGCACAAGGTCTACAAGGACACCGTGGTCCCGCTGTACTCGATGGTCCCGGCCGGTCTGACCGGCCACGCCACCAGCTACTTCGACGACTTCGGCGACCCGAGCGTGTCCAAGGCCCGCAGGATCCTCACCGACGCGGGCATCACCCAGCGCGTCCCGCTCACCCTCTGGTACACCACCGACCGCTACGGCTCCGAGACGGCCGTGATGTTCCAGGAGCTGAAGCGGCAGCTCGACGCCTCCGGACTGTTCAGCATCACCCTCAAGAGCCGTCCCTGGAAGACCTATGTGGTCGGCTACCAGAAGGGCGAGTACCCGGTGTTCGGCCGCGGCTGGTTCCCGGACTTCCCCGACGCGGACAACTTCATCGCCCCGTTCGTCGGCGAGCAGAACGCCCTGGGGACGCCGTACCCGTCCAAGCAGATCACCAACGTGCTGCTGCCCCGCTCGCGTGCCCAGGGCGATCGCGGCAAGGTGGTCAAGGACCTGGAGGCCGCCCAGCAGATCATGGTGAACGACGCCCGGCTGATCCCGCTGTGGCAGGGCCGGCAGTACGTGGCGGCGAACGAGGACATCTCGGGCGGCGAACGCGCCCTCGACCCGTCGACGATCATGATGATGTGGGAGTTGCACCGCAAGACGAGCTGGTGACGGTCCTTCCGCCGCCGGCTGTCAGTGGTCGCCTGTAGGTTCTGAAACCTGAAGTGACCGCACATCGTGAGGACGTTGACGTGACCGACATCGCCATGCTGCCCGAGTCCTGGCGCGGGGTTCTGGGCGACGAACTGCAGCAGCCCTACTTCAAGGAGCTGACCGAGTTCGTCGAGGACGAGCGGGCGAGGGGTCCCGTCTACCCGCCGCGCGAGGAGGTCTTCGCCGCGCTGGCCGCGACGCCGTACGACAAGGTCAAGGTGCTGATCCTCGGCCAGGACCCGTACCACGGCGAGGGCCAGGGCCACGGTCTGTGCTTCTCGGTCCGTCCCGGCGTGAAGACCCCGCCCTCCCTGCGGAACGTCTACAAGGAGATGAAGGAGGAGCTGGGCCTGCCCGTCCCGGACAACGGCTATCTGATGCCGTGGGCCGAACAGGGCGTGCTGCTGCTCAACGCGGTGCTCACGGTCCGGGCCGGGGAGGCGAACTCGCACAAGGGCAAGGGCTGGGAGAAGTTCACGGACGCGGTGATCCGCGCCGTGGCCTCCCGCCCCGACCCGGCGGTCTTCGTGCTCTGGGGCAACTACGCGCAGAAGAAGCTCCCGCTGATCGACGAGACCCGGCACGTGGTGGTGAAGGGCGCGCACCCCTCACCGCTGTCCGCGAAGAAGTTCTTCGGCTCCCGCCCCTTCACCCGGATCAACGAGGCCGTGGCCGGTCAGGGGCACGAGCCCGTCGACTGGCGGATCCCCGACCTGGGCTGACCCGATCGGCCCCGCGCGGCCCCGTGTCGTACGGGGCCGCCTGCCCCGGATCACCCGTGCCTGCGGTTAGCGTCGGGGCAGACGGTGACCCGACAGCCGACGACGGCCGGAGGACGCGGTGGCGGAGCGACAGGGGCAGGCGGCGCCGGACGCCGTGCTGACGCGGATCGGGCAGGTCGTGATGCTGTATCACGGCGGCGACCGTGAGGAGGCCCGCCGCCGCCTTCTCCTGCTGTGGGCGGAGATCGGCGAGGAGGGCGCCCCGCTGCACCGCTGCACCCTGGCCCACTACCTGGCCGACACCCAGGACGATCCGGCCGACGAACTGGCCTGGGACCTGCGGGCCCTGTCGGCGGCCGAGGAGCTGACGGACGGCCGCGGCGCCGGTGACCCGCTCAGCGTCCGTGCCTTCATCCCCTCGCTCCACCTCAACCTGGCCGCCGACTACGCGAAACTGGGCCACGCCGAAGCCGCCCGCAGCCATCTGGGCCGGGCCCGCCGCACCGCCGGCACCCTGTCCGACGACGGCTACGGCGACGGGGTGCGGGCCGCGATCAGCCGCCTGGAGCTGCGGCTCGGGGACGGGGGCACCCCGGGCGACTCCTGGGGACCGCCGCGGCAGCGGCCCACCGGCTAGCCGGGTCGGCGACCGCGGGGGTCAGTGGCCGTAGGTCTGCTCGCAGATCTCCGACTCGGGGCTGCCGCCGCGCCAGCCGCCGTACTGCCTGCCGAGGGCGCACACGTCCGGGGCCTGTGGCACCGGCTGCGCCGCGCCCGGAAGGCCGCCGCCCCGCTGCCGTGGGCGGTCCTGGTGCGGAGGGGCGGGTGCGGGCGGAGCGGCCGGGCGGTGGGTGACCGGCGGTGCCGCGGGCGTCCGGCGCGGGGCGGCGGGCTCATCGTGTCGCGGTCGCTGGGACGGGCCGGCCATCTCCAGCGCCTCCCGCGCCGGTGCCTGCACCACCCGCGGCACGGCACTGCCGTCCGGATGGGGCCCCGTTCGCTGCGAGGACACGGTGTCCGGCGGGGGACCGGGGGTCGTCGGGCGCTGTACCGTGACACAGCCGGAGAGGGCCGAGACGGCCACGGTGACCAGAAGCGCTGCGGTGGTCGTCGTTCGATGCACCCGTGCAACTCTGCTGGGTCGGCCGCCGAGTTGACACCGTGCACCGGGGGTTGATGCCCCGCACGGGTGATCTCCTGCCCCGTACGGAGGGCCCCGGCGTCCCCAGGGTGACGCTCAGTCGCCGGTCGCGCCGTCGATCCGCTCGCGGACCAGGTCGGCGTGGCCGTTGTGCCGGGCGTACTCCTCGATCATGTGGGTGTAGATCCAGCGGAGGCTGTGCCGCTCACCGGTGTGCCGGTGCCTGCCCCGGGACGGGTCGTCCAGGGCGAAGCCGGCCGCGTGGCGCCGGGCCGCTTCGATCTCGGCCTGCCAGGTGGCGTACGCCTCGGACCAGGTGTCCGCCTCGGTGAGCCGGAACTCGCCGTCCGGGTCCGCGTCGCTGTAGTGGATCGGCTTCGCGTCCTCGTCCGCGAGGACCCTGCGGAACCAGGACCGCTCCACCTCCGCCATGTGCCGCACCAGCCCCATCAGGGACAGCGTGGAGGGCGGCACGGAAGCCGTCCGCAGCTGGGCGTCGGTCAGTCCCTCGCACTTCCACGCCAGGGTCTGCCGGTGGTAGTCGAGCCAGCCCTCCAGCATGGTGCGTTCGTCGGCGTCGGTCGCGGGTTCCCGGCGTTCATCGGTCATTCCCGCATCCTCGCCCAACACGGCTCTTCCCACCAGGGAATTCCGGTGCCGGAGCACTCAGGCACCGGAGCATTCGGGCCGGCGGGGCGCCGGCCGGCCGCCCCCGTATGCTTCCGGCAGGGCATCCGCGGGCAACCGGTAGGAGAGAGCACGTGAAGGTCGGCTGCATCGGACTCGGGGACATCGCGCAGAAGGCGTACCTGCCGGTGCTGGGCACGCAGCCGGGCGTCGAACTGCACCTGCAGACCCGGACGGCCGCCACCCTCACCCGGGTCGCCGACTCGCTCCGTCTACCGGACGGGCAGCGGCACACCACCCTGGACTCGCTGCTCGCGACCGGCCTGGACGCGGCCTTCGTACACGCGCCGACCGCCGTCCACCCGGACATCGTCACCCGGCTGCTGGAGGCCGGCGTGCCCACCTACGTGGACAAGCCGCTCGCCTACGAACTCGCCGACTCCGAGCGTCTGGTGGCGCTCGCCGAGCGCCGCAACGTCTCGCTCTGCGTCGGCTTCAACCGCCGTCACGCCCCGGCGTACGCGCAGTGCCTGGACCACCCGCGCGAGCTGATCCTCATGCAGAAGAACCGGATCGGGCTGCCCGAGGAACCGCGCTCGCTGATCCTGGACGACTTCATCCACGTCGTCGACACACTGCGCTTCCTGGTGCCGGGCGTGGTCGACGACGTGACCGTGCGCGCCCGTGTCGAGGGCGGCCTGCTCCATCACGTGGTGCTCCAGCTCGCCGGGGACGGCTTCACCGCGCTCGGCGTGATGAACCGGCTCAGCGGCTCGGCCGAGGAGATCCTCGAGGTCTCCGGGCAGGACACCAAGCGTCAGGTGCTCAACCTGGCCGAGGTGATCGACCACAAGGGACAGCCGACGGTGCGCCGGCGCGGCGACTGGGTGCCGGTGGCCCGCCAGCGCGGCATCGAGCAGGCGGTGCTCGCCTTCCTCGACGCGGTGCGCGCCCGCAAGGTGCTCAGCGCCCGGGACGCACTGGCGACCCATGAGCTGTGCGAGCGCGTGGTACGAGCGGTTCTGGACCGGTCCGCCGCAGCCTGAGCGCCCGGGCGCCCTCGCCCACGCACAGCGCCGCCAGCACCAGCAGCGCTCCGTGCACCGGCCAGTCGCCGTAGCGGACGTACGGGGTGACCCCGTGGGCCAGCGGTACCTCGTACACGTGGGCGGTGCTCGCGTCGGTGCCGAGCCACGGGCCGAGGCGCTGCCCGGCCGGGCCGAAGACGGCGGAGACACCGGTCAGCGTCGAGTGCACCATCGGGCGGCCGGTCTCGGCGGCCCGCAGCGCGGCCAGCGAGGCGTGCTGCTCCGGGGCCCAGCTGCCCTGGAAGGACGAGGTGGAGGACTGGCCGAGCAGCACGTCCGCGCCGTCACCGGCCAGTCGGCGGCTCATGTCGGGGAACGCCGTCTCGAAGCACACCAGCGGGCCGATCCGCAGCCCGTGCCCGACGTTCATCACGACCTGCTCGGTGCCGCGCCGCCGGTCCTCACCGGCCGCCCTGCCCACCGAGGTGGCCCAGCCCAGCACGGAGCGGGCCGGTATGTACTCGCCGAAGGGTATGAGCCGCATCTTGTCGTAGCGCTCACCCGTCGGGCCGTTCGCGCCGACGAGGACCGAGCTCTTGTAGATACCGGGCCGGTCGGAGCGGTGGGCGTCCACGTTGACCAGCAGGTCGGCGCCGGTCTGCCGGGACAGCGCGGCGATCCGCCGGGCCAGGTCCGGCCGGTCCTCCAGATCGAAGCCGACGCTGCTCTCGCCCCACACGATCAGGTCGACGCCCTGCCCGGCGAGTCGCCTGGTCAGTTGTTCCTCGCGGTCGAAGCGCCGGTCGGGGCTGTCCGGCCCGCCGACGACGCCCGGCTGGACGACGGCGATCCGCACCCCGCCGTCGACGTCAGGGCGGGGCGCCCACGCCCAGGCGGCCGAGGTCGCCGCGGCGGTGGCGACCAGTGAGGCCACCGCCGGCATCCGCGACTCGCGCACCGACACCAGTACCGCCACCGCCACGTTGACGGCCACCACCAGGAAGCTGAGCAGCCACACCCCGCCCACCGAGGTCAGCCGCAGCGCCGGCCCCACCTGCCACTGGGTGGAGCCGAGCATCCCCCAGGGGCCGCCGAGCCCCTGCCAGGAGCGGACCAGCTCCACCGCCAGCCACGCCGAGGGCAGCACCAGCAGCGCGGCCGCGCCCCGCCCCGGTGACGCGACGCCGCCGAGGAACCGGCGGATCAGCCAACCCCAGGGCGCCCAGAGCACGCCCAGCAGCCCGGCTATCAGGAAGATGAACACGTGCAGGCTCGGCAGCAGCCAGTGGTGCACGGCCACCATGAACCCGAAGCCGCCGCACCAGCCGTCGTACGCCGCCCGCCGCGCGGTCGGCGCGGAGCGCGCCAGCAGGATCCAGGGCACCAGGGCGACGTACGCGAACCACCACAGCGCGGGCGCCGGGAACGCGAACACGGGCACGGCGCCCGCCAGGGCGGCGACGCCGGAGCGTCGCCAGGGGGAGGTGAGCCAGTGGTCGATCGTCCTCATAAGGAGTCTCCCTACCCAGCACTGCCTCCAGTGTGCGCGCCGGAAGCGATCTCCGACAGGGCGCGCCGGGGCACGCGGTGGCTCACCCGGGAACGGCCGCCGATGCCGGCTCGGGCGTCCGGCGCCACTTCTCGTGCACGACGACCCGGCTCAGCCGCCAGCCGTCCGGCGTGCGCAGCAGCCCGAACTCGTACCGGCCGCCGCACACCAGGTCGGGGGCGCCGGAGCCGCCGTCGCCGGCGAGGCGCATCGGGTTGACGTAGTCGGCCCGCACCCGGGCGGTGTCCCCGGTGTCGTGCTCGTGGATCCCGAACCGCACCCGGCGGTTGACGATCAGATGCTGGCGCATCCCGAAGGACTCCAGGCTCTCGGCGAGCCATCCGGCCACCCGGCCGGCCTCGCCCTCGATGCCGCCGGCGGAGCGGTAGTCGGCCCGCCCGTCCGCCGTGAACAGCCCCCGGTAGGCGGTCCAGTCCCCCTCGTCCACCGCCACCGCGTACTCGGTGACCGCCTCGTCCACGGCCAGCCGGTCCATCACGGTCGAGAGCTCCACACGCTGCGTCATCGGCACAGTGTTGGCCAACGGAGGCCGGGTGCCAAGTGCACGGGCGATATTGGGGGTGCGCACATACGGCCGAGGAGGGGCACGGGAGGCGACCCGGCGGACGTGGCGCCCAGAGCACCGACGGACGTGCCACTCAGGGCAGGAGCGCCAGGGCCTCGGTCAGGTTGTGCTCGGCGATCCCCGCCATGGCGGCCCGGTCGGGGAAGTCGCCGTCGAGCAGCCGCAGCGGGCCGGCGACCAGGGAGAGGCGCATCGCGAGGGCGTACAGGTCCATCCGCCGGGGGTCGAGGCCGGGGCGGTACAGCACGGGGTAGCGCTCGCCGAAGCGGAGCCGCAGGAAGACGTGCTCCCACTCGACATCGAAGTGCATGGCGCCCTCGATGTCGATCAGCACCGCGCGGCCGTCGGCGTCGACCAGGACGTGGTCGGGTCCCAGCTCTCCGTGGATCAGCCCGTATTCGGCGCGCGGGGCCACCAGGGCGGCCAGGTGGTGGAGACGGTCGCGCAGGCGGTCCTCCACCGCGGTGAGCCGGCGATCGCCACCCGACGCCTCGGCGAGATCGGCCAGGGCGCGGTCGAGGACCAGTCGCTCGCAGGAGACCCCGCTCGCGGTGCCGCCCTCCCGCAGCAGGTCCACCCGCCCGTACCGCGGGGCGTGGTGCCGGTGCATGGTGTCCGTC
>Ga0308175_100000472_pt1 | contig 28141 bp, 25 predicted proteins | sample PhyCR1_3_FD_203893 | JGI IMG/M metagenome (GOLD analysis project Ga0308175, IMG submission 203893) | Soil microbial communities from UC Gill Tract Community Farm, Albany, California, United States - DLSLS.C.R1 | ecosystem: Environmental > Terrestrial > Soil > Agricultural land | place: USA...
TAAACGGCTTCTAAATTATTGGGGTTAGCCGCGATTAATTTTTCAAAAATGGAACGGGCACTCTGGTAGCGTTCCGCATACCAATTGCTAACGCCTTCCTGTACGGATTGAGCCATTGCGCTGATCGAGAACAACGCAGCAAAAAGGAAAACAACTGCTGACTTCTTCATTTTTCTTTTTTCTTTTTAAGATTTAAAATTATCCGGTTTCGTTCAACCACCGCCTGTTAATTTTTGTGCATTTCTATTTCAGTTCGGTGTCTCGTGCATAAAAGGCACGGACCGCCGGATACAGATAAGAACGGCGAAATAAAAGCTGGCCGCGGTCGCTGCGAAGAAAATTCACAAAGCCGTTGGCCAAGCCGGTATAACGTTCTTTCAAGACGCATACCAAATCGCGGATGAACGGATAAGAGCGGCTGTAAATTAAATACTGAACCGGCAACACAAATCCGCCGGCGCTGTCGGTACTTTCCAGGCGGGCCAGCCGGACTTTTTTTAAATGAGACCGTTGCAAAGAATCGTCGGAATTACCAAGCCAACTGATACCCAAAAAACCTACGGCATTTTTGGTCTTCGCAACATAATCTATAACGCCCTGGCTGCTTTCAGCGGCCACAACGTTTTTTCCAAGCGGTTCGCCGCGAAGCACGGAATCAAGCATAAACCGCACCGTACTGGTGGCTTTCAGCCCGTCAAACACCGGAATTAGATTTTTATTAGAATTTCCGCTGACGAGGTTTTTTAAGTCCTTAACCGTAAAAAAAGAGTCTTCTGCCTGTGGGTTAACAATCACCGCCACCGCATCGTAAGCCACCGTAAATTTTTCCGGCGCTACTTTCAACGAATCGGAGATTGCTGTTTTTTCTTTTTCCGAAAAACCTCTCGTGGCGACGATTAGGCGAACCGAATCAACCAAAAAATCATTGATGCAATCGGCTTCGGGTTTGTAATGCGCAATGATTTTCGCATCGGGATACTGCGCTTCGTACACCTGAATTTGCGCATCCATTACGGGTTTAAAACTTTCGTCGCAGCTAATGTGGAGCACACCGCTGTCAAAACGGTCGGGCCTTTCGGCCGCACTGTTTTTACAACCGGCTAAAAAAGCTCCGCTAAAAATTAAAAAGCCAAGCCATTGAAGTCTGCTCATCGGTAGTAATTCTTTTTATAGCCGCGGTAAAAACGCCAACTGCCGTAAATCACAAAAAGCCCACCAATAAAATAATCAAGGTTCGAGGGCTCCCTGGCCATGATGCGAATGCCGAACTGCCGGTAGAGGATAAAAAAAAGCCCAAGAAAAAAGAACACGATGCCCATGGTGTAATCCATGACCGAACGCATTCGCGTTCCTTGTTGTCGTTGCTTTTCCTGAAAGTCGTCGAGCATAAAAAAATTTTGGGTGCGGCAAGTTATGATTTTTAAAAACGCGGTTTTGGGCAACGCTATTCACCCGCCTGAAAAGTTACGGGCTGCGTAAAACTCACCGCTACCGGCTTTCCGGCCTGAATGGCCGGCAACCAACGCGGCATTTTCTTTAACACGCGAATGACTTCGTTGTCAAAATCAGCGCCGCCTGATTGCACTACCTGAAAGTTTGTAATCACGCCTCCTTCGTCAACCGAAAAACGCACAAGCACCGAGCGTTTTTCGCCGGGTTCCAAATCAGCGGGCGGCGTTAAGTTTCGCTCCAAAAATTTTTGCCAGGCCAACGAACCACCGGGAAATTGCGGTTGGCGATTGGGCAAAGACGGATTGATTTTCTCCGGTTCTTTTTCCGCTGTTCCAGTACCGGTTGACGGGGGCAAAGACGGTGGCTGAATTCCCGTTGCCGGCGGACCATCAATCCTTGCTGCGCCAGGCAAAGCATCGTCCAAATCGTTTTGCGTGGCAATGATCGTTGTTGTTTTTTCAACGGGCTTTATTTTATCAAGCAGCAGCTCCGTCTTCACCGGTTGCGGCGCGGCGGGCGGCTGTACTTTTGGTTTTGGCGGTTCAACTTTTTCTTTGGGCAATTCAATTTGTTTTACAACAAAACCGCTGTCGTTCAATTTTGCAACAACTGTTTTTGTTGCCGAAGAATTTCCAAAAAACAACAGAACAAGCACAAGCAAGGCTGTGATGCCCATCGCCTTTAAAAGCTGCGCCGAATAATTTCTGCGAAGCAGGTAAGCACCGTAAGCTTTGTTCCGCTTCTCAAACAAAATGTCGAGAACATCTGATTGCAAAATTTGTTGGCTGGTCATGGTGTGTGGTTTACAGTTGAGATGACCGGTGCTTTCGTTTCCATAACATTTACCAAAAATCTTTCAACCCGCAAAGGCTTAGTTTTGCGCTGCAAAAATTTAGCGGATGAAAATTTTAATGGTGTGCCTGGGAAACATTTGCCGAAGCCCGTTGGCCGAAGGCGTTTTGAAACACAAGGCAAAAGAAGCCGGATTGAACTGGGTGGTTGACAGCGCAGGCACTAACGGTTATCACGTGGGCGAAGCGCCGCATCGCTTGTCGCAGAAAGTAGCGAAGCTAAACGGCGTTGACATTTGCGATCAGCGGGCAAGGCGTTTTGTAAAAGAAGATTTTGACCGCTACGATAAAATTTATGCAATGGCCGATGACGTACTGGACGAAATAAAATGGATTGCAAAAGAAAAATACGATGCGGCCAAAGTGGATTTGTTTTTAAACGAACTCCATCCCGGCAAAAACGGTTCTGTGCCCGATCCCTGGTACGGCACTGAACCCGGTTATCACGAAGTGTACGAATTAATTGATGCAACCTGCGCGGCGATAATTCGCAATTATGCAAATGTGCAAATTGAAAAATAACGGCAGGCATATCATTCTTAATTGTGAATTCTTAATTTTTAATTCTTGATGAAACCTTCCCTTCCGCAAGGCACAAGAGATTTTGGTCCCGACATTGTGCGCAAGCGCCAATACATTTTAAACACAATAAAAAATGTGTTTGAGCTTTACGGTTTTCAACCGCTGGAAACACCGGCAATGGAAAACCTGGAAACGCTGATGGGTAAGTACGGCGAAGAGGGTGACAAGCTTATTTTTAAAATATTGAACAACGGCTTGGGTGATGCGAAGAACGTTGACAAATCAAAAGTTGCTTTCGAAAATGCCTTGCAGGGAAAGAACGACAAAAACCTTACGGAACGTGCCCTGAAATACGACCTCACCATTCCTTTTGCACGCTACGTGGCGATGAATTACGGACAACTTACATTTCCCTTCAAGCGTTATCAAATTCAGCCCGTATGGCGGGCAGATCGTCCGCAACGCGGACGCTACCGCGAGTTTTATCAATGCGATGCAGATGTGGTGGGAAGTAAATCTTTGATAAACGAAGTAGAACTCACCAATATTTATTCAACGGTCTTTGAGCAACTAAAAATTCCCGTTGAAATACATCTCAATAGCCGCAAAATTTTAGCGGCATTAGCCGAAGCTGCGGGCGGCGCAGGCAAGATGATGGACATCACCATCGCCATTGACAAGCTGGATAAAATCGGCATCGAAAAAGTAAAAGAAGAATTGAGCCAACGCGGATTGAATGACGAGCAGATTGGCGTTGTTGAAAACTATCTTTCCATCGCCGGCTCAAACGAAGAAAAACTGGCTGCGGCAGAAAAACTTTTTGCAAGTTCTGAAATTGGCAAGCAAGGCATCGCAGAACTTAAATACATTCTTAAAGCAACCGAACAATCGCGTATTGCCGATTGCCGATTGCTGATTGCTGATCTTACCCTTGCAAGAGGATTGAACTACTACACCGGAACCATCTTCGAAATCAAAGCCATTGGTGTGAACATAGGCTCCATCGGCGGTGGCGGACGTTACGATGATTTGACCGGTTTGTTTGGTGTGCCCAACGTTCCCGGCGTTGGCATCTCCTTCGGCGTTGACCGCATTTACGACGTAATGGAAGAACTGAAACTCTTTCCCGAAACCGTTGAACAGGGAACAAAGGTTTTGTTCTTTAACCTCGGCGAAGAAGAATCAAAAACAGCTTATCGCCTCCTACAAGAAGTTCGCAAAGCCGGCGTACCCGCCGAAATTTTTCACGAAGCTCAAAAATTCGACAAGCAATTTAAATACGCCGAGAAAAAAGGCATCCCGTTCATCATCATCATCGGCGCTACGGAAATGGCCGGACAAACCGCTGTTGTAAAAGATTTGCGCAGCGGCCAGCAGCAAAAGCTGCCGTTCGAAAAGCTGAAAGAATTTTTGTTTATTTGACCTCCACAAAAAAAGCAAACATGAAACGTATACCATTTCTAACTGCCCTGGCCGGCGCCACACTGCTGCTGGCTTCGTGCAAGAGCGCAAACAAATCGGGTCTCGCCATTCCAAAAGACGCGGCCGTTGTTTTTCACATCAACTCAGCTTCGCTTTCGTCAAAGCTCAGTTGGGACGACATCAAAAAAACCGAGTGGTTCAAAGATGCTTACAACGAAAGCAAAGATTCGCTTGCCAAAAAAATAATGGACGACCCGAAGGCTTCGGGGATTGATGCCAGCAGCGACTTTGCCTTCTTTATAAAGAAAAGAGGCCGCGGCGGTTACAGTGTGTTTGAAGGAAGCGTAAAAGACGCGGCTGCCTTTGAAGCCCTCGCCAAAAAAATCAGCCACCAGGACAAAACCGAAAAAGACGGCGACTGGAACACACTCGCTTCTGACGACAACACCGTTGTTACCTGGAACAACAGCAAGTTTGCCGTCATCAACGACGTGCCGCTGGGCGACATGAACCCGATGGGCGGCGGCATGAATGAGGTTACCCGCTTTAAAGCCGACAGCCTGAAAGTTTTTGTCAAGCAGGTCATGAGCAACAGCGACGCAAGCCTTTTTGACGATGACCGCTTTGCCTCCATCATGAAAGAGACCGGCGACATGCACGTGTGGGTGAATTCCGGTGTTTTATATTCCGACATGGCGGGCATGTTGAGCATGATGAAATTTGGCAGCCTGCTGGAAGACAACGTGGCCGCGGGCACGGTCAATTTTGAAGACGGCAAAATTGCCGCAAAGCTGAAGCAGTTCTACGGCAAGGAAATGCAGAAGGCGATGGACAAATGGAAGTTCAAAAACGTGGACGCTTCCGTGCTCGACCGCATTCCTTCCGATAACGTAATCGGCGTAATGGCGATGAACACTGACCCGCAGGGATTGAAAGAATTTTTGAAAACCATCGGCGTTGACGGCATGGCCAACATGTTTCTCTCCAAAGCAAACACTTCACTTGACGAAGTATTGAGCGCTACCAAAGGCCAGTTTGTAATGGCGCTGTCTGACTTGCAGATGAAAGACACGACCGTTCATTTTCAAACGGCATCGGGCGATCAGTCGTTCACCTCGTCAAAACCCGACATGAGTTTTCTTTTTGCCACGAACGTGAACCAAAAAGCTTCATTCGAAAAACTGATGAACATTGTAAAACCGCAAGTGCCGGAAGGTTCCTTCGCTTACCAGTTGAACAACGACTGGTTTGTGGCCGGCAACAAGGCTGCGGCCGTAAACGGTTTTTTAAGCGGCAACACAACCAAGCATGCTTTTACCGATAAAATCAGCGGCCATCCCTTTGGTTTTTACCTCGACGTACAACGCTTGTTGAAAACGGATTTCAAAGGCGGCGCGATGGCAAAAAGCATGTTGGCCGAATCCGCCGCCATGTGGCAAGATGTGGTAATGGTGGCTGACGAATACAAAGACGGCGTGGCAACTTCGGAGATTACCATCAACATGGTTGACGGCAAAACCAACAGCCTGAAACAATTGAACCAGTACGCCGAAAAAATGCACGCCGCTTACAAGGCCAACAAGGTGGCGATGGAGAACGATATGCAAAATATGTCGGTTGATTCAACAACGACGACAACGGCGCCTCCACCACCCGTTGTAGAAGAGCCGAAACACTAAGCAAAACCTTTCAATAAAAGCCGCAGTGCGTATGTTTGCCGCTGCGGCTTTTTTTATGAAGCAAGGTTTCAGCAATGAACTTTTTTTATGAACCAGAAGCCGGTGCGTCTATCAAACTTTTGTGGAGTTTATGCTGAGCGCAGTCGAAGCATCGCACTCTTGTGCGTTTATTTCGTTGCGCAGTAATTTTGAATTTTGGATTCTTATGCAATTAAGCATCAACAACCTTCTCCCAACTTATTTTCCCGACACCCGCAAACAAACCTCAGAGGTTTGGGGAAAAGAGCTTTCGTTTTCACCCGGCGAGATGGTAAAAATCGTGGCGCCGTCGGGCAGCGGTAAAACATCGCTCATGCACTTTTTGTACGGCCTGCGAAGTGATTACAACGGCGAGATCGGTTACGACGGAAAGCTTTCTATAAAAACCTTCACCGCCGAAAACTTTGCCGCACAGCGAAAAGAAAGAGTCAGCATCGTTTTGCAAGACATGCGCCTCTTGCCCGAACAAACCGTGTACGAAAATTTGTACATCAAACACCAGTTGCAACCCTACCATCCGGTTGAAAAAATAAAAGAAATGGCGGAGCGACTCGGCATCGGAAGCAAGCTGAATTCAAAATGTAGAACCTGCTCGTATGGCGAACAACAACGTGTGGCCATCATTCGTGCCTTGTTGCAACCTTTTCAATTTTTGTTGCTCGACGAACCGTTTAGCCATTTAGACAACAACAACTCCATGAAAGCAATGGACTTGATGCTCGAAGAAGCAAAAATCCGCGGCGCAGCCATCATCTTCGCCGACCTTGAACGCATTGATTATTTCCCGTTCACAAAACTGTATCATTTGTAAAGCATCCACGCACAGCACGCTAACCACAAACCATAAACTACAAACTACAAACCTTTCATGCTTTCCTTCAAACCCATAAAACCACTTTTGCAAACCGGCACCAACGCTGCCTCGCGATGGTTTTCTTACATTGGTTTGGGCATTGGCGTTTTGCTGCTGCTTGCGTCCGTGCAAATGTTTGTCAACATTCAGCAATTGATGAAGGAAGGCAGCATTCGCAAGAATGGTTTTGATTTTATTTCCATTACCAAAAAGGTGACGAACGAAACGATGGGCCAGCCCGAAAAAAATGTGTTTTCCGACAAGGACGTGGAAGAGTTAAAAAGCAAGCCTTTTGTTACTGACGTGGCGCCGCTTCAATCAAATCTTTTTCGCGTGCAGTTGAGTGCCGGAAATATCCTGCCCTTTAAAACAGACCTTTTTGTAGAAAGCATTGAAGACGAATTTTTGGACACCGTGCCGCCCACCTTTCATTGGGTGGAGGGACAGTTGAAAGTGCCCATCATTGTTTCGTCGGATTACCTTGAAATGTTCAACGTGTTTGCGCCTTCACAAGGTATGTCGCAGGTTTCGAAAGAAACAGCCATGAACATCCCTGTGGTGCTTTCCGTCTCCGGCAAGGGGCAAAAGATGGACTTGTACGGCAGCGTGGTGGCCTTCAGCGATAGATTGAATACTGTGATCGTGCCCAAATCTTTTTTGGACTGGGCCAACAAGGCTTACGGCGAAACGCCAACGCAGGGTTACTCGCGGCTTTACATCAAAACCACCGATGCCAACAACCCTGAACTCCTTTCCTTTTTAGACCAAAAAAGTTATGTGACCAACCGGGACAAAACAAAAATGGGCCGCACCAAACAAGTGATGGAAGGCATCTTTACCGGCCTTGGAGTCTTTGGATTATTGGTGGTGGTAATGGCGCTGATGTTGTTCTCGTTTTACCTGCAACTCGTCATTGCCCGCAGCAAGGAAAACCTCCAGCTTCTGCTTTTGATTGGTTATTCGCCGCTTTGGTTAAGCAAGAATGTGTCGCGAAGATTCATTCCGGTTTATGTTTCCATTGTGCTCGTTGCGCTTGCGCTCACGCAGGTCATGCAATGGGCCTTTCATCATTTTGCAATGTATGACCGCGAAGAATTAAAAACGCCGGTGCATTGGAGTGTAGTGGCGCTGGCCGTAATTTTAATTGTACTTTCTATCATCACCAATTACCGTTTGGTGAAGAGGCTTCTGTATAAGTTGTTTTAAGGAAGGCGTAAATTTGAGCCATGAGCGCAGTTCCCGCACCAAAATACACAAGCATCGACGACTATCTTCTAATGGAAGACGAGTCGGAAGAAAAGCACGAATACTGCCAGGGTGAAGTGTTTGCAATGGTCGACGGCAGTATTTCGCACAACCAAATTGTGCGAAATGCATTATCAGCAATTGATGGTTTTTTAAGAGATAAAAATTGCCAGATTTTCCCAAGCGATTTAAAAATACACAACGAAGCCAATAATCTTTTCACCTATCCTGACCTAAGTATTGTTTGTGGTGAACTCAAACGTTGGAACAAAAGAAACGATACAATAACAAATCCGGTTGTCGTCATTGAAGTACTTTCAAAAAAAACGAAGAATTATGACCGGGGTGAAAAGTTCAGGTTATACAGAAGCCTTCCCACGCTGAAAGAGTATATTCTTGTTTCGTCGCAGGAAATTTCTATCGAGAGATACATTAAACAAGAAACCAGCTTCTGGAATTTTCGGGAGACAACGAATCCCGAAGATCTTTTTCAAATCGAAAGCATCAACTTTTCCTGCACGGTAAATGAATTATACCGCAACGTAAGCTTTGAAGAATTGTAAGCAGACGGTTACCGTTTTTGCCACGCCGCATAGTTCGTAGCCGAATCGAAAAAGACTTCGTTTGCCGACGAAACATTGCGGTAACCAAAACGAAAATTTCCCTGCCTTAGCTCACGGTAAATCAAATCGGTTGAGTCCTGGCCTTTGTAAACAAGGCCGCCTTGCAGCAATTCCAACGGCTGATGAAGACTTTTGTTGAATGATTGCAATTCGTATGTAGTGTCGCTGAGATAAGCAGCGTACAAGGTTGCGCCGCCAGGATATTGAAAGCTGTGCAGGTAAATGCCCGCCGTGTCTTTTGCTTCTTCTTTCACGTAACCTTTGGGAACAAGAATGGATACGGTTTGCGATTGCCCGTTTTGTACGTACGTCAGTTCTTTTCGCTTGTAATCTTTAAAAAGAAAACAGGAAGCAAAACCAATACTCAGAAATAGAACAAGCGTAACTCGCATAACAATTCTCGTTGATAAAACCATTACAATCCGCCAATTCCGATCATCCCATAAATCCCGGTTCAGACGATGCCTTCAAAAATTATACTTGCTCCCTGCCCCACCCCGACGCACATCGTTGCAAGGCCGTATTTGCTGCCTCTTCGTTTCATTTCGTGGACAAGTGTTGTTGAAAGCCGCACACCGCTACAACCAAGGGGATGACCAAGCGCAATAGAACCACCATTCACGTTGATCTTTGTTTTATCCAGACCCAAATCCTGAATGCAGGCCAGCACTTGTGAAGCAAAGGCTTCGTTCAATTCAATTAAATCAATATCCGCGATGGACAAGGAAGCCCGTTTTAGTGCTTTTTGCGTGGCGGGCACAGGGCCAATGCCCATAATACTTGGGTCAACACCGGCAACGGCCGAGGCAATCACTTTGGCAATGGGTTTCAATCCAAATTTTTTTACCGCCCTTTCACTTGCCAGTAACATCGCCGCAGCGCCGTCGTTAATTCCTGCGGCATTGCCCGCAGTCACAGTTCCGTCTTTTACAAACGCAGGCTTTAACGACGCCAGTTTCTCCAGCGATGTTTTACGCGGATGTTCGTCGGTATCAAAAAGTTTAGTAGTTCCTTTTTCAGCAGGAATTTCTACTGGGACAATCTCTTCTTTCCAGATTCCTTTTTCCAATGCGGCAAAGTATTTTTCCTGCGAAGACAAAGACCATTCGTCCTGCGCCTCGCGGCTAACATTCCATTGTCTTGCCACGTTCTCGGCAGTTTCGCCCATGCTGTAAGGATAATGAACGCCGGCAAGTTTGTTGTTCACAAATCGCCAGCCAAGAGTAGTATCGTAAATCTCGGTTGTGCGTTGGAACGGCGCCGTTGCTTTTGCCATTACAAAAGGCGCACGGCTCATGCTTTCCACGCCGCAGGCAATCATCAGTTCGGCCTCTCCGCATTCGATCTGCCGCGAAGCATCCATGATGGCTTGCAGTCCTGAAGCACACAAACGGTTGACAGTATTGCCGGGAACGGTTACAGGCAAACCCGCAAGCAGCGCGGCCATCCGCGCCACGTTGCGGTTGTCTTCGCCAGCCTGGTTGGCATCACCGGCAATCACGTCTTCAATATCGGAAGGATCAATCGAAGAGTTCCGCTTTAGCAATTCTTTTATTACGTGTGCCAGCAAATCATCAGGGCGAACAGCAGCCAGCGCACCGCCGTATTTTCCCAACGGTGTGCGAATGGCATCAACAACGTAAACGTCTCGCATAGTTTAAACAATCATTGCCGTGCAAGATAACGGTTGATTCACTGGTTCTTATTCACCAAGTGGAATGGGCTTAAGCATGGTTGCTTCCCATTGGCTGTATTTCTTTTTGAGGCTTTCGAATTCGGCTTTGTACTGTTCTTTTACGTTATGGTCTTCAACAGGATCTACATCCAGGTCGAAAAGATATTCTTCGCCTTTTTCGTCCTGCAGGTATTTCCATTTTCCGTCGCGCATGGCCTTGTTTTGTTTGCGTTGAAATACCCGCCAGTAAAGCGTTCTGTCAACGTTCTTTTTTTCGCCCAAGATCACCGGCATAATGTTCATGCCGTCTAGCGGAAAGACTGCGTCGGGCATTGCGCCGCCAATCGCAAGAATCGAGGCTGTCCAGTCCATTGTTGTCACTACCTGCTTAGTCGTACTGTTTGGCCTAATTTTTCCCGGCCAGCGAATAAAAGCCGGCTCGCGAATGCCTCCTTCCCACAATCCCATCTTGCCGCCCTTGTAGGGGCTGTTGTCCGAAAAACGTTCGCCACCGTTATCGCTGGTAAAGATCACCACGGTGTTTTTTGAAAGCCCAGCATCAACGAGTGCCTCCAACACGAGACCAACTCCATCATCCAAAGACTGCATCATCTTAGCGTAGGTTTCTTTGGAACCGCCTTTTGTCCAACTGTTGTCAGTGTAAGCCGGATCACCACGAGCTTCCCACGGCCAGTGAGGCGCATTAAACATCAGCGCGAGAAAGAAAGGTTTTGGGTGTTTTGCTTTTATGCGCTCAACGGCTTTTTGCGCGAAGATGTCGGTTAAATATCCCGATTGCCGAACGGGTTTGTCGTTTTCAAAAAGATCATCAAGACCGCCCTGATTTTTATGTGTGACGTAATCCGAAGCGCCTGCGTGAAAGCCAAAGAAATAATCAAATCCATTGGCCGTTGGGCTAAACTGTGGCCGGTAACCCAAGTGCCATTTGCCTATCAGCATTGTTTCGTAACCGGCCTTTTTCATCAGCGTGGCAACGGAAGGCGTAGCCGAAGAAAGACCAACCAAGCTATCTTTCCTCCCCTCGGCAATCGGTTCGTACAAGCCAACGTTCAGACGGGCTGGATAGCGGCCCGTCATAAATGCAACGCGGGTGGGCGTGCAAACAGGCGTCGTTGCATAGGCATTTGTAAATTTGATTCCCTGTGCCGCAAGTTGGTCGAGGTGCGGTGTTTGGTACTCTTTCCGGCCGTAACAACTCAGGTCGGCATAACCCAAATCATCGGCCATGATGTAAACGATATTTGGTTTTTGTGCAATGCCTGCCGTGGAGACAATCATCATAAACAACGCTGCATACCGATAGCTTGAAGAATTTGCTTTCATGCGCTTGAGTTTAGTAAAGCAAGGTAACGATTAGGGAAAGAGCCAATGCTGTTAAAACCGCCCTAAGAGGAGTGCGCCAACTTCAAGTGCAAGGGCGATTAATTTACCTTTGTGTAATGGCAACGACAGTAGCAAACCCCTTTTTGAGCGTGCAAAACATCCGGCATCTTTCTCAGGCCGACGTTGAAGCTTTTTTGCTTTCCCTTGGCGAAAAGAAATTCCGGGCAAAGCAGGTGTGGGAATGGATTTGGCAAAAAGGCGCACAGTCTTTTGCCGACATGACCAATTTGAGCAAAGAGCTTCGCCAAAAATTGGGTGAAAACTTTACGTTGCCTGCCCTTACCATCAGCAACACGCAATACAGTGCCGACGGCACCGTGAAATCGGGTTTTCAAACACACGAAGGCTTTTTATGCGAAGGCGTGCTCATTCCAACCGAGAGCCGCAACACAGCCTGCGTTTCATCACAAATTGGCTGTTCGCTCAGTTGCCGGTTTTGCGCTACGGGTTATATCGAACGGAAACGCAATCTCGACTTCGACGAGATTTACGACGAAGTGGTTTTGATCAACCAGCAAAGCGAACGCATTCACGGCAAGAAGCTTTCCAACATTGTGTTCATGGGCATGGGAGAACCGCTGCTGAACTATAAAAACGTTTTGAAAGCAATCGAAAAAATTACGGCTGACGATGGCCTTGCGATGAGTCCGCGGCGCATTACAGTTTCTACCGCAGGCGTTGCCAAAATGATTAAGCAGTTGGGCGATGACAAGGTAAAATTCAAACTGGCGCTTTCCCTTCATGCGGCAAATGATACAAAACGAAATGAGATCATGCCCATCAACGAAACCAACAACCTGAAAGCACTTGTTGAAGCGCTGAACCATTTTTACAAGCAAACCAAAAACGAAATCACACTCGAATACATTCTCTTTAATAATTTCAACGACAGCACAAAAGATGCTGACGAACTCATCAAAATCTATCGCCAGGTTCCGGCCGATTTGGTGAACATCATCGAATACAACCCCATTGATTTTGCCAAGTTTGAAAAACCTTCGGAGCAGCGCATGAACGAGTTCATGGCTTACCTGGAAAAGAATAAAGTGAATGCACGTTTGCGCAGAAGCAGGGGCAAAGACATTGACGCGGCCTGCGGACAGTTAGCGAATAAGAATGAAGTCGCTCATCCCGACCTTCCCGGTGGGAAGGCCATCTGAGCACAGACCCTTGCTTTCAGCAGAATCAATTTAAGCAGCGGAGTCGTTGACTGGCGAGGTGCGTAAAGCGGAGCGTTGGTGGCCTTCCCACCGGGAAGGTCGGGATGGGCAGTTACTCATAATAATAAACCCGCTTCACCCGTTGCGAAACAGAAGTCATGATCTCGTACGGTATGGTGCCCATCTGTTTTGCAACTTCCTGTACCGGCAAACCCGCACCAAAAACAATCACGTCATCGCCTTCTTTCACGCCTTCAATATCGGTTACATCAAGCACGGTCATGTCCATGCAAACTGTTCCAATTACCGGCGCTGGCTTTCCGTTCACCAGCATTTTACCCACACCGTTGCCAAAGCGTCTCGAATAACCATCGGCATAGCCAATGCGAACGGTCGCGATTTTTGAATCCCGGTTCACCATGCCTCTTCGGTTATAGCTTACCGATTCGCCTTTTTTTACTTCTTTAGTTTGCGCCACCGTCGAGCGAAGCGTAGCCACAGGTTGCAAGTGGAGCACGTCTTCCGCATCAGGTTCAATGCCATAAAGGCCAATGCCCAAACGAACCATGTCCAATTGCAAGTCCGGATGACGAACAATGGCTGCCGAATTGGAAATGTGTTTTAAAAAAGGATGCGTGATGTGCTGTTGAAGCACGGAAATTGCTTCGTGAAAACGCGCCGCTTGTTGTTGTGTGAAAGCGTCTTCGCCCGGATCTTCACTGCCAGCTAAATGACTGAACACAGATTGAATTGACAGGTGTGAATTGGATGCAAGATGCGCTGCCACTTCATCCATCTCGCCGAGCGAAAACCCAAGGCGGTTCATGCCGGTTTCAATTTCGAGATGAACGGGATAAGCAGACAAACCTTGTTGCCTGATGTAAGCCTCAAAGTTTTGCAGCAAGGCTTTAGAATAAACAACGGGTTGTAGTTCGTGTTCAACAATAGCAGCAAAAGACGAAGGTTCGGCGTTCATAACCATTATCGGAATGTTCACACCCGCTTTCACCAACTCCACGCCTTCGTCGGCATAAGCCACACCCAGGAACGCAACGTTGTTAAATTGCAAAACCGAAGCAATCTCCGCGCCGCCGCTGCCGTAGGCAAAAGCCTTCACCATCGCCATAATTTTCGTTGAAGGCTTAAGCCGCTTTTGGTATTCTTTCAAATTGTGGGTGAGAGCAGCCAGGTTAATTTGCAATACCGTGCCGTGCAATTTTTCTTCAAACAAAGGAGCAATGCGTTCAAAGCCCGCCTTGCGTGCGCCTTTCAGCAAAACAATTTCTTTGTAAAAATCCGAGCTCTTGAATTGTTGCAGAAAATCTTCTGTTGCAGTGTACGATTGAAAGTTAACGGCATCAATTTTTAACGGCAGTTGGCTTACAATTTCTTTTCCGATACCGATGACTTTTTCAACTTTGTATTGATTGAGCAGTTGCGCAATTTCTGCGTAAAGTTCTTCTTTTCTTTTTCCGCTTTCGTAAAAATCAGAAAGGATGACGGTACGCTTTAAGCCGGCGCTTTGCTGCGCCAGAAAATCAAGCGCAATGCGCAGCGAAGTGGTGTCGGCACTGTAACTGTCGTTGATGAGAAGACAATCGTTGATGGCATGATTCAATTGCAAGCGCATGTCAACGGGATGAAGAGCGTTCATCCGCTCTTGAATGACCTCTTGCTTCATTTCAAATTGAAGCAATACACACCAACAGGTAATGCTGTTTTCAATTGAAGCGTTATCGGTAAACGGAACAGAAAGCGAAAGCAGGTTGTCTTTATAATCTGCTTCAATAAGTGTAAGTGCTCGTTCTTTTTTTATCTGCCGAATGCGCAGCGTAGCTTCTTCGCTTTTGCTCCACGTAAATTTTTTTGTTGATAACGAAGCAAGGTTTGCTGCTTCGCCAATAACAAGTTTCGCGTTTGCAAACAACCGCAGCTTCTCGTTTCGTTTTTCTTCTGTTGAAGCAAAACCCTCGCTATGTGCTTCGCTAATGTTTGTCAGCACGCCAACGGTGGGCTGAATGATGCGTTCAAGCTTTTGCATTTCGTCCGGTTGCGAAATGCCGGCTTCAAAAATGCCCAGCGTGTGTTGCGCTTCCATCTGCCACACGCTGAGCGGCACGCCGATTTGCGAATTGAAACTTTTGGGACTGCGCACAATTTGGCAATCGTCTTCCAGCAAAGCGTTGAGCCATTCCTTCACCACCGTTTTGCCGTTACTCCCCGTTATGCCGATAACGGGCGTGTGAAATTGACTGCGGTGCCATGCGGCCAATTTCTGCAAAGCGGTTAAGGTGTCGCCAACCAAAATGACGTTTGCTTCTTTAAGTGAAATATTCTTGCTAACAACAAACGAACGAACGCCTTTTTTATAGGCTTCGGTAACGTAATCGTGTCCATCGGCATTGGCCGTTTGCAAAGCGAAGAACAAAGAGGTTTGCGGCTGTTGTATGCGGCGGCTGTCGTAAACCAACTGCGCAATTCTTGCGTTGCCGTTGCCCGACAACGATCCGTTTACAACCCCGGTTATTTGCGAAAGTGTGTACGAAGGCATGAGGTAAGTTATTGCGATATTTAGGTATCGGGATATTGCGTGTCGCAACCCAATTTGAAAGTCTTTCCGTTGTCAAATCAAATCATTTTCATTTTTCTTTCTACGCGAAGCCTGGAGAGAATAAACAATGGAACCGACCAAACAAAGCACAATCACCAAAAGCGATATGAGCACCAGTTGGTTTTTTGTAAGAAAATGATGCAGCCATTCTTCGGCCAGCATTTTGGCGCCGATGAAAATGAGCACCACGGCAATGCCTTGTTGCAAATATTCAAAGCGGGCCACCGCGCCGCGAAGAAGAAAAAACAAGGAACGCAAGCCAAGCACCGCAAAAATGTTTGAAGTGTAAATTACCAACCTGTCCTGGCTAATGGCAAAGACCGCCGGAATGCTGTCGAGGGCGAACACAATATCCGTTGTGGCCAACAAAACAATCACCACAAACATATTGGTGAAATAACGCTTGCCGTTCCGTTTTACAGAAAACTTTCCGCTCACATCGTGATGGTAAATGGGAACAACTTTGTTCAGCAAACGATAGACGGGATTGGTTTCCGGATCAAATCCGCCTTCTTCCTTAACGGTAAAAATTTTAATGCCGGTATAAATGAGAAAAGCGCCGAAGATGTAAAGTATCCAATCAAACTTTTCAACCAACACCACTCCTACCGTAATAAAAATTACACGCAACACAATGGCCATCATGATGCCGATGAGCAAGGCGCGGGCCACGTGATCGGAGCGGATTTTAAAAAAGCTGAAGATAAGAATGAAAACAAAAATATTGTCAATGCTCAGGCTCCATTCCATCAGGTAAGCGCTCAGGTATTCGAATGCCGTTACGTTGCCTTCCTTCCACCACAAAAAGCCGAAGAAGCCAAAGGCCAGCAAAACCCAGAACAAGGTTTGCCCAAAGGCTTTTTTGATGTTGATCTCCGTTGACCGCTTGCTTAACAAGCCCAAATCAACTACAACGGCAACGAGTAAAACACATCCAAATACCAAGTACGTAAGTTGATCCACCGTCATAAATCCAATCCGTGTTTAAGCGGTAAAGATATTGCGGATGGGGAAACGGGAAGGCGCTTGTCTTTCCTGTTAACCCGGCCTAAAGGATGGAATTAGCGGGCTGTTATGGAAAGAGTATTCCTTTATTTACTATGAAGCAAAGCGCCGCCGGCGAAGGCCCTGGTAAATCACGCCAAATAAAATCACCAGCGCAATGGGCAGAGCAATGTTCACCAGTTGCCACTTGCTTTTTTCGGCTTCGGTTTTTTTGGGGTCGAGAAGGCGCAACACTATCTCTTTATTGCGTGTAGCAATGATGCTTGATTTGCTCGTTAAATATTCCAAACAATTCAGTAAAAAATCGCGGTTGGCAAAAGGGTATTCGTACTGCGAACCCATTGTAAATAAATTCATGCCCATGGGCAAAGGTCCTTGTTTGTTCGACACATCGTTTAATACCATGTCGCCGTCGGCTACCACAATCATTTTACCGTCCGCACCGCTGCTCTCCTTAAAGCCGCCCGATTGCGCAAGGCTGTCCATCTGCGCCTTGCTAACGCGGTCTTTGTACAGCGAAGAAAATTTTCCTTCGAGCAAAACGGCCACCGGAATGCCGGATCTTTTAAACTTCGCGTCTTCGGGTGCGTTGCGGTTTTCGTTCGTAGAAATGAGCGCCGGCGTGCTGATGGTACGTGAGTTATTGCTGCTTTGCAGCAAATACGTTTTTTTAATTCCCTCGGCTTCCACCGTGTCCATTGAGTTCACAAAACGTCCGGCTACAAGCCCCAGGCTTTTGTTGATGGAATGATTGTTTCGCGTCTCAAAAAGTGGATAATAATTCCAGTGTAAAAATTCGTATTGCGGCTTGTCGGCCGTGCCGCCCACGGCAAAGGGCAGGAAATCGCATTGCAGGTCCATTACAAGATCAGCGTTAATGCGGGCGCCGTAGTTAAACAACAAATCAGTAAGGTTAAGATTTCTGTCGTAGGCAATCAATTCGCGTTTAAAACTAAGGCTGTCCTGTTCAGCGTGCAGGTTGTCAATAAACATCAGCACCTTGCCGCCATTCATAATGTATTGATCAATCTTTAATTTCTCGGCTTCAGAAAATCCATTTGCCGGCTTTACCATCAACAGCACCGTTGCTTCTTTTGGTATGTACGGAAAAACGTTCAGGTCAAAAGGCCTCATGCGGTAATCGGCTGCGGTTATTTGTTGCAGATCGTAAATGCTGTTGTCCACCGGCTCGCCATTTCCTACCGCGTAAGCAATGGCTCTGACTTGCTGATTCGTCACCTTGTCCAAGCTTTTGGCAAAGCCGTATTCCATCATCGCTTCGGCGTTGTTCAATTCCTCCGCCGAAATGTTTCGTTTGCTGCTTGGAAAAAGATTGACGACTTCGGTTTTGCCGGCCGCGTGCAGCAGCGCATACGGAAAGATGTTTTTGTTCTCTTCGCCCGCCTTTGCCTGCACGGTTAAATTAATGGGTTCGATGCCGGCACTGCGCAAGGAATCGCCCCAGGTTTTTCCGTTGCCCGCATCTTCATCGGGTGAAACAAAACGGTATTTTATTTTAGCCGGATTAGCCTCTTTCAGTACGGTTAGAAACTCTTGCGTTGAATTGCTCAACTTGCGAAAGCCAGAAGGAAAATCGCCTTTCAAAAACACGTCAATCACCACGTCCGATTGCAGGTTGCGCAGCAAATCTTTCGTGGTGCTTGTAAGCGAATAACGCTTCTCCTGCGTTAGATCAAAACGGGCATGAAGCACTGAAGCCAGAAAATTCATTGCCACCAAACCTACCAGCAAGCCAAGCCACCAAAGAATGTTTCGTTTTCGGTTTTTCATTTATCGCTTTGCAAGGTTTTGTTTGGTAAGAAGTAAAAAGAAAAGAATAAAACTTAGAAAATAAACAATGTCTCTCGTATCAATTACGCCGCGGCTGATGCTTTGGTAGTGAAAATTGATGCCGAGCATTTCGATGTAATAGTCCGCGCCGTTTTGAAAGAGCGGCAATTCGCTTAGCGCACTGAAACCATAATAGAAAAGTACGCAAGCAATAAGACTTACGATGAAGGCCACTACCGCATTTGTAGTAAAACTGCTCACGCAAACACCAATGGCCGTGAACAAACCCGTGAGCAAAACAAGACCGAGATAAGAACCAATGGCCGCACCCGAATCAATGCCCGTTGTGGCCGCAAGATGATTGATGGTAAAGTAATATACCAGCGTGGGTATTAACGCAATCAACGCTACGACAAAAGCGCCAAAGAATTTGCCCGTAACAATTTGCCAGTTGCTTAGCGGCCGTGTACCTAAAATTTCAAAGGTGCCGCTTTTAAACTCGTCCGAAAAGCTGCGCATGGTAATGGCTGAAATCAAGAACAGCAAAATCCAGGGGGCAAAGGAAAAGAAAGGATCAAGCGTGGCGTAACCAAACTCCAGGATGTTGTTGCGCAACACGAATAATTGCAGGCCGTTTGCCAGCAAAAAAACAACGATGGCGATGTAACCGGTGAGCGAACTAAAGGCTTGCCGGAGTTCTTTTTTACAAATGGGCCACATGGTGTGTAAAACTAAGTGCGGGCAAAATAGGGAGAAGATTTAATTGGTTTAGTGAGTTCCACGCAAAGTTGCCAAGGAGCAAAGGCGCGAAGGTATTTTACGAGCCAGAAGCCTGTCCATCCATTGAGCATCGTTGCGTCGCACACTTGTAGGCCTTGTTCACTATTCGGCTTTGTTTTGTCTCCGTAGGAGACTGACCTTGGTAGCAATGATTCTGTCGTCGTTCTTTTGTAATTGAGTGCGACTCCTGCGGAGCCGTGTATCACTCAACGGTTTGCTTTTCTACCAAGGTTGAGCGCCGTACGGCGCTGAATAGACTTACCGAACGCACAAGTGTGCGACGCAACAACAGTTCAATAGTGGCAATGTAGCTCGGTACATAAAAATCTTTGCTTCTTCGCGTGAAACCCCGTTTACACCGCAAAGCTTTCGCCACAGGCACAGGTGCGGCTGGCGTTTGGATTGATAAAGTGAAAGCCCTTGCCGTTCAAGCCGTCACTGTAATCAAGCTCGGTGTTTACGAGGTACAAAAAGCTTTTCAGATCGGTTACAATTTTAAGGTCTTTGTTGTCAAAAACCTGATCGGCGGGTTTGATCTCGTTGTCGAAATCCATTTTATAGCTTAGTCCCGAGCAACCGCCGCCCACCACGCTTACCCGCAAAAAATATGAAGAATCGGTTTGGCCCGCATCGGCCATCAGCTTGCGAATTTGCGCCTTGGCTTTATCGGTTATCGTTATTGCGTTTTCAAATGTTGCTGTTGTCATACTTCAAAATTAAACCTGTCTGCCGACAGGCAGGAATTCAAAAGGCAAAAATGCCCTGTTCACTTTGACTTTTAACGTTTGAGTTTTGCGCTTAATTCTTCCCAAAACGGATTTAACTCACGAAGGTTTTGCACCGCTGCCGAAACTTTCTCGATGGTGTAATCAATTTCCTCTTCGGTGGTGGAACGGCCCAGGCCAAAGCGCAGCGAACTGTGTGCGGCTTCATTGCTCAAGCCCAATGCTTTTAAAACATAGGAAGGTTCCAGCGAACCCGATGTGCAGGCCGAACCGGAAGACACCGCAATTTCTTTACCCAATGCCATCAGCAATCCTTCGCTGTCCACGCCGGCAAAAGAAAGATTGGTGATTTGCGGCAAGCGGCTTTTCGCATCACCGTTAACAAACGCTCCAGCAATTTTCAACAAGGCATTTTCGAGCTTGTCGCGCAAGCGGCTTGTGTGCGCCGCATTCTTTTGCATTTCCTCTGAACAACGTTGACAAGCCTTACCCAAACCGGCAATGCCCGGGACGTTGAGCGTGCCGCTGCGCAGGCCGCGTTCGTGACCGCCGCCATCAATTTGCGCCGTCAGTTTTACACGCGGTGCTTTTCGCCGAACGTACAAAGCACCCACGCCTTTTGGTCCATAAAATTTATGCGCACTCAGGGCCAACAAATCAATATTATCGCGCATTACATCAACCGAAATTTTGCCGACGGCCTGCGTGGCATCGCTAAAAAAGGCCACGCTTTTTTCTTTTGCGATGCGGCCAATTTCGGCAATCGGCTGAATGGCTCCAATCTCGTTGTTGGCGTACATAATGGTAATAAGAATTGTTGTTGGCTTGATGGCTGCTTCGAGTTCTTCCACGTTGACCAAACCTTTTTCATTCACGGGCAGATAGGTTACGTCCGCGCCTTTCTTTTCCAAATGCTTGCAGGTATCCAAAACTGCTTTGTGTTCGATGCTGCAGGTGATGATGTGAGCCCCTTTTGCATTGTATGTTTCGTAAACACCCTTGACGGCAAGGTTAACCGCTTCCGTTGCCCCCGATGTAAAAATGATTTCGGCCGGTTCAGCATTAATTAACTGCGCCACTTGTTCTCTGCCCAAATCAACGGCGGCTTGGGCCTGCCAGCCAAAAGAATGATGACGGCTTGCGGCGTTGCCAAAGCTTTGCGAGAAATAAGGCAGCATCGCTTCTACTACCCTTGGGTCGCAGGGCGTGGTAGCGTTGTGGTCGAGATAGATTGGAAGGTTGAGCGACATGAAAAGTAAAAATTCAAAAGGCAAAAGTAAAAAGGGAAACAGTCGCGGGTACTTTTGAATTTTTACTTTTGAATTTTGACTTCTTAAATTCTTTCCATGCGAAAAGTTGAACACATTGGCATTGCGGTAAAATCATTATCGGCTTCCGTGCCGCTGTTTGAAAAACTACTGAACACATCTTGCTACAAAACCGAAACAGTGGAAAGCGAAGCCGTAGCCACCGCATTCTTCCAGCAAGGCGAAACGAAGATTGAATTGCTGGAATCAACAAAAGAAGACGGCGTGATTCAAAAATTCGTTGACAAAAAAGGCGAAGGCCTTCACCACGTTGCTTTTGACGTAGAAGATATTGTGGCAGAAATGGCACGCTTGAAAAGCGAAGGCTTTGTTCTGTTAAACGAAATACCGAAACCCGGCGCCGATAATAAACTTGTTTGCTTTCTTCATCCAAAGGACACTAACGGCGTGTTGATTGAATTGTGTCAGGAACGGAAGCCAACTGACAATGGGCAATAGGCAAGCTTTCGTTCGTGGTCAATGTAACCGTAAAACAATCCCGACAATCCTTTCAAATCCGTGTAACCCGTGGTTAAAAAGAAAACCCCTGGTAGAAACCCGGGGTACATCCTCAACGCCTAAAAAAAATAAGGTTAGCGGCCGGTGCAAGCCGGTTAAAGAGAAACGGTGTTTTTAAAATTTGTCGGAATTGTTGTTGTGTGTATGTATAGCAAGCAATCGTTGCCAAAAGCAAAGAAGGTATAATGTCATAGTACGGATTTCTATTAGGGTGTTGCATTTGCTGCAACGGCGACAAACATAATGTGCCGATTGTTTCTGTGCAAGTGTTTTTAAAAAATAATTTTTGCGGCCTTGCACTTTTTCGTAAAGCCGCAAGGCTGCAAGAGTTTTCATGTATTCGTGATAAGTAATTCCCTTGATCAACAACAGCGTTTAAGGTATGCTTACACCGAAGACAAATGAATGCAAGACAGTTTGCGCATAACGCAACGTCATTGTTTCGTTCTGCTCAACGCACTTACAACTTTGCAAAAATTTCTCGTCAACTTTATTGCATGACAGCACCCGAAATCATTCATCAACTAAATCTGAACCCGCACCCCGAAGGCGGTTTTTACAAAGAAGTTTACCGCGCAAAAGGCACGATAAAGGAACAGGCCTTACCTTCTTGTTTCGGTGGCGAAAGAAATTATTCCACTTCTATTTATTATCTGTTGCAGAAAAGCGATTACTCGGCTTTTCACCGCATTAAAAGCGACGAGCTTTGGCATTTTTATGCAGGCGGAACTTTGCGCATTCATTGCCTGAGCGAAGAAAGCGGTTACACATGTTTGCAATTGGGAAACAACCTTGCGAAAGGCGAGAGCTTTCAACTCGTTGTTCCGGCCGGCGCCTGGTTTGCTGCCGAACCCGCGGCGCAAACAAACTTCACGCTTGCCGGTTGCACCGTTTCGCCGGGCTTTGATTTTAGTGATTTTGAAATGGCAAAGAAAGAAAGCTTACTGCAGCAGTTCCCGCATCACAAAGCAATCATTAATCGTTTGTGTCGCTGAAGAATGAGACGATCCTTTGAATTGTTTGCTGTTCAACTCTTTTAAGCAGAGAGAAAAGCACAAGGAATTCCTTCGTGGCTCTTCTCGTGCAAAAGAGTTGACTAAAGTTCTGAACGCACAAGTGTGCGACGCAACAGAAGATGAACAGAATTCGAAAAGCCGGTCACATAAAAAATCTGCGCGGCTTTGCCTCTTCGCCTAAAACCCCTTTCCCCTACATTTGCGCTGCAATTGGTTTCTTCCATTAAACGAAGAATGAAAAGGGAAGCCGGTGAAAGTCCGGCGCTATCCCCGTAGCTGTAAGGCTCGTGAGTAGTGTCTTTCGACAAGTTCAGGATGACAAACCTCCTGTTCCTACTACTCAAACTGTTTTTCAATGCCACTTTGATGCACGCATCAGGGGAAGGGAAAAACAGCAGCGCCAAGCCAGAAGACCTGCCCGTTGCAATTAACAACATTCATGCTTTCGGAGGAAAAGCAGAGAAGAGACTTGCCACGGAAAATCTCTCTCTATTTCTTTTTTCGATCGCCGTCACAAAAAAATTCAAACCAACATGCGAAATTTTTTTTCTGTGGCTGCACTTTTTTTCAGCAGTCATTTACTTGCGCAAGACACGCTCGAAAACCTAACCGTTACCGCCAACAAATTTTCAACAAAAACAACCGAGACCGGCAAAGTCGTCGTTACCATCAACCGGCAGCAAATTGAAAAAGCGGGCAGCCGTGATTTAGCGCAACTGATTACCGAATTAGGCGGCGTGTTTATTAACGGTTACACAAGCAATGCCGGCAAAGAAAAAAACATTTACCTGCGCGGCGCCAAGGTGGATTACACACTCATCACCGTTGACGGCATTCCCGTTTACGACGCTTCGGGCATCGGCAGCAATTTCGACATCCGCAACATCAGCGTTGATGGATTGGAACGCATCGAAATTTTAAAAGGAAGCCAAAGCACGTTGTACGGAAGCGATGCCATTGCCGGTGTTATCAACATCATCACGCGAAAGGGCGGAACGAAACCTGTGTCGGCAAACGGTGTAATTGAATACGGAAGCCACAATACCTGGAGAAGCAATGCCGGTATTAACGGTGCGGCGAAAAATTTTGATTACAACATCGGTTATTCGCACAACAGCACAAAAGGCTTTTCCGAAGCGCAACAACCGCCGAACACTACAAAAGCCTTTGACCGCGATTGGTTCAGTCAAAACAATCTCCAGGCAAACCTTGGCATTCAAGCGGCAAAGATTTTTCGCGTTCAGCCTTTCTTTCGCTACAACCAAAACAAAGGCGCCTTGGACAACGATGCTTTTGTAGATGAAAAAGATTTCACCTATTCGTCAAAGAATTTACAAACCGGCGTAAAGAATATTTTGGGGTTGGGCAAAGGCCAGTTGAACGTTCTTTATCAATTCAACAAAACCGACCGTGCTTATTTGAACGACTCGATTGATGTTGCGGGTTATTACAAATACGACCAATCCCGTTACAAAGCTGCGGAACATTTTGCCGAAGCCTTTTTGGTTTATCCTTTTTCATCAGTTAAGCTAACCGTTGGTGCGGATTACCGCGCATCGAATTATAATTACAACGCTACGCAGATAAATATTTATTCGCAGGCGCCGCAGAAAACATCAATCAGCAGCGACAGCATCAAACAATCTCAAGCCAGCGCTTACGCAGCTTTGCATTATCACTATCAAAACTTTTCGGTTGAAGGCGGCGGACGTTACAATCATCACTCCGCATACGGAAGCAATCTTGCGTACAACTTAAACCCTTCTTATTTCATTCAAAAAACGGCAAAGGTTTTTGCCAATCTTTCGTCGGGTTATAAAACGCCGAGCCTTTACCAACTGTTTTCGCTTTACGGCAACAAAAATCTAAAGCCCGAAACATCGTTGAACCTCGAAGGCGGCGCACAAGTCTTTTCAAAAGACGGCAAAGCGACTCTCCGCGTGACGTATTTCAACAGAAGAGTAAAAGACGTGATTGCCTTTCTTTCCATTCCGCAAGCCCCATATGCGCAATACACAAACCAGGACAAGCAACACGATTACGGCATTGACGTTGACGGCACGTTGAACTTAACCGACAAGATTAACCTGCGTTTTTTTTACAGTTATGTGGATGGAAAGATTACAACGAAACAAGGGAGCAAAGACACAACTTATTTCAACTTACTCCGCCGCCCCAAAAGCACAGTGAACGTTTTCCTCGGCACGCAAATCACCAAAGGTTTGTATGCTTCTCTTAACGTGAACAACGTTGGCGAACGCAAAGACGTGTATTTTGACCCTGCCACGTTTGCCTCACAATCCATCACACTAAAGCCGTACACACTGGTGAATTTTTACGCCGAATATGGCTTCTTAAAAAGTCGTCTGAAAGTCTTTGCCGATCTGCGCAATCTTTTTGACGAAAGCTATTCGGATATTTACGGTTACAACACGGCCGGCTTTAACGCGTACAGTGGCTTGCGTTTTAACTTTTAAACGATATTGGGTTATTGAGAGATTGGGATATTTTGTTTGCGATCATTTACTTCAATATCTCAATCTCTCAATCTCTCCTCTTTTATGAAAGCATTTTTCAGTTGGAGCGGAGGCAAGGACTCAGCTCTTGCTTTGTACAAAGCAAGACAGCAAGGCTTACCGATAGAAGCATTGGTAACAACGGTGAATACGACCGCGAACCGCATTTCCATGCACGGCGTGCGAAGAGAATTGCTGGAAGCGCAGGCAGCATCCATCGGCTTGCCGCTTTACACAATTGAATTACCCGAAATGCCCGGCATGAAGGTTTACGAAGAAGCCGTTCACCAACTGCATCAACAATTAAAACAGGAAGGTTTCACGCACGGGGTATTCGGTGATATCTTTTTGGAAGATTTAAAAACTTATCGCGAAAATTTATTGATGAAAGACGGGCTTCAATGCATCTTCCCGCTTTGGGGAAAGAGCGGTGAAGTCTTGATGAACGAGTTCTTTTATTTCGGTTTTCAATCCATTGTGGTCTGCACCAACAGCGCACAATTGAATGAAAGTTTTTGCGGAAGGCTTTTGAACGAAGCTTTTGTAAACAACCTTCCGCCCACTGTTGATTCCTGTGGTGAAAACGGCGAGTATCATTCCTTTGTTTTTGACGGGCCCATTTTTTCAAAGCCGGTGCACTTCAAAAAAGGTGAAAGGGTTTTTAAAGAATATGCGGCCCCTGCCCTTCGACAAGCTCAGGATGACAAGGAGCAACCGCAGGATTACAGCGATGATTGTTTCACAACACCGCAACCGAAAGCCGGTTTTTATTTTCAGGACCTGGTAAAGGCGTAAACTTTTTTGAAGCCTTTACATTTGTACAAACCCGGATTATGGATTTTAAGCTAAGCGATTTTTTAACGGTTACGTTTACCTTGTTTGCCGTCATTGACATCATCGGCACCGTGCCGGTTTTGATTTCAATGAAGAGCAAGATGGGCGGCATTCGGGAAGGAACGGTTACATTGATTTCCGGTGCATTAATGATTTTGTTTCTTTATCTGGGCACACCGTTTTTAAAATTGCTGGGATTGGACGTGCGGTCCTTTGCCGTTGGCGGCTCTATCGTAATTTTTATTTTGGGCCTGGAGATGGTGCTTGGGCTTGAGTTTTTTAAAAGCGAGAACGACATTCGTTCGGCAACGGTTGTTCCCATTGCTTTTCCGCTTATTGCAGGTTCGGGCACACTAACCACCATCATTTCACTAAAAGCCAATTATGACTCTCCGGTCATCTTGTTCGGCATCCTGGCCAACCTTGTTTTTATTTTTATCGTGTTAAAATCAATGGGCCTGATCGAAAGAGCTTTGGGTCCGGCTGGATTGATTGCGGTGCGAAAATTTTTTGGCGTAATATTGCTCGCCATTGCGGTAAAGATTTTTGCGTTTAACGCACACGGACTAATTAAATAGTTCAAAGTTGCAAGTTCAAAGTCTTGTGTATTCTATTAAAACCGGCTTTGAACTTACACTCGGCCTCGTAGTACAATGGATAGTATAAGAGTTTCCGAAGCTCCAGATACAGGTTCGATTCCTGTCGAGGCTACCCAAGCCGCACTCTCGAAATTTTTCAGGGATGTGCGGCTTTTACAGAAATGTAAAAGCCGCTCCAGGTCTGCAATGTAGGAGAAAACTTCGTTGACACCTGTGGTTCGACACTTGTCTTCCGATCTGTTATAGAAAATTCCTTCGGGAAACAGTAAAAATTGAAGCCTTTGTTTTTCGGTGTAACTGGCAGAACTCCACACTGGAGCGAGTTTGGTGGAATAGTTGACGGCAAAATTCACACAGAGTTCATGGTTCGACACCCCTATAGAGCCTTTTGCTAGTTCATCCGTTATAGTCTTCTTTTCTTTCTCAAAATCTGCTACAAATTCGAGGTACAAGTCATAGGGAATTTCTCCTTTTTTAAGTCGCTCCTTTTGCCAGACAATATCCTTATCTATTTCTTTGAGCCTCTTTTCGAAGGTTATCTTATCGTCGTCCTTTTCTTCACTCAACTTATAATAAGTGGCCAGCATTTGCTTTTCAATGAGTGGTACCAAAGGTTCTGATTTCAGCGTGTATTGATCCAAGATGCTTGTAAATTGTTCATGCAGCAATTCCGCATTTCGATTGCAGTTGCAGCCCTTTGTATTGCACTTGTAATAATGAATACCTTTTGCCTTGACCAAGTAACCTCTTAAGAAACTTCCACAGGTTTCACATCTTAAAAATCGCTTGAGTGGAATAGCATTGTTTTCTTCTGTGGTAGTGTAGCCGTGTGCATTTCGATTTTGTACTTCATTAACCTTGAGGAAGACTTCTCTTGTTATGAGCTTTTCATGAGCCCCTTCCACTACCTGTCCTTCCAGTAAGTTGTGCGATAACAACCCACAGTAAAAGGGATTACGGAAGATGGAAGACATCTGCTGGTGAGAAACTTTCAGTCCAAGCTTTGCCAGCCTTTCTCTGGCTTCTTCATTGGAGACTTGCTCAGTCGCCTTCCATAGAAAAGCTTTGCGAAGCAGCTTGCCTGTTTCGTTTACAACCCACGATTTCTTTCCATTGAACTTTCCTCTTTCGTAACCAATGGGAGGACCTTGACACCATTCGCCGCGAAGCAGTGCTTCTTTAATCCCAGTAATACATTTTTCCCTTCGCAATTGGTTATCATACTCAGAAAAGATAAACTGGATGTTTTGCTGAAGGCTCCCATTAGCAGTTGTCGTATCGGTAGGCTGCGTAACCGAGAAGATGGCAACACCGGATTGTTTTAATTGCTGGGCAATATAGATGGCATTGGCTCCTGATCTTGAAAACCTATCCACGCTGTAAACAATGATGTAGGAATGTAAATCGTCAGCGTAAAGTGTACCGGTAAGGTTGTAAATTAAGAGAGGGTTTCCATTCAATCACCTCAAAAACAAGCAACATGGAAACAAGACCTCAAAAGTCCGCTCAGGAC
>Ga0308175_100000473_pt1 | contig 28130 bp, 17 predicted proteins | sample PhyCR1_3_FD_203893 | JGI IMG/M metagenome (GOLD analysis project Ga0308175, IMG submission 203893) | Soil microbial communities from UC Gill Tract Community Farm, Albany, California, United States - DLSLS.C.R1 | ecosystem: Environmental > Terrestrial > Soil > Agricultural land | place: USA...
GCCGCGAAGCTGGTCGTGTTCGAGCTCGATGACAAGCTCAAGACGGTGGCTTGCGCCGGGGCCGCCAAGGTGCGCGAGACCTCGCTCAAGCGCGCGCGCGAGCTGCTCGGTGAGCTACGCAAGCTCGGCGACCTCGACGAAGACGAGCAGCGAACGGAGACGTTCAGCAAGACGGCGCAAGCGGACTTTGCGCTGGAGCGCGGTCGTCTCGAGGAGGCGTACGCGCTCTACAAGGACGTGCTCACCGACGCAGAGCGGCGAGCTGCCGCCGACCCCAGCAACGCCGGCTGGCAGCGCGACCTCGCGGGCGCGTACCAGAAGCTGGGCGAGGTCGCCGTGACCGCCGGCAAGCTCGACGACGCGCGGGCCTGGTTCGACAAGGCCCGCGCCGTCCGCAAGACACTCGCTGACGCGCCTGACCCCAGCGCTTTGCAGCACGACCTCGCAGCCTCGTACGACAGGCTGGGCGATGTCGCCGCGACCGCCGGGAAGCTCGACGATGCGCGGGCTTGGTTCGAGCAGGCACTCACGATCCGCAAGAACTTCGCCGCCGCCGGCCCCAGCAACACCGGTTGGCAGCGCGACCTAGCGATGTCCTACATACGGCTCGGCGACGTCACATTGGCCGCCGCCAAGCTCGACGACGCGCGCGCCTGGTTCGAGCAAGCGCTCGCAGTCCGCAAGAGCCTCGCCGCCGCCGACCCCAGCAACGCCGCTTGGCAGCGCGACCTCTCGACCTCCTTTATCACACAGGGCCGCGTCGCCAGCACGCTTGACGAGCAGCGGGCCTGGTTCGAGCAGGCGCTCGCAGTCCGCAAGAGCCTCGCCGCCGCCGACCCTAGCAATGTCGACTGGCAACGCGATCTCTCGGTCTGCTACCACAACCTAGGCAGCACCGCCGTGATGGCCGGCAAAGTCGAGGAGGCGCGGGCTTGGTTCGAGCAGGATCTTGCGATCACGAAGGCCCTTGCCGTCTCCGACCCCAGCAACGCCGGCTGGCAGCGCGACCTTGCGATGTCCTACGGGAAGCTCGGCCAGGTCGCGGTGACCGCCGGCAAGCTCGATGACGCACGGGCTTGGTTCGAGCAAGCCCTCGCGGTCAGCACGACCATCGCCGCAGCCGACCCCAGCAACGCCACGTGGCAGAGGGACGTCGCGGTATCATACGGACAGCTGGGCGAAATCGCCGTGGGTTCCGGAAAGCTCGACGATGCGCGGGCATGGTTCGACAAGGCCGTTGTAGTCCACAAGACCCGAGCCGCTGCCGACCCCAGCAACAAAGCCAGGCAGCGCGAACTCTATATCTCCTACGGGAGTCTGGGTGAGGTAGCCATGGCCTCCGGCAAGCTCGACGAGGCCCACGCATGGTTCGACAAGTCCCTCTCGATTAATAGAACCCTCGCTGCCGCAGACCCTAGCAACGCACTCTGGCAGAGCGATCTCTCATTCTCCTACGACAATCAGGGCAACGCCGCCGTGACCGCTGGCAGGCTCGACGAGGCGTCGGGCTGGTTCGAGCAGTCTCTCGCAATCCGTAAGACCCTCGCCACCGCTGAGCCCAACCTCCCCCTCTGGCAGCGTGACCTGTCGGCCTGCTACCAGAACCTGGGCAAGGTTGCCATCGCCGCCAGCAGATACGACGACGCCCATGCCTGGCTCGACAAGGCCGTCGCGATCCGAAAGACCCTCGCCACCTCCCAGCTCAGCAACACCGACTCGCAGAGCGATCTCTCGGCCACTTACTTCAGCTTGGGCGAGGTCGTCGTGGCCGCCGGCAAGCTCGACGACGCGCGGGCCTGGTTCGACAAGGCGCTCGTGATCCGCAAGGCTCTCGCCGCCGCCAACGCCAGCAACGCCAGCTGGCAGCGCGACCTCTCGGCCTCCTACCAGAGCTTGGGCGACGTCGCCGTGGCCGCCGATAAGCTCGACGACGCACGGGCCTGGTTCGACAAGGCGCTCGCGATCCGGAGAACCATCGCCGCCGCCAGCCCCAGCAACACCGGCTGGCAGCGCGACCTTTGTACCACCCTCGCTCGCATGGCAACGGCGACGCGGAACTCGGACGAGGCGACTCGGTACCGCCGCGAAGCTCGCGTCATCTATGAGCAGCTGCAGCGAGGCGGCTCCTTCCAGGGCGACCGCAAGTTCGCGCGGCTCGGCGCGGAACTCGACCAAGCCGCTGCACGCAGCGACAAATCGCCGGCACGCTGACGCGACGCCTCGACGCCCTGCGAGCTCATTCGCCAGCGACCCCATCGGGCTTGGGAGCGGAGGGGCACCGGGATCCTCGATCGCGGGTACCCAGCGTCGCCTCGCGATTTTTCGAGATCCAGGGGCCGCTCTCTGACGACTAATACCTCTGACATCATATTCCCAAGCCGAGCTGGTTCTCCTCCTACCCTGTCACCTTGCGTCACGGCAGCCAGAGCGCGCAACAACGTTACCTCGAGCGCCGCCGAGCAAAGCATGCGGAGAACGGTGAAGCGATATGAGTAGGGGACTCGAGAGAAAGCCGGGCGGGAGCACGCTCACCCAGCGGTCCTATGACGGGCCGACGGGCGGCACGCCTGGCAAACGCACCCTCACCGAGCAACTGGGCCCGTCCCCACAGAGGAAGCGGGAGGCCGGGGCGGCACCGGCCACCAGGCACTCCGGATCCGACGTAGGGCGAGCAAGCCCCGAGCCTGGCACCGGGGCACGGAACGCCGATGAGACGTCTACGACGCTTGCCGAGGCTGGCGGTGGCCATCTCGCGCAGAGGGTGGGTGTCGACGCGGCGTCAGTCCGTGTCCACGAAGACGGCGTGGCCGAAGGCATGGGGGCACGGGCCGTCACCAAGGGCCGGGACGTCCACTTCGCCAAGAGAGAGCTCCAGGCGCCCGACGCGGACTTCCTCATCGGCCACGAACTCGCGCACGTGGTCCAGCAAGACGAGGGCGCCCCGATGGCGCAGGCCAAGCGAGCGGGTGGCGGCGACCACGGAGCGCTTGAGGCGGAGGCAGACCGCGTGGGCCACGCCGTCGCCGCCGGGGCGACCGTGGCGGGAACGATCGAAGGGCGAGCGACCACCGGGTCGGCGCAAACGAAGGCAGTTGATGACACGTATGCCGTGCAACTCGGCGATACCATCGAGATGATCGCCGCGAAGTTGCACACCACGGTCGCCGCGCTCAAGGTCGCTAACACCGGCAAGTTGAAGAGCGTTACGACCGAGAGTCGTGTGACGCTCCAGTACTTCCACCCTGGCGAGGTCATCCGGATCCCGGCGACCAGGATCACGGACACCACGCCCTCCCCCCATGGTCACCACGGTGCCGGCGCCGGCATCGGCGGAGAGAGGCGACGACCTCCTGGCCAACTTCTTCGCCGGCACCCTCAGCAGACCCGACCCGAACATCGCCCCGATGGCCGATCTCACGAATGACCAGCGTCGCACCAGGCTGTCGACATACCATACGGACGAGCTGGGCGCGCTCGGCGATCACGGCGAGTCGACGACGGGCCGCGCCGGCGCGGTCAAGCGCGACCAGTGGCTCAGCGTCAACGAGATCGGCGAGGCGGGCACGGGCAAGTCGGGCAACGACTTCATCGATTCCGCCGACCAGCTCACCGAGAAGCCCAAGTTCAATAACGATCAGAAGGCGATCATCGCCGCGGCCAAGGGATTTGCCGCATCGCCGAAGGCCCTCAGTGCCGCGCAGGAGAAGCTAGCGGTCATCCCCTGGAGTACAGCGGCGTTGACCCTCCCTGGAGTATCGTTCAACCTCGATCTAAAGGCGCGACTCGTCGCGTACGCCCGCTTCCTGGCATGGGCCAACCTGGTAACCGGTCCCCACACATTGGCCGAGGTGGTGCGGTCGCCGTCGGAGGCACACTTGTTGTCGGTCGCCTGGATGTTCAACCTCGGACAGAACAAGCTAGGTGGGGGGAATACCTTACACAGCGCTGAGAACCGCAACAAGCTCGTCGCGAGCGTGAACACGTACGGAGGGAGGGACCAGGACGGCAACCAGTGGTTGAGCGCGACGACCGTCGATGCGTTGAAGTCCAAACAGTACGGCGCGGTCAAGCAGGATGGCAAGGCCATGCCCATCGGGGAGGCGACGCCCGTCGGAGAGGTCACCAAGGACAGCGCGACAACGCAAGGCGCCGAAGCCAAACAGATCGCCGAGCCCAAGGCGGTCGCCGAAGCCAAGCAAGACGAGAAAGCCACGCAGGACGACGACGCGGCGTTGTTCGCGTATATCAAGTCCACCGTGGCACCCGAGGCGAACAAGGTGAAGACCCACGGTAACAAGGCCGCTGAGGGCTACAAGGACGCCGCCCGGCGACACCCGAATGTCCTGAAGGGCGACTTTGTCAGTAACCACGTGTATGGTGAGGCGGTCGACCTTCACTTGTCGCTCGTTTTCAACAACATGTACGATCCGATGATCGACGCGATCGCGATGCACTTTGGCCTGTGGCGTCCGGTGAAGGATGACGAGAGTAGTCCCGAGCACTGGCACTACGAGCGGATCGACGCGCCACCCGGCAAGGAGATGCCGTTCCAGCGCTGACCGTCTGTGCAATACGCGGTCGCCGCTGTGCTGCACGCCCCCTGCGGGACCGGGCCCGATTGTAGCGAGTATGCGCGCAGCGCAGCTCTTGTGTTATGCGCTCGACTTCAGGGTTACGACGGCGCGTGCGGCAAGACCAAGACGCAGACCGGCTCCGTCAATGTAAGGTCGGCTATCTGTTGCCCGAGCAGCGAGATCGCCGTGACCGGCCGCAAGCCCGATGACGCGCGGGTCTGGTTCAACAAGGCCCGCGCGATCCGCACAATCCTCGCTGCCGCGGCCCCCGGCAATGCCGGCTGGCAGCGCGACCTTTGCACCACCCTCGCCGGCATGGCGGCGGTGGCCACGACTCCCGATGATGCGACGCGGTACCGCCGCGAGGCGCGCGTCCTCTACGAACAACTGCAGCGAGGCGGCTCCTTCCGGGGTGACCACAAGTTCGCTCAGCTCGGCGCGGAGCTCGATCAAGCCGCTGCCCACGCCGGCACACGGACGACGCGGTGATCCCCAGCAACGAGGGTGATGGCAGTCGCATGAAATCAGCTATGGGCTGGTGTCGGTCTCGACGAAGATCATCGCGTGCGGCTTGGCGTTGCCGGCCTTGCCGCGCGCGTTCGGCCAAGCGTAGGTGGTCGGACGGTTGAACGCCACGCCGACCTCGCCGGTGAGCTCGTCGCGAAAGCTGTTGTCCAGCGTCAGCATGCCGGTGCGATTGTTGAACTTGGCAATGAAGATCTTGTGGTCGCCGCCGGACCCGGTCCCGGTGAAGCCAAAGCTCGTCAGGTCTACGAAGTAGTTGTCGAACGCGAGATAGCTCTCGTCCTTGTCGAACACCACCATATGTGGCCCGCCATGCGTCGTGTAGTTGAGCTCGGAGTTGACCACCACCTGCGAGACCTGCACCGGGCAGTCGGAGGCATGGTTGTTGTACGGCTCGAAGCTCGTCGTGAACCCGTCGGCACCGTTGTGCACCGTGGGCGGGCCGCAGCGCAGCGGGCCAGGCGCGTCGAGCAACTTCTTCACGTCGATGACCGCGACGCGGCGATCATGCTCACCCACGTAGTCGCGGCCGTAGACCGGATCGCCGGGCGACTGCACGCCGGCGATCGGCATCACGAGGTAGTGGTCATCCTTGGTGATCTCGAACACCGAGGCGCCGGTGCACGGGCCGGTGTCCCACACCTCGCGAAAGGCGAGGTTGGGAGCGGTCGCGTCGGGCGCGTAGTAGAGGACGCCACCGCACATCGACGCGGTGATCACCCCCTTGTGATGATGAAACAGGCCCACCTGCATCAGCCCCTCGGGCTCCTCGTGGATCAGGTTGCCCTCCACGCGCGGCCCATCCGGCACCTGCACGATCCGCTGCGGGCCGGCGGCGAGGTTCGATAGCTTCCAGAACCGCACCGTGGTGCCGAAGTCCGCGACCTGGTTGGTCGGGCTGATGAGGGCCAGGCTCAGCGGATCGGCGTAGTCGGAGGTGACGACGAGATCGAGGTCGGGCCGGAGGTCGAGGCCGTGTGGGTGGGCGAGCAGGCCGGTATCAGTCACGCCATGGATGCTGGTCACGTAGCGCTGGGGGCCCCCGGGGCGCGCGGCGCTGTACTCGGCGAGGAAGCTCAGCGGACCGAACGGCGAGAACTCGACGAGCCCGCCCGGCGTCGCCAGCCCCTTGCTGCCCATGAACGTCGACAGGATATGGCCATTTGGTAAGAAGTGGAGGTCGTCGGACCCGGCGAACGCGTGGACGTCGCGCGACGTGACGAGCAAGGTCGCGGTCGGGATGTGCAACGGGTCGGTGACGTCGAACCGGAAGATGTTCGCGCTCATGAGGCCAGCGACGAACAGATAGCGATGCCCGTCACGCGGATCGACCCACAGCTCATCGGTCATGTGGTGCGCCTCGTTGAGGACACACGAGTTGACGCCTGGCATCAGGCCCAACTCGTCGAGGAGGTGGGCGCCGGGGATGCATGGCAGCGCCGCGGTGCGCAGCACCTTGCCGTAGGTGGGTGACTGGGGATTGGCGTCGATCGTGGCGAGAAAGTCGGGATCCTGGACGCTATCGTCGGTCCCCATGTCGCCTGCCCAGACAAGGAGGTACTTGCCACTGTTCGCCTCCGCGTCTTCGGTGTGGAATACCGTGCAGATCATCGCGCTGCTTATAAATAATAAACATTGGCGTGCCGTCATCGCAACCTCCGTGTAGGAACAAGGTAGTTCATTGCTGCCGGTCCGCACAGGCATACCAGGCATCGAACGATGTGGTGACTCAGATACGATCTCGAAGCGGACTCACGAAGGCGTCCGCCGACATGACTCGATGGCCCCACCGGCGTTACTTGGAGGTTACTTGGACGATCGATCAAGGTTGCTAATCGGTTCATAAGGCGGACCCACTTGGAGAGGGCTCCGGGATGTAATCAGTGGATGAGTGGCCAATACCTCCAGCTCTGTAAGTACCTGGATTAATGCTGGATGCAGGTACTGAATCCGAGGTATGCGCATCAGCGCGTTTGTGCGCGACTTGCGCTCATCGCGACCGACGCCGAGGTCGACGCCCGATGAAAAGCGGTGCCTGCGCGCGGCTGCCATTCCGTGGCACGGGCGCACACTTCATGTCTGCAACAGGTGTTGTCAGAAAAGTCACCAGGACGTGGTGGATGTTCGCCAGGCAGCGCGGTCACGGCTTCGCCGGCTTGCGCTTGCCGCGAACGGGAACCGCGGCGAGGGCGGCGACGCGCTCGAGGATCGCCCTGGCAGACATCGTGCGCTTGTAGACGTAGAGCGCGCCGGGGAGCTCGGCGTCGAGGGCCGCCTCGCTGACGCGGAGGTGCTGGCCGACGGCGAACAGGATGCGGTGGTCGAGGCCGGCCTGGACCAGCTCGACGCGCTTCCACACGGCGTCGCGGCTCCAGTAGCCGAGGACCTCGAGGTGGACGCGCTCGCCGGTCTGCGCGTGCACAAACGTCAGGTCGGGGATGCACACGCCGTGGCCGGGCAGATCGAGGAGGTCCGTCGCGGGCGCGGCTTGCCAGGGGGTGTCGAGCGCGCGCAGGTCGTCGAGGAGCGCGCGGACGTCGTCGGCGAGGTGAGGGGGCGCCTCGCCGTCGGGTTCGCCGTGGCCGTCGAGCCGGCAGACGAGCGGGGTGCGGGCGGCGCCCCAGCGGAGGTCGGCGACCAGGGACCAGCGGTCGAGCTCGCGGATCGCGGGGAGGGCGAGGGCGAGGGCGAGGCCGTAGCGGGTCGACGATTCGAACAGCGAGAACGGCCCGTCGATCTCGATGCGGTAACCACCCTTGGGGCGCGGGGTGATCGCGCAGAGCAGGCGCAGGAACTTGAGCTTGCGGAACAGCGTGCGATAGGCGCCGGGGATCGCGCTGTGGACCTCGACGACGACGCGGACGGCGCGCAACAGGACGGCCTGGGGCTGCGCGAGGTCGTAGACCTCGACGAGGCGAGGCGCGGTGATCGAGGCGAGCTCGGTGATGACGTGGGCCTCGCGGAGGTCGGCGTAGAGGCCGCGCTCGAGGTCATCGACGGTGAGGCCACGCTCGGCGGCCACGGCGGCGAGCACGGCGGCCCGATCGAAGCGACTGCCCGCGCCGGCCTGGGCCCACTCGTCCCGGGCGCGCGCGAACACGTCGTGGCGCAGCACCTCGGGATCGATCGGCACGGCCTCGGCGAGCTCGGCGCGATCCCAGATCAGCTTGGCGAGGCCGGCGGCGAGCTTGCGATCGCGCGCGCCACCGATGACGGCGTCCATGACCTCGTCGAGCTCGCTGCGCGTCTTGCCGACGTGGGCCTCGGCGAGCGCGAGGAGCGACGCCGCCAGCTCGAGCGCGGCCGTGCGGCCGGCGGCGTCGAGCGATACGAGCCTCAGCTCGTCGCCCCTCCGGCGGGCGCGCACCAGGTCAGCGGTAAGCAACGTGCTCCCTCCGGCGGAGGTGGATCTCAGCGGTACGCAACGTGCTCCCTCCGGCGATCGCTGGTGTACTGCTCGGCGGTATCGGCGGTGACGAGCTCGTAGAGCACCGCGCGCTTGCCGGCCTGCTGGCGGAGGATGCGGCCGAGGCGCTGGACGTGCTCGCGGACAGCGCCGGATCCGGAGATCACGATCGCGACGCTCGCCGCCGGGATATCGACGCCCTCGTTGAGCACCTTGGAGGTGGCCAGCGCGCGATAGGTGCCGTCGGAGAGGCGGGCGAGCAGCGCGCTGCGCTCCTTGACCTTGGTCTGGTGGGTGATCGCCGGAATGAGGAAGCGGCGCGAGGCCTCGTAGCAGGTCGCGTTGTCGGAGGTGAACAGGAGGGTGCGCTCGGCGTGGTGGCGCGCGAGCAGGCTCGCGACGAAGTCGAGCTTGGCGGGGGCGCAGAACGCGAGCTGGCGCTGGCGGCGGTAGGCGGCCATCGCGCGGCGGCCCTCGGCGGAGCTCGCCGACTTCATGATGAACTCGGCCCAGCCGCGCGGGCTCGACATGCGGATGCCGGCCTTCGCGACGAAGCCGCGGTAGATCGCGCGCTCGGCGTCGTGCTCGGCGCGCTCGCCCGGGGCCAGCTCGACCTCGATCCGCTCGATGTCGTACTCGGCGAGGAAGTCACCCGCCAGATCGGTGATCTCCTTGCGATAGACGACCGGGCCGATCAGCTCGTCGAGCGACTCCTGGCGATCGGGCGTCGCCGACAGGCCGAGGCGAAACGGCGCGAGCGCGCCGCGCGCGGCGAGGGCATACGAGGGGCCGGGGAGGTGGTGGCACTCGTCGAACACGATCAACCCGAACCGCGCGCCGAGCCGCTCCATGTGGAGGTAGGCCGAGTCGTAGGTCGTGACGGTCAGCGCCTGGACGTCGTAATCGCCGCCGCCGATCACGCCGACCTCGACGCCGAACGTCGTGCGCAGGAGGTCGTACCACTGGCGGACGAGATCCAGCGTCGGCGCGACGACCAGGGCCGCTCGGCGCTTGGCGTCGATCGCCATGCACGCGAGCTGCGACTTGCCGGCCCCGGTGGGCAGGACGACGACCCCGCGGCTCTGGTGGGCCTGCCACGCGGCGAGCGCCTCGGTCTGGTAGGGCCGCGGCTCGCGGCGGACGCGCATGCCGTGCGGAAGCGTCGGGTACGCGCGGGCCTGATCCTCGAGCGGGACCTTGTCGCGGAGCAACGCGAGGACCAGATCGGCGTACGCGATCGCCGGCGCGCGATGGCACGCCGCACGCGGATCCCAGCGGCAGCCGACCGGCGCGGGCGCGTCCGCGGCAAGGCCGCGCAGCTCGAGCGTTCCGGCAACGAAGGTCAGCGCTAGCGACATCGACGGCGCTAGACAATCACGGAGTCTCCGCGGCGGCAACGATGCCGCTCGACTGAAGCATCGTACGAGTTCTTTGGCAGAAGCTGCTGGTAGGCAAGGCATGAGCGCTGGGCGCCCTCGCTCGGTTGCTCGAGAAGATCCTCGACGGCTGGATTGGGCGAAGGTCGACCTTGACCTCGGCGGAGACTCGGCGTCAGGTGAGTACGTGGGATTCCTGGAGCGGCTGCGTGATTTCCTCGAGCGCGTCGGGCGTTCTCCGGAAGGCTTACCTGTGATCCACGTCGATGTGGCCGCACATCGGCGGCACGTTGCGGACGCAAGCGATCGTGTCGGGGCGCGGCTCCAGACCACGACCGCCGAGGAGGTTGCCGAGTCGCTGCCCACGTTCCTGGAAGAGGTCACCGATCGGATCCTGGAGCTCGTGGCGCCCAACGCGTCGCGCGAGGAGATCACGAAGCTCACCAATGCCGCGATCGACTGGGAGCTGTGTAGCGACGATGAGAGCACGGCCGGCTCACGAGGCCTTGATGAAGAGATCGGGCGCGTCGCGGAGTCAGCTCGTGCCCGCTTGACGCGGAGAAGGCACCGGGATGGCTGGGAATCGCCTGCGCGGTACGCGTTCGAGATTCGCGCGATCGCCCGCAAGCCCGCCGATCGTCACACCCTGACCAGGAGCGGCGCCGCCTTTCTCCGGCTTCCGGGCAGCGACGCGGTTCGCTGGCTGCTCGCCCTGGAAGCCGCGCAGTCGCTGGGCCCCGCGGACGAGTGGCGCCTGTCGTCCGAGCTCGCAGCGCGCCTCCTCGCGGAGCCGGAGCGGGACATCGAGCTCGAGGAGCTGGCGGAGGGCTCGTGGCGATATTCGTTGCCCACGATTCGTCGCCTCGCGGCGATGGGGCTGCTTCACTACGAGGGCCCGGATCTGGATCGCGGGAGGCCGACCTTCTCGTACGAGGTCTTCCATCGCGCGCTACCTCTGCTGGAGGAGATCGCCGAGCGACGCTCGACACCCTTCGAGGTGATGGCGAATGCGTTGCTGGGAGACCAGGTCGCACACAGCTTCGACGGCGCGTGTCCACGCGCGGAGCGGGCCCTGTGCGATAACGCGGCGGAGTCGATCGCTTTACAGGCGAGGATGGTCGGTCACGAGATTCGCAATGCGCTCGTCCCGGCGCAGATCGCGTTCTCGCAGATCATCCGAGAGATCGAGGAGTCCCATCCCGAGTTGCTCGAGCGTTACCGAGGACGCGTGGCGGGAGGCATCCAGCGCGCCCTCACGTTCGCCGAGAACATGCTCCGCGCCGCCGATCTGGGCGCGGAACCGGCAGCCCCGTTCGACGCCGCGGCCGCGATCCGGGATGCCATCGCAGGTGTCGCGGGGGACTTGAACGACGCGCTCCGCTACACGCCGCCGGACAAGGCGTTGTCGATGACCGGCTCCCGGGCGCGCTTCGTCCTCGCGGTCACGAACTTGCTGCGAAACGCGGCCCAGGCCGTGGCGGACCGAGCGGGCATCGTGGAGGTCTCGATCGAGGAGCGCGAAGATGGGATCGCCGTCCGCGTCGATGACAATGGCCCCGGCGTACCTGTCGACCAGCGCGATACCATCTTCAAGCCTGGGGTCAGCCTGCGCCTCGGTGGCAGCGGTCAAGGACTGGCCCTGGTGTGGCAGGTGATCGTGGGGGAGATGTTCGGTTCGGTAGCGTGCAGGGACAGCCCCCTCGGCGGCGCCCGGTTCGAGATCGTCACCCTAGCGAAAGGTGAGAAGGCACATGACTAACTACGGCCGCATCCTCATCGTCGACGACGATCCAGCGTTCATCGAGACCTACAAAGATCTCCTGACCTCGGAGGGCTACACCGTCGAGACGGCCACCACCTACGCGGAGGCGCTGCACCGGCTCGATGAGCCTGGCTGGAGCGTCGTCCTCGTGGATCAGAAGCTCCAGGGCCCCGGCGGGGCAGATACCGGGCTCGATCTCATCGCCGAGTCCCGCAGCCGGGCGCCCAGCGCCAAGGTCCTGCTGGCCACCGCATATGCCTCCAAGGAGGCCGTCGAGCGCGCCTTCCGTGAGGGAGTGTACGAGTACCTCGAGAAGACCGCCGTGTTCGAGGCGATGCTCCGGGTCAAGGTGCGCAACGCGATGGAGGTGGTTTCGGAGCGATGGCTCGCGACCCTGGACCTCGAAAGCACGGAGCTGGCGATCCGGGACACGTGGGCAGCGGTGCAAGCCGAGCGCGACCGGAACCGGAAAGGTGTCCTGCTCGAACGTCTGGTCGCGCTGCTCCTCAAGAGCATTCCTGGCTTCGATCGCCTCGACACACGGCTCAGGAACTCGCTCGAAGAGATCGATGTCCTGGTCCATAACGGATCCACCGACCCGTTATGGCAAAAGGAATCACCGTATATCCTCGTCGAGTGCAAGAACTGGTCGAAGCATATTGGCGCGAAAGAGCTTCGCGATCTGTGGGGGAAGATGGAAGGTCGCTACAACCGCTGCCGCCTCGCCCTGCTGATCGCGCCCGGGGGCGTCGCACCGACCGTACATACCCTTCAGCTCCGCAAATCCGAGAAGGACATGCTCGTCTTGCTGATCGGAGCAGGTGAGCTCGACGATCTGATCCGCTGCAAGGACCGCAGCGAGGCCCTGAAGGAGATGCATCGGCGCGCAGTCGGGGGGGCGTTCGATCGCACGGACGACGAGGAAGCTTCCCCGCGGCGCTGAAGGCAGCCGCGCTGACGGTGGTCGCCCGGTGCGGTCACGGCTCGCGGAGCAGGTGCCGCTCGCGCAGCGCGCCGACCAGGGCACGCGTGAAGGCGGCGTGATCCTTCTGATCGAGGTGCATCTCGTCGGGGCAGGTCAGCGTGGCCATCGCCGGGATGTCGCGGAAGTGCAGCACGTGCGCGGCGCTCCGCGCGGCGAACACATCCCAGTAGCGCTGGCGGGGATATTTCTGATCGAACACCTCGAGGAGCCGGCCGCTGAGCGGCATGTGGATCACGGCGACGTCGCCGCCGTGCGCGCGGAGCTGCCGGAGCTGCGGCTCGATGTCTCGCGCGATGATGGCGAGCCACTCGTCGGGGCTCGGGGTCGCGGCCGGAATTGTATCCAGCCGGTTGTCGCGCTTGCGCCTGAGCGCGGCGGGCTCGGCGAGGCTGTAGTCGGCGCGCGAGATCCGATCGCGATCGGCGGCGACCCACGACGGCGTGGGCCATTGCAGCTTGCCGACCAGCGATGTGACGAGCCGCCGGCCGCCGAGCGCCAGCAAGGCGAACTCCGACTGCGGCGAGCCCGCGAGGATGCGGTTGGCCAGCGCTCCGGGGGCGCGCCACAGGGCGTGCTCGCGCGAAACGTAGAGCCGGGCATCGTTGAAGGTGTCGGAGACCCCGACCTCCCACTCGATCATGTCGACGACGACGAGCCCGCGAAAGTGCTCGTCGCCGGCCAGATCGGCGAGGACGCCGAACGGCGACGCGCCGTCGATCGCGAGCTGGACGCCGCGCAGCGTGGGTGCCGCCTCGGCGAACGCGTCCGCCGAGTAGCCGAGCGCCATCCGCGAGGCCCCGATGAACGCGACCACGCGCGGATCATCGTCGGCGGTGCGGCGCACCAGGCTCCACGAGATCGGATCGTCGACGACCGACGGCCGCTGGCCGTGCGCGCGCGTGACGAGCTCGGCGGCCCCGAGGAGGCCGATCGCGACGACCCCCGTGACGAGCCAGATCACCCGCCAGTCGCCGCGCGGGATCTTGCGCGGCTCAGAACTGGAAGTAGATGAAGGCACGATCCTGTCCTTGCATGAGGATGATGGCGACGATCATGGTGCCGAGGGCCAGCGAGCGAACGGCCCACGGGGTGCGTTCGACGAGATCCTCGAGGGGACGCGCGCGCATCGCCCATTGCGTCGCGAGCAGGACCACGGTGACCAAGCCGACGAGCTCGTAGTTCACCAGCGGGAGCACGCGTGGCCCGCGGGCGACGCCGAACATGCCCTTGAGGATGGCGAACGCCTCGGCAAACGACGCGGCGCGGAAGAACACCCACGCGATGCACACGAGCACGAACGTGATCATCGCGCCGGCAACCCGCGTTCCGGCACGCGCGCGCCACGCGCCGGGCGGCAATACGCGCGCGACCAGGCGCTCGCCGATCAGGTACGCGCCGTGGAGCCCGCCCCACACGACGAAGGTCCACGACGCGCCGTGCCAGAGGCCGCCGATCAACATCGTCAGCATGAGGTTCACGTACGTGCGGGCCACGCCGGCACGGTTGCCGCCGAGCGGGATGTACAGGTAGTCGCGCAGCCACGTCGAGAGCGAGATATGCCAGCGCGTCCAGAACTCCGAGAAGCCGACCGCGGCGTACGGAAAGCGAAAGTTGTCGGGCAGCGAGAACCCGAGGCACAGCGCGACGCCGATCGCGCACGTCGAGTAGCCGGCGAAGTCGCAGAAGATCTGGCCGGCAAACGCGAGCGTCCCGGTCCACGCATCGGCCGGGCCGACCGGGTTCGCGGTGAACACGAGATCGGCCGCGGGGGCCAGCATCACGTCGGCGAGCACGCACTTCTCGAACAGCCCGAGCACGACGAGCGTGAGCCCCCAGGCGAGCAGCCGGCCCGTGGTCCGGCGCGGCTGGGCGCATTGCGGCAAGAACTGCGACGCGCGCAGGATCGGCCCCGCGACGAGCGCCGGGAAGAACGTCACGTACAGCGCGAAGTCGAGGAAGCTCGGCCACGGCTTCGTCCGGCCGAGGTAGATGTCGAGGGTGTAGGACAGCGTGTGAAACGTGTAGAACGAGATGCCGATCGGCAAGACGATGTCGAACGGCGCGGGATGGTAGTCGACGCCGAGCGCGTGCAACGCCGAGACGAGGTTGGCGAGCACGAAGTTGCCGTACTTGAAGTAGCCGAGGACGCCGAGGTTGATGACGAGGCTCACGATCAAGAGCCCCCGCCTGCGCGACGGCGTCCCGGCGCGCGTGATGAGGCGCGCCGCGGTCCAATCGACGAACGTCGACAGCCAGACCAGCGTGATGAACACCGGATCCCACGCGGCGTAGAACAGATAGCTAGTCACCAGGAGCCACAGCTTCTGGCCTCGCCAGCTCAGGCCGGGGAGGTTGTAGCCCGCCAGTACGACCGCGAAGAACGCGGCGAATACGTAGCTGTTGAATTGCAAGCGCCGCGCAGTCTACCCCAGATGCTCCCGCCGCAAGGCCCCGCGTGCGCGATCAGGTGGTGCGAACGCGCCGGCCGGCGCCGGCGGAGCGGATCACGCGTGGGCGGGTCAGGTGAACCGTCGCTGCACGTCGCGCCACACCCCCCGCGCGATCACGCCGGCCATGAGCGATGGCGTCCGGAACTGCTCCGGCTGGAGCGTGCGGTTCAGGAACAGCAAGAACCGGCGCTGGTACTCGGGGTCCTGGAGCGCCCAGCGCAGCAGGGTCCGGATCATCAGCGGCGGCGGATCGGAGTACAGATCGCGCACCAGCCGCTGCATCGTGGCCTGGAACATCTTGTGGGTCTCGTCCATCACGGCCCGGCGGTACCGCGCGACCAGGTCGTCCCAGCCGAGCCGCTGCTCGTGCAGCGCGACGAGCAACTCGGCGAGGTGGCGCGCCTCGACCAGCGCGTCGTAGATGCCCTGGCCATCGATGGGATCCTTGTGGTGGACCGCGTCGCCCACGAGCAGCCAGCCCGCCCCCCCGGCGTCGCGATAGCGATTGGCGGTCCGCCGGACGCCCAGGAGTGGGCCCACCTGGCGCGCGCCGTCGATCCGCCGGCGCACGGTCGGCAGCGAGCGCAGCTGGTCCGCGTAGTACGCCGAGGCGTCGCCGCCGACCGTCGCGCGATCGCTCCGCGCATGAACGCCCACCGCGACGCGCCCGTCGCAGGACGGAAAGAACAGCACGTTCCGGCCGCGCCCCGTCGAGAGGATGTGGAGCGTGGGCTCGCCGTCCGGCGTCGCCGGCCGAAGGCCCTCCCATTCCGCGAAGTGGACCGTGCTGGTATGGGTCGCCTGTTCCTCGATGACGCGCGCCCCGGCCTTGCGCGCGATCAGGCTGTGCCGCCCGTCCGCGCCGACGACGGCGAGCCGGGCCGCCAGCCGCTCGGGCGCGCCGCCCCTGGGAGCGCCCGCGATGCCAACGACGCGATCGTCGCGGTCGCGCAGCAGGTCATGCACGACGAACCCGGCGCGGCGCTCGACGGTGGGGAAGCCCCCCAGGTGGTTCCACAGCGCATGGTCGAAGCGCGCGCGATCGAAGCCATATAAATACTTTCGGCCGTGGGCCACCGGGATCTCGAGCGTCGCCTCGAAGTAGCCCTCGAAGCCCACGATGCCTTTGCGGATCTTCGTCGCCGCCGCCGCAAACACCGCCTCACCAAAGCCGATCTCCTCGAACAGCTGGACCGCACTCGAATACATGATCGGGCACGAGGGGACCTCCGGATGGGACGGAAACTCGGCCTTGTCGACGACGAGCACGGAGAGCCCCCGCGCCCCCAGGCGCGCCGCCAGCGAGGCGCCTGCCGGACGCCCGCCGACCACGATGACGTCGTATCGAAGATCAGGCGAGGTCACATTCCGGTCCCGGTGGCGCGCGCCAGCTTACCGCGCGCCGTTTTGCGTGTGGTGAGAGGTTCCCCACTTTCGCGCGCACCCTCGCCAGCATGCCATGGGACCTGCCTGATCAGTTCGGCACCTTGATGACCCCGGCGGACGTGGTGATTGCGTCTGCGGCCGCGGGAGTCGCGGCGATCTTCGGAACGTTGGCGGCGGTGATGGCCGGGGCCGAGCCGGGGGTGCCGCCGCGCGGCGTCGTGCGGACGACCTGACTTGGCGGCAGTGCCGTCCCGTTCTTCAGCTTCGCCCACATCAGGTCCATGCCATTGACAAAATAATAATGCACCGGGACCAGCAAGGCATCGTAGCCGTTGACGCCGAGACCGGCCGCGTTCGGCAGGAAGGCATCGAAGTGGTTGCCGTTCTGGATCTCATAGTAGTGAAGATCGCTGCCGGCACCTTCGACCTTCGAGTTGAACGCCGCGTAGGCGCGCGACGTATGATTGACGGGCAGCAGCGTATCGCTGCGTCCCTGGATGAATACGGCCGGCTTGCCGTGCAGGTTGCCCGTGAGCAACACCTCGGTCATCCCGGTCTGCACGTGCTGGCTGCTGGTCAGGGCCGTGCCCGTGAGCGCGGCGCCGGTCACCGGATCGACCCCCGTCACCATGCTGCGCAGACACAACAGGCCGTCGAGCGCACCGTCCATGCGATGGGTCGTCGGTGAGATGCCGAGGTGATAGAGCTTGGCGCCGCCCTCGGAGTCGTTGTAGATGACGTCGCCGCCGCTGTTGAGCCCGTTGCTGGTGCCGAACAGCACGGTCTGACTCGCGGCGACCTGAGGCGCCACGTCGCCCGTGGCAGTGACGCCGGCGAGGCTGAAGCCGCAGATATTGTCGCCGACCGAGAACTTGCCGTAGGCCGCGACGTAGCCGAACGCGACGTAGGCATCGGCCAGCCGATAATGCGACGCGAGCAGGGCGTTGCCGACCGGATCCGTCCACCCGTAGTCGGCCAGCTTGGCCAGCGCGGCGTCGGCTTGCGCCGCGGTCGTCGCCCCCGAGATGAGCCCCTTGTCGGCGAGGCTCTGACAGCGATTGGTAGCGATCACCGCGAGCTCCACGCCGGCCACCTGCGTGCTTCCGTTGCCCTGCGGCGCAGTGCCGGCCCCGAACCAGCCCGGACGGACCCCGCCGGGCGCCTGGGCCCCGGCCGCGATCGCCGCGCACGGCTCGTAGAGCATGCGATACGTGAAGTAGTCGATCAGCGGCTTGCCCGCGCTGGGGACGGCCGCGCCGTCGAAATTCACCGTCACCCCGGTCATGTCGTGCGGCTGCGCGTTGGGCTCGGTGACCGCCAGGCCGTCGATCAACCCGTCCGGATCTTGCTCGAGCGCCTGCAGCGACTCACCACCGCCGTTGGAGATCGATGAGGCGATGACGATCGTATTGGCCGGCGTGATATCGCGCGTGTGTTTCCCGGACGCCTGATCGACCGGCGCGTATTCCTCGTTCAGCGCCCAGAACGCGAAGCGAACGCTGTCGAGCACATTCTGGCCCCAGTCCTTCTCCGGGTTCTGTTGCGAGAAGATGTGCTTGTAGGCGATGCGGTTGGGAAACGCGGCATTGAAGGTATCCAGCGCCGTGCCGGTCAGGTCGACGGCGAACTGGGCGAGGTTGCCGGCGGTCGCGCGACCCACGAGCCGCCCATCGATCAGGTTGACCTTGTCGGCCGCGAGATCGTGGTACCCGGTGCCCTTCCCCGCGTCCGTATACGCGACCGCGCAGTGGTGCTTGAGCCCCCAGTCACCAGACGTGCCGATCGCCCCGTACACCCCGCGCGACCCCGAGGATGGCCCGGTGACGATGCAGGCGTTGGCCTTGTCGAAGCTCGATGGGATCTGCACCATCATCGTGACGTTCTTCTTGCCCGTGCCGTCGTCGGCGTAGGCGAGAATCTCCTTGCCGGCAATCTTGCCCTCGCCCAATGTATCGTTGCCGTTGACGTCGATATTGGGGCCATACAGCGTGCCGTAGCCGCCGGCCGCCGTAGGGTCGAGCACGGCACGAAAGTTGGTATAGATCGCGCGCCGGCGCAACTCGGCGGCGGTCGGGTTCGCCGCATTCCCGAAGCCCGGCGCCGTGGTGCTGCCGAGCCCTGTCTTGCCCAGCCCGCCCGTGAGCAGATCGTCCGTCGTACCGTCGTAGGTCATCGGCCCGACGATGTTCGTGATATGGGGCGGGAGCACATTGAGATCGGCCGCATTGCCATCCGGCGGGCTGGCATCCGGCGGGCTGGCATCCGGCCGCGCCGAATGCACATTGTCTCCACAACCAGTCAGTGCCGCAGCACAACCCACGACCAGCGCAACGAGCTTCGCTCGACCGACAGTTACCTTCATCATCCTGGCCTCCTCTGCAATTCGGTGCGCGCACCACGCCTGGTGCCGTCCGGCGCGACATGGTAGCCCACGGCGACCGGAGTTCGCATGCATCCGGGCCGAATCGGACGCCGGGATCGAGCGATTCCTCGACGCTCGGCTGCCTGTTATCCTGCACTCCGGAACCGATGGCTGGACAGCGCCTCGATTACGGCATCGAACGCCAGCGGCACACGGGCTTCGTCGGTCGCGACGCCGTGCTCGCAGCGCTCGACCGGTTGCTCCTCGACGACCCCACGGACCGCTGGATCGTCGTGACCGGCGGGCCGGGTATGGGCAAGAGCGCGATCCTGGCGGCCTGGCTCGTGCGGCGCGAGGCGGCCGGTGCGGTCGTGCCGCATCACTTCATCCGGCGAGGCTTCTACGGCTGGGATGAGCCCGCGACGATCGTCCGCTCGCTCGCCGCGCAGGTCGAGGCGTGTTACCCGGCGCAGCGCGATCCAGACGCACGGCCGGAGTCTCGGTTGGTCGATCTGCTAAGCCGGGTATCGGCTCGCGAGTTGGTACCGCGCGGCGAGCACCTGGTGTTACTGGTCGACGGGCTGGACGAGTACGACCCGCCCAAGGACGCATGGAGCGATCCACTCGCCACGTTTCTGCCGCATGCGTTACCGCCGGGCGTGCGGCTCCTGTGCGCGAGCCGGCCACGGCATCCGTACCTCGATGCGCTCGCGACGCGAGGCAGGCTGCAACGACTCGACCTCGATGATCGGTCCCGTGCCGACGACAATGACGCGACAGTACGTACATTCTGGCGACGCGAAGCGACCGTGCTCGGGCTCGGCGATCCGTTCATTCAAGAGGCCGTCGAACGCGCCCGCGGCAACCTGCAGCACGCGGTGATGATGCGTAATCACCTGGAGAACACGGCGCCAGCGCAGCGTCGTGTGGAAACCATCCCAAGCGGCCTCAAGTCGCTGCTCATCCTCCTCTGGCAACGGGTTGCCAACGACGCCATCGCGAGACGCGGGCTCGGTATCTTGTGCGCGGCGCGCGAGCCGCTATCGCTCGACGAACTTGGCGCGGTGGCCGGCTGGGATGGCGTTGCGCCCCGAGAGGAGTTTGTCCATGCGGCGCGCGAGCTTCTCCTCGAAACGTGGCGCGATAACGGATTGGCCGAATACCGACTGCACCACGACTCCATTCGCGAGCACATTGCCCTGCAGCTGGGTTCGGCTGTAATTCGCAGTCACCACGCCGACTTGGCACAAAAGCTCGCGACGTGGCCGGCGGCGGCCGACCCTGACGCTCGCCAGTACGCGCTGCGTCATGCGCTCGTGCATCGCACCGAGGCGCATGACACCGAGGCGGTAGGGCAACTCGCATGCGACCTAATTTTTTTGGAGGCCAAATGCCGCGAGCTAGGCGTACATGACGTCGAGGCGGATGTGGCACGTGCCGCGACACAATGTCGCACACACGGAGACGAGGCGACCGCTAGCGACCTCGGCGATCTCGCACATGCCTTGGCTCGCGAGTCCCACTGGATACGCGACGAGCCAAGTGTGCTCGCCGCTCAGCTGTGGAACCGGCTCCGGCGGATGGAATGGAGTGCCGAGAAGCTCGATTGGAGACTACGACTGCCAACTTCCAGGGTGGAATTCATGCGCGTGCGTCACGTGGTCTCTCGAGAGAGCCCTGCGCTCCTGCGCGACCTCAGCGGTCACTCCGGCGAAGTGACCTCGTGCGCGGTGACTCCCGACGGCCGGCGGATAGTCTCGGCGTCGCACGATAAAACGCTTAAAGTCTGGGACCTCAACACCGGCCGCGCCCTGGCCACGCTCGAAGGTCACTCCGGGGTAGTGAATAGCTGCGCGATCACCCCTGATGGGCGGCGCGTAGTTTCGGCGTCGCACGACAGGACCCTCAAGATCTGGGACCTTGACACAGGCTGCCTCGTCACAACCCTTAAAGGCCACACCGGAAGTGTGAGCAGCTGCGCGGTGACCCCCGATGGGCAACACGTGATTTCGGCATCCTATGACAAGACACTTCGAGTCTGGGAGCTTGACACGGGCCACCTCGTCACGACGCTTAAAGGTCACACGGAGGCTGTGACAAGTTGCGCGATAACGCCCAATGGTCGGCGTGTAATCTCGGCCTCTTATAACTCCGAAAACAAAGATCTCAAGATCTGGGATCTCGATACCGGCCGCGTCCTCTCGACTCTTGAAGGTCATACCGGGACGGTGAACAGCTGCGCGGTGACCCCCGATGGCCAGCGCGTGGTCTCGACTTCGGATGACGAGACGCTCAGGGTCTGGGACCTCGACACCGGCCGTGTCCTCATGACACTCGAAGGTCACCTCGATGATGTAATCAGCTGTGTCGTAACTCCCGATGGCCGGCGCGTAGTTTCAGGGTCATCCGACAGGACACTCAAGGTGTGGGACCTCGATACCGGTCATGCCCTCGCAACACTCGAAGGTCACATCGAGTGGGTGAGTAGCTGTGCAGTTACTGGAGATGGCAAGCGATTGATCTCGGCGTCAGGAGATCACACGCTCAAGGTCTGGCAGCTCGATGCTGGCCGCGTGTCCACGATACTCGAAGGTCATACTGCCGGCTTGAGCAGCTTCGCGGTCACTCCCGACGGCCGGCGGGTAGTCTCGGCGTCAGGAGACAAGACGCTCAAGGTCTGGGACCTCGATAGCGGTCGCGCCCTCATGACGCTCGAAGGCCATGCCGAGGCTGTGATAAGCTGTGCAGTGACCCCCGATGGTCGGCGCGTAGTCTCGGCGTCGTCCGACAAGACTCTCAAGGTCTGGGATCTCGACACCGGGCGTGTTCTCGCGATACTTGATGCGCATTCCGGGCGGGTAATGAGCTGTGCAGTCACTCCAGATGGCCGACGCGTGGTCTCGGCGCTGGACGACCGCAGGCTCTTGGTCTGGGATCTCGAGACCGGTCGCGTCCTGATGACGCTTCTAGGTCATACTGGTAGCGTGAACAGCTGTGCAGTGACTCCCGATGGCCGGTACGTGGTCTCAGCATCATCCGACAAGACGCTCAAGGTCTGGGACCTCAACACCGGCCGTGCTCTTATGATGCTCCAGGATCATACCAAAGCGGTGTATGGCTGCACGGTGACCGCTGATAGCCAGTTCGTGATCTCGACGTCTTTTGACGACACGCTCAAGATCTGGGACCTCGGCAACAGTCGCGTTCTCGCAACGCTCCAAGGCCATGCCAACTCGGTGAGGGGTTGCACGGTAACTCCTGATGGCCGGTTCGCGATCTCGGCATCAATCGACAAGACGCTCAAGGTCTGGGACCTCACGACCCATCAGTGCCTCGCGACTCACCGTGGCGACACTAGCTTCACGGCCGTGATCGCGACCACAACCACGATCTGTGCAGGCGATGACGCCGGCACCATCTGGTTCCTCGACTGGCCGCCATCGTTGATGCCCCTGCCGTTGGCAACAGAGCCAGCCCACGAGTCGTTGCGCTCCATGATTCCAACGAAACCACTGCGCAAACTGACACCTCGCCCGCCCAGCCACATCATCTTGTTCCTCGCCGCGAACCCGATCGACACCAGCCAGCTCGCCCTCGACCAGGAGTGTGCCGCCATCGAGCGCGAGCTTCGCATGACCGCGAATCGCGACGACTTCGAGTTCCGTTCAGCCTGGGCGGTGACGGTCGATGAACTGGCGCGTCACCTGATGGAACTCGAGCCCACCGTCATTCATTTCAGCGGCCATGGCGCTCGCAGCGGGTCTTCAGCTGAATCCTCGTCCGCGACGACACGGGACCTCGTGCTCCCGAACTCGAGCGGCAGCAGTGGGATCTACCTCCACGCTGAACAGGGCGGCTCCCAGCTCGTCACCCCGCGCGCGCTGGCGATGATGATCAAGTCCACCGCACCTTCGGCGCGCCTCCTGGTGCTCAACGCCTGCTACAGCGAGCCCCAGGCCGACGTCTTGCGAACCGCCGTTGACTGCGTCGTCGGCATGACCGGCGCCATCACCGACGATGCGGCGCGATCGTTCGCGGTCGGCTTCTACCGTGCGCTCGGCAATCGTCGCTCGGTGGGCCACGCGGTCGACCACGCGTTGGCGACCCTGGCGGCCAAGCAGTATCCCGACGAGGATCTCCCGCGCTGCCGGACCCGCGACGGGATCGAAGCCCACAAGCTCGTGCTGACCGCACAGACCGCTGGGTCGCGATGACCGGTGCGCCCAGGTTCCGGTAAGAGTTCTTACCGCTCCAGGAACCGCGGTTCGTGCTCGACGTCGGCAGCGGTGTCGCGTGGCTGACTGACCAATCGGCGGCGCAGCATCAGATCGGCAACTCCAGTGCCGAGGCCGTCCCGCTCGCCCAAGGCCGGCTACGGCCTCACGGTCGCCTATCAGCGCTACCTGGCAGGTGCCGGGCTGACCCAGGAGTTTCAGGTCGGCCGGAGCATCTGGCTGTTTTGAGGTTGCCGCCACCGCACGCGAGAGCCGTATCGTGGAGCGCGGTGGGAGACGTTGGACACCGGCGGATCGAGCATGCGCCGATCATCTTGGCTTGGTTGCCTTGGGGCACGCTCGCTGCTCGCCGCCGTCGCACGCCTTGCGATAGAACGCGGCGGCCCTGGCGGCATCCTGGCCAACCGCGCCGCCGTGCTCGTAGAGCACCCCGAGGTTGTGGCAACTCGGCATCTCACCGCCGTCGCATGCTTTCTGCAACAGCGCGACAGCCTTGGCGGCGTCCTCGACGACCCCGGTGCCCTCGAGGTAGAGGACACCGAGGTTGGCGCAACCGCGAACGACGCCGCCATCGCACGCCTTCTGATAGAGCGCGGCGGCCTTGGCGGCGGCGCGGCCCACCCCGGCGCCCTGTTCGTAGAGCGCGCCGAGGTTGGCGCACCCGAGCATCTCATTGCCGTCACAGGCCTTCTGGAACAGCGCGGCGGCCTTGGCGGCGTCGCGGCCCACCCTACCCTGCTCGTAGAGGGCGCCAAGGTTGGCGCAGGCCGACATCGCGCCACCGTCACAGGCCTTCTGAAACAGCGCCGCGGCCTTGCCGGCATCCTGGGCGACGCCGGTGCCATGCTCGTAGAGCGCGCCGAGGTTGAAACAACTCCCCATCGCGCCGCCGTCGCACGCTTTCTGGTAGAGCGCGACGGCCTTGGCGACGTCCTGGCCAACCCCGGTGCCCTGCTCGTAGCCCACCGCGAGGTGGTGGCAGCCCAGCGGGTCCGCACCCTCGCACGCCCTCTGGTAGAGCACGGAGGCCTTGGCGACGTCTCGGCCAACCCCGGAACCCAGCTCGTAGAGGACACCGAGGTTGGAGCAACTCCGCGACATCCCTCCGTCACACGCCTTCTGAAACAGCGTCGCGGCCTTGGCGGCGTCCTGGCCAACCCCGGTGCCCTGCGCGTAGCGGACGGCGAGGTTGAAACAGTCCAGCAGGGCGCCGCGGTCGCACGCCTTCTGGTACAGCGTCGTGGCCCTGGCGACGTCCTGGACGACCCCGGTGCCGTGCTCGTAGAGGCCGCCGAGCTCCGAGCAGCCCACCGCCTCGCCATCGTCGCACGCCTTCTGGTAGCGCGCGGCGAGCTGGGCGGGAGCATCGCCGGCCCGCTTGCAGGCGAGTGATCCCATCAGGCCCAGCACGCCCAGCAGGGCGATCAGGTTCGCCTTGCACACATGACGCGGCGAGATCATCGGTGGCTCGCCCTTGGATGCCTCGCGAAGCCGCTCGGGATCGACGTTTTCACTCACGCTGGAAGGATACGCGCGCCTGGCCCGCGCGGACAGCCGCAGGTCGATCTGTCCTCGCCGGGTTCGGGGCCCTCGCCAGGGCTATGCCAATTGCGGCGGCGCGCGGTCGCGCTCCAGCAGGTCCTCGAGCTCGGGGTGACATTCCTTGATATGTCGCTTCAGCGCCACCATCGCTTTGTGCACACGCACGCGCAGCGCCCCCTCGGAGCACGCCAGCTCCACGGCCAGCTCCGCATAGTTCACATCCTCGAGCGCGTAGCGGCGTAGGAGCTGCGCCTGTCGCTGTTGCGTACGCCCCTGGGCCTCGAAGCAACCCACGGCGTCTCGAACCATCTCGATCACCTGCCGGAGCTCCAGCTCAGCGCGCGGGCTGCGCTGGACCAGATCGTGGAACGAGTCGACCGCCCCGTCTGCCTCGATGGCCGCTGTCGTCAAAGGCAGAGAGCTGTGATTGCGTTGCCTCGCATCCCTGCGCAGCAAGTCGATCACACGCCTCCGGATGATCACCTTGGCCAGACCAAAGCTCTCGCCGTTCCGCCTCGCCAGCCACCAGGCGCGATAGATACACGCCAGGGTCTCCGGTTCTCCGATGGCGGAGAACACGAAACCGCGAGCAACCGAGCAGGGGATGGTCCAGGAACGCGCGACCTCCTTCACCACAAGCTCGACGATCTTCAGGAAGCCGAGCTCCCCGAGAAGCGCGTCGAGTTGATACTTACATGTTTCCTGGGCCGGCTCTCGTTCAAGCATTGTCGATGCCTCTGTGTTGTTGGATGCGTATCCCCAATGCAGCTAACCGCCGTTCAGGGATACGCGATGTTGTTTGGTCAAATCGTTCGACACAACTATTCCCATTAAGTTGGAAGTTATTAATGAGCGACCTTCCGGCCGCCGTGAATGCAGGGTCGTGACACCTGGCAACTCTGTTAGCTCCGCTTGTTCAAGAGCTCCTTGAACGCCGGCCGTCCGCGCACTTCGCGAAGGTCGGGCTCGGAAGCCAGCACCTCGACGAGGCGCGCCGCGCACTCGTCGGAGAGCTGCGTGAAGCTCCGCAGCGTGGCATCGATCGTCGCGACGTCACCGAGTCGGTACAGCGCGATCAGCAAGTTGTTCCACAGCCCCTCGGTCTGGTACACGTGCTCGAGGGTCACCAGGCAATGTTTGGCAGCCGCAAGGGGGTTGCCTTGGAGCAAGTCGTACGCGGCGCGATTTTCCGCGATAACGGCCGACTCGTAGGGCGAGGACGCCATGGCCTCGGCCATCTCCAGATACTCGCTTGCAAACTCCGACCCCTCCACCACCGCCAGGATCGCCTGGGAGTTCAGGGCGTAGAACTCCGAGATCTCACCGGCCATCTCGGCCTGTGCAAGCTCGCTGCGAAATTCATCGTATTCCCGTGTCTTCAGGAGGCTGTGAAGCCTCTGCATGGTGGAGGATCTGCGCGCCGTGGGAGATCCAAGATAGTGGTTCGCACAGTCGTCCCAGCGGATGCAGGGGCCTCGGTCGCGCGCGGGATCGAGGTTCGCATGGTCGCGCCAGCGTACCCGCGGAACTTCCTCGGGAGGGACACCCTCCACGAGGGGGCTTGCGCGGACACGCATCGTGAGTCGCTCGGTCAACTGATGGACGCAGGCTCGAGTCAACTCGTCGCTGCATGGGTCTTCCCACACGTTCTGATCACAAGGCCGATAAGGCTGCATATTCCTTCCTCTTCTGGCTGTGCATGACGCTGCGATGCCCGCCCCCGCGCGCGGTGGCATGGGAAGAGCACCTTTCCCCGTGGTCGAGAGACGCTCTGCGCGTGTTAGTCGTTGCCCGAAAAGAAATGGCCTGCCGACTGCACTGCCTGATTGGCAACGCCGTCGTAACCACGCGAAAGGCTCGAGCCGCAGCACCTCGAGTCAGCGCTACTTCAGGCCGGAGTGTCCACTCCGCTGGATTCGCGCACCAGGAGTGTCCACTCCTGAGGACACTCCGGGCGAGTGGAGTGTCCACTCCACAGAATTCCAGCGCCAGATGTGTCCTCCGCAGTAGGCAGCCCCGACCGTTACCCGCAGACCACAGGCGAGCTGCTGAACGCGTGTGATGCAGCGTAGCGCGGCAGGGGATGCCTTACGCCTCCTACAGCTGCGGGGAGCGGTTCGTACTGGTGCTCACACGAATGTCCGCTCGCAACTCCCTCGCCGGTGGTCAGCCGGCCGCCGCATCGAGCGAGCGGCAGCGCACACCACCTGGTAACTCGGTCGCGTACATCGCCGACCTGCCGTGAGCGTCGGGCGGCAGCGAAGCGCGATAACGTTTTTGAGAGTGTTCCCGATACATGGTTATCCGGCAAGCCCGACACGGGGTGAGCCGGTACGTCATCGAAGTGATCCACTCCTTTTAACTGAGAGGCACCCATGCGTCCCACTGACCCCGTTTCACCGGCGATCCGGACGCGCAAGCTCACGCCCACCTCGCTCGCGTCTGGCTATGCGTCCCGCGGGTTGCGCTACGTCGTGCAGCGTACGAGCTCCGAGTATCGAGACTTCCTGGCGGCGCTCGCCGATCGCGTGCGTGGCCTGGTGCGACTGCCGGCGTTGCCACCGACGCCCGACCAGGAGCTCCCCGGTGAGCTGCCCACGTCATGCGCGATCACCAAGGCGATGCCGACGATCCGGCTGGCCGAGTCGTCCATCCCCGTCGTCCCCGGGCTCTCCCCGGTCACCATGACCCACGCACGCCCATCGCGGCCCACCCCGAGCCGGCACGGCATCCTGTTCCTCGCTGCCAATCCGAGCGAGACCACCCGGCTCGCCCTCGATGAAGAATGCGCGGCCATCGAGCGCGAGCTCCGCATGACCACGGGCCGCGACGACTTCGACTTCCGGTCGAGGTGGGCGGTGAGCGTCGACGAGGTGATGCGCGCCCTGAACGAGCTACAGCCGACGGTCATCCACTTTAGTGGACACGGCGGCGGCAGCACGGGGGTCTACGTCCACCTCGCGCGGCGCTGGCGGCCCGGTTACCGCGACATCGACGTCATGGCAACGGCCGGCATCCAGCTCCAGGACGAGCAACGCCGGCCCCAGCACGTGAGCGCGTGCGCCCTGACCCAGATGATCGGGAGCGCCGCGCCCTCGGCACGCCTGGTGGTGCTCAACGCCTGCTTCAGCGACGTCGTGGCCGACACCCTCCGCCGCGTGGTCGACTGCGTGGTCGGCATGCGAGGCGCGGTGGGTGACGAAGCGGCGCGCTCGTTCGCGGTCGGCTTCTACCGCGCGCTCGGTCACCGGCGCTCCGTGGGCAACGCCGTCGAACAGGCGGTGGCGACCCTGGCCGCCAAGTGCCTCCCCGACGAGCACCTCCCGATCTGCCGGACCCGCGACGGCGTGAACGCCGCCGAGGTCACGCTACCGCACTTCGATTCACGATGAGGAGAGTTATGCGCGCTTCCCCATCAGGTTATTGCTCAATCCCTACTGGCAGCTGATCGTGATATTCTGGCTCGGAGCGGAGCAGGTCGAGCTGTTCACGCCACCCCAGTTCAGATTTCCGATACACGGGCGGGC
>Ga0308175_100000475_pt1 | contig 28085 bp, 32 predicted proteins | sample PhyCR1_3_FD_203893 | JGI IMG/M metagenome (GOLD analysis project Ga0308175, IMG submission 203893) | Soil microbial communities from UC Gill Tract Community Farm, Albany, California, United States - DLSLS.C.R1 | ecosystem: Environmental > Terrestrial > Soil > Agricultural land | place: USA...
GCCGGGCCTGAACGGATTCGTCAGCGAATTCCTGACGATCCTGGGCGCCTTTACCTCCAAGCCGCTCGGCGTCGCGTACGGCGTGTTCGCGGCGATCGGCATCATCCTCGGCGCGCTTTACATGCTTCACATGACCGCCCGCGTGATCTGGGGCCCGCTGCACACGCCGGAACTGCACGGCGAACACGGCGAACACGGCGGGCATGAAGTTCCCGGCGACATTAACCGCCGCGAGATCGCCGTGCTCGTCCCCCTCGCGCTGGCGGTGGTGTTCCTTGGCGTAATGCCCAACGCGGTCCTCAAGACGATCCTGCCGGCCGTAAACCTGATCGTCCCGAGCAACACCAGCGCGGTGCGGGTACAGGACGAATCCACGGCGGTAAAAGCCCCGGCGGCGCCGGTCGCCATCGCCCAAACGCCGCCGTCGCATTGAAGCAACTCATGACCTTTCGACTCGACCTCATTTTCCCCGAATTGCTCCTCGCCGCCGTCGCGTGCGTTCTATTTCTTCTCGGTGCGCCCGGCGGCGTAACCGCGCGGCGCTCCGCGCCGTGGATCGCGCTGCTGACGCTGATCGTAGTGTTTGTTGTACAGGCGACGTGGCTGCGGCCGGGCACGGGCGACGCGGCGTACGCGTTCGCCCATTACGTGAAAATGCTGGCGTCCGCGATGGGCGTGCTGCTGGTGCTTCTGGCGTGGCCGACCAACGCGCAGGCGACCGGGAACGCGGCGCTGGAGTTCGGTGGAGACGGCGGCGAGTTCTACGGGCTGATGCTCCTGTCACTGGCCGGCGTGTTCCTGGTTGCGGGCTCCAACGACATCATCCTCCTGTTCCTCGGGATCGAACTGGCGAGCATTCCGACCTACATCATGGTCTCGATCTCCCGCCCGTTGCCGGTCGCGCAGGAAGCGGGGGTGAAGTACTTCTTCCTGGGCGCGATGGCGGCGGCGGTGATGTTGTTCGGGTTCTCGTACCTGTACGGCACCACCGGCGAGACGCAGCTTTCGCGGATTTCCACCTCGTTCGGCAGCACCGGCATCCCGCCGTGGCAGACGCTCGCGGTCGTGATGCTCGTGGCGGGGTTCGCATTCAAGATCGCGGCCGTCCCGCTTCATTTTTACGCCGGCGACGTGTACCAGGGGGCCGCCACGCCGGTGACGGCGTTCCTCGCCTTCGTGCCGAAGACCAGCGGGTTTGTCGCGCTGATCAAGGTCCTGTACGCGGCGGGCGGCAGCGCCGGGACCGGGGCGGCGTGGGTCGAGCCGGATACCGTCGCGCGTCTGCTGTGGGTGCTGGCGGCGCTCACGATGACCGTCGGCAACGTGCTGGGGCTGCTTCAATTCAACGTCAAACGGGTGCTGGCGTATTCGTCGATCGCGCACAGCGGGTACATGCTGGTGGGATTGGCGGCGCTGGCGGGGAGTCACAGCGCCAGCGTTCAGACCGACGCGTTGCGCGGCGTGCTGTTCTACCTCGCGGCGTACGGAATTATGAACGTCGCGGCGTTCGGCGTGCTGATCCTGCTGCCGGCGCGGCAGGCGGTGACGAATTTCGGGGCGGCGTACGTCGGGGCGGCCGGGCCGGTGCCGGGGGCGCCCGTCGCCACCAGTGCCGAGTCGTTCGAGGACCTCGCCGGCACCGGGCGCGATCACCCGGCGCTCGGCCTGGCGATGGCGGTGGCGTGCTTCAGCCTCATCGGCCTGCCGCTCACCGTCGGGTTTTTTGGCAAGCTGTTCCTGATCAAGCCGGCGCTGGACGCGCGGATGTACTGGCTCGTCGTCATCACCATGGCCAATGCGGCGATTTCGGCGGCGTACTACCTGCGAATCGTCGGGACCATGTTCCTTCGGCCGGAGCCCGCGGGCGCCGTTACGACCGCCGGGTCGGCTTCGCTCCAGTCCGTTGGCGGGGGCGTGTACCGGGCCGGGGGCGCACGTGGGTGGGGCGGGCCGGTGCTGCTTTCGGTCGTGCTGTCGGTCATCGCCACGCTCGTGCTCGGCATCGTCCTGCCCGCGACCAACCGTCTGGCGACGGGCACCCGCGCGGCAACGGTAGTCGAACCGCACCGCGCCAGCGCATCGGTGGCCGTCACGGCATCGAGATAACCCGCCGGCGCCTCCCTCGACACCGGAATTCCTGTTGCCGCGCCGCTTTTGACGCCCGAAAATCGATTCGGAGGCGTAGAATGGGGCGCCCCGGCGGGTGCGCGACATTCCGCCGCCGGCACGCGGGGCACCGAACGTCACGATCGGCACCATTGATACGATCGGCCCACCCATGAGATTGCTTCCCCTGCCACACCGCGCGGCGCGCCCGTTCCTAACCGTCATTACACTCGCCGTTTTCGCGGGCGTGTCGTACGCCGGTGACGACGACGCGCCGCCCACGACCCCGCAGCCGCAGGTCAACATCGTCCAGGAAGCGCACCCGCACGCCACAACCCAGCCCGCCAACACGACGCCGCCGGAAAACCTGATCACCCACGCGGAGGTCGAGCAGGTCATCAGGAAGGCGGTGGCGTACATTTACTCGCAGCAGAACAGGGCGGGGAACTGGGACGTGGACAGCGGCAGCGCCAACAACCCCGGCGACGTGCATTTCGGCGGGAAGACCGCCATCGCGGTGTACGCGCTGCTGGCCGCCGGCGAACCCCGCACCGGCGCCAAGCTCAAGCCCGCCATCGACTGGCTCAAGCGCGCCGAGATCAACGGCACCTACGCCGTGGCGATGCGGCTCAACGCGCTCGCCTACCTGCCGCAGGAGACGGTGGCGCAGAACGTGCGAGCGGACTGCCAGGCCCTGGTCAAGGGGGTCAGCCCCGCCGGGTCCGAGGCGGCCGGGCGTTATGATTATTCGCTGAAGCAGGGCGAGCGCGACGAGACCCGTTTCGACCACTCGTGCAGCCAAATGGGCGTGCTCGGGGTGTGGGTCGCGTCGCAGATGGGCGCCCCCGCGCCGGGGACTTACTGGAACATGGTCGAGAAGGCGTGGAAGGAGGACCAGCAGTGGAGCGGGGGGTGGTGCTACGGCCGCGTGCCCAGCGGCGACTTCCCCGTCGCCGGCGCGATTACCGCCGCCGGCGTCGCCACGCTCTACATCACGCAGGAGTTCCTGCACGCCGACGCCGGCGCCGCCTGCCGGGGGAACGTCACCAGCCCGGAGATCGGAGAGGGGCTCAAGTGGCTCGAGCAGCACTTCACCGCCGAATCCAATCCCGGCGACAAGGGCAGCCACGACGCGCCGCAGTACTGGCTCTACGCCGCCGAGCGGGTCGGCGCCGCCGGCGGGGTGAAGTATTTCGGGCAGCACGACTGGTTCGCCGAGGGCGCCCGCGTCATGCGCAAGATTCAGCGTGCCGACGGCGCCCTGATCGACCCGGAGCGCAACAACCTCGAGGACCTGCCGGCCACGTGCTTCGGCGTGCTGTTCCTCGCCCGCGGTCGCCAGCCGGTGCTCGTGAACAAGCTGCGTTACGACGGCTCGTGGAACCAGCGGCCGCGCGACGCCGCCAACCTCGTCCGCTGGGCCGGCAGGACCATGGAGCGAGAGTTCCACTGGCAGGTCGTGGGGATCGAGAACGACGTCCGCGAATTTCACGACGCCCCCGTGCTGCTCGTGACCGGCGGGGAGGACCTGGCCTTCAGCGCAGAAGAGCGGCAGAAGCTGAAGCGCTACGTCGAGCAGGGGGGCTTGATCCTCGGCAACGCCGACTGCGCCAACCCGACCTTCGTCAAGGCGTTCCAGCGGCTGGGGCTGTCGATGTTCCCCGCGTACAAGTGGCGCGTCCTGCCGGACGACCACCCGATCCAGACCGAGTACGTCCGCACGTCCAAGCCCGTGCAGGTCTGGGGCCTGTCCAACGGCGTGCGCGAGCTGATGCTCCTGCTGCCGGACCAGGACCCCGGCAAAACGTGGCAGCTCAACCGCCCCAAGGCCGAGCCGTCCCACTTCGAGGTCGCCGCCAACATCCTGCTCTACGCGTCGGACCAGTTGCTGCTTCGCTACAAGCTGGACCCGTTCCTTCCGGAGCGGATCGACGCCAACCCCGCGGCCAGGACGGTCCACGTTGCGCGGCTGAAGTATTCGGGTAATTGGGACCCCGAGCCCGGCGGGTGGCCGCGGCTGGCGGTCGAGGTGTACAACCGCAACGCCGTGCAGATCACGCCCGCCGCGGTGCCGCTCGGCGAGGGAAAGCTGGCCGGCGCCGCGGCAGGCGGCATGAAGTTTCCCGTCGCGCACCTGACCGGCACCGCCGCGCTCAAGCTCGAACCGAAACAGCTCGAGGAATTACAAAAGTTCATCGACGGCGGCGGCACGCTCCTGATCGACGCGGCCGGGGGATCCACCGAGTTCGCCAATTTCGTTCAGACGGAACTTATTCCCGGGATCACGAAGGAGCCGATTGGCTGGGTGCCGGCGGACGACCCGATCTTCGGCGCGCCCGCCGCGGTGCTCCCGGCGCCCCCGCCGCCGGCAACGACCGACGTCCCCTTTCCCGTGCCAACCGCGGCCCCGGCGCCCGTGGCGCAATCCTCCACGGGACCCGCCGCGGCTGCGCCGGCGCGGCCGCTCAAGGTCGATTACCGCCGCTTCGCCAAGAAGCGCCTCGGCTCGCTGAAGGAATTGCGGCTCAAGGGCGTGCGGGTCAACGGCCGCTGGGCGATTCTCTTCTCGGACCTGGACCTTTCCGCCGGCCTCGTGGGACAGAATATCGACGGCATTGTCGGTTACTTGCCGGAGTCCGCCACGACGCTGGTGTCGCGGATCGTCCTGAACGCCTCCACCGGCCGGTGACGCGGGTTGCTCGTGCAGACCTTCCGCACGTTCGAGGCCGCAAGCCCGCACCCCAAGCTCAAGCCTGTTACGCGTTGACGAAGTGGCTGTCGGTCGCCGGCGCCAGCTTCGTGCCGCCGATCCTTGCCTTCTTCGGGAAAGAGACCGCGATAAACCGTGTGGAATCATCAAGTCCCCCGGTCGTAATCGACCGGATGGCGCCGCCGCCGGCGCTGATGGTGGACGTGGTGACGGGGCCGCCGATCTTAAGGGACTTGATAACGGCGGCGGAGGAGACGTCGTCGGCGGTGCCGAGCAGGCCGTCGCCGCCGACGCTGGTCCCCGCAAGAATTCTCGCCATGTTCGCGGCCCCCTGGAGCTGGATCGAGGGCAGGACGGGGGCGGCGACCGCCCCGCCGGAGATGCTGCCGAGCATGACCTTTTCGATCGCCGCCGCGGAGAGCGTGCCGGTGAGGTCGATCATCTTTGCCGTGAGCTGCTTCAGTGTGCCGTCGACGCGGACGTCCTTCACCGTCGCCGGGCCGAGCGTCGCCAGCGTCAGCTTCGAATTCGACGCGCCGGTAACCGTCACGGAGAGGTCGTTCCCGTCGCGCAGGACGGTGCCGGTACCGGGGCCTTTGAGGGAGAAGAGCACGACGTGTCCGGCCGCGTCGGTTGCCGTAAAGGTGGCCTTGCCCGCGAAGGTGCCGAGCGTCGTCGGTTCGACGGCCGGCGGCGTCGTGTCAATCGGGGTCGGAGTTCCGCCGGTGTCGGGCGGCGACGGGTTGGTCGGATTCACGACCGGGACCGGCGGCGGGGGCACGGGGGTGGGGTTGGTGGTCGGGGTCCCGCTGGTCGCCGTGAGCAGGCGGCGGAGGAAGCTGCGCCCGGCCTGCCGGAGGAGCGACTGCGCCGTCGAGCCGACGATCAGCCGCTCGTCGGGCGCCAGCGTCGAGAAGATGTTTAGCAGGTACTGGGGCGCCAGCACCGCGCGAGAGATCGTGGACTGCGGTACGCCGGTCTCGATCAGGTCCAGTCCGGACGTGCCGAACGTCGGGTCGAGCCGGCCGTCGGACGTGTACGATGCGACCGCGACGTAAGGCTGCTGGGCGATGGTGGACGTGCCGGTGACCACGAAGCGGCCGCTGGGGCGCAGCGTGAGGGAGTCGGCGTCGTCGTCGCCGCCGAAGTCTGCGGTGACCACGCCAGTGGCGTCAGCGCCGAACGTGAGGTCGGGGGAGCCGTCGGGGTTGTATCGCTGGACCTTGAAGTCGCTGGTGCTGACGCCGGAGCGCGTGCGGCCGGCGACGAGGACCCTGCCGTCGGATTGGACCGCCAGGCCGACGCGGTCCCTCGACGAGACGGGCGCCAGGCCGGTCGCAAGCGAGCCGGAGCCGTTAAGGGTCGCGTCCGCCGAGCCGTCGGGGTTGTAGCGGGCCAGGTAGATGTTGGTCGCGTCGTTTTCCGCCAGGAGGACGCGGCCGTCGGACATCGCCACGAGGCCGGCGACGGAATCGGAAGCGGGGCCCAAGTCGGCGATCACGGCGCCGCTGGTGTTGAAAGACGTGTCGCGCGAGCCGTCGGCGCCGTAGCGTACGACGGCGACGGCGCCCTCGGTTGATCCGGCCGCAACCAGCCGGCCGTTGGGATCCGTCGCGACGAAACTGGCGGCGTCGGCGCTCGTGCCGAGGTCCGTGGTGAGTTTGCCGGAGTTGCCGAAGCTCGAGTCGAGCGTGCCGTCGGCGTTGTAGCGGGCGAGAGCGAAATCGCCCGCCGCGGTGCCGGCGAGGACGATCCGGCCGGAAGCGTCGATGGCCAGCGAGAAGGCCGACGCGTCCACGCCAAAGTCGGTGGACGTGCGGCCGCGCCGCTGCGTGCCCTGGGGGTCGCCGAAGGTGAGGTCGGGCGCGCCGTCGGGGGTGGTGCGGGACACGACGAACACGGAGCGCCCGGTGGCGGGGTCGATCGCGTGGCCGGCGGTGACGATCTTCCCGTCCGGCTGGCTGGCGGCGGCTTCGGCGACGAAATCCGGGACGACCGCGTGGCTGGTGCCGAAGGTGGTGTCCGGCGAGCCGTCGGCGTTGTAGCGGGCCAGAGCGAAGTCGCTGAAGGGGTCGTCGCTCGGCACGAACACCACCGGGTTGGTGCCCGTTTCGCCGGCGACGAGGATCCTGCCGTCGGGCTGGACCGCGGCGCCCCACGAGATCGAGACGGGGTTGGCCGACGGCGAGACGACCTTCCCGCCGTTGCCGAAGCTGGGGTCGAGCGCGCCGTTGGACGTGTAGCGGGCCAAGGCGAAGTTGACCGTGCCGCCGGTGCCGCTCAGGCCGGCGACCAGGAGAGCGGCGCCGTCCACCTTGATGTCGAAGGGGTCGTCGTTGCTGCCGTTGTTGAAATCGGTGAGGGTCCAGCCGCCGGTGCCGAAGCTCGCGTCGAGCGATCCGTTGGTGTTGAACCGGTTGACGAAAAAGTCGTTGTGGCCGTCGGCAAGCTGCGTGAAGGCAGTGCCGGTGGTGACGATCTTCCCGTCGGCTTGAATGTCGATGTCGTTGATGACGGAGAAGAACCCGTTGGGCTGGTTGACGGTAACCTTGCCGCCCGAGCCCCACGTGGCGTCGAGGGACCCGTCGGCGTTGTAGCGGGCCAACGCGTTGGAGTTGTTGGAGAAGCCGGCGAGCACGACCTTGCCGTCCGGCTGCAGCACGAGGCTGTAGGCTTCGTCCTTGGAATGATTGTTGAAATCGGTGGTGACCTTTCCACCCACCCCGTAGGTGGAATCCAGCGAGCCGTCGGCGTTGAGACGCGCGAGGGCAAAGTCGTGGTCGCCGCCGGCGGCATTGTCGCCGTACCCGGGGCGGGAGGGGTCGCTGGAGAACTCGTAACTCGTGCCGCCCACGATGAGCTTGCCGTCGCTTTGGACGGCGACCTCGTACGCGGCCTCGTCGCCGTTGCCCGGCCGGAAGCGGATGGTCTCCTTGCCGTCCCCGTCGAAAGAGGTGTCCAGGGAGCCGTCGGGGTTGTAACGGGCGACCGCGAACTGGAGGTCGCCGCGCCCAACGACGACGATCTTCCCATCGGGCTGAATCGCGACGCCGTACGCCCGGTCGTTGAAGCCGAAGTCGGTGGTGACGCGCCCGTCGCCATCGAAGGAGGTATCAAGCGAGCCGTCGGGGTTATAGCGGGAGATGCCGAAGTCGCCGGACGATTCGCCGACGAGGACGATCTTGCCGTCCGGCTGGAGGGTCATGGCCCGGGCGATGTCCTGGCCGAGGTTGAAATCGGTCGTGACCTGGATGCCGAACGTGGGGTCCACGTCGGCGGCGAGAAGGAGGCGGCCTTCGAGAGGCTCAATGCGGCATGAACGTCGGTTGCTCATAATACTCCTACGGGACACACCTCCATATATCCCGGTTTGCAGGTCCGGAGTAACTTGGGAAATCCGGCCGGAAATAGTGTAACTTGACTCACCGGAGTGGCGTAGGAAAATCCAGCTCGCGGTATCCTTGAGAAAGGGGCGACCACATGGCGGCAGACTATAAGGCGCTCACGCGGCGGTGGTTCGAGGAAGTGTGGAACCAGAGGCGGACGGACACGATTGCCGACCTGCTCTCGCCGAACGTGATCTCCCATGGGCTGGGGGAGGGAAAGCGCACCATGGGAACGGTGGAGTTCCGGAAGTTTCACGAGCAGTTCAGCGGCGCCTTTCCCGACATCCGCGTGATCATCGACGAGGTTATCGGCGAGGGGAACGTGACGGCCGTACGGTTCCGCTGCGAGGCCACGCACCGCGGCGACCATCTGGGCATGAAAGCGACCGGCCGGCCGGTCCAATTCAGCGGCATGTGCATGATCCACTGGAACGACGGAAAGATCGTCGAGGCGTGGAACGAGTACGACGCCGCCGGGATGATGCAGCAATTGGCTTAACAACATCGGCCCCGTTGAGGAATTTCGGGTCGTTCCGTCGGGACGGTTTGTGAGGGCGGCGGGGGATGCGAAAGGCTTGTGCCATTGGGGACAACCGCCTTGCCCGCAAGCCGGGCGAATTGGATATCCCGGGTAACACGGGAGGATCCATGAAGTCTGGCAAGTTTGCGATCCTGACAATGCTGGTAGTTCCGATGGCTGTTGCCCTGACGGGCTGCGCGTCCGGTTGGCAGGACATCCGGGCCAAAGCAAAGCGGAACGACGTTTACGTCCGCGGCATGGAGCTCGGGTCGGCCAAGTACGAGGCTCAGAAGGTGCCCGGCGGGGTGCGGCTGACCGCGTGGGGCCAGGCGAGCGGCCCCGTGCGCGCGGTCTGCCTGACCGAGTCGCCCGAGCAGTCGTTCGACCTGCAGTACATCTTCTACTGGGACAAGGCCGACTGCTGCGACGCGAAGCAGTCGAACAAGTTCATCACGGAGGGGTGGTTCGTGGTGGACGACAACAAGAAGACGTACGTGATCGTGTACGACAAGGACGGGAGGCACTTTGTGCCGATCGTGGCGGCCGCGGGCGGAACGGAAGTCGCGAGCAACTGACGCTCCCTCGGCTCAATAGAATCGGGTAGTCTGGGACGGACGATCGAGGCCGGACTCTGCCGCGGAGTCCGGCCTCTCTGTTTGTCGATTGTGGAATGACTTTATCGACGGTCGGCACTGTCGTTGCATCGCAGCGTCATATGCTTACGCAGGAGCGACCATGCCGACGCGGCTGTTTTCACTGTTTGCCGGGCTCGTGTACCTCTTGATCGGTGTCTGCGGCTTTATTCCGGCGCTGAAATCTTCCGGGCCGTACCCTGCCGGATACGGTCCGACGGCGGTGAGCACGGGGTACGGCATGTTGTTCGGGTGGATGCCGGTCAATGCCGTGCACGGCGTGGTGTACGTGCTGGTGGGCGTGTTGGGAATAGTGGCGGCAATCGCCTACCCCATCGCCAGGGCGTACGTGCGGGGCCTGTTCTTCTTTGCCACGCTGCTGACGTTCATGGGCTTGCTGCCGTGGGGTGTTTCGCGCGTCTGGGGCTTGATGCCGCTGTACGGATGGAACGTCTTCGTCAACGCGGCGGTGGCGATTACGGCGGTGTATTTCGCATTCGTGTACCCGCACGTGAGGGAGGCGGGGCCGGAGCCGGTGTAAGCGTACTTGCGGGCCGGTCCGGGGCTTGGCTGCGCTCAGCACCCGGGATGAGTGATTGTTTGAAGTTTCCACTTCGGGCATTGGCCGAAGAACCGGCAGGGGTTGTTGTAGAAGATGTCGGTCGCCTCCTGCTCGGTATGGCCGCGGCGGAGGTATTCGAGGGCGGTGTCGGTGAGGTTGGTGGGGCCGGACTCGCCCCAGTCGCTGGCGGAGTTGACGCAGATCATCTGCGGGCCGAACTGCTCGAGGATGTCGGCGCCGCGCTGGGGGGTGACCTTGGTGACGGGGTAGATCGTCAGGCCGGCCCAGAAGCCGTTGTCGCGGGCGACGCGAATGGTGTGTTCCTCGCAGTGGTCGATAAGAACGCGCTCGGGCTTGATTCGCTTATCGTTCTTCAGGACGTCGGTGATGATCGCGGTGCCCTTGTGCTTGTCCTCCAGGTGCGGTGTGTGGATGAGGATGAGCTGGTTGTAACGGGCGGCGAGGTCCACCTGTTCTTCGAAGACCGTGATCTCGTTGCGCGTGTTTTTGTTGAGGCCGATCTCGCCGACTCCGAGGACGCGGGGGTGGTCGAGCAGGGGGGGAATGAGCTTGATGACCTCGCGGGAAAGGGAGACGTTCTCGGCCTCCTTGGCGTTGATACAGAGCCAGCAATGGTGGTCGATGCCGTAACGGGCGGCGCGCTTGGGTTCGATTTCGGTGAGGTGCCGAAAATAGTCGGCGAAGCTGGAGGCGGTGGAGCGGTCGAACCCGGCCCAGAAGGCGGGCTCGGAGACGGCGACGACGCCGGCGCGGGCCATGTAGAGGTAGTCGTCCGTGGTGCGGGAGACGCAGTGGATGTGGGGGTCGATGTATTTCATTGCCGATTTGCGCTTTTAGATTTGCAATTTGCGGCCGTACGGCGGCGGAGGCGTGTGGTCGGAGAAGATGTCCTGGACCTTCTCGGCCCGGTTCGGCACGGACTCCGTCAGGATTCGGATCGCCTGTTGCAGCTTTTGCAGTCGCGGGTCGGACGACAGGACGGCGGGGCCGTCCGTGGACCGCTGAATTCGGTCCAGGTCGGCGGCGAGCGATAGGCAGCGCCAGCGCATTTCGAGGAATTGGGCGTCGAGTATTTCCTGGGCGGTACGCATGAAAATATTCTATCACGCAAGTCCGACCGCGGCTTGAACTTCGGCCCAAGCGTGGCGTAATATCCGTGCATCGCGGATCGCTTCGATTTGCTTCGTGGCGAAATGCGGTCGGCGCGTCGCAGATGCGGATCTGGCGGGCGCGCCGGATGTTCCCGGGAAGGCGTTTCCGGGAGAGAGAGCCCGGCGGCGGGATGAGTAGAGGGCGAGGACGTTTTCGAGCGTCCTCCATACTAAGGCCGGTGTCCCAGTGGTGACGTGAGTCGCCCCTAAGCTGGCCGGCAGTCACCCTCGAAGGAAGCCCGCGGCGGTTGGGCGAGGCCTGAGCACCGGACCCGTTGCGGCCGTCGTTGCTCACATGAAATGGAGGTGATCCGTGACCAATTCTGACTGTACGAGTGGGCTGCTGTAAGCAGCTTCCGCCGGTGAGACTCCGGCGGTGAACGCGGCTGCTACAGCCGCTCACAGCAGCTAGTCTGCCGAAGCCCGGTCCCCAATGGAGCCGGGCTTCTTTTGTTTAAGCTTTGGGAGAAGCGGTGGTTAGGCGAGGCGATCCGCAGTCCGTTGGGCTGCGGCTATGGCGCGACTTGGTTGAAAAGCGGCTTGACGGCGGTGTAGGGCAGGGTAAATTGCCTCACTCTTTGTCGATCGGGATGTTGCCCGTGGCAAACATATCGCCATTGGGCGGCGTAGAATACGAGATTATAGGGTTTAGCGGAGGAGTTCCGATGAACGTTGAGCCTGTGTAGTGGCTCATGCTGACCCAGCCCTGCACGGTCGGCATGAGCCGATCGTGCGTGGGAGCGCAGACCTCCCCACGGGGGAATCAAGAGATCAGACCCGCAGGGGCCGACCCCGAGTCAGAAGGCTCGGGTTGGCAGTCGCCGGAACGATTGCCGCAAAGTGGCCTTTGCGGGTTTCGTGTTTGTTGACGTCGGTTGGACTTGCATCGTTTGAGGAAGTTATGGCACGCGACCTTACCAAGATTCGGAACATCGGGATTGCCGCACACATCGACGCGGGGAAAACGACGGTGTCGGAGCGCGTCCTGTATTACACCGGCAAGATCCACAAGATGGGCGAGGTGCACGAAGGCACCGCCGTGATGGACTTTGACGAGGAAGAGCAGAAGCGCGGGATCACGATCAACTCGGCCGCGACCACCTGCCCCTGGGACCGCAACGGGGAACGGTACACGATCAACCTGATCGACACGCCGGGACACGTGGATTTCACCGCGGAGGTGGAGCGTTCACTGCGCGTGCTGGACGGTGCGGTTGCGGTATTCGACGGTAAGGAAGGTGTCGAGGCGCAGTCGGAAACCGTCTGGCGCCAGGCGACCAAGTACAAGGTGCCCCGCGTCTGCTTCGTCAACAAAATGGACAAGCTGGGGGCCGACTTCGAGTTCAGCTTCAACAGCATCCTGGAGCGCCTTGGCGCGCCGGCGGTGGCGGTGCAGATTCCGATCGGGCAGAGCAGCACGTTCCAGGGGATCATCGACCTGATCCGCGGCGTGGCGATCTACTACAACATGAAGGACGACAAGGACAAGGGCAAGACGCAGATCGAGAAGCCCATCCCCGAGGAAGAGATGGAGCGCTTCAAGAAGTGGCGCCACGTCCTTGAGGAGAAGGCCGCCGAGCTGGACGACCACCTGACGGAGAAGTACCTGAGCGGCGAGGCGATGACGGAGCAGGAGATCCGGGCGGCGCTGCGGAAGGGCACGATCGATTTCAAGTGCCACCCGGTGTTCTGCGGGTCGGCGCTCAAGTACGTGGGCGTGCAGCGGCTGCTGGACGGGGTGGTGGACTACCTGCCGAGCCCGACGGACCTGCCGCCGATCCACGGGCACGACGTGAAGGACCCGGAGAAGACGATCGAGCGCAAGCTGACGCCGGAGGAGCCGTTTTGCGGGCTGGTGTTCAAGATCGTGTCCGACCAGCACGGCGACCTGACATACGTGCGGGTCTATTCCGGGCGGCTGGAGAAGGGGAGCCGGGTGCTCAACGCGACGCGCAACAAGCGGGAGAACATCTCGCGCATGTTCCAGATGCACGCGGCGGACCGCAACCCGATCGACATCGCCGAGGCCGGCGACATCGTGGCCTGCATCGGCGTGAAGGACGCGCTCACCGGCGACACGCTGTGCGACCAGGACCACCCGATCATCCTGGAGAAGCCGACGTTCCCGGAGCCGGTGATCAGCATGTCGGTAGAGCCCAAGACGGCCAACGACAAGCAGAAGCTTGGCGAGGCGCTGACCACACTGAAGCGCGAGGACCCGACGTTCCACGCGAACTACGACGAGGAGACCGGGCAGACGATCATCGCCGGCATGGGCGAGCTGCACCTGGAAATCCTGCGCATGCGGCTCACCCGCGACCACAAGGTGGACGTGATCGTCGGCAAGCCGAAGGTCGCCTACAAGGAAACCATCACCAAGACGGCGCTCAACATCCGCGGCAAGCACGTGAAGCAGACCGGCGGCCGCGGGCAGTACGGCGACTGCACGATCAACATCGAGCCGTTCAACGGCACAGGCCCCGACGGCAAGGCGCTGGACGCCGACACGCTCAAGAAGCTCGGCTGGGCGGACGGTATCGCGTTCGAGAACAAGGTGTTCGGCGGCTCGATCCCCAAGGAATACATCCCGTCGATCGAGTACGGTGTCCGCATGGCGGCGAAGACCGGCGTGCTGGCCAGCTACCCGCTGATCAACGCCAAGGTGTCGCTGGTGGACGGCTCGTACCACCAGGTGGACTCGTCGCAGGTGGCGTTCGAATTGGCCGGGCAGCTCGCGTTCCGCGAGGCCTGCCATAAGGCCGGGCTGACGCTGCTGGAGCCGATCATGCGGCTGGTGGTGACGACGCCGGAGGACTTCGTCGGCAACGTGACCGGCGACATCAACCGCCGCCGCGGCGTGATCGTCAACAGCGAGCAGCGCGGGAACACGCGCGTCGTCGAGGCCGAAGTCCCGCTGAGCGAGATGTTCGGCTACACGACGGAATTGCGTTCGATGAGCACGGGCCGGGCCAGCAGCGTCATGGAGCCGCTGAAGTATTCCCCGGTGCCGACGAACGTGAAGAACGCGATTCTGGAAGAGGTGGGGTGAGCGTGAAACGCGAGGCGGTTATGACGGGAGCGACTCTGAAGCGGGTGTTGAAGCAGGCGATGACCGAAGCGATGGAGGAACAGCGCCAGCTCATCACACAGGCGATGGTAGAAGCATTCGAAGAGATCGCCTTGACCTCGGCCATTCGTGAAGGCGAGAAGACCAAGCCGGTCCGGCGCGACCGGGTGCTGTCCGCCTTGCGGGGCCGGCATTGAAATCGGTTTTTCTTGCCAGTTTTCTCAGAGACATCGGGAAGCTTCCGGACCAGAAATTGCGCGAACAGGTCGCGCGTGCGATTGAAGCCGCCGAAGCTGCCGCGACATTACAGGACGTCCCGCAGTTCAAGCTGCTTGTCGGCCACAGCGGCTATGGTCGGATTCGCGTGCGCGAGTGGCGATTAGGCGTTATCGTGCGAGGCGACCGATTACATTCGTGCGGTGCCTTCACCGCCGCGATGTGTACCGCTACTTTCCGTGACACCAAGGAGGCCCGCCGTCGCGATTAACCGAGGGCCTCTGCGGCTCGTCTTATTCCTGATGCCACATGTAAGTGCCGGCTTTTGAGCATCTATGCGCATCCAGGAGTTGACAGCGCGGAAAACATCGATACAGTATTCCGCTCACCCTTTCGGGGGTGATGGTGAGTTGTGTGACAGAGCTGCGGTAAGCTGTTGGAGCAGGACGGATAATGACTGGCGATCGGATTCGGATTCGGATGGAAGCGTACGACCACCGGGCCCTTGACGCGTCGGCGAAGGAAATCGTCGATCACGCCAAAAGGACCAACGCCCGCGTGTGCGGCCCCATCCCCATGCCGACCCGGATCGAGCGGTACACCGTGCTCCGCAGCCCGCACATCGATAAGAAGTCTCGCGAACAGTTCGAGATGCGCACGCACAAGCGCGTGATCGACATCTTCGAACCCACGGCCCGCACCGTCGAAGCCCTCAACCGCCTCGTCGTACCGGCCGGTGTGTTCGTGAAGATCAAGGCCTAGCCATTGAATACATACACGCCCCTGCTTTAAGGGGCGTTTTTGTTGGACCGGAATACCCGGACCGTGGGGTTCATCCAAGAACCCGCCTCCCCGAAAGGCCCATTTAGGCCAGGAAGGGCACGCGTCGCGGGGCTTTATTGTCGTAACGCAGTCGTATCTCAGCGGAGAGGCACGAGTCGGACCTGACGTTGAGCTCCCACTCCTCTGCCTGAAAGACATGACGCCAGCACTGCTCGGAAAAAAGCTCGGGATCACCCGCATCTACGACGAAAAAGGCACGATCGTGCCCGTAACCGTCGTGCAGGCCGGCCCCTGCGCGGTGACGCAGGTCAAGACGGCCGACACCGACGGGTACAACGCGGTGCAACTGGGCTTCGGGGACACCAAGCCGAAGTTCAGCACGATGCCGCTGATCGGCCACGCCGCCAAGGCGGGCTCCGGGCCGAAGCGGCACTTCCAGGAGATCAAGCTCAAGGAGCCGACCGACCGCAAGCCCGGCGACGTGGTCAACGTGAGCCTGTTCGACGGCGTGCAGTTCGTGGACGTGATCGGCACGAGCAAGGGGAAAGGCTTCGCGGGCGTGATGAAGCGGCACCACTTCGGCGGGCAGCCGGCGTCGCACGGGACCGAGCGCAAGCACCGCTCGCCGGGTTCCATCGCCTCGCACGCCACTTGGCGCGGCCAGTGCGGCAAGCCCAAAAAAGGCCTACGCATGGGCGGCCACATGGGCATGGACCGCGTCACCACGCGCAACCACCCGCTCGTGAAGATCGACCCCGCCCAGAACCTGTTGCTCATCAAAGGAGCCCTCCCCGGACCGAACGGCGGGCTCCTTTTCATTCGCAAGAGCATTACGGCCAGGGTGAAGGCGGCGGCGGAGTAAGGTCCGAGATCAGGTGGCGACGTGATCGCGTTGGCAAAAGACGGAATGCAGCCATGATCGAAGTTCCCGTTTACAACCAGGCCGGCCAGGAAGTGGAGCGGTTTCAGGTCGACGAGGCCGAGCTCGGCGGCGAGGTGCGGACCAACCTGCTGAAGCAGGCGCTGGTCATGTACCATGCCAACAAGCGCCAGGGGACGGTGCAGACGCTGGCCCGCGGCGAAGTGGCAGGCTCGACGCGGAAGATGTTCCGACAGAAGGGGACCGGCAACGCCCGCACCGGCGGCATCCGCAACCCGATCAAGAAGGGCGGCGGGCACGCCAAGCAGAAACGGCCGAAGGACTGGCGGCAGGCGCTGCCGAAGAAAGCCCGCCGGCTCGCGCGCAACAGCGCCATCCTGAGCAAGATCCAGAGCAACGAAATCCGCGTGCTCGACCAAATCAAGCTGGACCAGCCGAAGACCAAGCTGGTTGCTCAGTTGTACAAGGCACTTGGGATCGACCGGAGCTGCCTGCTGGCTCTGGCCGGACGGGACGAACAGGTCGAGCGGGCGGCGAGGAACATCGACCGCACGACTCTCACGACCGTCGCCCAGCTCAACGCCTGGGACATCATGCAGAACCGCACGCTGCTGGTGACGAAGGAAGGGTTGGAGCAGATTCTGGCGTGAACAGAAGGCAGAAGGCAGAAGGCGGTAGGCAGAGACTTAGCCATGGATAACGTCAACGTCATCATCAGGCCGCTGGTCACTGAGAAGAGCACGCACCAGCAGACGACGCGCAACGCGTACGCGTTCGAGGTGCACAAGGACGCCAACAAGCTCCAGATCAAGGACGCCGTCGAGAAGCTGTACGAAGTGAAGGTCATCGACGTGCGCACGATGAACCGGCGCGGCAAGCCCCGGCGGTCGCGGTACAAGATGACGCACACCGGCGAGTGGAAGCGCGCGATTGTCGTGCTCGACGAGAATTCGCGGATCGAGCTGTTCTAAGCAGTAGGCAGTAGCCGGTAGGCAGAAAAGAGATAGGTATGCCGATCAAGTTTTACAATCCGACGTCGGCCGGGCGGCGCGCGGGGAGCGTGCTCGATTACCGGGCGGCGCTGACGAAATTCGAGCCGGAGAAGTCGCTGTGCGTCGGCCAGCGTCGCGCCAACGGCCGCAATCACCACGGCGTCATCACCGCCAAGCACCGCGGCGGCGGCAATAAGCGGCTGTACCGGCTGATCGACTTCAAGCGGCAGAAGGACGGCGTGCCGGCGACGGTGAGCGCCATCGAGTACGACCCCAACCGCTCCTGCCACATCGCGTTGATCCAGTACCAGGACGGCGAGAAGTCCTACATCCTCGCGCCCAATGGCCTGAAGGTCGGGGCGACGGTGATGAGCGGCCCGGATTCGCCGCCGGACCTGGGTAACGCGATGCCACTGTCCAACGTCCCGGCCGGCCTGGAAATCCACAACATCGAAATGAATCCGGGGCAGGGTGGGAAGCTGGTCCGCTCGGCCGGCGGCGTGGCACGGCTGAGCGCCAAGGAAGGCGAGTGGTCGGTCGTCATCCTCCCCTCCGGCGAGATGCGCCGCGTCAAGAGCAAGTGCCGCGCGACCATCGGCCAGCTGGGCAACCTCGACTGGATCAACGTCAGCATCGGAAAGGCCGGCCGCCAGCGCCACATGGGCCACCGCCCCCACACCCGCGCCAAGGCCATGAACCCGATCGACCACCCGATGGGCGGCGGCGAAGGCCGCAGCAACGGCGGGCGACACCCGTGCAGCAAGACCGGCGTCCCCGCCAAGGGCGGAATCACCCGCAGCCCCCGCAAGACCAGCGAAAAGCTGATCCTCCGGCGGCGCAAATTCGGCACGCACCAGCAGCGGCCGCAAACGGTCAGCGTGTAGTAAGCAGTAGGCGGTAGGCAGTACGCAGAGGAAAACAGCATGAGCCGCAGCGCGAAGAAGGGACCTTTCGTTGACGAGAAGCTGTACCGGAAGGTCTCGAAGCTGAACGAGAACCGGGCGAAGCAGCCCATCCGCACCTGGGCCCGGGCGTGCACGATCATCCCCGAGTTCGTGGGCCACACCTTCGAGGTCCACAACGGGAACAAGCACATTCGGGTGTTCGTGCAGGAGGACATGGTCGGGCACAAGCTCGGCGAGTTCTCCCCGACCCGCACGTTCCGCGGGCACAGCGGCAAGAAGGCCGTCGCCGGCGGTCCCGGCGCGGCGCCGGCCGCCTAACGAACAGCATTGAGGACAGAGATGCCATTCCTAGCGAAACATCGATTCGCCCGCATCAGCCCGCGAAAGGCGAGGTTGGTCATGGACCTGGTCCGCGGGCGCGACGTGGACGACGCGCTGACGCTCCTGCGGTTCAGCAAGCAGCGGGTGAGCGGCATGATCGAAAAAGTCATCCGCTCCGCCGTGGCCAACGCCAACGAGCAGGAGACGCCCGTTCGGAACACGCTGTTCGTGGCCCAGGCGTGGGTGGACCCCGGCCCGGTCATCAAGCGGTTTCAGCCGAAGGACCGCGGCAAGGCGTACCCGATCAACAAGCGGACCAGCCACCTGGTGGTGTCGTTGGACGAGAGGCCGGAATAAAGGTGGTTGCTAGTTGCTGGTTGCTAGTTGCTGGTGAATGCAACGGCCCGGTTTTAACTAGCAACCAGCAACTAACAACTAGCAACTGGGTTCATTATGGGTCAGAAGGTTAACCCGCTAGGCTTTCGCACCGGGATCACGGAGGACTGGAAGTCCAAGTGGTACGCGCCCAAGGCGGCGTACGGGGACTTCCTGGTCGAGGACCAGAAGATCCGCCGGGTGATCGACCAGAAGCTCAACCGCCGCCCGCCGTTCGCGGCCGTCAGCGACATCCTCATCGAGCGCACGAGGGAGGAGGTCACCGTCACGATCAAGACCGCCCGCCCGGGGCTGGTGATCGGCCCCAAGGGCGCCGAGGTGGACAAGCTGCGGGAAGAGCTCGAGGACATGATCAAGCGCAAGGTCGCGCCGGTGAAGGTCATCGAGATCAAGAACCCCGACCTCAACGCGCAACTCGTCGCCGAGGCCATCGCCGAGCAGCTCAAGAAGCGGGCGAGCTTCCGCCGCGTGCTCAAGCAGCGGATGGAATCGACCATGCAGGCGGGCGCCAAGGGCATCCGCATCGCGGTGAGCGGCCGGCTCGGCGGTGCGGAAATCGCCCGCAGCGAGAAGTCCACCACCGGCTCGGTCCCGCTGACCACGCTTCAGGCCAACGTGGACTACGGCTACGCGATCGCGTTCACGACCTACGGGACGATTGGCGTGAAGACCTGGATCTACCGCGGCATGTACGGCGAGGAGGTCGCCGATACCGAGGTGCGGCCGGGCGGCGCGGGGCCGCGCCGAGGGCGACGATAGGAATAGTTGCTGGTTGCTAGTTGCTAGTTGCTAGTGCCGGCGAAAACAGTGTGATTTCCAACTAGCAACTGACAACCAGCAACTAGCAACTGCTCCAGGTGCCGTATGGCGATGATGCCCAAGCGGGTGAAGTTCCGCAAAAGTCAGCGCGGGAAGATGAAGGGTGTGGCTACCCGCGGGAACAACGTGTCCTTCGGCGAGTACGGGCTCCAGGCGCTCAAAAACTCCTGGGTGACGGCCCGTCAGATCGAGGCCGGGCGCGTGGCGTGCAGCCACTTCCTCCGCCGCGAAGGCCGCGTGTTCATCCGCATCTTCCCGCACAAGCCGATCTCCGGGAAGCCGCTCGAAACCCGAATGGGCAAGGGCAAGGGCGAGCCGGAGTACTGGGTGGCGGTGGTCAAGGAAGGGCAGGTGATGTTCGAGATCACCGGCGTGGACGAGCCCACGGCCAAGCGCGCCCTGGCCCGTGTGGCGCACAAGATGCCCATCCCGTGCCGGTTCGTGCACCGGCGCCATGCCGTGGCTTAGGGAAGTGCTGAGTGCTGGGTTCTAAGTGCTGAGAAGAGTCATGACGAACAAAGAGATCCGCGAGAAAGAGACCGAGCACCTGAAGCACGAGCTAATGGAGAAGCAGAAGCACCTGTTCGACCTGCGCAGCCAGGCGGTCACGGAGAAGCTGGAAGACCCCAGCCAGCTCCTCAAGACGCGCAAGGAAATCGCCCGCATGAAGACCATTCTGCGGCAGCGGGAGACCGAAGCGCAGAAGAACGCTCAACCGCAGCAGGCGCAGACGACAAAATAAAGCGTTAGTCGCGGCCAAACGGACCGCGGACCGCGATAGAACGAGCAACCCATGGCAGAGACCAAAACGGCACCCGAGCAACAGCGTCCGCTCCTCCGCACCATCGAAGGCGTGGTGGCGTCGGACAAGGGCAACAAGACGATCAAGGTCGTCGTCGAGTACCAGACCCGCCACCCCAAGTACGGCAAGTACCTGAAGCGGCGGACGGTCCTCCACGCCCACGACGACAAGAACGAGGCGAAGGAAGGCGACACCGTCGAGCTCGCCGAGTGCCGCCCCCTGAGCAAGACCAAGCACCACCGACTCCTCCGGATCGTGCGCAAGGCGCCCGAGCGCGCGGTGCAGGTGTCGGCCGAAGAAGTAATGACCGGCAAGGCGCCGGAAGCGCGGTAGTTTCGTGGCACGGGCCGCCGGCCCGTGTCTCTGAAGAGAAAACACGGGCGAGCCGCCCGTGCCACGAGGTTTGTCATGATTCAGCAGCAGACGATGGTGGACATCGCCGACAACACCGGGGCCAAGCAGGCCCAGTGCATCAAGGTGCTGCGCGGCAGCAGCAGCAAGGGCAAGTTCAAGCGCAAGGTGGCCACCGTCGGCGACGTCATCATCTGCGCCGTGAAGAAGGCGATTCCCGCCGGGGACGTCAAGCAAGGCGAGGTGATCCGCTGCGTCGTCGTCCGGACCAAGCACCCGACGCGGCGCAACGACGGCAGCTACGTCCGATTCGACCACAACGCCGCCGTCGTGATCGACAAGGAGAACAACCCGCGGGGAACGCGCATCTTCGGCGCCGTTGCCCGCGAGCTCCGCGAGAAGAACTTCATGAAGATCGTGTCGCTGGCGAGCGAAGTGGTTTGAAGAAAGTTGTTAGTTGCTGGTTGCTAGTTGCTAGTGGAAAGAGATGAGCCATGGCCAGGCACATTAAGACGAACGACACGGTGATCGTGATCGCCGGCGCGGACAAGGGTAAGACCGGCCGCGTCCTGCGCGTGCTCACCGGCAAGGACCGGGTGGTGGTCGAAGGCATCAACCGCGTGTGGAAGCACGTGCGGCCGTCGCAGCGGTACCCGCAGGGCGGGCGCATCCAGAAGGACGCTCCGATCCACATCAGCAACGTGATGCCCGTGGACCCCGCCAGCGGCAAGGGTACCCGCGTGCGGTTCGAGGTCCGCGACGGGGTGAAGCACCGCGTCGCCGTCCGCGGCGGGACCGACCTGGGCAAGCTCCGCAAGGTGAAAGCGTCCGCGTAGGAAAGTTGAACGTACATTTGGCCGCCGGGCTTGCCCGGCGCTCGCCAGCGAGGCCGGATATGTCGGAACAGGAAAAACAGGAAAAGAAAAAGCAGCCCAAGGGCGAGCACGGCGACGCCAAGGGCGGCGGCAAGGGCGGCGGCAAGCCCCAGAAGCAGTCCAAGAAGCCCAAGGGCGGCGCCGCCGCGGCCGAGGAAGCCGCCGGCGACGAGGCCCCGCAGCAGCCGGCACCTCCGGCGCGCCTCGCCGACCGCTACCGCAAGGAGATCGTTCCCGCGCTGCAGCAGCGGTTCGGCTACAAGAATGTGATGGCCGTCCCGCGCCTGGAGAAGGTCGTGATTTCCATGGGCCTCGGCAAGGCCATGACCGCCGGCGAAAAGGCCAAGCTCGAGCAGGCCGAGAAGGAACTGGCCGTCATCGCCGGCCAAAGGCCGGTGCGGTGCAAGGCCAAGAAGAGCGTGGCCAACTTCAAGGTCCGCGAGGGCATGGAGACCGGCCTGAAGGTGACCCTCCGCGGCAGCCGGATGTACGAGTTCCTCGACCGCCTCATCACCCTGGCCATCCCCCGCGTGAAGGACTTCCGCGGTCTGAACCCCACCGGCTTCGACAAGGCCGGCAACTACAACTTCGGGTTCACCGAGCAAACGGTTTTCCCCGAAGTGGACGCCGCCGCCGTGACATTTCAGCAGGGCATGAACATCACGATGGTCACGACCGCGGCGACTCCGGACGAGGGGCGAGAGCTGCTGAAGCAGTTCGGAATGCCCTTCCGCGAAGAAGGCAAGCAGGAGCGGTAACCGAGGTTCGTGATCAGACAGGAATGAAACTATGGCGACCAAGGCTTGGGTGAGCAAACAGAAGCGGCGTGAAGAGCTGGTTCAGCGGTTCGCGGAGATCCGCCGCCAGCTCAAGAAGGAAAAGAACTACGCCGCCCTGGCCAAGCTTCCCCGCGATTCCAGCCCGACCCGATCGCACAACCGCTGCCAGATCACCGGCCGGTCGCGCGGCGTGTACCGGAAGTTCAAGATCTCCCGCATCATGCTCCGCGAGCTGGCCCTGTCCGGAAAAATCCCCGGGCTGCGGAAGGCGAGCTGGTAGCCGTGCCGAGTGACAGTCAGACAGTGGAGAAGAGTTAGGCGATGAATAATCAAGACCCCATCGCGGACATGTTGACGCGAATTCGCAACGCCAACCGGGTCGGCCGGCGCATGGTGCTGGTGCCCAAGAGCAAGATCTGCACCGGCATCGCCAAGGTCCTCAAGGACGAAGGCTACATCGACGACTTCGACGTCATCGACGACACCGCCCAGGGCCAGATCCGTGTGAAGCTCAAGTACTCGATGGCCGGGCAGAAGGTGATCCACACGCTGGACCGCTTCAGCAAGCCCGGCTGCCGCGTCTACCGCAAGGTGGACGACCTGCCCAAGGTGCTCAACGGCATGGGAATCGCCGTCGTCAGCACCAGCAAGGGCGTGATGAGCGACCGCAAGGCACGCGAAGAAAACGTCGGCGGCGAGTTGCTGTGCACCGTGAGCTAGTAGTCGGCAGGCGGTAAGCAGTAGGCAGAGCAGGTGTGATATGAGTCGAATTGGTAAAAAGCCGGTGCCGTTGGCCAGTGGGGCGAAGGTCACGATCCAGGACCACCTGGTCAAGGTCGAAGGCCCCAAGGGTAAGCTCGAGTTCCGCGTCCACCCTTCGATTACCGTCAAGATGGACGAGTCCAAGAAGGAACTGCTCGTCACGCGCCCCGACGACGAGAAGCAGAGCAAGGCGCTGCACGGGCTGACTCGCTCGATCCTGGCGAACATGATCCAGGGCGTCACCCAGGGCTATCAGAAAGGCCTGGAAATCCAGGGCGTCGGATACAAGGCCGAGCAAAAGGGCAAGAACCTCGTGCTGTCCGTCGGCTACGCGAACACGATTACGCTCGCCATCCCCGGCGGGGTGAACGTCGCCCTCGAAGGCCCGACGAAGATCCGCGTCTCCGGCCCCGACAAGCAGTTGGTCGGACAGTTCGCTTCCGACATCCGCCGCGTCCGCAAGCCCGAGCCTTACAAGGGCAAGGGCATCCGGTACGAAGGCGAAGTCGTGAAGATCAAGCCGGGCAAGGCCTTCGCCGGTGCCGGTGCGAAGTAAAATGAATAAAGGAATCAACTGGGAACTCGAAAGGCAACCGAGTTCCCCAAAGGTTGATGAAATCAAATGGCTGACAAGAACAAACTGAAGCAGAAGCGGCTGGAGCGGCGCAAGTGGAGCGTGCGGTCGAACCTGTTCGGGACGCCGCAGCGCCCGCGGCTTTCGGTCTTCCGCAGCGACAAGCACATTTACGCGCAGCTCATTAACGACTTCGACGGCCGCACGCTGGCGGCGGCCTCGTCGATCCTGGCCGACGTCCGCGGCGACCTGAAGAACGGCGGGAACATCGAGGCCGCCAAGCGCGTCGGCCGCGCCATCGCCGAGCGGGCCAAGGCCGCCGGCGTCACCGCCATCGCCTTCGACCGCGGCGGGCGCCAGTACCACGGCCGCGTCAAGGCGCTTGCCGACGCCGCCCGCGAAGGCGGCTTGAAGTTCTAAGCACCGCCGAACAAAGAAATCGAGCACGTTATGGCTGAAGAGCAGCAAGGTCAGAGCGAAGGTCAGAACAAGCAGGGTGCCCCGGCGGCCGGCGAGCAGCCGCCCGCCGCCCCCGAAGCCGCCGCCCCCGCGGCTCCAGTGGAAGCACCCGCCCCCCAGGCCGCTGCCACTCCCGGACGACCCGGCGCCCCCCAGCGGTCAGACCGCGGTGGCGGCCGAGGCGGCCAAGACCGTCGCGGCGGCGGAGGGCCCGGCGGACGCGGGCGCGGCCCGCGCCGCGACGACCGCGACGAGAGCGGCGTCGAGTCCGCCGTCGTCCGCATCTACCGCTGCTCCAAGGTCGTCAAGGGCGGCCGAACCTTCAGCTTCGGCGCCCTCGTCGTCGCCGGAGATCGCAAGGGCAACGTCGGCATTGGCTACGGCAAGGCCAACGAAGTGCCCCCCGCCGTCGAAAAAGCCACCAAGGACGCCCGCAAGCAGATGTTCAAGGTCAACCTCAAGGGCACCACCATCCCGCACACCGTCAAGGGCACCAGCGGCGCCAGCACCGTCATCCTCGTCCCGGCCCGCCCCGGCACCGGCGTCACCGCCGGAAAGAGCGTCCGCCCCGTCGTCGAGCTGTCCGGCATCACCGACATCCTCACCAAGGCGTACGGCTCCACCAGCCCCAAGAACCTGGTCAAGGCCACCATCGCCGCCCTCCAGCAGTTGCAGAACCGTGACCAGGTGGAGAAGACCCGCGGCGTGAATCTGCCCAAAGGGGCCGGCGAACTGGTGACCGCGTAGCAGTCGTAGAATAGGAATTGCAAGGACCGCTAGGATCGGGTGCCCGATATGATGATTCACGAGATTACATCCGAAGCGCCGCGGTTCAAGAGGCCGACGCGCAAGGGCCGTGGCAAGTCCGCCGGCAAGGGCAAGACCGCCGGCCGCGGCGGCAAGGGCAGCACCGCCCGCCAGGGCCGGCCCCACTGGAAGCCCGGCCACGAAGGCGGCCAGACCGCGATATTCCGCCGCGTCCCCAAGCGCGGCTTCAGCAACGACAACTTCGAGCGCCGCTTTCACATCGTCAACCTCTCGGACCTCGAGCGGTTCGACGACGGCACGACCGTGGACGCCGCCGCCTTGATCGAGGCCGGCCTCGTCCCCGACGAGCGGCAGCCGGTCAAGATCCTCGGCGACGGCGAGCTGAAGAAGAAGCTGACGGTCGTCGCCGGCTGGTACAGCAAATCAGCCCACGAAAAGATCACCGCGGCCGGCGGCACGGCACAAAACCCCAAGGGCGAGGCATTCGAGTTCCCCAAGCCCAAGAAGAAGTTCGTCCCCCGCGAGGGCGCCAAGAAGGGCGGGAAGAAAGACAAGGGCGGCGAGGAAGCCGCGGCGGCGCCGGCGGAGGGCGCCGCGCCAGCCCCCGCGGAGGCACCCAAAACGGAGTAGCATTAGCCCAAGATGCACACAGATGGACACTGATAAGGGAAAAAACAATCAGTCTCGCGTTGTTATCCGTGTGCATCTGTGCCCCATCTGTGGCTAATCCAGTTTAACCAGCGGCGGTCGAGCCATGTTTAAGACGCTCGTGAACATTTTCCGAATCCCCGAGCTGCGGAATAAGGTGCTCTTCACCCTGTTCATGCTGGTCATCTACCGCATCGGCTACCACGTGCCCATCCCCGGCGTGGACCAGGCCGGCATGGCCGAGATGCAGAAGAAGCAGGCCGGCGACACCGCCGCCGGGCGGCTGGCCAACTACGTCTCGCTCTTCTCCGGAGGCAGCCTCTCCCAGAGCACCGTGTTCGGCCTGGGCATCATGCCGTACATCTCCGCCTCCATTATCTTCCAGCTCCTGGCTACGGTGCTCCCGCAGCTCGAGAAGCTTCAGAAGGAAGGCGAGACCGGCCGCAAGAAGATCCAGGAGTGGACCCGCTACGTCACCATTCCCCTGTGCGTCATCCAGGCGATGTTCTGGCTTACGTACATGGAGACCACCTCGCCGCCGCTCGTGCAGCAACTGTTCCGCCGCGAGATGAACATCTCCTTCTGGCTCATCGGCATCATCTCCCTGACCGCCGGCTCGATCTTCCTCATGTGGCTCGGCGAGCAGATCGACGAGTACGGCCTGGGCAACGGCATCAGCTTGCTCATTCTGGCCGGCATCGTCGCCCGCATGCCCAACGCCTTCGCCGAGCTGATTCGCCAGACCAACCTCAGCGCCAACGCCGACGCCGCCCACCCCATCAACGCCGGCAAAATCCTCTTCCTGGTCGGCGCCTTCATCTTCGTCGTGGCCGGCTCGATCCTCATCACCCAGGCGCAGCGGCGCATCCCCATTCAGCAGGCCAAGCAGACCCGCGGACGGCGCGTGTACGGCGGCCAGCGCCAGTACCTTCCCCTCCGCGTCAATCACGGCGGCGTGATGCCCATCATCTTCGCCCAGTCCCTGATGCTTTTTCCCGGCGTGCTCCTCGGCTGGATCCACCAGTGGTTGCCCAACTCCTCCTTCATCGCCTTCCTCAACAGCGAATTCAACCGCGGCGCCTACCTCTACATCCTGACCGAAGTCGCGATGATCTACTTCTTCGCCTACTTCTGGACCACCGTGCAGTTCCAGCCCAAGGAAATGGCCAACCAGCTCCGCGACTACGGCAGCTTCATCCCCGGACTCCGCCCCGGCAAGCGCACCAGCGACTACCTCGAGAAGGTGATGATGCGCATCACTTACGTCGGCGCCGCCTTCCTCTGCATCATCGCCGTCATCCCCACCGCCGTCAGCGCCTGGCTCAACATCCCCTGGCAGATTACGGCGTTCCTCGGCGGCACCGGCCTGCTCATCGTCGTCAGCGTCGCCTTGGACATGGTCCAGCGCATCGAGGCCAACCTGCTCATGCGCAATTACGGCGGCTTCCTCAGCGGCGGCCCCGGCCAGAAGGGGAGGCGGATCAAGGGACGACAGTACTAGTAAGGGCGGGGCCTCTCCGCCCGGATTAGTGGTTAGCGAACAGGGCGGCGAGACGTCGCCCCTACGGGACCGATGCCGATCATTATCAAATCGCGTCGCGAGGTCGAAATGATGCGGCGCGCCGGCCAGGTCGGCAACCAGATCCTCGCGGCGATGAAAAAGGCCGCCGTTGCCGGCGTCACCACCGCCGAGCTCGACGAGCTGGCCCGCGTCGAGCTGGCAAAGGTCGGCGGCGTCGCGCTGTCCAAGAATTACCCGACGTACAAGCCCGGCGAAGGCTTCCCCGGGTACACGTGCATCAGCGTCAACGAGGAGGTCGTCCACGGAATACCCGGAAAGCGGACGCTTAAGGACGGCGACGTCGTCACCCTCGACCTGGCCTTGGCCGTCAACGGCTACTGCTGCGATACCGCGACCACCGTCCCCGTCGGGCACATCAGCCCGCCGGTGCAGCGGCTGCTGGACGTGACAAAGGAAACGCTGGTCCTGGCCATCCAGCACATGAAGCCCGGCAAGAAGTGGTCGGAAATCGCCCGGTTGATGCAGTATCACGTGGAGCACGCCGGCTTCAGCGTCGTCCGCGAGTTCGTCGGCCACGGCATCGGGCGCTCGATGCACGAGGACCCCAAGGTCCCCAACTTCGTCACGCCCGAGCAGTTGCGCGGCGACTTTAAGCTCCGCTCGGGCATGACACTGGCGGTCGAACCCATGGTCGTGATGGGCCGGCGCGACGTGGTGCTGCTCCAGGACGGCTGGACGGTGGTCACCGAAGACCGCCTCCCCGCCGCCCATTTCGAGCACACCGTCGCCGTCACCGACGTCGGCGTGGACATCCTGACCGACGGCCGGGCGCCGTGGACGTTGTGAGAGAAGCTCATTGGTTGAAAAGATTTACGCATCCTGCTAATATCACCGATTCGCCCCGTCCGGGGCGCGTCACCGTCGTCGTAGAAGGAAGTAGAAGGGCGGTACTGCCATGAAGGTACGAACGAGCGTCAGGCGGATCTGCGAAAACTGCAAGATCGTCCGCCGCAAGGGCGTGGTCCGGGTGATCTGCACCAACACCAAGCACAAGCAGCGCCAAGGCTAGCAACTAGCA
>Ga0308175_100000476_pt1 | contig 28028 bp, 24 predicted proteins | sample PhyCR1_3_FD_203893 | JGI IMG/M metagenome (GOLD analysis project Ga0308175, IMG submission 203893) | Soil microbial communities from UC Gill Tract Community Farm, Albany, California, United States - DLSLS.C.R1 | ecosystem: Environmental > Terrestrial > Soil > Agricultural land | place: USA...
GGAGGGCAGCAGCGCCATCTGGGCCGGTCGGAACACACAGCCGAGCAGGGAGGCAGCGGTCGCGAGCACGTAGATCGGCCAAGCCGGGGTGCCCGCCCACAGGCACAGCGTGGCGGCCGCGACCGCGACGGCCCTGGCGAGGTCGGCCGCGACCATCACCGCCTTGCGTGGCAGGCGGTCGGCCAGCGCCGAGCCGAGCGGTGAGGCGATCGCCATGAGGAGGAAGCGGATGGCACCCCACACGCCGACGGCCTTGGCGCCGCCGACGCCGTACGCCCACACGATGACGGCCGTGCTGTAGGCCCAGTCGCCGATCATCGAGCCGGCGAGGGCGAGCTGGATGCGTCGCAGCGAGGGGTTGCGGAACACCGACACGATGGAGGAGCGCGCGTCGCGCAGCGAGCCCCGGACCGCGCCGGTCTCGGTGGTGCTCTCCTCGAACTCGACAGCCATGTGCCGGCCCCTCGTCCGGGTAGGTGCTTGACCCTTGCCCGTCGATGATGCCGTGCCGCGGGGATCGGCTGATCATCCAATTGACGCATGACCACGGCCCACCGCCGCCGGTGGTGAGGGCACCGGCGCGCCCCCGGGCCGCGTCGCCTCAGATCTCGCCGAGCAGGGGTGCGAGGCGGCGCAGCTCCTCGAGGTGGGCCTTGGTGAGGCGGCTCAGGCGTTCCTGGCCGTCGGGGGTCAGCCGGAGCCGCACCACCCGGCTGTCCTCGGGGTCGCGGACGCGTTCGATCAGTCCCAGCGCCTCGACGCGGCCGGCGAGCTCGCTCGCCGTGTGCGGCTTGACCATCAGGTATGCCGCGGCCTCACCGATCGTGGGCCCGTCGCCATCGCGGTGCCCGCGGATGGCGAGCATGAGCTGGTGCTGGGCGTGGCTCAGGCCGTGCTCGGCGGCGGCGGCGGTGCTCCAGTGGTCGAACTGGCGCAGACGCGTCCGGAACGCGAGAAGCCGCGCGTAGTCTTTGTCGGTCGGCACGGGGACACTCTAATATGTCGGACGCCGATATATCTCGTCGGCTTCCGCACGTTCGAAGGCCCTCGACACCATGCCAGCCGTTCCAGTCACACCTGTCCGCGCCGACGCTGCGTCGCGAGCCCGCCGGCCCGCCCGTGACGTTCGCCACCTGGGCGACTTCACCGCGACGCCGCGACTGGTCCTGATCACGGCCCTGGCCCTGCCCATCGGGGCGGTCAGCGCGGTCGTCGCGTGGGCGCTGATCAAGCTGATCGGGTTGATCACCAACGCGGTCTTCTACCAGCGCGTCGACACCGCGCTGGTCGCGCCGGGAGCGGTCCACCACAACCCCTTCCTCGTGCTGCTGGCACCGGTGTTCGGCGGCCTGGTCATCGGGCTGATGGCGCGCTACGGCTCGGAGAAGATCCGTGGCCACGGCATGCCCGAGGCGATCGAGGCGATCCTCATGGGTGGCTCGAAGGTCCAGCCCCGGGTGGCGGTCCTCAAGCCGGTGTCGTCCGCGATCGCCATCGGCACCGGTGGCCCGTTCGGGGCCGAGGGGCCGATCATCATGACCGGCGGCGCCATCGGCTCGCTCTTCGCGCAGTTCCTCCACCTCACCGCCGACGAGCGCAAGACCCTGCTGGTCGCCGGGTCCACGGCGGGCATGGCGGCCACCTTCAACTCGCCGCTCGCCGCGCTGGTGCTCGCCGTCGAGCTGCTGCTGTTCGAGTGGCGACCGCGCAGCCTGGTCCCGGTCGCCGCCGCGGTGTCGGTGGCGAGCGTCGTGCGGCAGCCGCTGCTCGGCAGCGGCGCCCTCTTCCCGGTGCACGCGTCCCTGCACCTGGGCCCCGCGGCATACGGCCTGTGCGTCGTCTCCGGGCTGGTCTCGGGCGCGCTCGCGATCGTGGCCACCTACCTCGTCTACGCCTCGGAGGACGGCTTCCGGAAGCTGCCCCTGCACTGGATGTGGTGGCCCGCCATCGGCGGGCTGGTGATCGGCGTCGGTGGCCTGTTCGTCCCGCAGGCGCTGGGCGTGGGCTACGACGTGATCGGCGCCGAGCTGACCGGGTCCATCGGGCTCGGCCTCGTCGCCGGCGTGCTGGTCGTGAAGACGCTCATCTGGTCGCTGGCACTCGGCTCCGGCACGTCCGGTGGCGTGCTCGCGCCGATGTTCATGATCGGCGGCGCGCTGGGATCCCTCGAGGCACAGGTCTTCCCGCACGTCGGTGCCGGCTTCTGGGCCCTCGTCGCGCTGGCCGGGGTCCTCGGTGGGGTGATGCGCTCCCCGTTCACCGGCGTGGTGTTCGCCCTCGAGCTGACCCACCAGTTCGACGCGATCCTGCCACTGATCATCGGCGCCACCACGGCGTTCGCGGTGTCGGTCCTGCTGCTCAAGCGCTCCGTGCTCACCGAGAAGATCGCTCGCCGTGGCTACCACCTGACCCGGGAGTACGACGTCGACCCGCTGGCAATCATGTTCGTCGGCGAGGTGATGACCGAGGAGGTCCTCGAGCTGGAGGACGACGTCACGGTGGCCGAGGCCATGTCGGCGATCGGCTCGCCCGCGGACAACGACCAGTCGGGGTGGCTGCAGCGGCTGTACCCCGTCGTGGGCAGCGACGCGACCCTGCGTGGCGTGGTGACCAGGCGGGAGCTGTTCCGCGCCTCCACCCTGGGCGACGTCACGGCACCGGTCGCCGACCTCATGCGCCAGCCGGTCGTGGTGACCCACGCAGACCAGACCCTCAAGAACGTCGCGTCCGCGATGGCCGTCGCCGAGGTCAGCACGATCCCGGTCGTCGACCGCGACGACCCGCACCGGGTGGTCGGGATCGTGTCGCTGGAGCAGCTGCTGGCCGGCCGGGCCCGCGACCAGGCCGAGGCGCGCGAGCGGGAGCGGGTGCTGCGGGTCCGGATGGTGCGCCCGGCGTGGAGCCGCCGCACGCCGGTCTGAGCCGGCCGCGCGGACATCCGCGCTGATCCTGACTGGCCGCGCTGCCATCTCGGCGCGGATCGTCGGAAACCGCGCGGATCGTCGGGAACCGCGCGGGTGTTGCCAGGCGCGCCCTACGCTGCCGGCATGTACGAGTACAAGGTGGTCCAGGTCCGTGAAGGCCTCGTCGGGGGCAAGATGTCGGCCGACAAGCTCGAGGGCGTGCTCAACGACCACGCGCGCGAGGGGTGGCGGGTCAGGGCGGTCACGGCCGCCGAGGTCAAGGGCCGGGTCGGCCCGGGCGGCACGGAGGGCGTCCTGGTGACGTTCGAGCGCCAGCAGGCGTGAGCCGGGCGCGACAGCGCCCGCCTCGCCAGCAGGGCCCGTGCCCGGATCGGCGAGGGGGGGTCGACACGGGCCGAACGGCTGAGTGTTGCCCGGTGGGTGGCCCGGGATACTGAAGTGGTGCTGGGGGCCGGCTTCAAGCGCGTGCTGCGTGCGGCGCAGGCGGGGAACGAGGCTGCCTTCGTGCGGCTGTGGCGTGACGCCAACCCCGTGATGACCCGCTACCTGCGCGTCGCCGGGCTCGACGACCCGTACGACGCCGCCTGCGAGGGCTGGATCACCGTGGTGCGCGGGTTGCCCGGTTTCCAGGGCGACGAGACCGCCTGGCGGCTGTGGGTCCTGGCCTGCGCCCGGGTGCGCGCGGAGGAGAGCAGCCTGCGGCGCAGCTGGGGGTCGGTCACGGTGCTGCCCGGGGTCTGGTCCGAGCCGGGCGAGGAGCCGCTCGAGCTCGATGACCTCGAGACCACCGGCGAGGCGGCGCACCGCGGCGTGAACGAGGCCATCGCGGCCATCCGCGCCCTGCCGCTCGGCCAGGGCGAGGTCGTCATGCTGCGCCTGTGCGCCGAGCTGCCGGTTCAAGCGGTCGCGGACATCGTCGGGACCGACGCCGCCTCCGTCCGGCGCACCGAGACCCGTGCGCTGGAGCGGCTCGACATCGACCGTGAGCTGCTCGGCTGGTCGCTGACAGCCCCCGCAACCCCCGCCGAGCTCGCCGACGAGCGGGTCGTCACCGGGGCGTTCCGCAGCCTTCCCCGCAGCCTCCCGCAGTCCCGCGACCCCGGTGGCGCGCGGGTCATCGCCCTGGGCCCGAGGCAGGGGCGGGTGCCGCGCACCGCGGCTGCGGGCTGGTCCCGCTCCGCACTGGTGGGGGTCGCGGCCGTGACCGCCTCGGTCGTGTCCCTCGGTGGACTCGGTGCCGCCGCCTACACGGGCTCACTGCCCGCCCCCGTGCAGCGCGTGATGCACGACGCGCTGGGGGCGCCTGCCCCACGGGGAGACCTCGACCCGGGGGCGAAGGGCACCTCGGCGCCCGGTGGCTCGGGCAAGGCCCGCCCTTCGTCGCCACCCACCTCCGCCGTCGGCCCGGACGCCAACAGTGCCGCAGCGGGTGGACTCTGCCGCGCCTGGGGGCAGGACCAGGCCAACGGCGTGGCCCGGGACCAGAGCGTGGCCTACCGCAACCTCGCGGCAGTTGCCGGGGGAGCCGACCACGTCACCGACTACTGCGCCGCGGCCGCCGGGGGCAAGGCGCTCCACCCGGCCAAGCCGACCCCGGCCAGCTCGGGGCAGGGTTCGCCGACCCACGCCACCGGACCGGCAGACGGGTCCTCCAGAACCGGCTCCACGGAGTCGCACCCCCCCTCGGCCCCCGCCAAGCCCACGAACGCGAGCAAGAGCGCCCCCACCAACGCACGCAGCACCCAGAGTGGCAGCCCCACCTCGCTGCACTCCGGCACGGGCCAGCTGCGGTCGGCCACCCCGACGGGCAGCACCGGCGCTGCCGACGCGACCGCCGACGCGACGGTCAACCAGCCCACCGGCAAGGCGTCGACCATCCCGAGCGCCACCGGCAAGGGCAGGTGACCAACCCGGTCGTGAGCCCGAGAACGGCCCACGGACGGGTGTCAGGCACAGGTCCCGCGGCCGGCCCACGCGGCATACCCTTGCGGTCGTGGTCGAACGCAACGTGCTGGGCGGCGAGCTGGGGGAGTGCGGCACCGACCCGGTCACCGGGTTCTACCGCGACGGGTGCTGTTCGAGCGGGCCGGAGGACGTCGGCAGCCACACCGTGTGCTCGGTGATGACGGCGGAGTTCCTCGCGCACCAGCGCGCGGTCGGCAACGACCTGTCCACGCCGGTGCCGGCCTACCAGTTCCCCGGGCTGCAACCCGGGGACCGGTGGTGCGTGGTCGCCGCCCGCTGGCTGCAGGCCTACGAGGCGGGCGTCGCCGCGCCGGTCCTGCTGGCCAGCACCCACGAGCGAGCGCTGGAGGTGGTACCGCTGTCGGCGCTGCGCGAGCACGCCGTGGACGTGCCCGACGACCCCGGCTCGATCGCGTGAGGTGCTCGCGTAGGCTTCCCGCCGTGCTGTTCCCGCTCACCGTCGTCGTGGTCGCCGCGGCGGTGCTGCTCATGGGGTTTGCAGGCTGGTATGCCGCGCGGTCCAGGCTCGTCGACGACCCGCTGCTGCTCGTGGCGGCAGTGCTCGAGCTGGGCCTGCTGGTGCAGCTGGTCGTGGGCCTGGCCCACCTCGGCCGGGTGCCGGGGGGCACCGCCGAGCAGGCGACCTTCGTCGCCTACGCCGTCACCCTGCCGATCGTGCCACCGGCCGCGGTGTTCCTGGCGCTCAAGGAGAAGACCCGCTGGGCCATGGTGGTCGTCGTGGTGGGCGCCTTCGCGGCAGCGGTGATGACAGCGCGGCTGCAACAGATCTGGGACCTGGGTGGCTGACGAACCGCGCCCGGTACCTCCCACCCGCTCAGGTCCGGGGATCGTGCTCATCTCCGTCTACGGCCTGCTGGCGTTGGCGGCAACGGGCCGGTCGGTGCTGCAGATCAGCGAGTACTTCTCGCGCGCGCCCCTGGCCTACGTCCTGTCGGCGCTCGCCGCGGTGATCTACATCGTGGCGACCGTGGCGCTGGCGCGCGGCGGGCGCACGTCACGCGCGGTCGCGCTCGCCGCCATCTCGGTCGAGATGGTCGGGGTGCTCACCGTGGGGTTGGCGTCCTACCTCGACCCCTCGGCCTTCCCCGACAAGACGGTGTGGTCGCACTTCGGGTCGGGCTACGGTTTCGTGCCGCTCGTGCTGCCGGTGCTCGGCCTGCTCTGGCTGCGGCGGACCAAGCCGCGAGCGGCTGCCGGCTGACCCGGACCCAGTCGCGGCTCAAGGTGGGACCCGACCGGGAACACCGTCAGGGCCCACCTCGAACCCGGTGAGGGCTACGCCTCGACCGGCTCGAGCGCGAACACCGGGATGAGCCGCTCGGTCTTGGTCTGGTACTCGGCGTACGGCGGGTAGGCGGCGACGGCCCGCTCCCACCACGTCTGGCGCTCGTCGCCGGAGAGCTCACGGGCGCGGACCGTCCACGTACGGTCGTCGTCCTGGAGGTCGAGGACCGGGTTCTTGCGGATGTTGGCGTACCACTTCGGGTGCTCCGGGGCGCCGCCCTTGCTCGCGACCGCCAGGTAGGTGCCGTCGTGCTCGACCCGCATGAGGGGCACCTTGCGGACCTTGCCGCTCACGCCGAGCATCGTCAGCATCACCACGGGGCGGTCCATGATGTGCACGGAGCGGGTGGTGCCGGTCCCCTCGATGGTCTCGACCTGGTCGCGCACCCACTGGGCAGCGCTGGGGGCGTACTCTCCGGTGATCGTCATGAAAGTGACAACACCACCGGATCCGACATTTATGCCGGATCCGTCCCGCGGCGGCGGGCCTGTGGACAACCGCGCGGGCGATGGCCGCAATCTTCCTAGCCTTGGACCGTGACGCAGATCAGGGTCAGCCCCGAGGAGGTTGCGCGGCTCGGTGCCGCGGTGGCCGGGCTGGCCGACGACCTGCGGTGGAGCGCCGACCACACTCGCGACGACGCGTGGGCGCTCGGCCGCGGCCGGAGCCGGCCGACCCTCGTGGAGGTGGTGGGCGACTTCGAGCGGCAGCGGCTGCTGCTCGGGCGGGCGCTGGCCGAGCTGGGCGACGTCGCACAGCGTGCGGGTGGCGGGTACGTCGCGGTCGAGGCCGACGTGGGTCAGGCGATGGGCAGCGGCGGCGGGCCGTGGTGAGGCCGCTGCCGGTCGAGGGCGACGCCGGTGTCGTGCTCGCGATCGCGCGGGGGCTCGGCGACCAAGGGGCGCGGCTCACCGCGACGACGCGAGCGCTCGAAGGCGTCTCGCGAACCGTGGCGCAGGACTGGGACTCCCCTGCCGGTGCGGCCTTCGCGGCGCGAGCGGCGGCTGTGCTGCCGGTGGTCTCCCGCATCGCGACGAGGTATGCCGCGGCGGCCGCTGCCCTGCGCCCCCTCGCCGAGGCGCTCCACGCGGCACAGGCCTCGTCGGCGGAGGCGCTGGCCGAGTGGGACGACGCGTGGCCCCGGTTCCTGGCCGCCAGTGAGGCGATGGCGGCGTCGCAGGACGGTGCCGACCCGGGACGGCAGGCGCAGGCCGCCGGGCACCGTGCGGTGATGCTGGCGCAGCACGAGCGGTACACGTGCGCCGAGCGCCGCAACGCGGCTGCCCACGAGCTGTGGCAGCAGGCCGACGAGCGCTGTGCCGCCGTGCTTGGCCACCTCCTGGGCGACGGGCTGGCCGACCCTTGGGCCTACGACGCGCTCACGGCGACGAGCCGTGAGGCCCGTGGAGCCGGTGCGGCTGTTGACCTGCTGGGTCCGGCAACCTGGCTGCCGCGGCTCAAGTGGCTCGACGCGGTAGGCACGGCGGGCGACGCGGTGGCACTGGTGGCCGACGCGGCGCTGCTGGTCGGCTACCACCAGGGCAGCTCCGGCGCGCTGGCGCTGCGGGCTGCCTCCCTCGCGACGGGGCCGGCCTCCGGGGTGCTCAAGCGTGGGGCCACCGCAACCAACCCCGCGAGGCGGCTCGTGGCGCCGGTGCGCACCCGGGCCGAGGCGAGGGCGCGCCGCAGGATGCCCGTCCTCGAGCGGTTCAAGGCCGGTGCCCGCGGGGAGTACGACCATCGCGTGCACGGCATCCCCGACCCGCCACCACGGCACCCGGTCGCGTTGACAGCACCACCGCGCACCCTGCCGGGCGCCGCTGCGTGGGTGAAGGGACAGGCCAAGGCGCGCGCCGCGGCATGCGCCCGCACCGCGTTCCTCGACGACTGGGCGCTGGCGAGCCGGGGCGGCCCCGCGGCCCGTCGCATGCTGGTGGCCGCCTGGACGGTCGACGGGGCCGGCGACCCGCTCGCCAGCGGCGCGAACCGGCTGGTGGCCGGCCGCGAGCCGCCGTACCAGGTGGCCGGTCCGGACGGGACGGACCACGCGCCGCGACACCCCGGCCCAACTCGTTGACCCACCCCATATGCCGGACTTAGGCTCCAGAGAGCAAAAGCTTTATTCCGCAATGTGGAAGAGGCTCGATGGACGCCAGCGCACTCGCGGCAGCGCTTCGCTCCCGTCTCGGCGACGAGGCGGTGATCACCGACCGGCAGCGACTGCGCACCTACGAGTGCGACGGACTGGCGCACTACCGGGTGGTCCCGGCGCTGGTGGTGCTGGCGGACACGGTCGAGGCGGTCGCCATGACGGTGCGCGAGTGCGCCCGCCGTGGGGTGCCGTTCGTGGCGCGCGGGTCCGGCACCGGGCTGTCCGGTGGCGCGCTCCCGCACGCCGACGGGGTGCTCATCGTGATGAGCCGGATGCGCGAGATCCTCGAGGTCGACCGCGACAGCCAGCGGGCCGTCGTCGAGCCCGGCGTCATCAACCTCCAGCTCAGCGAGGCCACCCAGCCGCTCGGCTACTACTACGCGCCCGACCCGTCCAGCCAGCAGGTCTGCTCGATCGGCGGCAACGTGGCGGAGAACAGCGGGGGAGCGCACTGCCTGAAGTACGGCTTCACCACCAACCACGTCACCGGGCTCGAGCTCGTCACGCCACAGGGTGACGTCGTCGAGCTCGGCGGCAAGGCGCCGGACTCGCCGGGCTACGACCTGCTCGGCGCGCTGGTCGGCTCGGAGGGCACCTTGGGCATCGCGACCCGGGTGACGGTCCGGCTGACCCGCTCGCCGGAGTCGGTGCGCACCCTGCTGGCCGCCTTCGAGAGCACCGACGAGGCCGGTGCGGCAGTCTCGGCCATCATCGGAGCCGGCGTGATCCCCGCGGCCATCGAGATGATGGATGCGCTCGCCATCGAGGCAGCCGAGGCGGCCGTGCAGTGCGGCTACCCGGAGGGCGCGGGTGCCGTGCTCGTCGTCGAGATCGACGGTCCGCGCGCCGACGTCGAGCACGTCTTCGACGAGGTGGAGCGGCACTGCCACGAGGCCGGCGCCTTCGAGATCCGGATCGCCAGGGACGACGCCGAGCGGGCGCTGTTCTGGAAGGGGCGCAAGTCGGCCTTCGCCGCCGTGGGCCGGATCAGCCCGGACTACATCGTCCAGGACGGCGTCATCCCACGGACGGCGCTGCCGGAGGTGTTGCGCCAGATCGCTTCCCTGTCAACGGAATCGGGCGTCCGCGTCGCCAACGTCTTCCATGCCGGAGACGGCAACCTGCACCCGCTCGTGCTGTTCGACGACAGCCGCGAGGGCGAGGCCACCCGAGCCGAGGAGGTCTCCGGCGCCATCATCGACCTGTGCATCACGCACGGTGGCTCGATCACCGGTGAGCACGGCGTCGGTGCCGACAAGGCCAAGTTCATGCCCCGCATGTTCACCGACGAGGACCTCGACACAATGCAGCTGGTGCGGTGCGCGTTCGACCCCGACTCCATCTCCAACCCGGGCAAGGTCTTCCCCACTCCCCGGTTGTGCGGGGAGCGGCCGGGACGGCACCAGGGCGTCCACCAGCTCGCCGAGGCCGGCGTGGCAGAGGTCTTCTGATGGGCGCCGGCATCGAGGAGCTCCAGCGGGCGTGTGACGGGCACGTCACCTCCGCGACGGAGGCCGATGCCGTCCTGGGCGTCCAGCCGAGCTGGGTGGCCAGCCCGGCCTCCACCCAGGAGGTGGCGGCCCTGATGCGGGTGGCGGCCGAGCACGACCTCGCCGTCCTGGTCCGGGGCACCGGCACCAAGCTGGCGTGGGGGAACCCGCCGAAGCGGTGCGACGTGGTGCTCGACACCCGACGCCTCGACACCCTCGTCGAGCACGCCGCAGGAGACCTGATCGTCGTCGCGGGCGCCGGGCGGACACTCGAGCGGGTGCAGCAGGACGTCGGCGGCTCCAGCCAGCGGCTCGGCGTCGACCCGCCGCGCCAGGGGACCGTCGGTGGGGCCGTGGCGAGCGGCAGCACCGGTCCGCTGCGGCTGCGGCACGGAGCCGTCCGCGACCTGGTCATCGGGATGACGCTGGTTCGTGCCGACGGGGTCGTCGCCCACAGCGGCGGCAAGGTGGTCAAGAACGTAGCGGGGTACGACCTCGGCAAGCTGCTCACCGGTTCCTTCGGCACGCTGGGCGTGGTGACCGAGGTGGCCTTCCGTTTGCACCCGGTCCCGGCGGGGCAACGATGGGTCGTGGCTGACGTGGCCAGTGCACAGGACGCGCAGGCGGCGGTCCAGGACATGGTGCACAGCCAGCTGATGGCCTCCGCCGTCGAGCTCGACTGGGACGACGGGCACGGCCGGGTCGGGGTCCAGATCGAGGGGCACGCTGACGCCGCGGCAGGCTGCGCCGACGAGGCGCGCGACCTGCTCGGCAGCGGAGCGACCCACGAGGAGAGGCCCCCTGGCTGGTGGGATGAGGAGCCGCAGTGGACGGCGGCGCTGCTCAAGGTCACCCACGAGATCGCCGGCCTGCCAAGGCTGCTCGACGCGATCGCCCGCTCGGAGCAGGCGAGCGGGTTGCGCGCCGCGCTGCGCGGCTCGCCGGCCGTGGGCGTGGGGTTGGTCGGCCTGAGATCGAACACCGACAGCTCGGGCGACGCCCGCGCGGGCAGCGCCTCCGGCGACGCCGGCTCGGCGGGCCACACCGGCGACCCCTCGGGTGACGGCCTGGCCGATGCGGTCGCGCGCTTCACCGAGTCGCTGCGCGACGACGCCGCCAGTTTCGGGGGCTCGGTCGTCCTGCTCGAGGCGCCGACCGGCGTGCGGGAGCGGGTCGACCCGTGGGGTCCGGTCAGCGGCATCGACCTGATGCGGGCCGTCAAGGCGCAGTTCGACCCCGGGCGGCTGCTGGCTCCCGGCCGCTTCGTGGGAGGTATCTGATGTCCGAGCCAGGCCCCGGCAGCAGCGGGCCCGCCGCATCCGTCGACTCACCCACCGGTGCGGTCGGCGGGGAGGTCGGCCGCGGGGCCGGCGGCGTCGGCACCGACCAACGCCTGCGGGTCCCGACTGCGGGAGCCGAGGAGGGGCCGCACTTCGACGCGCACCACCCGCCGGCGCCAGAGCTCATCGCGGACTGCGTCCACTGCGGCTTCTGCCTGCCGACGTGCCCGACCTACGTCCTGTGGGGCGAGGAGATGGACAGCCCGCGCGGACGCATCCACCTCATGGACCAGGCCAACCACGGCGAGCCGCTCAGCCCATCCATGGTCCAGCACTTCGACGCCTGCCTGGGCTGCCTGGCCTGCGTCACCGCCTGCCCGTCGGGCGTGCAGTACGACAAGCTCATCAACGCGACGCGGCCGCAGGTCGAGCGCAACCACGAGCGGAGCGCCTCGGACCGGGCGCTGCGCAAGGCGATCTTCTCGCTGTTCCCCTACCCGCGCCGGCTGCGCGCGATGAGGGGTCCCCTCCGCGTGCACCAGCGTTCGGGACTGTCTGCTCTGCTGCGCAAGTCCGGTGTCCTGCAACGCGTCTCGCCCCACCTCGCCGCGATGGAGTCGCTCGCCCCGGACATCTCGACGGCCGTCCGGGTGCCAGAGCGCGTGCCTGCCCGCGGGCTGCGTCGCGGCACCGTCGGCATGCTGCTCGGCTGCGTGCAGCGTGAGTTCTTCCCCGGCGTCAATGCCGCCACCGCGCGGGTGCTGGCCATGGAGGGGTTCGACGTCGTGGCACCGCAGGACCAGGGGTGCTGTGGCGCCCTGTCCGCGCACACCGGACGCGAGCCGGAGGCGCAGAAGTTCGCGCGACGACTCATCGACACCTTCGAGCGGACCGGGGTCGAACGGGTCGTGGTCAACTCCGCCGGGTGCGGCTCGGCGATGAAGGAGTATGCCGAGCTGCTGGCCGACGATCCCGCGTACGCCTCGCGAGCTGCGGCCTTCGCGGACCGCGTGCGCGACGTCAGCGAGTTCCTCGCCGAGGTGGGGCCGGCGGCCCCACGCCACCCGCTCGAGGTGAGCATCGCCTACCACGACGCGTGCCACCTGTCCCACGGCCAAGGGGTCCGCAGCCAGCCCCGCGAGCTGCTGCGCGGCATACCGGGCCTGGAGGTCCGCGAGGTGCGCGACGGGACGCTGTGCTGCGGCAGCGCGGGTGTCTGGAACCTGCTGAACCCCGAGCCCGCCCGCGAGCTCGGGAACCGCAAGGCGGCGAACGTCCTTGCAACACAGGCGGACCTGCTCGTCACCGCCAACCCGGGGTGCCTGATGCAGATCGCCTCTGCGATCGGTCGCGCGGGGGAGTCGATGGCCCTCGCCCACACCGTCGAGGTGCTCGACGCCTCGATCCGGGGCCTCCCACCCGGGGCCCTCGGCGTGACACCGAGGAGGTCGCCGCAGCCCTAGACCGATCCCCCCACATCTCCCGCTGACAACGAGGTGAACGAATGTTCCGTCCAGTTCTCGACGCTGTAGGTGGTTCCCTTTTCCTCACGGCCATCGTGGCCATGCTCCCCCTGCTCACCATCTTCATCCTGCTCGGCTGGCTGCGGCTCGCCGCGTGGAAGGCCGGCATCGCGGCCCTCGTGGTCTCCCTCATCGTGGCCATCTGGGCGTACTCCATGCCGGTCGGCATGGCCGTCTCCTCGGGCATCGAGGGAGCGGCGTTCGGCTTCTTCCCCATCATGTGGATCGTCATCAACGCGATCTGGGTCTACAACATGACGGTCGAGACCGGGCACTTCGACGTGCTGCGCCGGTCCTTCGCCAGCGTCAGCGACGACCAGCGCATCCAGGCGGTCATCATCGCCTTCTCCTTCGGTGCGCTGCTCGAGGCGCTCGCCGGCTTCGGCACCCCCGTCGCGATCACCAGTGTCATGCTCATAGCGCTGGGCTTCCGGCCACTGAAGGCCGCGGTCGTGGCCCTGGTCGCCAACACCGCGCCGGTCGCCTTCGGCGCGCTGGCCGTGCCGATCACGACGCTCGCCACGGTCAGCCAGCAGTCCGAGCACACGCTGTCGCAGATCGTCGGCCGGCAGACCCCAATCCTGGGCCTGTTCGTGCCGATGGCGTTGGTCTTCATCATCGACAAGGGCCGTGGCGTCAGGGCGACCCTGCCGGCCACGCTCACCTGCGGCATCGCGTTCGCCCTGTCCCAGTTCGTCACCTCGAACTTCATCTCCACCCAGCTGACCGACATCGTTGCCTCGCTGGTGAGCGCGCTCGCGGTCGTGCTGCTGCTGCGGGTGTGGCAGCCGGCGGAGCACTACATCGAGACGGACGAGGAGGACACCGTCGCAGTGGGGCAGCACCGCTCGGCGACCAGCGCCATGGAGGCGCAGGGCGTCGACCGCGACGACCGGACCCGTGGTGTCGAGGGCGGCCGGACGGCCGGCGAGGCCGGTGGGTCCGGGTCCTCCGACCTGGACGAGATGGTGCGCCACGACAAGGCCGCCCACGACACGGGTGGCGACGTGTTCAAGGCCTACGCGCCGTACCTCATCATCATCATCGTCTTCGTGCTGGCCCAGCTTCCGGGCATCAAGGACGCCCTCGACGCCCCGACGAAGGTCTTCAAGTGGTTCGGGATGGACGGGCTGGAGAGCGCGTCCGGCAAGGCCTCGACGATCCCCAGCTTCAAGTTCAACTGGCTGGCCGCAGCAGGCACCCTGATGCTCATCGCCGGGCTGGTCACCATCCCGGTGATCGGGGTCTCGCCGGCCCAGGCGCTCCGGGCGTTCGGCACGACGTTCAAGCAGCTCGCGGCGGCGATCGTCACCGTGATGGCGGTGCTGGGGCTGGCCTACGTGATGAACGCCTCCGGGCAGACCACCACGCTGGGCACCTGGATGGCCGGCGCCGGTGGCGCCTTCGCCATCCTCTCCCCGATCCTGGGCTGGATCGGCGTCGCGGTGACCGGGTCGGACACCTCGTCCAACTCGCTGTTCGGCGCCCTCCAGGTGACCGCCGCGAAGGACGCGGGGCTGCACCAGGCGCTGATGGCCGCCGCCAACTCCTCCGGTGGCGTCCTCGGCAAGATGATCTCGCCGCAGAACCTCGCGATCGCCGCGGCGGCGGTCGGCATGTCGGGGCGTGAGGGCGACATCTTCCGCAAGGCGATCGGTTGGAGCCTGGTGTTCCTGGCCTTCATGTGTGTGCTGGTGTTCCTCCAGTCCACCGCGGTGCTCAGCTGGATGATCCCCTAGCGCCGCTGGCGACGACGCGGCAGCCCCCGCCCGCGCCCGGCGTGGGCGGGGGCCGTCGCGGTGTCGTCAGCCGGCAGGTGCACACGCAGCCCGGCGGCGGTGGCGCAGCACGTGAACCCAGGCGACGATGCCGACCAGGCCCACGGCCCCGAAGCCCAGCTGCACGATCCAGTCCACCCAGCTGCCCTTGGCGTAGAACGGCACTCCGCCCGCGTCGACGAGCAGGAGCACGCCGATGACGCTCGCCGCGACGAGGCTGCGGCGAGACCGCATCGCCCAGGCGCAGCCCAGCAGCAGCAGCGAGAACACTCCAGCGAGGGCCTGGCCCGTGCCGTCAGGGGCGTTCAACCACACGGCAGACACCGCCTCGAACCCTCCCGCGAAGACTGCGACGGCAAACAGGTACTTCATGCTCAGGCTCATTGGGGTCCTCCTGACGACGCGAGCCGGTTCGACCGGACGACGCTAGGGCTGCGGTCGGGTGGCCCGCCTCGGCCGTGCGGAGGGTTCTGGCCGCTCCGGCTCATCCGCGCGGACGATGCCGCCGGGAGCGGCGTCGTCCTACTGTGCAGACCGTGGCCGTGACCGCAACCTTGGCGCCAAGGCGCAGCGACGCGATTCTCGCGACGGTGCTCATCGCGGTCTCGCAGGTGGAGGTGTGGGGGTACCACGTGGCCGGCGGGGGTCCGGCTGCCGGGGCCACGCTCGGCCTCGCCGCCGCCGCCATGGTGCTGCGGAGCTGGAACCCGGTGCTCACGACGGTCCTGGTCGCTCTCGGTCTGACCCTCTGCGCCCGGTACGCCGGGGAGCCGTTCTCAGCGACCTCCGTCCTGACCTTCACCATCGCGTTCTTCAGCGTCGGGGCAATGTCTCGGCGCCGGGTATCGGTGTCGGTGTTGCTCCTCGCGAGCGCGTTGGGCGTGCTCACCGTGCAACCTCTGACCCTGAACAACTACCTCGCGATCACACTGTCCTCGGTCGCGGTGCCGTGGCTGCTCGGGATGCTCTGGCTGCGGCACAGCACCTTCCGCGGGGAGGAGCGTCGTCGACAGGAGGCAGCGCAGGATGCGGTCGCCGCCGAACGACTGCGGCTGGCCCAGGACCTGCACGACGTGGTCTCACACAACGTCGGCATGATCGCGGTGCAGGCTGGTGCTGCCGACGTGCTGCTGGACACGGACCCGGTGCGCAGCCGCGAGTCACTGCGAGCCATCGAGCTGGGCGCTCGGGAGACTCTCCTCGAGCTCCGCCGGATGCTGGGGCTGCTTCGCGACGACGACCCGGACCCGGTGCCCACCCGTGCAACGCTGGCAGGGCTCCCCAGCCTCATCGAACCGCTGACCCACGCCGGCGTCGCGGTGGCGCTGACAGAGAGCGGCACGCCGGTGCCCTTGTCCGCGCCGGTGGAGACCGTCGCCTACCGGCTGGTCCAGGAGGCGCTGACCAACGTGCTGTCCCACGCCGGGCCGTGCCGGGTGCAGGTCACGCTGCACTACACACCGCACGCGCTGGGAGTCGAGGTCGCCGACGACGGCACCGCCCGGGGCGGCACCTCGCGCGGTGGCTACGGGCTGGGCGGGATCCGCGAACGGGTCGCGGCACTGGGTGGAACCGTCACCGCCGGCCCGCGAACCGAGGGCGGCGGGTTCGCCGTCAGTGCCCTGCTGCCCCTCGGGGTCCGATGACCACGGTCGTCATCGCCGACGACCAGCACCTGGTTCGGGCAGGCCTGCGCACCATCCTTGACAACGAACCGGACCTCACCGTGGTCGACGAGGCGGCCGACGGCGTCGAGGCGTTCCAACTGGCCCGTCGCCACCGGCCCGACCTGGTCCTCATGGACGTCCGGATGCCTGTACTCGACGGCATCGCGGCCACCCGCCGGATCGTCGCCTCCGGTCTGCCCACCCGGGTGCTCGTCCTGACAACCTTCGACCTGGACTCCTACGTCTACGAGGCCCTGCGCGCAGGCGCCAGTGGGTTCGTGCTCAAGGACATGCCGCGCGACCAGCTCCTGAACGCGGTGCGCGTCGTCGCCGCCGGTGAGAGCCTGCTCGCGCCGTCGGTGACCCGCCGGCTCATCGGGCGCTTCCTCGACCAGCCCGAACCCGGCTCCGGGCCCCGACCCGACCCTCGGGTGGCGCGGCTCAGCGGCCGTGAGACCGAGGTCCTGCGGCTGGTGGCACGTGGGCTGTCCAACGCCGAGATCGCCGCGGAACTCGTGGTGAGCCCGACCACTGTCAAGACGCACGTCGCGAGCCTGTTGCACAAGCTCGACGCGCGCGACCGCGTGCAGGCGGTGGTCATCGCGTTCCAGACCGGCCTCGCCGAGGAGTCGGCAGGGCGCTGAGCGGCCACGGCCCAGCTCACCTTTGTCCGGTATGGGAGACGCGCGTGCCACTTCCCGAGACGACGGCGTAGCCTGACCGCAGGTCAAGAGCGCCAGCGCCAAGCCCCGGCTCGCTGGCCGGCAACCCTCCAACCGCGGTGGGGTGCCCCGGGTGAGGACCTGGCGGAACGCCGGCACCACGCCGGTCGCCCGCAAGCGCGGGAGAGCCCTTCCCGCACCGTCGTCGACGGTGAGCAGAACCGTCGGTGGCTAACCACCACGCCGTGGCCACGCGGCATACGAGGAAGGTCATCATGAGCCAGGAACCCCACTGGTCCTTCGAGACGCGCCAGGTCCATGCGGGCCAGGTGCCTGACCCCACCACCGGCGCCCGTGCGCTGCCGATCTACCAGACGACGTCGTTCGTCTTCAACGACACCGAGCACGCGGCGAACCTGTTCGCGCTCAAGGAGTTCGGCAACATCTACACCCGGATCATGAACCCGACGCAGGACGCTGTCGAGCAGCGCATCGCCTCGCTCGAGGGCGGCGTCGGGGCGCTGCTGGTGAGCTCGGGGATGTCGGCGACGTTCCTGTCGATCCTCAACCTCGCGGGCGCCGGTGACCACATCGTCGCGAGCCCGGCGCTCTACGGCGGCACGTTCAACCTCTTCAAGCACACGCTGCCCAAGCTGGGCATCGAGGTGGGCTTCGTCGAGGACGCCAACGACATCGAGTCGTGGAAGGCGGCGGTGCGCCCGAATACCAAGGCCCTCTTCGGCGAGAGCATCGCCAACCCCAAGTCCGACATCCTCGACATCGAGGCGGTCGCCGAGGTCGCCCACGAGGCGGGCGTGCCGTTCATCGTCGACAACACCATCGCGACCCCGTACCTGCTGCGCCCCATCGAGCACGGCGCCGACATCGTGGTCCACGCGGCCACGAAGTACCTCGGCGGCCACGGCACCTCGATCGCTGGGGTCATCGTCGACGCCGGCAGCTTCGACTACGCCAAGGAGCCCGAGCGGTTCCCCGGGTTCAACACCCCGGACGAGAGCTACCACGGCCTCGTCTACGCCCGCGACCTCGGCGTCGGCAGCCCAGTCGGCGCCAACCTCGCCTACATCCTCAAGGCGCGGGTGCAGCTGCTGCGCGACCTCGGCCCGGCGATCTCGCCGTTCAACGCCTTCCTCATCGGCCAGGGCGTCGAGACCCTCAGCCTGCGCATCGAGCGGCACATCGCCAACACCCACAAGGTCGCCGAGTACCTCCAGGGACACGCCGGCGTGGAGTCGGTGCGCTGGGCATCCCTGCCGGACGACCCCAGCTACGCCAAGGCGAGCAAGTACGTGCCCGCTGGTGCGGGCGCGGTGATCTCCTTCGAGATCAAGGGCGGGCTCGAGGCGGGCAAGAAGTTCGTCGAGGCGCTCACCCTGCACAGCCACCTCGCCAACATCGGCGACGTGCGGTCGCTTGTGATCCACCCCGCATCGACGACGCACTCGCAGGGTCCGGAGGAGGACCGGCTCGCCGCGGGCGTCACCCCGGGGCTCGTGCGGCTCGCCGTGGGCATCGAGCACATCGACGACATCATCGCCGACCTGGAGCAGGGGTTCACGGCGGCCAAGACCGACTGAGCCGTATGCCGCGTGGCCGGCACCCGGGGGGCCGCTCGCCCGGGTGCCGGCAGCCGCGCGCCGCGGTGAGCGGGCGCTGCGGTGGGGGCCGCCGTGGTGGGCAGGCGCTGCCGTGGCCGGCTCCGCTGTCAGTGGCGAGCGCGCTCAGGCGCGGTGTGCGCCAGCACCCAGTGCGCGGTCTCGCTCACGACCGGGTCGGGGTCCATGGTCAGGGGCGCGGCGAGGTCCCGGACGTCGGGGCAGATGTCGGCAGCCACCTGCAGGGCGCACGCGCGAAGCCACGGCTCGTCCCATTGGTGGTCGGGGTCGCGCACGAGCGCGCGGACCGTGTCGCGCTCCAGCAGCGCCTCGGCCGAGTAGGGGTCCTGCTGCACCGTCCGCGCCTGCAGGCCATCGGTATCGGCCGCGGCGTCGGGTGGCTCGGTGGGGGCGTCGTCGGCGTCCCCCGTATCGCGCGGGGAGAACAGGTCGACCAGCCGGAGTGCGAGGTCGCGGCCGAGGCTGACCTCCAGGGTCTCGGTGGCGAGGGCGCGGGCCACGTGGTCCGGTTCGGCCAGGCGGTCCATGACGCGGACCAGCGCGGTTCCCTGCGGAAGGATGTGGATCAGCTCGGCCACCACCGAGCGCGCGGCGGCGACCTCGTCGGTCAGGGCGCGGCGGAGCAGCGTGTGTGCGGCGCCGGCACTGCCCAGGGTGAGCCGGGTCCGCTCGGCCCGCGAGGCGCGCTCGCAGCACCGGACCACCTGCGCGAGGACGAGCGGACGGGACTGCGCCGAGACGGGTTCGGCGCCCAGGACCAGGCCGGTGCGGATGGCGTCCGCGACCTCGGGCCGACGGTGTCCCAGGTGCGGGACCAGCGACTCGCGACAGGCCGGCTCTCCCGAGGTGCCCAGCGCCCGGAGCAGGGCCAGGTCACCCCGCGTCGGGGTGTGGTCGGGGTCGACGAGCAGGTCGAGCGCGTGGGGGAGCAACCAGGTGGCGTGTGCCACCAGCACCTCCTCCAGCCCTTCGGCGCGGGGGTCCTCGGTGAGGCCGACCAGCGTCGGGGCGAGGCGCGGGTGCGGTGCCTCGGCGGCGGCGGCGAGCAGTGCCTCGCGTTCGGCGTCGCCCTGCGTGAGCCCCCTGACGAACTCGTGCACCGCAGCTGCCTGCTCCGGGGTCACGGTGCCGTGGTCGGCGGCGGCGCGGTGCAGTGCCCCGACGACACCGCTGGCGTGCAGCCTCGGGTCGGGTGAGCGCTCGAGAGCCACCAGGTCGGCCCCCGAGTCGGCCCAGCCGTAGGCAACCCTGGCCGCCAGCGCGCGGACAGAGGTGGGCGTCGTCGGCTCGTGGAGCAACCGGATGACGGCGGCATGGGTGGCCGCCCCGAGGGGCTCGGCCCCGTCGTGGGCCTCGTGGATGGCGATGACCTCGAGGGCCTGCTCCTGGACCCCGGGGTCGCCGGTGTCGAGCGCAGCCCCGACCCTCGCGGCGAGGTCCTGTGGCCGAGCCTGGGCCACCAGGTCGAGCCCGAGACGGACGTCGGTGGGGTCCCGTGACGTGAGCAGCTGGCCAACCACCTCACGCGAGACCGGGTCGTCGATCCGCAGTGCCACGGGGTCCCAGGCGCGGCTGCCGAGTGCGCGACGCAGGTCGCGACCGTACTCGCGGTACCCGAGGAGGGCGAGCAGCCCCCACGCCAGGGTCAGCACGAGGGTGAGCACCAGCACGGCCAGCATCCCCAGCCCGAGCCTCGGCCAGACCAGCAGGACCACGCCGACGAAGCCCAGCGCCAACGGCACGCCTGCCGCCTCCACCCGCGTCTGTGCGGCGAAGCGCTCGCGGGCGTCGAGGGCCTGGTAGGTCGCGTTGACCGAGGCGCGGGTGGTGCCGTCGGTGAGCGACAGGTCCACCACCTGCTGCGCGCAGACGACGAGGAAGAACGCCGTGCTTGCGGCACCGGCCGACCATCCCGTCGCGAGGCTGACGACGAGCAGCACGAGGACCCCCAACGGGTTGGCCGCGAGCCCGAGCCTGATCCCGTACCGGGTCAGCAGCCACCCCGCCAGGCCGAAGACGAACAGCACGCTGGTCACGTTGATCACCGCACCGAACACGCCTTGGAACCGGGCGAGGTCCGAGGGGTCCGGGTAGCGCAGCGCGGCCCGGTTCCACACCGTCCAGTCCAACAGCTGGGTCACGGCGGCAGAGAGGAATTGGTAGCCGAAGACCAACAGCACCAACGGGTTGCCCACGATCGAACGGACCGCGCCACGCACGGACCGCCGCGGTGACGCCAGCACGTCTGCAGGCTCCGGTACGGACCCCAGCTGCGCGGCATACCGGCGTCCCGTGTGGGACACCAGCGCAACGAAGGCGAACGCGACCACGACGTCGACCGCGAGCAGGTGCTCCGGCCCGCCGAACGGGCCGACGAGGGCCGCCGCGGCGAGCCCACCGACAGCGAAGCCGACCGAGAAGCCTGCGGCCACCCTGGGGAAGCTGGCCTTGAGCTCACGGACGTCGAGGAGCCGACCGGCCTGCGCACCGACGATGACGAACCCGAGCGGGATCGAGAGCGGGAACAGCACCAGCAGGGCCGCCGTGGCCATGGTCGCCGAGCGGAACGCCACCAGGGCCCAGCACGCGGCGACGACGACGGTGTAGACCGCCAGCATGGTGAGGCCGAGCCGGGTGAGCGACCACCGGCGCTGGGCCCGCGACATCGCCCACGAGGAGCCGACTCCGGCCGCGGCGACCCCGAGGTAGACCCAGGCGAGCTTGTCGGCGCCGTACGCGTGCAGGAACAGCGCGCTGGCCGGCACGACGAGGAAGGCCATCATCAGGCCGAGCAGCACTGCCTGCCCGCCCAGCAGGGCGACCTTGGTCCGGACGCCGGTCCCAGCCACGGTCGCGCCGCTCAGGTCGGGACCGTGTGGGGGACCGGCGCGGCGTGCGGCTCGCGCAGCCGGCGGGCCAGCTCGACGAGCACCCCGCGGGCGATCTCGGGCCGGGCCACGAGGACCTCGTCGAAGGCGGCCTTGTGCAGCCGGAACAGCAGCCCGCGTGTCGTCGCGGTGACGGTGGCGGACCTCGGGTGCGGGTCGAGCACCGCCAGCTCGCCGACGACGCTCCCCGGCCCGATGAGCACGCTGCGGTCGGCCCGCTCGACGCACAGCTGTCCGGTCACGACGATGAACAGCCAGGACCCGACGTCGCCCTCGCGCATCACCACCTCGCCGGCCTCGACGCGGACCTCCTCGAGGACCTGTGCCATTCCCGCGAGTACCCGGTCAGGGGTCGACGCGAATAGTCCCACGTGGCGCAGCAGGGCGACACGCTCCAAGGTGATGAGCACGCCTCGACGCTAACGAGGCCTCGCGCGGCCGGGGTACTGCAAAGGGACGACGCTCTGCACCGGGAGTGCTACGGGCCCACCGCCAGGACCCCGTGTGCCCCACGCTCGGCGTCGACCATGAGGTGGCTGACGAAGGGGTAGCGCGCGGCCGGCCCGGCCTTGAGCTCGACGAAGCCGCCCTGGCCCGGCTGGAGGTCAAGGGCCTGGGCGCCACCGACGCTGCCCGGCTGTCCCTGGCGGAGCAGGTAGGCACCCTCCTTGAAGACGGTGTCGAGCTGCCCGCCCACGAGGTGGAACGAGGTCGGCCGGTCCAGGCCGGCGTCCAGGACCCAGATGCGCACGCGGTCGCCGGTGGTCGCGGTCAGCGGGTCGTGGTCGTACTGGTTGGCGAACCCGTTGAACACCACGGCATCCGGCCGCCCGGCTGCGATCTTCACCGGGTCGGCGGTCCCGCCCTGGGCGCCGAGGTAGAGCTCGGACTGCACCACGACGTACTCCTGCGTGACCGGCGCCAGCCCCGGCGGGTCGATGATGACGGCGCCGAACATGCCGTTGGCGATGTGCAGCGACATCGGCATCGTGCTGCAGTGGTACATCCAGATGCCGGCCCGGGTTGCCTTGAAGGAGAACCGGATCGACTCGCCGGGAGCCACGGTGCGCATGGCCTCGTCGGGCGCGTACACGCCGGCGTGGAAGTCGACGGAGTGGCCCATCGACGCGTCGTTGCGCAGCGTCACGTCGAAGGTGTCGCCGACGCGGCCGCGCAGCACCGGTCCCGGCGCCGTGCCGTTGAACGTCCACAGCCGCTGGCGCACGCCGACCGCAACCTCGCGCTCGACCTCCTGGGCAATGAGCTCGACGTGGTGGGTGGTCGGTCCGGCGTACGGCTGGGTGCGGGCGTCCCGGGCCCGGAAGCCGGCGGGCGGCGCGGCCAGGAAGTCCGGGCGTGGTGACGTGCCGGACGTCGGTGGGGCGCTGCTGGCGGAGGAGTGGGTCATCCCCGGCATGCCGGCCATGTCGTGCCCCCCGCCGGTGGCCGGAGCCGCCCCTGCCGTCGAACCCGTGACATGCACCGCGAACACCATCCCCATCTGTCGGTGTCCCACGACGGTGCACCAGCCGTCGAGGTTGCGACCGACGACGGGGACGACGACCTGGCCCCGGGCGCCGGGGGCGAGCCGACCGCTGGACTGCCCGGTCTCGAGAGCGAGGTCGTGCACGTCGCGGTCCTGGTTGAGGACGCGGATGACGAGGCGGTTGCCCGCCGGCGCCTCGACGACCGCAGGGTGGAAGCGCATGTCCTTGGCGACGACGTCCACCGTGGTGGTCTGGCCGGTCGGGGCGACGCCGGCTGCGCTCGAGCTGGCGGTCGCCACGGAACGCAGGCCGGTGGGGTTCACCGCGGCGCCGACGGCGACGGCAAGGACCACCGCGGCGATGCCGACGGCGGCAAGGCCGGTATGCCGCCCGCGCACCACCGTGGGTGGCTCCGGCACGTGCCTGACCGGCCTGGGTGTGGTGGCTGTCGGTGCATCGAGCTCCAGGGCGGGAGAAGGGGTCTCGTCGCGACGGGCTGCCCGGAAGGCCGGCGGCAGCAGGACGAGGAACGACCCGAGGGCGAGCAGCACCAGGAAGGAGACGGCGACCCGGACCGCGCTCGGGCTGGGCAGCAGGCACACGGTGAGCCCGAGGTTCGCCACGACCACGCGAGCCGCCCCCGCGCGGTCGAGGACCTCCGTGGCCGCCCGTGTCCGTGCTGGGCTGCGGCCGAGGACGACCGGGACGAGGTACGACAGGGCCCCCAACAGCACCTGGCTCGCAAAGCCGGCCGCGAGCGGCACGGCGACGGCGTGCCCGACCTGCCCGGCATGCGCCCAGTCCGGAGCCGTGGCGACCGCGGCCACGAGCCACACCAGGGCCACCATGAGCCAGGCGACGCCGGCCAGCACCGACCACGCGGCATACGAGGCAGGCGGCCGCTGGCGCGCGGCGGTGACTAGCGGGACCAGGGCCACCACGGCGCCGAGGAGGTAGGTGGCGAGGCCCGCCGCCGCAACCGTCAGCACCCCTCCCAGCACGCCGGCCAGCGTCACCACGATGCCGGCGACGAGCACCGGCAACGCGTGGGCGACGAGGCGCTCCGCGCCGGTCGCGATCCGGGTCCGCAGGACGGTTGGCCAGAGGGTGAGCAGCGTGCCCAGGACGGTCAGCCCGAGCCAGCCCAGGACGTTGACCGTCAGGTGCGCCAGCAGGACCCGGCCGTGGGAGCGGTCGTCGAGTCCTCGGGCCAGCGCGGCTCCCAGCCCCGCTCCGACGGGCAGCGCGGCGGCTGCCGCCACGTAGTAGTGGACGGTGGCCCCGAAGCGCGACGGGAGCGCGGCGCGCAGCTGCAGGACGAGGGCCACGCCGTGGGTGGCTGCTGCTGCGCCGACGAGCACTGCTCCGGCGAGGACCGCGGCCCAGGTGTGCGTCAGGACCCCGGTCACGGTGGCGACCACGCCGAGGTTGAGTGCCACGAGGACAGCCGCCTGCCGCGGGCGCCCGCCAGGCGCGGCACGCTTCAGCAGGGCGTCGGCGAAGTGGGCGCTCCACACCAGGATCGCGTTGGTCGCTGCGCCGAGGAGGAGCAGGTGCACCAGCAGCCAGCCGGACTCGGGGACGAACCGGTGGTTGAGTGCGACGAGGAGCAGCGCGACGAGCCACACCACGACGCCCGAGTTGGCCGCGAGGTGCCACTGGTGGCGCCGCTGCGGTCCGCGGGGGAGCTCGCTGGGGCGGGGGCCGAGGGCGGTCATCCGCGCACCTCGGCAAGTCCTTGGGCTGCAGCGGTCTCGGCAGCCGTGGTCGCTGGCTGGTGGTCCCTGGCAACAGCAGGCGGTGTCGAGACGCCCGAGTGGCGAGCCCGCAGCGCCGACCACACCACGACGGCGACGAAGAGGACGAGGGCGAGGCCGTTGAGCGCGCCGCCCACCTGTCGGGGGAGCTCGAGCCCGCGCGCGTCGCCGACCGCGAGCCGCAGGAGCAGCGACAGGTGGAGCAGCGCCGCGGGCACGTACATCACCGGGTGGTAGGGGAGCCGCACCCGCAGCACCGCGGGGAGGATGACCGGCGCGTGCGCCATGATCATCGACATCGTGAAGCCGAGGAACACGGCGTGCACGGTGGCGTCGTACGCCGGGCCCTCGGTCGTCGGCTCGTGGAGCAGCCAGACAGCGCCGGCGACCGCGAGCCAGGCATAGCCCGCGACGAGGCAGGCTGCGACGAAGCGCGGCAGGCCGGAGGCTCGGATGGTGCGGCGGGTGACGTCATGGGCCGCGAGCCAGCCGACGAGCGCCAGCAGCGACAGGCCGAGCAGCGGGATGCCCCACTGTGGCCAGAGGAGTGAGGTCGTGGTGGACAGGACGGTCGCGACGGAGACCGCGACGAGGCGGACGGGGGCCGCGGTGCCGAGCAGCTCCAGCCGGGCCAGCTCGAGGCGCTCGCCGGCGATGGTGAGGACGACGAAGGCGGCGAGCCACGGGAGCAGGCGCGAGACCGGCACCGAGCCGAGCCACAGCACCGCGCCACCGGTCGCCATGACGGCGCCCAGGGCCTGCACGACGACCGCGTCGTCGCGGTTGCGTCGCCAGAGCCAGACGTAGAGCAGGGCCATCGCGGCCGACCCGGCGACGAGGAGCGACTTGCCGACCGGCAGCGGGACCGGCGTCACGACGAGCAACAGGCCGCCCAGTCCCAGCAGCGCCGGAGCGGCGAAGCCGGCCCGGCGTCGGAGGGCGACCGCCCGCTCGAGCGCGATGAGGGTGCCGACGAAGCCGAGGACCAGCAGCGGGCCGTGGGTGTCGGGCAGCCGCTGGGAGACCGGGACGGCGGGCACCCCGACGAGCTGCAGCCCGGCATCGATGCCGAGGAGCAGCGCGACACCGCCGGGCGCGAGGAAGGGCAGCCGGGCCAGGCTCGGGGCAGCTGCGCGCCTGCGGAACGGCACTGCTCAGGCGCTCCGCCGGGTGGCGCCGGTGAGGTGGAGCAGGCACGCGCCGGGCTCGGCGAAGGGCAGCAGCGAGGTCTGCTCGGTGCTGGTGTGCCACGCGTCGAGCGCCCCCCTGACCAGGCCGAGGTGCACGGAGCAGACCACGTCCGGCTGCTCCATCGCCGCCTCGAGCAGCGGGCACTGCCGCAGCCGGACGTGCTGGCGGCGCTGGTCCGCCTCGGGGTCGAACCCGAGGTCCCCCAACAGCTCCACCACGGACTGCCTTGCCGCGGCTGCCGTCGAGGGGGAGGGCCGGTGAACCGCGAGCTGCGCACCCCAGGTGGCGCCCGCCTCGAGCGCCTCCTCGCGGGCGTTGTCGCTGGTACGCGAGATCTGCATGGCCAGCGCAGTGGCAAGGCCGGCGTACTCGGGGGAGGCAGGCGGCCTGGACACCGCGGCATACAGCCACGACGGGCGGCCGCGACCCTCGGCACCGGCACGTTCGCGCTCGGCCAGGCCATCGGCGACCAGGGTGTCGAGGTGCTCACGGATCGTGTTGGGGTGCTGGCCGGCTCGCTCCGCGAGCTCGGCCACGGTGGCCGGCCCGGGCTGGGCCTCGAGGAGCTCGAGCACGGCAGCGGCGGCCCGGCTGGTCGATTGCGGCACGGCCGGAGCACGGTGCGGGGCCGGACCCAGTCCCGCCGCAGCGCGGGCGAGCAGGGTCTCGCGTGCCTCCCCGTCTGCCTCTGGATTATTCACGGAAAGTAGTGTATTAAATCTAGTGAGCATCCGCTACTCGGCGGACCCGGACCGGAGGTCATCGTGAACACCGTCGTCGTCGCCACCAGCGAGCAGGACGCCGCGGCCGCTGAGGCCGTCGTCCAGCACCACGCCGTCCTGGCCGGAGCCCTCGCCGGTCTCACCGAGCGGGTCGTCACGGCCTCCGGCAACGAGGCTGCTGCCCAGGCGCGCGACGAGCTGGTCCACTGGGCGGTCACCGAGCTGCTGCCGCACGCGAGGGCCGAGGAGTCGGCGCTCTACCCGCTGGCGGCCGCCGAGGGTCGCCTGCTCGTCGAGTCGATGCTCGGGGAGCACGAGGTCATCGAAGGGCTCACCGAGCAGCTGCGCTCCGCCGACACGCCCATGCGGGCCGCCGCGACGGCGAACGCCCTCCGGGTGATCTTCGAGAGCCACCTGACCAAGGAGAACGAGCTGATCCTCCCGCTGGTCGCACAGACGCCCGGCGTCTCGCTCGCGGACGCGCTGCGCGGCATGCACGAGCTCCTCGATGAGGAGGACGGCCACCACGGACACGACGCGCAGCCAGTGGCAGCCGCCGCCCAGGCGGGCCACGGCCACTCGTGCGGGTGCGGCGAGGTGGACGGCCCGGAGCTGCCCGAGCTCGACGCCCGCAACGTGCCGCACGCCATCCGGCACGCCACGATCTTCGGCGCCCTCGACGCGGTCCGCCCGGGCAGCGGGCTGGTCCTGGTCGCCCCGCACGACCCCCTGCCGCTGCTCAAGCAGGTCGAGCAGCGCGCTCCTGGCGCCTTCTCCGTCGACTACCTGGAACGTGGTCCCGAGGCGTGGCGGCTGCGCTTCCTGCGCACCCCCGCCTGATCACCTCACCCTCGGGACCGCCCGGTCGGCACACCCCCCTCACGCCCGACCGGCGAACGACAAAGGGGCTGGCACACCGCCAGCCCCTTTGTCGCGCCTCCCACTGGTCTCGCCACGGCCCGGAGCGGACCGGGTGCCGCCCGTAGGATCGGGACATGTCCCCCTCGTCCCCTGCAGAGCACAGGCGTGCCCGGGGGCGGCGGGCGGCAGCCGCACCACGGCGAGCAGCAACGCCACGGCGAGTGCTGCCGCCGGTTCCCGAGCTCCGGTACCCCGACCTCCCCGTGGTGGCGCGCAAGGACGACATCGCCGCTGCCATCCGCGACCACCAGGTGGTCGTGGTCGCGGGCGAGACCGGCTCGGGCAAGACCACGCAGCTGCCGAAGATCTGCCTCGAGGTCGGCCGCGGCCGCGAGGGCCTCATCGGGCACACCCAGCCGCGGCGCATCGCCGCCCGGTCGGTGGCCGAGCGCATCGCCGAGGAGCTGGAGGTCCCCCTGGGGGGCGCCATCGGCTACCAGGTCCGGTTCACCGACACCTCCAGCGACGACACGCTGGTCAAGGTGATGACCGACGGCATCCTGCTGAACGAGATGCAGCGCGACCGGATGCTGCGCAAGTACGACACGATAATCATCGACGAGGCACACGAGCGCTCGCTCAACATCGACTTCATCCTCGGCTACCTCAAGCAGCTGCTGCCCCGTCGTCCCGACCTCAAGGTCGTCATCACCTCCGCCACGATCGACCCGGAGAAGT
>Ga0308175_100000477_pt1 | contig 28010 bp, 34 predicted proteins | sample PhyCR1_3_FD_203893 | JGI IMG/M metagenome (GOLD analysis project Ga0308175, IMG submission 203893) | Soil microbial communities from UC Gill Tract Community Farm, Albany, California, United States - DLSLS.C.R1 | ecosystem: Environmental > Terrestrial > Soil > Agricultural land | place: USA...
TGTCGGCCCCGCCGCGACCGAGATCGCGTCGACGAACGGGATGATCAGAGCGACGATGATCACCCAGCCGAGCTCCTCGAAGAGCCAGAGGAACGCCCAGCCCACGCACGCGTAGGCGCCGAGCTTCGCGAAGTTGGAGGCGAGATGGGAGTCCGCCTCCCAGGTCACCACTGCCGCGACCGCGAGGACGACGCCGGCGGCGACGATCCAGCGGCGCGACCAGAGCGGGAGCGCGAGGAAGATGAGGGCCAGCGTCGCCGGCAGCACGCCGGCGGCGATGATCGCGATCGTCGGCCAGAGCGCGACCCGGCCCATGTGCGGCGCGACGGCGTCCCACGTCACGACCGCGGCCGCGAGGGCGACGAACGCGGCGGCGCGCAGCCGCGGCGGCGCACTCGCGATCAGTACGGGGGCGTCTGGCTCCACCACTCGCCGAGCACCTTGAAGGCGTTCCAGAACGCCGTCTTCGCGGGCTGCTCGTCGAGCGACTCGTCGATGTCCGGCGTGACGAGCGCCTGGATCGTCGGCGTGTATTCCTGGAGCTCGCCTTCGAGCAGCTCCAGCTCGCGTGCGAGCGGGAACTTCGCCTCGTTGAGGAAGACGACCGCCGGCTCGCCCATCACGACGACGAGCTTCGGCTGGACGATGTGCAGCTCTCGCAGGAGGAACGGCCGCGACTCCTCCTCGTCGCCGCCCGCGAACTTCAGGCAGTTCGTCCCGTAGATCGCCATCGGGTCGACGTGCAGGCGCTGCAGCGACTTGAGCAGCGCGTTGCCGGCGCGGCCGTAGAAGGCGACGCCCTCCTGCAGCTCCGCCGCCTTGGGCGAATGCTTGAGCAGGAAGACGTCGGCGAGCGGATGGCCCGAGCCGAGGACGGGTACGCGCGCGCCGCCCGCGGTCTGCGCCAACTCGTCCCCGAGAGCGTTGCTCTCGGTGATCGCCTTCTGCAGGTACTTCTCGTAGATCTCGTCGTTCGCCACGGTCACAGGGTGCCCCGAATGGAATTTCGGGCTCGGCGGACCCGTTCCTTGGGCCGTGGAGCGCATCGGCGTGCGAGGCGATGAACCGGTCGGCGGCGCCGCGTCGTACCTTCGGCCATGCATACCCGGGTCGTGAAGGCGAAGCGTGGGCCGGAGATCCTCGTCCGGCCGTTGCAGAACGGGGACGTCGGTACGGTGTCGGCGGTGTTTTCGCGCCTCGGTGAGGAGTCCCGGCGCACCCGCTTCCTCGGGCCGAAGCCGAACCTCGGGGAGATGGAACTGCGCTGGCTCGCGAACGTCGGCCCGGACCACCACGCGCTCGTCGCCTCCGTGGACGGCGACCCGAAGCCCGTGGCGATCGCGCGTCTCGTCCGCCTCGGCGGCGGCAGTGCGGAGATCGCGTTCGAGGTTGCGGATGCGTACCAGGGCCGGGGGATCGGATCCACGCTGGCCGCGCTGCTCGTCGCAGATGCGCGGGCGGCGGGAGTCTGCGAGGTCACGGCGCTCGTCCGGAGCGACAACCCGGCTGCGATCGCGCTCCTCCGCCGCGTGCTGGGCCGTCTCGAGCTGCGGTGGGAGGGGCCGGACATGTTCGTGCGGGCGCTCCTACCCGGCTGCGCCTAGCGCACGCGCTCCTTCGCCTGCGCGACCCACTTGAGGCCCTGCAGGTAGACGAGCGACTTCGGCCGGCGCAGCACCTCCGCGTCGTGGAGCGAGACGAGAAACTCCTCCGGGCCGCTGAAGCGCCGCATGCGGACGGCGCCGGTGCCGACCCCTGCGAGCACGTGCGCGTCGGAACCGGCCCCCGGCGTCAGGTTGTACTTGCGCGCGAAGCGGAGCGCCTCCTCGTTGTACGCCTCGAAGAGAAGCCGCGCGTTGTAGATCTCGAGCACGTCGATCTCGGCGAGGTGCCGGTGCAGGATCTCGGGGCTCGGGATCGCGTGCAGGCGGTCGAACGGATGCGGCAGGTAGACGAGGCCGCCCTGGGCCCGGATCGCGCCGACCGTGTCGGCGAATGACATCCCTCGGGGAATCTCCTCGCGCAGGAAGAGCCCGATCACCTCCCCCTGTTCCGCCGTCTTGACCTCTTCGCCGGGGATGACGACGAGGCGACTGCCGCGCGCACGCTCTGCGGCTTCCAGCGCGCCGCCGAAGACGTTGTGGTCGGTGACCGCGATCGCGCCGAGCCCCTGCGCCTCGGCATACTCGAGCAGCTCGTCGACGTCGATCGAGCAGTCGTGCGACCAGCTCGTGTGCAGGTGGAGGTCGGCGACGACCCAGTCGCGCTCCTCGAAGGGTGCGCGGGTCGCGTGGCTGCGGCGTCGCCCTGCGAGCCGGTCGTAGACCTCCTCGACGCGGTCGGCGAGTGCTGCGACCGTCTGTTCTTTCGCCGCGGCGAGGCTCTCGGCGCCGCGACGGACGCGGAAGGCTCCGTCGTCGATCATGCGCGCGGTCTCGGCGGCGGCGAGCTCCGGCTGCGCCGCGCGGCCCGGTGGTGCGGCGATCGCGACGCCCGCCGTCTGCGCCTCGGCGATAAGGCGCGGCAGCCCTTCCACGGCCGGCACGAAGATCGCGGCGGAACGAAGCAGCTCGGCGCGGCCGGCGCCCGTGCGGGCGGTGCGGACGCGCATCCTGCCGCGCAGCCGTGGCGAGACCGCCGGCCGGGAGGCGGGCGTGCGCGTCCGGAGGAGGACGAGCTCCCACTCGGGCTGCTGCGCCAGCTCGCGCACGAGCGCGCGCAGGAGCGGCCGCTCCGTCTGCCGCCACTCCAGCACGACGACGTTCCTTTTCTCGGCGGGCGCGAACAGCTCGGTATCGATCCCGTGCGGCACGAGCTCGTAGCGTCCCGGGAAGCGAATCGCGGCTGCGCCCTCGACCTCTTCGTTCGTCGCGAGGAGGGCGTCGACGCGCCCGAGGAGCCGCTCGCGCTGGGCGCGTCCGGGCGGATAGCCGAGGCGGTCGTCGGAGAAGAACGTCGCCGCCGTGAGCGCCGCTGCGTCCCGAAGCGCCAGGTAGGAGAGGCTCGGCAGTCCGGGCTCGAAGCCGTGCACGACATCGAACCGCCCTCGCGCGAGCGCGAGCGCGAGCCTCGCGCGGACTCCCACGGGCACGCCCATCCGGCTGCGCCGGGAGATCGGCACAGCCGGGCCGAGCGCGATGAGCTCGGGATCGTCGAAGTCCCCCAGGAGCGCACGGCGGCCGGCCGCGAGGTCCCTGGCTCGGTTCGAGGGGGCGAGCACGGTGACCCCGTGGCCGCGGCGGCGCAACTCGCGCGCGAGCCCGTCCACGTGCTCGTTCACGTCGTGCGGCTGCGACCAGGCGAACGGCGTTACGAGCGCGATCCGCACGTCGATTGAGTCTAATCTCGCCTAGAGCTCGAGGAGCATCTCGTGTTGGCGAACCACGACCTTCGCTCCGAGCTCGCGGAGCACCGACGCGGCCGCGTCGTCCTCCGGCAGGTTGAGGAGGCTCACCGAGCCCAGCGCGCGGAGCGCTCGCAGTAGCGGCTCCGGCTCGCCTGCGAACTGCACGAGCTGGACGTGCTCGCCGGCCTGCCGGTAGACCGCCACGCCGCCCTCGGTCGCGAGCCCGCGCGCGTCGGGGTAGTGGGCGAGCGTCCCGTCCGCGCGCTGCCAGGGGTCCCGTTCGCTTCGGAGCTCGCGGATGCGGGAGTGTGCCTCGTCCGCGGGGACCTCGCGTGCAGTCGAGCCGTTCTCCTCGGCGGCGGGAAGCGACCAGACCTCGACGTCGCGGACGGTCCGGTAGTCGAGCTTCTCGTAGAGCGCGAACGCGCCGGTGTTCTCGACGATCACCTCGAGCCAGACGCGGCGGATGCCACGCTCGCGCGCCTCGTTATGCAGCGCGCGCATGAGCGCCTCGCCGAAGCCGGAGCGCCGCGCGGCGGTGACGACGCCGACTCCCCCGATCCACGCGTCCTCGCCGCGCACACCGAGGTTGCCGAGGCCGACGGCGGCTCCGTCCCGGAAGGCGACCCGTGACGCGTCGAGATCGAGGTCGAACGCGTCGTCCATGAACGCGAGCGTCGCCTCGTCCACGTGGAACGGGATGAGGTAGCCCTCGTAGGCCGCGTTGAACAGCTCGGCGCGCTCGGCCGGCGAGACCGAGCGTGCCGGCCGAAGCTCGAGTTCCGTCCTGCTCATTCGATGCACCCCCCTGCGCCGCCCGGGATCGCGTGGGCGACGATCGCGATCCAGATCGCTCCGAGAACCCAGCCGAGCGGGAGTCCCCAGAAGACACGGCCACCACGGTAGTGGACGGCCCAGGCTCCGAGGCCCAGTGCGATCGCGGCCGCCCCCGTCCACTCGACGACCGTGGCGGCATTGGAGCCGCCGCATGTGTCGGACACGACCACGACGAACCAGGCGATGGCTCCGAAGATGCCGCTGACGACTGCGGCCGCGACCACGACGAGAGCCGACCAGAGTCGGATCGCCGCGACGACGAGCACCACCACACAGCCTGCGAGGAGGGCGACCCAGCGCCCTGCCGCTCCGGTGACGATCGACCCGATCGTTGCGTAGGGAACGACATAGAGCGCGGCGGCGATCAGCGCCGCCGCGCCCCACGTGACGAGTTCGCTACGCCTCGACGGAGGCAGGCTGGCCGGCCGGAGCATGGCGCCGGTTCTGCTCGATGAACTCCTCGGTCAGCTCGTACGCCTCGTCGTCGACGATCTGCTTCGGCGGCGACTTCATGAGGTACGAGCTCGGCCCGACGAGTGCGCCCGCGATGTTGTTGTTGAGCGAGAGCTTCGAGAGCCGCACGGCGTCGATGACGATCCCGGCCGAGTTCGGCGAGTCCCAGACCTCGAGCTTGAGCTCGACGTTGAGCGGCACGTCGCCAAACGACGAGCCCTCCATCCGGATGTACGCCCACTTGCGGTCGGTCAGCCACGGCACGTAGTCGGACGGGCCGACGTGGACGTTCCCCGCACCGAGGTCGTAGTCGAGCATCGACGTGACCGCGTTCGTCTTCGAGATCTTCTTGGACTCGAGCCGCTCCCGCTCGAGCATGTTGAGGAAGTCGGAGTTGCCGCCGACGTTGAGCTGCATCGTCTTGTCGAGATGGACGCCGCGCTCGCGGAACAGCGAGGTGAGGACGCGGTGGGTGATCGTCGCGCCGACCTGCGACTTGATGTCGTCGCCGATGATCGGCAGCCCCTTCTCCTCGAACCGCTTCCCCCAGTACTCCTCGCGGGCGATGAAGACCGGCATGCAGTTCACCATCGCGCAGCCCGCCTCGAGGACCTGCTCGGCGTACCACTTCGTCGCCGCCTCGGAGCCGACGGGGAGGTAGTTGACGACGACGTCGGTCTTGGTCTCCTTGAGGATCCCGACCACGTCGTCCGTCTTGCCGTGTGCTTTCTCGACGACCTGCGAGAGGTACTTGCCGATCCCGTCGTGCGTCATCCCGCGCGAGACCTTGATGCCGGTCTGCGGGACGTCCGCGAACTTGATGGTGTCGTTCGGGTGCGCCCACATCGCGTCGGCGAGATCCTCGCCGACCTTGCCCTTGACGACGTCGAACGCGGCGGTGAACTCCACGTCGCGGACGTGGTAGCCGCCGAGGTTGACGTGCATGAGGCCCGGGACGAACTGGTCGTCGGGTGCGTCCTTGTAGTACTCGACGCCCTGGAGCAGCGAGTTGGCGCAGTTGCCGACGCCGACGATCGCGACGCGGACCTTGCCGTCGTCGAGCCGTGCCCTACCGTTGGTTGTTGCCACTGGTTCCTCCGGAAAGTTGTTTGCGGACGTGCAGGATGCGCTGGACGACCGTGAGCCACGCCGTCGCGGCAAGCGCGACGATCGCCCACGGAAGGCCGCCCCACGGCGCGAAGACGAGCCCGGCGGTGATGAGCACGACGCGCTCGGCGCGGGAGCCGAGCCCGACGTCGCCCTTCAGGCCGAGCGCCTCGGCTCGGGCGCGCGTGTAGGAGACGAGGAACGAGCCGACGACCGCCGCGACGGCGAGCACGACCGCCCAGTCCCTCCCGTGACGCGAGAAGACGAGCGCGATCGCGGCGAGCATCGCACCCTCGCCCACGCGGTCCGTCGTCGAGTCGATAAAGGCGCCGAACGGCGTCGTCTTGCCACCCATGCGGGCGAGCGCGCCGTCGAGTATGTCGAGCAGCGAGCCGACGACGAAGATGCCCGCCGCGAGCCAGAACACGAGAAGCTTGCCGTGCTGCTCGAACGGGACGAGGACGGCTGCCGCCAGACACAGCGAGACGCCCGTCGTGGTGAGGACGTTCGGCGTGATCCGGGTGCGGGCGAGCCTCGTGACCGAGCGGCTCGCGAGAGAGCGGGCTCCACTCGTGTAGCCATGCTTGACGCGGCTGAGCCGTGGGGTCGCGTTCATCTCCAACATAGCATTCCTGCTATGTCCGACTATAGCAGGTTTGCGATGGCCGGGCCAAGCCCGCGGATGCGCTCGAAGACGCGCGGAACCCACGCCGTGCCGAGCAGCGCCGCGAAGGCCACGCCGATCCCCGCGAGCACGTCGAGGAGGTAGTGGTTCGCGGTGGCGATGACGCAGAACCAGACCCACAGCGGCCAGAGCGCCCAGAGTGCCTTCGCCCAGATCGTCCTGGACGTGGAGACGAGGAACCACGCTACGATGAGCGCGTCCGCCGCATGCAGGCTCGGCATGGCGGCGTACGGATTCCCGAGGCTCTGCAGCAGCGCGCTCGAGTGGTTGACGCCGTCGACGAATCCCTCACCGGGGAACATCCACGGCGGCGCCGTCGGCATGACGGCGAAGCCGATGAGGCCGATGAGGTTCGCGAGCAGGATCGTGTTGCGGAAGCGCCTGAATCGCTCGTGCCGGCGGAGGTAGACCCAGAGCAGCGCGAGTCCGATGACGGTGAACTCCGAGTTCCAGTACGTCCACGCCGCGGCCGTCAGGAGAAGCGAGGACGAGTCGGCGATGTGCTCCACGGTCAGCTCGAAGAGGTGGTGGGTGAGCCGCTGCTCGAGCGAGATCACGCGCAGGCCGTTCCCGAACGCCCTGCTCGGGGTGCCGTTGGTCAGGTGCCGTACGGCGAGGTACGAGAAGTAGAAGCCGAACCAGATGAACAGCTGAATGCCGAAGTCCCGCCACCCGCGTGGCAGCACCCGCTGGCCGAGAGCGACAACCCGCTCCATGCCCTCAACTCTAAACAGTGGGGTTACAGGAGGGCGACGATGCGGCGGCCGCGCTCTGGCTAGCCGCCGATATACGACATCTCGACCTTCGGCAACGAAGCGGTTTCCGCCGTTCGCAGCTCCGAGTAGCGGTCGGTGCGGCGCGTCCAGATCCCCCTGAGCTGCTCGGTGAGCTCGTCGTCGGAGGCGCCGAGACGGAGCGGCGCGCGAAGATCGTGGCCACGCGCGGCGAAAAGGCACGTGTAGAGGCGCCCCTCGGCCGAGAGCCGTGCGCGAGAGCAGCCGCCGCAGAAGGGCTGCGTGACCGACGCCACGACGCCGACCTCTCCGCCGCCGTCGGCGTAGCGCCAGCGGCGCGCGGTCGCATCGGGTCGTTCCAGCTCCGCCGGCTCGAGCGGCCAGCGCTCCGAGATGCGCCGCACGATCTCGTCGGCGCTCACGACGTCCTCGAGCCGCCACCCGTTCGTCGAGCCGACGTCCATGTACTCGATGAAGCGGAGGACGTGGCCGCTGCCGCGGAAGTGCTCCGCGAGCGCGAGGATGTCGCCGTCGTTCGCGCCGCGCTTTACGACCGCGTTGATCTTGACCGGCAGGCCGGCGGCCGCGGCGGCATCGATCCCCTCGAGCACGCGCTGCACCGGGAAGTCGACGTCGTTCATGGCACGGAAGGCCTCGTCGTCGAGCGAGTCGAGGCTGACCGTGACCCGGGTCAGGCCGGCCGCGGCGAGCGCCTCAGCTTTCTGCGCGAGAACCGAGCCGTTGGTGGTGAGCGCGAGCTCGAGCGGCTCTCCTGTCGGCGTCTCGATCGCCGCGAGCAGCTCGACGAGGTGCTCGACGTTGCGGCGGACGAGCGGCTCGCCGCCGGTCAGGCGCACGGTGCGGGTGCCGAGGGCGGCGAAGAGGCCGACCACGCGCGCCAGCTCCTCGAGGGTCAACAGCTCGCGGCGCTCGAGGAACGCGTAGTCGCGGCCGAAGACCTCCTTCGGCATGCAGTAGACGCAGCGGAAGTTGCACCGGTCCGTGATCGAGACGCGAAGGGTCTCGAGGGGACGCCCTAACCGGTCGAGGAGCGGCTGCATTCCTCCAGTATGCGCGTTGTCACTCGGCCCACACCTGCGCGAGCTCGACGAGCGTCGCGGCGGCGAGGCCCATGTCCTCCACGCAGATCCACTCGCGCTGGCTGTGCGCGTCGTGGCCGCCGGTGAAGACGTTCGCGGTGGGGAGCCCCATCTCGGTGAGCGTCGAGCCGTCGGTGCCGCCGCGGATCGCCGTCTGCCTGGGCTCGAGGCCGACCCGGCGGATCGCCTCCTCGAGGTGCGCGACGATCTGCGGGTGCCGCTCGAGCCCGTCACGCGTGTTCAGGTACTGGATGCGGTCCTCGACCTCGATCGAGCACCGCGGCTCGGCGGCGGCGACCTCCTCTGCGATGCCCCGGAGGAAGGCGACGTGCCCCGCGAGGCTGTCGTTCTCGAAGTCGCGGGCGATGAAGCGCAGCTCGATCTCCGTTGAGTCCCCCTGGACGAAGACCGGATGAACGTAGCCCTCGCGTCCTTCCGTCGTCTCCGGCGAGAGACGGTCCTGCGGGAGGCGCCCGAGGATCTCGCCCGCGACCTTCACCGCGTTGACGAGCTCGCCCTTCGCCCAGCCGGGATGGATCGCGCGGCCGTGGATGTGCATCCGCACCTGCGCGCCGGAGAACGTCTCCGCCTGCAGCTCGCCGGCCGTCGAGCCGTCGACGGTGTAGGCCGCCGTGGCGCCGAACGTGTCGACCGGGAAGTGGACGACTCCGCGGCCGATCTCCTCGTCCGGGTTGAACGCGACCTTGACCGTTCCGTGGGGGACGCCGGGCTGGGAGACGAGATGGGCGACGGCGGCCATGATCTCCGCGACTCCCGCCTTGTCGTCGGCGCCGAGCAGGGTCGTGCCGTCGGTCGTGATCAGCTCGTGCCCCGCGTGGCTCGCGAGCTCGGGGGATTCCGAGGGCCGGATGACCTGGCCCGAGTCGCCGAGCGGGATCTCCCCGCCGTCGTACCTGATGCGCTGTGGCGCGACGCCGGCGCCGGTCACCTCACGCGCGGTGTCGACGTGGGCGAACCACGCGATCGTCGGGACGTCGTGGTCGACCGTCGCGGGCAGGGTCGCCGTCACGTAGCCGTGCTCGTCGATCGCGGCGTCGGGGAGCCCGATCTGCTCGAGCTCGTCCCGCAGGAGGCGCAGCAGGTCGAGCTGCTTCTCGGTGCTCGGATAGGTGGCCGACTCCTCGTCGGACTGCGTGTCGATGCGGACGTAGCGGAGGAACCGCTCGGCCGCATCTTCCGCGAGCCGCGCGGCGAGCGTCGTCTCCGTGGGCATCGCGCGAGTGTACGTTCGGGGAATGAGCCTGCGCCTCGTCCAGCTCTACGGCGGTCTCGTCCTCTACGGCGTCAGCTCCTCGCTGCTCGTCCTGGCCGGTCTCGGGCTCGATCCGTGGGACGTCTTCCACCAGGGACTCGCGAAGCACACGCCGTTCGCCATCGGGACCTGGGCGATCATCGTCGGCGCCGCGGTGCTCCTGCTCTGGATCCCGCTCAGGCAGAAGCCCGGGATCGGGACCGTGAGCAACGTCGTGCTCATCGGGGTGACGATGAACGTCGTGCTCGGGCACGTCGACGCGCCGCACGATGTTGCCGTTCGGATCGCCCTCCTCGTCTGCGGCGTGTTTCTGAACGGCGTCGCCACGGGCGCCTACATCGGCGCGGGGTTCGGGCCCGGGCCGCGTGACGGGCTGATGACCGGGTTCGCGGCGCGCGGTCACTCGATCCGCGTCGTCCGCACGGGGATCGAGGTGGCGGTGCTCGTGACCGGTTGGTTCCTCGGCGGCACCGTCGGTGTCGGCACGGTGCTCTACGCGCTCTCGATCGGCCCACTCGCGCACGTGTTCGTCCCGCTCTTCGCGCGGGGCCGCCCGACGCCGGAGCAGGCGCTGGAGGCCGCATAGCCGCCGTCGGGCTCGCGCTCACGTCGGCGCTGCTGTTCGGCGCGATGAGCGTGGCCCTCCGGATGGCCCTCGAGCGCGATCCCGACGTCGCGCTGGGGACTATCGCCACCGCGGTCACCGCGCTCGCCGTCGGGGCCGTCGGGGCGCTGGCCGAGGCGCCCGCGCGCGGGCTTCACCTCTCGTCGGCCTGGCCGTTCCTGCTGGCTGGCCTGCTGTCGCCCGGGGCCGCGCAGATCCTCGTCACCGTGGCTATTCGCGATTCCGGGTCGTCGCGCGTCTCGATGGTCTTCGGGATCGCGCCGCTCGTCTCCGTGACGATCGCGCTCGTCGTCCTCGGCGAGCCTGCCCGCGTGCCGCTCATCGCCGGCGCCGTGCTCGTGGTCGCCGGAGGCGTGGAGCTCGCCCGCGAGCGCGACCGCCCCGCGCACCTCAACCGCCTCGGCCTTCTCTACGCGTTCGGCGGCGTGACGCTGTTCGCGATCCGGGACAACCTCGTCCGGCATCTCGCCGTGGGAAGCACGGCGGTGCCGCCTGCCGTGGCCGCGGTCGCGGCGCTGCTCGGAGGGACCGTGCTGATCGTGATCTGGGCGCGGGAGTGGATCGGGCGCCGGTGGCTCCGCTTCGTCCCGGCCGGCCTCCTGTTCGGCGGCTCGTACGTCTCACTCTTCGAGGCCTACTACCGCGGGCGAGTGACGATCGTGGCCCCGCTCGTCGCCGTCGAGTCGCTCGTCGGCGTCGGGCTCTCCGTGCTCCTGCTCCGCGATTCCGAGCTGGTGGGGAAGAGGCTCGTCTTCGGCGCCGGCCTCATCGTGGCCGGCGGCGCGCTGATCGGCGCCTTCCGCTGAGACCGGTAGCAGCTACCGTCACATAAGCGTTACGAAGTCGCGGCCCCATCGCGTCGACCCGTACGGCACCGTCTCATGGATGCCGTACGTCCACCGCGATGCCTCCGCCGGGACATTCCACGTCTATGCGCACTGCGTGTGGGCCGTCCCGCGCCTCTACCGCGACGAGAGCGACCGGCTCGAGTTCCTCCGTCACCTCGGGCGCGTGACATCGCAGACGGGATGGATCTGTATCGCCTACTGCCTCATGACGAGCCATTACCACTTCATCGTGCGGGTCACCGACGGAGTGCTCCCGCGGGCGATGCACTCCCTGAACCTGTCCTATGCGTTGCACCACAATCGACGTCACGGTTTGCGGGGCCACGTCCAGTTCCAGCGGTACGGATCGTCGCGTGTCGGCGACGAGGGCGACCTCCTCAAGCGGTTCCGCTACGTCGCGAAGAACCCCGTGGAAGGCGGATTGTGCTCGAGTCCGGCGGACTGGGCCTGGAGCAGTTACGCCGGCACGATCGGCATCGGCGAGCTGACGTCGTTCGTCGATCCCGCCCCGTTGTTCGCGGCCTGCGCGAGACCCTGGTCGGATCCGCGAGCGCTTTTGCGGGCTTGGGTGGAGAGGGCGTGACGGTTCGGTATCGGTAGCTGCTACCGGCCTCCGCCGTTCGAGGCATTTCCTCGCGCACATCTGCTATAAACAGGCTTAGATTTTCTCACCATAGGAGGCAGAAGAACACATGGCGAAGACCATCGGCATCGACCTCGGCACGACGAACTCGTGCATGGCCGTGCTCGAGGGTGGCGAGCCGACCGTCATCCCGAACGCCGAGGGCGGGCGGACGACCCCGTCCGTCGTCGCGTTCACGAAGGACGGCCAGCGGCTCGTCGGCGCTCCCGCGCGGCGGCAGCAGGTCACGAACCCGACCAACACCGTCTTCTCGATCAAGCGCTTCATGGGGCGCAAGTTCGACGAGGTGACGGAGGAGATGACCATCGTCCCGTACGAGGTCGTCCAGGGCGCGAACGGCGACGTGCGCGTCAAGGCGGAGGACAAGGAGTACGCCCCGCCGGAGATCAGCGCGATGATCCTCCAGAAGCTGAAGCAGGACGCGGAGGCGTACCTCGGCGAGACCGTCACGGACGCCGTGATCACCGTCCCCGCCTACTTCAACAACGCGCAGCGCGAGGCGACGAAGGACGCGGGCAAGATCGCGGGCCTCAACGTCCTCCGCATCATCAACGAGCCCACCGCGGCCTCGCTCGCGTACGGGCTCGACAAGGAGTCCGACCAGACGATCCTCGTCTTCGACCTCGGTGGCGGCACGTTCGACGTGTCCGTGCTCGAGCTCGGGGACGGAGTGTTCGAGGTCAAGTCGACCGCGGGAGACAACCACCTCGGCGGCGACAACTTCGACAAGGCGGTCGTCGACTGGATGGTCGCCGAGTTCAAGAAGGACCAGGGCATCGACCTCGCGGCCGACCGGATGGCGCTCCAGCGCCTCTACGAGGCCGCCGAAAAGGCGAAGATCGAGCTGTCGTCCACGATGACGACGCAGATCAACCTCCCGTTCGTCACGGCGACGCCGGAGGGGCCGAAGCATCTCGACCTCCAGCTCACGCGGGCGAAGCTCGAGGAAATCACGGCCGACCTGCTCGAGCGGACGATCGGCCCGACGAAGCAGGCGCTCTCCGACGCCGGGCTCGACTCCTCGAAGATCGACCACGTCGTCCTCGTCGGCGGCATGACCCGCATGCCGGCGGTGCAGGAGAAGGTCAAGGAGATCGTCGGCAAGGATCCGCACAAGGGCGTCAACCCCGACGAGGTCGTCGCCGTCGGTGCCGCGCTCCAGGCCGGCGTGCTCAAGGGAGAGGTCAAGGACATCCTCCTGCTCGACGTCACCCCGCTCTCGCTCGGCATCGAGACGAGGGGCGGCGTGATGACGAAGCTCATCGAGCGCAACACGACGATCCCGACGAAGAAGTCCGAGGTCTTCACGACCGCGGAGGACAACCAGCCCTCGGTCGAGGTGCACGTCCTCCAGGGCGAGTCGGAGATGGCCACCTACAACAAGACGCTCGGCAAGTTCCAGCTCGTCGGGATCCCGCCGGCGCCGCGCGGGCTGCCGCAGATCGAGGTCACCTTCGACATCGACGCGAACGGGATCATCAACGTGTCCGCGAAGGACATGGGCACCGGCAACGTCCAGCAGATCCAGATCCAGGGCGGCTCCGGGCTCACCGACGACGAGGTGCAGGAGATGATCCGCAACGCGGAGTCGCACGCCGACGAGGCGCACCGGCTGCGCGAGGCCGCGGACACGAAGAACCTCGCCGAGACGCTCGCGTACCAGACCGAGCGCTCGCTCAAGGAGCACCGCGACAAGCTCGACGAGTCCGAGGCGTCGACCATCGAGGGCCGGGTCATGGAGCTGCGCCAGGCGCTCGAGGGCGACGACATCGGCGAGATCCGCACGAAGATGGAGGCGCTGCAGGAGGCCTCGCACAAGCTCGCCGAGGCGGTCTACGCCCAGGCGGCGCAGAAGGCGCAGGCGTCCGCCGGCGGCAACGGCGAGGCGTCGGCCGACTCCGCCGGCGACGAGGTCGTCGAGGAAGGCGAGTACGAGGTCGTGGACGAGGAGGCGCCCACCTCGTGAGCGGCGCGCAGGACGAAAGACAGGTGCCTGGCACGGCGGAGCCGAGCCCGGCACCCGACAAAGCGCAGGACGAAAGTCAGGTGCCTGGCACGGCGGAGCCGAGCCCGGCACCCGACAAAGCGCAGGACGAAAGTCAGGTGCCTGGCACTGAAGAGCCGAGCCAGGCACCGGAGGCGCAGCAGCCGGTCGAAGACGACCGGCTGCTGCGCCTGGCTGCCGACTTCGAGAACTACAAGAAGCGCGCGGCGCGCGAGCGGCAGGAGTACGTCGCGCTCGCCAACGAGCGGCTGATCGCCGAGCTCCTCCCGATCCTCGACGACCTCGAGCGCGCGCTCAGCGCCGCCGAGCAACATGAGGAGGCACAGCTCGAGGACGGCGTCCGCCTCGTCCACCGCTCTCTCGCGGGGCTGCTCGAGCACCACGGCGTGACGCCGATCGAGACCGACGGGAAGTTCGATCCGCACGTGCACGAGGCGCTCCTCTCCCAGCCGTCCGAGGCGGAAGAGGGCTCGGTGCTCGACGTCGTGCAGAAGGGCTACAAGCTCGGCGACCGCGTCGTCCGGCCGGCCCGGGTCGTCGTTGCGGGGCCGCAGGAGAGTGATGGCTGAGTCGCTGTACGACACGCTTGGCGTGAAGAAGGGCGCCTCCGCGGACGAGATCAAGAAGGCGTACCGGAAGCTTGCGCGGCAGTACCACCCGGACACGAATCAGGGCGACAAGGCCGCCGAGGAGCGCTTCAAGCAGGTGCAGACCGCGTACGACGTCCTCTCCGATCCGGAGAAGAAGAAGGCGTACGACCGCTTCGGTTCCACCAACGGCCGCGGCGTGCCCGGACCCGGCGGCGTCAACGTCGACTTCGGCGACTTCGACTGGAGCGGCGATCTCGGCGACATCCTCGGCGGCATCTTCGGGAACCTCGGCGGTGCCGCGCGCGGCGGCCGCGGGCGCGCGCGAACGCAGCCCGCGCGCGGCGCGGACGTCGAGACCGAGGTGCGGCTCTCCTTCGAGGACTCGCTTCGCGGCGCGGAGGCGAAGGTTCCCGTCGAGCTGACCGCCGCCTGCTCGAAGTGCGGCGGCACGGGAGCCGAGCCCGGCACGGCCCCGGTCATCTGCCCGGAGTGCAACGGCCGCGGCGTCGTCTCGGAGTCCCAGGGCCTGTTCGCGCTCTCGCAGCCGTGCCCGCGCTGCCGCGGCAACGGCACCGTGATCGAGCAGCCGTGCGCGAAGTGCCACGGCTCGGGCCGCGAGCGGCGGCGGCGCACGTTCGCCGTGAAGATCAAGCCGGGTGTCAAGGACGGTACGAAGATCCGGCTGAAGGGCAAGGGCGAGCCCGGCCATCACGGGGGCCCGAGCGGCGACCTGATCGTCGTCACGCGGGTCGAGTCCTCGCCGACGTACGAGCGGCGGGGCGACGACCTGGTCGTGCAGGTGCCCGTCTCCTTCCCGACCGCGGCGCTCGGCGGCAAGGTCGACGTGCCGACGCCGGAGGGCGCGGTCTCGCTGAAGATCCCGGCCGGGTCCGAGGACGGCAAGCTGCTGAGGATCAAGGGCCGCGGCGCGCCGAAGCTGAGCGGCTCGGGCAAGGGCGACGTGCTCGCGCGAGTACGCATCCAGGTCCCGAAGCGGATGAACAAGAAGGAACGCGAGCTCCTCGAGGAGCTGCAGAAGGCGACCGCCTGATGGACGACGAGCTCCTCAACCAGGGTCCTCGGGAAGCGCCCGAGCCGGAGACGGCCGAGGAGCGCTCCCGGCGCACCGGTCTGACGAAGACGGTCGGCGGCGGTGTGGCCGCGGGCGGGATCGGCCTGGCAAAGGCCGGGATCCTGGGCAAGGTCTTTCTCTGGCTCTTCGTCTGGAACGGCGTCGGCAGCGCGCTCCGGATCGGCGGTTGGATCGGGATCCTCCTGATCGCCGCGATGGTCGGCGGAACGGTGCTGTACCGGCGGAGGCACGCCTGATGGAGACCTCGGACCGGCCGATCTACATGATCTCGGTCGCCTCCGAGCTCGTCGGGATGCACCCGCAGACGCTGCGGATGTACGAGACGAAGGGGCTCGTTCGGCCTCAGCGGACGCCCGGCGGGACGCGGTTGTACTCCGAGGCCGACGTCGAGCGGCTGCGCATCGTCCAGCGGCTCACGACGGAGCTCGGGCTCAACCTCGCCGGCGTCGAGCTCGTGCTCCGGCTCGAGGACGAGCTCCGGAAGGCGCACGCGCAGGTCGAGCGGCTCCAGCAGCAGCTGCGCCAGGAGGTTCAGAACGTGCACAGGCAGTACCGCCGCGACCTCGTGCTCGTGCGCGAGGAGCGGCTACCCGAAAGGCAGTAACGCATGGATTTCACCAAGCTCACGATCAAGTCGCAGGAGGCCGTCGCGGCGGCGCAGGAGCTCGCGCGCCGCAACGGCAACCCCGAGCTCTATCCCGAGCACCTGCTGCTCGCGCTCCTCGACCAGGAGCTGCCGCGCGAGCTCGTCCCGGATGCGCAGGCGCTGCGAGCGCAGGCCGAGGCGACCCTCGCGCAGAAGCCCCGCATCGAGGGCTCGCAGCAGCAGCCGGGTGTCTCCGCCGCGTTCTCGAAGGTGCTCGATCGCGCTTTCGACGAGGCGAAGCGGATGGAGGACGAGTACGTCGCGGCGCAGCACCTCTTGCTCGCACTCGACGTCGTCCCGCGCGACGAGCTGCTCGCGAAGATCGCCGAGGTCACCGCGGGCCGCCGCGTCACGTCGCAGGATCCCGAGGGCACGTACCAGGCGCTCTCGAAGTTCGGGCGCGACCTGACCGAGGCCGCGGAGTCGGGGAAGCTCGACCCGGTCATCGGCCGCGACGAGGAGATCCGCCGCGTCATCCAGGTGCTCTCACGCCGCACGAAGAACAACCCCGTCCTGATCGGCGAGCCGGGCGTCGGCAAGACGGCGATCGTCGAGGGCCTCGCGCAGCGGATCGTCGCGGGCGACGTCCCCGAGTCGCTGAAGGGCAAGCGCGTGTGGGCGCTCGACATCGGCGGCCTGCTCGCCGGTTCGAAGTACCGCGGGGAGTTCGAGGAGCGGCTCAAGGCCGTGCTCGAGGAGATCCAGAACGCGGCCGGGCAGATCGTCCTCTTCATCGACGAGCTGCACACGATCGTCGGCGCCGGCGCGGCCGAAGGCGCCGTGGACGCCGCGAACATGCTCAAGCCGATGCTCGCGCGGGGCGAGCTCCGCGCGGTCGGCGCGACGACGCTCGACGAGTACCGCAAGCACATCGAGAAGGACGCCGCGCTCGAGCGGCGCTTCCAGCCCGTCTTCGTCGGCGAGCCGTCGGTCGCGGACACGATCGCGATCCTGCGCGGCCTGAAGGAGCGCTACGAGGCGCACCACAAGGTGCGGATCCGCGACGCGGCGCTCGTCGCCGCGGCCGTCCTCTCCGAGCGCTACATCGCTGACCGGCAGCTGCCCGACAAGGCGATCGACCTCGTCGACGAGGCGGCGTCTCGGCTCAAGATGGAGATCGAGTCCTCGCCGGTCGAGCTCGACGAGGCGAACCGGCGCGTCACGCAACTCGAGATCGAGCTTGCCGCGATGGGCGGCGAATCGGACGACGTGCGCGCGCCGCTCGAGGCCGAGCTTGCCGAGGCGAAGGAGCGCCGCGACGGGCTCGCCGCGCGCTGGGCGCGCGAGAAGGAGGCGCTCGACCGCATCGGCGAGATCACGCAGCGGATCGACGCGCTGCGGATGGAGGCCGAGCGTGCGGAGCGCGAAGGCAATCTCCAGCGCGTCGCCGAGATCCGGTACGGCGAGCTGCCCGCGCTCGAGAAGGAGCTGGAAGAGCGCGATTCGCAGCAGGCCGGGTCGATGGTCAAGGAGGAGGTGGACGAGGACGACGTCGCCGCCGTCGTCGCGCGCTGGACCGGCATCCCGGTCGATCGCCTGCTGGAGGGCGAGACCGAGAAACTCGTCCAGATGGAGAACCGGCTCCATAAGCGGGTCGTCGGCCAGGGCGAGGCCGTCGAGGCGGTCGCGAACGCGCTACGGCGCGCCCGCACAGGCCTCCAGGATCCGAACCGGCCGATCGGCTCGTTCGTCTTCCTCGGGCCGACCGGAGTGGGGAAGACCGAGCTCGCGCGGGCGCTCGCGGAGTTCATGTTCGACGACGAGCACGCGATGGTCAGGCTCGACATGAGCGAGTACCAGGAGCGGCACACGGTCGCGCGGCTCATCGGTGCGCCGCCCGGCTACGTCGGCTACGACGAGGGCGGCCAGCTCACCGAGGCGGTGCGGCGGCGGCCCTACAGCGTGATCCTGCTCGACGAGATCGAGAAGGCGCACGCGGAGGTCTTCGACGTCCTGCTCCAGGTGCTCGACGACGGGCGCCTCACCGACGGGCAGGGCCGCACGGTCGACTTCCGGAACACCGTCCTGATCATGACCTCGAACGTCCGCTCGGTGGACGCGCTGCGCGACGTGTTCCGCCCGGAGTTCCTCAACCGGATCGACGAGGTGATCGAGTTCACGCCGCTCTCGAAGGAGCAGATCGCGGAGATCGTCGAGCTTCAGCTCGCGCGGCTGCGTGAACGGCTCGCCGATCGCCGGATCGAGCTCGAGCTGACGGATGCCGCGAAGGCGGCGCTCGCGGAGGCGGGGTGGGATCCCGCGTACGGCGCGAGGCCCCTCAAGCGCGCGATCCAGCGGCTCGTCGAGAATCCGCTCGCGCTGCGCCTGCTCGAGGGCGACTTCGCGGACGGGGACACGATCCGGGTCGACGCGGAGGGCGGCGAGATCCGGTTCGAGAAGGCCGGGACACCGGCGGCGGCCGCCGCCTAGTGCGCGTCGATCCAGGCGAGAAGCCGCGACCAGACCCGCTGCTTGAACGGGGCCTGCTCGAGCAGGTCCCAGCCGTGCTCGTAGCCCGGGTACAGCGCGAGCTGCTTGTCGGGTGAACCTGCCGTTCGGACGAGGCGCTTCGCGGCCGCGGCGTCGAGGTAGTAGTCCTGTTGCGAGGCGAGCACGAGCAGCGGCGCTCGCAGCCGCCGGACGGCGGGGAGGACGTTCCCCGTCGTCGGCAGGTCGAGCTCTCCCGAGAGGTTCACGAAGCCGGCCACTCCGTGCAGCCGGGGGCTCGACGCGAGGGTCGCAGCGCCGCCGAAGGACGCGCCGGCGACGAAGACCTTCGTTGCGCCGTCGTCATGGAGCGCGTCGACCGCGGCCTGCAGGTCTGGAGCGAAGTCGCCGGCGCTGCTATTCGAGGGGGTCGACGACGGCGGGAAGCCGCGGAAGTCGAAGGCGAGCACGCGCAGCCCGTGAGCCGTGAAGTTCGGGACCGCCGGCAGCCAGCCGCAGAGTCCGCCCGGCGACTCGTGCGCGAGCACGACTCCCGTCGAGCCGGAGCCGGCCGAGAATGAGAACAGCCGCACGTGGTCCGACGTCCGCAGCCAGGAGGTCTGCGCCTTCAGGCCGTGCGGGACCAGGCCGCAGACACTCGAAAGCCGAGGGCCCGTAGGACGTGCGGCTGTGTGTCCGCCCCCGCCGCAGGACGCAGAAGCGAGCGCCGCCACGACAACCCCCACACCGCAGAGCCAACGCCGACCCACGCCGCGAGCGTAGCCGGAGATACGGTGCGCCTCGTGATGCTCGTCGTCGCCGCCACCGAGCGCGAGCTCGCGCTCCTCGACGGGCACGACACCTTCTGCTGCGGGATCGGGCCGGTGGAGGCAGCGTTGCAGACGACGCGCGCCCTGGCGGAGCGGGGGCCGGAGGCCGTCGTCCACGTCGGCATCGCCGGGTCGCGGACGCTCGAGCCGCCCGCGCTCGTGCTCGGCAGCGAGGCCGTCTACTGCGACGTGATCGATCCGGGCTCGACGCTGCCGCGGGTCGAGCGGGCCCGTCCCGACCCCGCGCTCCTCGAGCGGGCGCGTGCCGCGCTGCCCGACGCGCACGTCCTGCCGATCGCGACCTGCGGGAAGGTCGGCGGCGGCACCGGCTTCGACGTCGAGGCGATGGAGGGCTTCGGCGTGCTTCGCGCCTGCGAGCTCGCCGGCGTGCCCGCCGTCGAGTTGCGCGCGATCTCGAACTCCCCCGACGAGGGAGACCGGACACGGTGGCGCTTCGACGACGCGTTCGCCGCGCTCGCCGAGGCGCTAGACCGTCTCGACGTCCTCTAGGAACTCGGCGTTGCCGTGGCGCGTCGGCGCGCCGTAGGCGAGAAAGAGGATCTCCTCGTCCGTCTCGTTGCGAGCCTGGAGCGGCGTGCCCTGGTGGACGACGACGATCCCGCCCGGCTCGACGTCGACCCGCTCCCACGGCTCGCCGAGCACCATCGTCAGCGTGCCGCGCAGCGGGACGAAGACCTCCTCCTGATCCGGATCGAGGTGCCGGCGTCCGCGCGTGTGCGCCGGATAGCGCCACATCCGCGCCCGCGACTCGGTCATCCCGGCCGGCTCGGTCAGGGCCGCGGCCAGCCGCACGGCTTGCCCCTCGTGCCCGGGCCGCTCCTCCCATTCGAGATCGACCCCGTGGACGACGTCGTACCCCACGGGGGCATCCTACGAAGATGCGCAGCTTCACCGTCGGGCACGGCACGCGGCCGATCGAGGAGCTCCTCGAGGTGCTCGCAGAGGCGGGAGTGCGGACGCTGGTCGACGTGCGCCGCTTCCCGGGCTCCCGGCGGCATCCGCAGTTCAACCGGCCTGCACTCGAGGCCGACGTCCACGACGCCGGCGTCGCCTATCGGCACGCCGTCGAGCTCGGAGGACGGCGCAGCGGCGAGCCGGGCGAGGAGCGCTTCGCCTGCATCCGCGTTGCGGCGTTCCGGAGCTACGCGGCGCGCATGTCCGCGCCCGAGTGGCAGGACGCGCTTGCGGCGGCGCTCACGGAGCCCGGGCCGTGCTTCATGTGCGCCGAGACGCTGTGGTGGCGTTGCCATCGCCGGCTGATCGCCGAGCTGTTGTACGCGCGCGGCCACGACGTCGTCCACCTCCTCAGGCCGGGACACAGCGAGCCTCACAGGCCGTGGGAGCCGATCTCGGAGACGCGCGACGGCGTCCTCTACCTCTGCGGCGAGCCGGTCGCGTAGCCGCGCTACCGTCCACGCGATGGCCGAGCCGCGTCCAGCAGCGCTGCCGCCCGCCGAGCGGACGATCGGCCAGCTCGTCGCCGAGTCGGTCCATTTCTACGGCGAGCACTTCTGGCAGGTGCTCCCACTGGGGATCGTGGTCGTCGGCGTGGACGCGGCGAGCCTCGACCGCAGCCTCGGCGTGCAGACGCTGATCCTCTGGGCGTTCGGGCCGCTCTTCGCCGCCGCCTACGTCCGGGCGGCCACCGTCGTCCGGGACACGACGTGGTGTTGGCCCGCGTTCTGGGCCGCGCTTCTCGTCTTTCTGCCCTTCCCCGTGCTCCTGCGGATCTACCTCTTTCCCGGCATCGTCTGGTTCGCGTTGTTCGGCTTGGCTGTGCCGGCCGCCGTCGCCGAGAGCCTCGGCGTCCGCGACGCGCTCCGTCGAGGCTGGGAGCTCGCGCGCGCCGATCTCGTTCACGCCGTGGCGGGCCTCATCACGCTCGGGCTCGTGTACTTCGTCACGCGCTACGCGCTCCTCGTCCTCATCCACGGCTTCGGCGGGCAGGGGCAGACCGTGGCGGCGATGCTCGCCGACCTCGTGGTCGCGCCGCTCGTCTTCGTCGGAGCGGCGCTTCTGTACGTCGATCAGGCGGCGCGGGTCGAGTAGGGTCCGGCCATGCCCATCTACATCCTGCTCTCGCGGGTCTCGCAGCAAGGCGTGCAGACGCTTCAGAGCAATCCGGCACGGCTGCAGGAGGTCAATCGGGACGTCGAGGAGCTCGGGGCGAAGGTGCTCCACCAGTGGGCGACGCTCGGCGAGTTCGACTTCGTCAACGTCGTCGAGGCTCCCGACACCGCGACGATCGCGAAGGTCTCCGTCGCGCTCGGCGCGCGTGGCTCGACCCGCGTCCACACCCTGCCGGCGCTGACGATCGACGAGTTCGTCGCGACGATCGAGTAGCTAGTCCTCGACGGCGACGCGGCGAACGGTCACGCCCCAGGCGGCGCCGGTCGCGAACAGCTCGTCTGGGTCGACCTCGCCCAGCCAGCCGAGGAAGTGCGGCTCGGGATCGTCCTCCGTGCAGCCGTACACCGCCGCCTGCAGATCCGGCGCCGGCGGCTCGTACTTGGCTCGCGCCGCCTCCTCCGCCCGGCGCTCCGCCTCCTCGGCGGCGGGCCCTTCCATGTAGCCACGCGGCATGACCGGAGCGTAGTGCCGTTACCCTCGTCGCCGTGTCGCACGCCCTCGCCGTCCACGGGCTCGAGAAGCGCTACGGGTCCGTCCAGGCGCTCAAGGGCGTCGACCTCACGGTGGAGGAGGGCGAGCTCGTGGGACTCCTCGGCCCGAACGGGGCGGGGAAGTCGACGCTCGTCAAGATCGCGGTCGGGCTCGTGCGCGCCACGCGAGGGCGGGCCGAGGTCGTCGGCGCGCGGGCCGGCTCCCGCGCCGCGAGGGCCGAGCTCGGCTACCTCGCGGAGCTCTTTCGCTTCCCCGGGTGGTACACCGCGGACGAGGTTCTCGCGCTCCACCAGCGGCTGACGCACTCCGACGGCGGAGCCGCGGAGCGGCAGCGGCTGCTCGAGGTCGTCGCGCTCGCGGATGCCCGGAACCGCCGCGTCGAGGGCATGTCGAAGGGGATGCAGCAGCGGCTCGGGATCGCGCAGGCCCTCGTCGGCTCGCCGCGCGTCCTCGTCCTCGACGAGCCGACGTCGGCGCTCGACCCGGCCGGCCGCCGCGTCGTCCGCGTGCTGCTCGAGGAGCTGCGGGACCAGGGCGCGTCCGTCCTCCTCAACTCGCACCTGCTCTCCGAGATCGAGCTCGTCTGCGACCGGGTCGCGATCCTCCGCGCAGGCGAGGTAGTCGCGGCCGGATCGCCCGGCGAGCTGTCGCGCCCGCGTGGGGTCGAGCTCGAGACCGACGAAGGGACGCGCACGATCGAGGGCGCGACGCGGGAGGACGCGCCGCGGCTCGTCGCGGAAGCCGTCGCGGCCGGCCGGCGCGTCTTCGGCGTGCGCGTCCTCACGTCCACCCTCGAGGAGACGTACCTCGAAGCGGTGGGGGACGAGGTCTCGTGAGCGTCGTGCTGACGATCGCGGGGTACGGCCTTCGCGAGGCCGTGCGCCGGAAGGTGTTCGCGGTCGTCGTGCTCCTCACCGCGGCCTTCCTCTTCCTCTTCTGGCTCGCGAACCATTTCGTCTTCACGCGGCTCTCGACGATCACGCCGCCCGCTGACGTCAACGTCGACACGCGGACGTTCGCCGGCGCGTTCCTGCTCGGGCTCGCGATGTTCGCGACGCTGTTCCTCGGCGTCGTCCTCGCGGTCTTCCTCACCCTGGGCGTCGTCTCGGGCGATGCGGAGCGCGGGCTGCTGCAGCCGCTCGTGGTGCGGCCCGTCGGCCGCTCGACGCTGTTGCTCGCCCGCTTCCTCGGTGCGGCGGCGGTCTGCATCGTCTACGTCCTGGCGGTGTACGGGGTCGCGCTCGCGATCGTCGATCTCACCGGCCACTGGTCGCCGGCCTCGAAGGTGGCACCGGGTCTCGAGCTCGCCGGCGGCGTCGTGATCGTGATCGCGCTCTCGATCCTCGGCTCGGTCGTCCTCTCCTCGACGGCGAACGGGATCGCGGTCTTCATGCTGTTCGGGGCGGGGCTGACCGCCGGTCTGCTCGGGACGATCGGACATGCGCTCAACTCGCACTCGATCCAGCACGCCTCGAAGATCGCCGCCTGGGCGCTGCCGTTCGAGGCGCTCTACCAGGATGGGTTGCGGCTGATCTCGAGGGATGCGAGCGGGCTCACGGGCTTCCTCCTCCAGCTCGGGCCGTTCGGCGGCGCGTACGTGCACGGCTGGGGGATCCGCGTCTGGTCGGCCGGGTACCTCTGCGTCGCGCTCGTCCTGGCGCTGCTCGCGTTCTCGCGCCGGGATCTCTAGGCCGTCGCCGCGAGCGCGACGGCGACGTCGCCGGCGAGCCGCGCGTTCTGCGCGACGAGCGCCTTGTTCGCCGACTCGGTGCGGCCGGCGCTCTCGCGGTGGAGGTGGGCCAGGACGTACGGCGTCACCGCCTGGCCGGTCACGCCCCCGGCCGCCGCGGCGGCGAGCGCGTCGGCGAGGAGCGGCTCGACGTCGTCGAGCGGCTCGTCCGGCGGACGGCCGAGCAGGAGCCCGGCGCCGCCGAGCCGCCAGTGCGCCTCGGCGACCCGTGCCGCCTCCTCCGCCGACTCGACGCGCGCCGAGACGGGCGGGCCTCCCGCCGCCGCGTAGAAGAGCGGCAGCGTGTCGGTGCGGAATCCGAGCACGGGGACTCCCAGCGACTCGAGCAGCTCGGCCGTCGCCGGCACGTCCAGCAGCGACTTCGCGCCCGCCGAGACGACGACCGCCGGCGTCCGCGCGAGCTGCGCGAGGTCGGCAGAGACGTCGGGCGGATTCGGGAAGCCGCGATGGACGCCGCCGATCCCGCCGGTCGCGAGGACGCGGATCCCGGCCGCGCGCATGACGGCGAGCGTGCCGCCGACCGTCGTGGCGCCGACCGCGCCCTGGACGGCAGCCGCGGCGAGGTCGCGCGGGCCGGCCTTCCGCGCCTCCGCCCCGAAGCGATCGAGCTCCTCCTCCGTCAAGCCGACGCGCACCTCGCCGCCGATCACGCCGACCGTCGCCGGGACCGCGCCCGCCTCGCGCACCTGCCGCTCCGACTCGAGCCCGACCGCGACGCCTTCACCCGGCGGGAACCCGTGCGCCACGAGCGTCGTCTCGAGCGCGACGACACCTTCGCCCGCCGCCAGGGCCTCGCGCACCTCGTCGGCGACGCGGATCACGCCTCCCGCTCCATCTCCACGAAGCGGCTCTCCTCGCTGCGTCGCACCTCGCTGAAGCCGGCGCTGCGGTAGGCACGCAGCGCGCGCTCGTTCCAGCGGGCGACCCAGAGCCGGAACGTCCTCGGCCGCCACTCGCGGCGCGCGTAGTCGAGGCCGGCGGCGATGAACGGCTGCGCGAGCCCGCGGCCGGTGAGGTCGGGGCGCATGCCGAGACCGAGGCGCACCTCGTGTCCCTCGGGGACGAAGTTGAAGAAGCCGACGAGCTCTCCGTCGTCGTCGACCACCGCGCGGAGGTGCGTGCGGCGGGCCGGGTTCGCGAAGAGCTCGATCCGCCGTGGATCGGCCGACGTGTCGTACCACTCGTACGGGAACTCGTACCGCCACGCCGCGATCGCGGCCGCCTGCTCGTCGTTGATTGGCTCGACCTTCACGGCAGCGACCCTACTTTCGAGACGCAGCGCGCGGCCGCATCGAGCCCGCGGCGAGCCGCCTCCTCGAGAGAGCCGCTCGCCGGCGGCGCTTCCAGCCCGACGAGGAAGCCGGCGGCGAGCGCGTCCCCGGCGCCGGTCGGGTCGACGACCTCGGCGTCCAGCGCGGCGAAGTCGAGCTTGGCGTCCTCGGTGAACACGGTGCAGCCGCGCGCTCCGCGCTTCAGCACGCCGAGCGGAGCGGTCAGATATGCGCCGCCGAGTAGCTCCCATTCCGCCTCGGTCGCGAAGAGGATGTCCGGCGCGAGCGTGTCGAGGAGCTCGCGGAACTGCACCGGGCCGTAGCTTCGGATCTCGGTCCACGCCGCGACGTCCACCGAGACGCGCGCGCCCTGCTCTCGCGCGAGCCCCGCCGCCGCGAGCGCCGTGGCCGCGATCGGCTCGCGCAGGAGCGCGTAACCCGAGAGGTGGAGGACGTCGCACTCCAGCCACGCGGGCTCGAGCTCGTCCGGCGCGAACGATGGAGCGATCCCCCGGTCGGAAGCGAGCGAACGGTCTCCCGCGTCCACGATCGAGACGACGACCCCGGTGGGGCCGGTCGCGACGGGACCGGCGAGCTCGACGCCGAGCGCGGCGAGCTCCCGGGCGACGAGCTCACCCGCCGGATCGTCGCCGCGCTTCGCGATGCACCGCGCCTGCGCGCCGAGCTCCGCCGCCCAGGCGGCGACGTTGGCGGCCTGGCCTCCGGCTCCCGCGCGGTTCGAGGCGCGCACGTCACCGCCGCCGGCGAGCGGCTCCGCGAGCAGAACGATCACGTCGAGCAGTACGTCCCCGAGGGTCGCGATGCGCAAGGCACAATCGTCCCATGGAAGGAGACGAGAGACGGGGGAGAGCGAGGGACTTCCTGATCGGCGGCCTCGTCGGCGCGTCGGCCGCGGTCGCGGCCGCCCGCCGCCGCCGGATGGTGCGCCGCCGTCGCGAGCAGCGGCTGGAGCAACCGGCGGGCCTCGCCGCGTTCGAGGGCGCCCCGTGCTTCGAGGAGCTCGTCGAGGATCGGGCGGCCGACCTCTGACGGTGAACTGTTCGTTTCGCATAGCTATTCGGTGAGAATGGGTCTTCAGATGGTCCGGCCCGTCCGCCTCGTAGCCCTGCTCGCCGTTCTCGCCGCAGCGAGCGTCGCGCTCTCCACACCGAGCGCCGCGTCCGCGCGAGTGACACCGCTGGGCGAGTACTTCCAGGTCGTCGTGCTCGACCGGATCAGCGACGCCACGTTCGCGTCGCTCGCCCAGCGTGGCGCGGTCGGGCTTGTCCGGCCGAGCTACGGCCCGACGACGAGCCGGCGCCGCGCACTCGCAGAGCTCGTGCGCGGTGCGGAGGTCAGTGCCCGGCTCGGCGGCGTCCCGAAGGGGAAGCCGCTGATCGATGTCGCCAAGGCCAGCGTCTATCCCAACTGCCGCAAGTGCATCGTCCTCCAGCTGCCGCCACGCGGCGAGCCGGTCTCGAACGACCAGCTCTACCGGATCGCGATCATCGGCCACGGCTTCCACGGGCTGCTCACCTCGCCGACCACGCACATCCGCGGCCTCGTCTCCATCGTGGACGTCGCGCCGACGGCCGTGGGAGGCCACCCGGCGACGACACTCGCCTGGACTCCGTCGGCGAACGCGGTCGGGCAGCTCTCCCGTCTCGGCCACGCGATCGACTCGAACAACCGGCTCAAGTTCCCGGTCCTCTTCATCCTCGCGGGCGTCCTACTCGCCCTCGCGCTGCTCGGCCTGCGCGCGGCGGTGACCGCCGTGCCGGCGACGCTGCTCGTCAACCTCGCGCTCGGCGTCGGCCAGGTCTCGAACGAGATCCTGCTGTGCGCCGCGGTCTCGGCCGGAACCGTGCTCGTCGCGCTCGGGCTCGAGCGTCTCTGCCGCAGCGAGTCGGCGCTTCTCGCGCTCTACGGAGGAGTGGTCGCGCTCTACGCGATCGTCATGGTCCGCCGACCCGAATGGCAGGCCGTGAACCCGTTCGGCCCGACGCAGAACTCGCGCTTCTGGGGCTTCGGCAACCAGGTCGAGACCCTTCTGCTCGCGCCGCTTCTCGCGGGAGCGTTCCTCGCACGGCGACGCTTCGGGCTTCTCGGCTTCGTCGTCTTCGGGGTCTTCGGCCTCGTCGTGATGACCGACAACCGGCTCGGCGCGGACGGCGGCGGCGCGATCGTGCTCGGCATCGCGCTCGCCGTGCTGGGAGCACGGCTCTTCCGGCTCGGCCCGCGAGGCTTCGTCGGACTGCTCGCCTCGGCGGCCGTCGCCGTGCTCTGGATCGTCTCGCGCGGCCTCGCCCACCCGGGCCCGAACCACCTTCGCAGCGCGTTCTCGCACGGCGGCGGGGGACTGCTCGCCTCGCTCGAGAGCCGCGTGCCGCTCTCGTACGTTCCCGCCCTCCATTCGTGGCAGCTCGTCGTGCCGCTCCTCTTCGTGCTCGCGCTCGCCTTCGCGCTCGCGTGGCGCGTCGCGCGGCAGCAGTCGACGCGGGATGTGCTCCTCGCCTTCGGCGTGGCCATCGTGACCTCGCTCCTGATCAACGACTCGGCCGCGTACGAGCTCGCCGCCGGAATCGCGGTCGTCGGCGCCTTCGCCCGCTTCGCACCTGCTCCGGCGCCGGCGCGCGCGCGCGTCCTCGCGCCGGTGAGGCTCGAACCCGAGCCGGTGCCGAGCGAGTCCGGGCCGGGCTAGCACCGCCTACTTCGCTGGTACCGTCCGCAGCCGTGCCGATCTACGAGTACCGCTGCCCCAACGGCCACCACTTCGAGCGGTTCCAGCCCATGACGGCTCCGCCCCCGGAGAACTGCGACGTCTGCAGCGCGTCGCCGGTCGAGCTCGTCCTCTATCCGGTCGCCATCCACTACAAGGGCTCAGGCTTCTACACGACGGACTACGGCAAGGGGAACTCCGCGAAGAAGGAAGGCGACGGCGGCTCGTCGGGCGGCGAGAGCAAGGGCGGCGAAAGCAAGAGCGGCGAAGGCGGCAAGACCGACTCCAAGCCGTCCGAGAAAAAGGCGAGCTAGGCGGAACCGCGGAAACGCTGCGCGTTTCCTGGGTGACGGAACTTCGCGGGCCCGAGATTGCGATCTCGGGC
>Ga0308175_100000479_pt1 | contig 27925 bp, 31 predicted proteins | sample PhyCR1_3_FD_203893 | JGI IMG/M metagenome (GOLD analysis project Ga0308175, IMG submission 203893) | Soil microbial communities from UC Gill Tract Community Farm, Albany, California, United States - DLSLS.C.R1 | ecosystem: Environmental > Terrestrial > Soil > Agricultural land | place: USA...
GATCGTCCGCGCGCGACTACGCGGCGGTCGGCATCCCGTTCGAGGAGCGCTGGCGGCGCTTCGACGATGCCGGCGTCCCTGTGCGCCGAGCGGATCCGGGCCTTTGCCGATGCGGGCGCGCAGCGCGTCTTCGTCTGGCCGCTCGCCGACGACCTGCGCCAGCTCGAGCTGTTCGCGCAGCACGTCGCACCGTCCGCCTGATTTCGTACGGTCCCGAACCCATGCGCCTGATCGTCGCCCGCTGCGAGGTCCGCTACTCGGGCCGCCTGACCGCGGTCCTGCCCGAGGCGCTGCGCCTGCTGATGATCAAGAGCGACGGCTCGGTGATGGTCCACGCCGACACCGGCGGCTTCAAGCCGTCGAACTGGATGACCGCGCCGACGGTCATCGAGGAAACCCCCGATCGCATCGAGGTGCGCAAGCACAAGGGCGAGGACAGGCTCGAGATCCTCATCAGCGAGGTCGTCTCGGACGTCACCCACGACATGGGCGAGGCGGCCGCGCTGGAGAAGGACGGCGTCGAGCGCGACCTGCAGGAGCAGCTCGCCGCGGCGCCGCAGTGGTGCGGCGAGGGCTTTCGCCTGGTCCGGCGCGAGTGGCAGACCGACATCGGCCCGGTCGACCTCATGTGCCGCGACGACTCCGACGGCTGGATCGCGGTCGAGATCAAGCGCATCGCGACGATCGACGCGGTCGAGCAGCTCACCCGCTACCTCGACCGTATCCGCCTGGACCCGGCGATGACCGACTGCCGCGGCGTCCTCGCGGCCCAGTCGATCAAGCCCCAGGCCCGCGTCCTGGCCGAATCCCGCGGCATCGCCTGCGTCGAGGTCGACCTCGCCGTCCTGCGCGGCGAGCGCGAGCCCGACCTGACGCTCTTTGCGGCGTAGGCTCGCCGCCCGGCATAGGCTGCCGGGCCATGAGCACCGAACAGCCTGCCGTCCTCACCGAGCGGCGCGACAACGTCCTGGTCATCACGCTGAACCGCCCGGAGGCGCGCAACGCGGTCAACCTCGCGCTCGCCGAGGGGATCGCGGCCGGGCTCGACGAGCTGGACTCCGACGACTCGCTCAGCGTCGGTGTGATCACGGGCGCGGGCGGGTTCTTCTGCGCGGGGATGGACCTGAAGGCGTTCGTGACGGGTGAGCGGCCGTGGGTCGCCGACCGGGGCTTCGCCGGGATCGTGCAGCGCGCGTCGCGCAAGCCGCTGATCGCGGCGGTCGAGGGCTTCGCTGTCGCGGGTGGGTTCGAGGTGGCGCTCGCGTGCGACCTGATCGTCGCGGCCGCGGGCGCGAAGTTCGGCACCCCGGAGGTGAAGCGCTCGCTGGTCGCGGCCGGCGGCGCGCTGCTGCGCCTCCCGCAGCGGATGCCCTACGGCATGGCGATGGAGCTCGCGCTCACCGGCGACACGATCACCGCCGAGCGCGCGGCCGAGCTGGGCGTCGTGAACCGGGTCGCCGATCAGGGCGGCGCGCTGGACGCCGCGCTCGAGCTGGCGGCCTCGATCTCGAAGAACGGCCCGCTGGCGCTCGTCGCCAGCAAGGAGGTCCTCCAGAAGCAGCGCGACTGGGACGAGCAGGAGTTCTGGGCCAAGCAGGGCGAGATCACCGGACCGGTGTTCGGCTCCGAGGACGCCCAGGAGGGTGCGAGGGCCTTCGCGGAGAAGCGCGACCCGGTCTGGAAGGGGCGCTAGCCGGCGCGGTAACGCTCGGGGATCTCGAGCCCGGCGCGCTCGTCGTCCCAGGCCATCGAGCTGATCCGCCAGCCGCCGGGCGTCAGGACGAACTGGGTGGAGATCACCCCGGCGCCCTCGAACGGCTCGCCGCCCGTCACCCCGCGCTTGCCGTAGGTGCTGAGCCGGTGGGCGACCTGCCCGAACACCTCGGTGATCGCGTTGGTCTCGAACTCTGCGAACGACGTCAGCTCGCCGGCGTCCACCAGCGCCTGGCGCGGCGCGATGAACTCGTCCACGGTCGCGATCTCCGGAGCCGCGCCGGTGTTGCGGATCAGCAGCCCGCCGGGCACGACGAGCTCCCGGATCCGCCCGTAGTCCGGCCGCGATCCCTCCTCGAACGACACCGCGCCGAAGAACGCGTCGATGAGCGCGCGCAGCTCGGTCATCTACCGTCCGTCCCGTGTGGCCCCGGGCAGAGCCGATCGAGACCCAGCGGCTGCTGCTCGCGCCGCTGCGCGTCCAGGACGCAGACGAGATGTCGGTGCTCCTCGATGACGCAAGTCTGCACGAGTTCACCGGCGGGCTGCCGGACACGGCCGATCGGCTGCGCGCCCGCTACGCCGTCGACGACCGCGGATGGCTCAACTGGGCCGTCCGCCTGCGCGCCACCGGGGAGGCCGTCGGGACCGTCCAGGCGACGCTGTCCCGGGAAGGCGAACGCCTCTGCGCGACGCTGGCCTGGGTCGTCGCCGCCGGCCACCAGCGCAACGGGTACGCCCGCGAGGCCGCGGCGGCGATGGCCGCCTGGCTGCGAAGCCGCGGCGTCGACGTCCTGATCGCCCACGTGCATCCCGGTCACGCGGCGTCCATCGGCGTCGCCAGGCACCTGGGGCTGACGCCCGGCGCAGCCGGCGACCATGGCGAGATCCGCTGGGAGCTCAGTCGCCGAACAGCGTCAGGGTGAGCGACCGCGGGCCGCCGCGGTCGCGGTGCTCGCACAGGTAGATGCCCTGCCAGGTCCCCAGCGCCAGGCGCCCGTCGCGCACCGGCAGCGTCAGCGACGGCCCGAGCACCGACGCCTTGATGTGCGCGGGCATGTCGTCGGACCCCTCGAGCGTGTGCGTCCAGCCGCCGAACGACTCGGGTACCGCGGCGGTGAACCACGTCTCGAAGTCGCGGCGCACATCGGGCGATGCGTTCTCGTTGAGCGTCAGCGACGCCGACGTGTGGCGGATGTGGACGTGCAGCAGGCCGGCGGAGAGGTCGCCGAGCTCCGGCAGCGCCTCGACGACCTCGTGCGTGACGAGGTGAAAGCCGCGCGGGCGGGCGTCGAGCGTGATGTCACGCGAGATCCACATCGGCGGGCAATCGTGCCACGGCCATGTCGACGCGGCTTCCCCGGAACGGCACGCCCTCGTGGTCGAGCAGCTCGCGCTGGCGGTCGCCCTTCGCCAGAGAGCCGTCGGCGTGCACGACCCGCCACCAGGGCACGTCCTCGTCGGTCTGGCTCAGCACGGTCCCGCCGAATCGCGGGGCACCCGGCGAGATGTCGCCATACGAGCGCACGAAGCCCTCGGGAATCTGTCGCACCCGCGCCAGCACGACGGAGTAGCTTGGGGCGATGCGCCGCGGCACGTACTCCATCGTCGCCCATGACCCGCGGACGGGGGAGTGCGGCGTGGCCGTGCAGTCGCACTGGTTCTCCGTCGGGTCGGTCGTCACGTGGGGCCGCGCGGGCGTCGGCACGGTCGCGACGCAGTCGATCGCCGAGCCCGCGTACGGGCCGCGGCTGCTCGATGCGCTGGCGAAGGGCGAGGAGCCGCAGGAGGCGCTGCAGCGGCTGGTCGCCGCCGACCCCCAGGGCCGGTTCCGTCAGGTGGCATGCGTGCGCGCCGACGGCGCGGTCGCCGTGCACACCGGGGAGTCGTGCATCGCGTTCGCGGGCCACGCGACCGGCGAGCACTTCAGCGCGCAGGCGAACATGATGGCCAACGAGCGCATCTGGGGAGCGATGGCCGGCGCGTTCGAGGCCGCCGAGGGCTCGCTCGCCCGGCGCATGATGGCCGCCCTCGACGGCGCCGAGGCGGCCGGTGGCGACGCGCGCGGCCGCCAGTCGGCCGCGCTGCTCATCGTCCCGGCGCAGGGCGATGAGTGGAACAGGACCGAGCTGCGCGTCGAGGACCATCCCGAGCCGCTCGAGGAACTGCGCCGGCTGATCGGCGTCCGCGAGGCCTACGACCTGGCCGAGAAGGCCGACGAGGCGATGGGCGAGGGCCTCCACGAGGACGCCGCCCGCTACGGCGACGAGGCGCTGGCGCTGTTGCCGGACAACCACGAGTTGATGTTCTGGGCCGGCCTCGGGATGGTCCAGGCCGGCGACCGCGATGGCGGCCTTGCGATGGTGCGCCGCGCGATCGAGCTACAGCCCGGCTGGGCGGAGCTTCTTGGCCGGCTCGATGCGGAGATCGCCCCGAGCGCGGGCGACGTGCTTGCGGCGCTGGGCGACCAGCGTGCAGCGCAGCGCCCCGAGGGCGCCGCCGGCTAGCGCGCCGCCCCAGACGCCGAACGCGGCGTACAGCAGCAATTGAAGCGTCCCGCTCGCCAGCACGACGCCCGCCAGCGCGCCGAGCACGGCGCCACCGAGGGCCGTCCAGATGATGGCGTCGCAGCGCTCCACACCATCGGGCTACCCGGCGGCGCGGCGCAGCTATCGCCTTAACGCTGGCCGGGGGTCTTCTTCGGGTACAGCGAGACCGGCGTCGACAGGTCCAGCGCGGTCTTGATGATGCGGCTCTGCTCGGCGATGTGGGCGGCCGGGTAGCCCTCGCCCGGCGAGGCGCGCTCGGGCCGGCCGATGTAGCCGAACGCGAGATGCTCGGGGAGGATCTGCATCAGGCGCGGCGACATGTGCGCGCGGGCGCCCATGTTGCGCGGCTCCTCCTGCACCCACACGACCTCGCGCAGGTTCGGGTAGCACTCGACGAGCTCGATGATCTGCGCCTCGGGGAACGGGTACAGCAGCTCGACGCGGCCGATGGCGACGCCCTCGTTGTCCTTGCGGTCCTCGTGGCCGACGATGTCGTAGTAGATCTTGCCGGTGCAGAGAACGAGGCGCGTGACCTTGTCGACGGGCACCCGCGGCTCGCCCAGCACGGGGTAGAACTGCGTGTCGGCGAGGTGCTCGATGCGGTTCGTCGCCTGCGGCAGGCGCAGCAGCGACTTGGGGCTCATGATGACCAGCGGGCGCTGCTTGGCGATCCGCGCCTGACGGCGCAGCAGGTGGAAGTACTGCGCCGGCGTCGTGAGGTTCGCCACGCGGATGTTGCCCTCGGCGGCGAGCTGCAGGAAGCGCTCCAGGCGCGCGCTCGAATGCTCCGGGCCCGAGCCCTCATAGCCGTGCGGCAGCAGCAGCGTCAGGCGCGACGTCTGGCCCCACTTCGCCAGGCCGGACACGATGAACTGGTCGAGGATGACCTGCGCGCCGTTGCCGAAGTCGCCGAACTGCGCCTCCCAGAGCACGAGCGTCTCGGGCGCCTCGGCGCTGTAGCCGTACTCGAAGCCCAGGCAGCCGGTCTCGCTCAGCGGCGAGTTGTGCAGCTCGAACGGCGCCAGCGCGCCCGGCAGCGTCTGGATCGGGCAGATCGTCTGGCCGGTCTTCGCGTCGTGCAGGACGAGGTGGCGCTGGGAGAACGTGCCCCGCTCGGCGTCCTGGCCGGTCAGGCGCACCGGGATGCCCTCGGTCAGCAGCGAGGCGTAGGCGAGCTGCTCGGCGTGCGCCCAGTCGATGCCGCCCTCGGCGCCCAGCGCCTCGCGCCGGCGCTCGAGCTGCTTGACGAGCTTGGGATGGACCGTGAAGCCCTCGGGCGTGCGCAGCAGCTCCTCGTTGAGCGAGCGCAGCCGGTCCGCGGACACCGCGGTCTTGACCTCCGGCGACGGCGAGCGGTCCAGCGTGTACTCGCCGGTCTTGTGCTCGGCGGTGCCGGCCTCGTTGGCGGCCTTGATCGCCGCCTTGAGCTCCTGGTGCAGGCGCGTCAGCTCGTCCCAGACCTGCTGCTGCTGGGACTCGACCTCCTCGCGGGAGATCACGCCCTGCTCCACGAGCTGCTCGGCGTACAGCTCGGTCACGCGCTTCTTGCCCTTGATGACGGCGTACATCTCGGGCTGCGTGTAGGCGGGCTCGTCGGCCTCGTTGTGGCCGAAGCGCCGGTAGCCGATCAGGTCGATGACGACGTCGTGGCCGAACTCCTGGCGGAACGCGAACGCGAGCCGGACCGCGGTGATGCAGGCGGCGACGTCGTCGGCGTTGACGTGGATGATCGGGCAGTCGTAGCCCTTCGCCGGGTCCGAGGCCCAGCGGGTGGAGCGGGCGTCCTCGGAGTCGGTGGTGAAGCCGACCTGGTTGTTCTGGATCAGGTGCAGCGTGCCGCCGACCTTGTAGCCGTCCAGGCCCTGCATGTTCAGCGTCTCGGCGACGACGCCCTGGCCCGGGAACGCCGCGTCGCCGTGCAGCACGATCGGCATCGCGCTGTCGGTGTCGCGGTGCGCGTGCGGGCCCTGGCGCGCGGTCTGCGCCGCGCGGGTCGCGCCGACGACGACCGGGTGGACGTACTCCAGGTGCGAGGGGTTCGACTCGAGGTTGACGAGGATCGCCTCGCCGTTTGGCAGCTGGTAGGAGCCCTGCGCGCCGTGGTGGTACTTGACGTCGCCGGTGCCGCCCTGGGGCATCGTCGTGACGGCCTCGAGCGTCGAGGCGCCCTCGAACTCGGCGAAGATCGTCCCGTAGGGGCGGCCCAGGTTGTGGGCCAGCACGTTCAGCCGGCCGCGGTGGGCCATGCCGACGACCACCTCGCGCGCGCCGTGCGCGGCGGCGAGCTGGATCATCTCGTCGATCATCGGGACCGTCATGTCGAGGCCCTCGATCGAGAACTGCTTCTGGCCGAGGTAGGCCTTGTGCATGAAGCGCTCGAGCGCGTCGACCTCGACCAGGCGCTTGAGCAGCGCCTTCTGCTCGTCGTTGGTGAGCGGCTTGCGGAACGTGCCCGACTCGATGTGCTCGCGCAGCCAGGTGCGCTGGCGGTGGCTTGCGATGTGCTCGATCTCGTAGGCGATCGTGCCGCAGTAGGTCTCGCGCAGGTGCGGCAGCGCGTCGGCCAGCGTCGCTCCCGGCACGTAGATGCGCAGGATCTTCGCCGGGATCTTCGCCATGAGCTCCGGCGTCAGCCCGAGCGGCTCGGGATCCAGCGCGGGGTCGCCCTCGGGCTCGGTGCCGAGCGGGTCCAGCCGCGCGGCGAGGTGGCCGTGCATGCGATGGGCCTTGAGCAGCGAGGTGGCGGCCTGCACGGCCTGCAGCAGGTCGGCGTCGACCGGCGCGGCAGCGGCCGCAGCGGGGCGGGCGGCGGCCGCGGCGGCCGCGGGCGCCGGCGGCGACGGCGCCGGGCCGAGCTGCGCGCCGAGGCTGGCGAACACGCCCTCGTAGAAGCCGTTCTCACCCTGCAGGTAGTCCTCGACGGTCTTGAGGAAGCGCCCCGACTCCGCGCCCTGGATCAGGCGGTGGTCGTACGTCGAGGTCATGCTCATGACCTTCTCGGCGCCGATCACGTCGCCGATGTTCCCGAGGCCGACCGGGTAGGCGATCGAGCCGGTCGCGACGATCGTGCCCTGGCCGACCATGAGCCGCGGCACGCTGGCGACCGTGCCGATGCCGCCCGGGTTGGTGAGGCTGATGTTCGCGCCCGTCAGGTCGTCCGCGGTCAGCGTGTTCGTGCGCGCCTTGTCGATCAGCTCGTCGAAGGCGGCCTTGAAGTCCTTGAACGGCTTGCGGCCGGCGTCGCGGATGACCGGGACCATCAGCGTACGGCTGCCGTCCTTCTTCTCGACGTCGACGGCGATGCCGAGGTTCACGGCGCCGTCATCCACGCGGACGGGCTTGCCGTCCTCGGTGTCGAAGTGATGGGACATGACCGGCATGTCCTGCTGGACCGCCAGCGCGATCGCGTAGGCGATCAGGTGGGTGAAGCTGACCTTCTCGCCGGCGTTCTTGAGCTCCTTGCGGCGGCCGTCCATCGCCGTGACGGTCATGGTGCGGAACGAGGTCGCCGTCGGGATCGAGCGGCTCTCGTCCATGTAGCGCGCGAGCGTCGCGGCGCCGCCCTTGATGACCGTGCGGGTGGCGGCGGCAGCTGCCGGCGCGCCACCGCCGTTGAGGACATCGGCCTTGGTGATCCGCCCACCCGGTCCCGTCCCCGTGAGGTTGGAGGTGTCGACGCCCTCGGCGGCCGCCACGCGGGCGGCGACGGGGGTGACGTTCACGCCCTCGGGTACCGGCGCCGGCGCGGCCTGCGCGGGCGCGCCGTTGCCCGACGGCGCCGCGGCGGGCTTCGCCGCTCCTGCTCCGGCCTGCATCCTCGCGATCACCTGGCCGACGGTGACCGTGTCGCCCTCTTCGAAGAGGATCTCGGTGATCGTGCCGCTCGTCGGAGCGGGCAGCTCCATGTCGACCTTGTCGGTCGAGATCTCGACGACGGTGTCGCCGTCGTTGACCGTGTCGCCGACCTTCACCGACCACTCGAGGATCGTTCCCTCGGTCACGGACTCGCCGCCGGTCGGCGTGACGATGTCGATGATCTCGCCGCCGGCCTCAGGCTCCGCTGCCGGCTCCTCGGGCGGCTTCTCGACTGCCGCCGCAGGGCCGGAGCCGTTGCTCGACTCGATCTCGCAGAGCAGCTGGCCGACCTCCACGGTGTCGCCCTCGCCGACCGCGACCTTCACCACCGTGCCGGCGGTGGGGGCGGGGACCTCGGCGTCCACCTTGTCCGTGGAGATCTCGACCAGCACTTCGTCGAGATCGACCGGGTCGCCCTCCTTCTTGTGCCATTCGAGGACGGTGCCCTCGGTCACCGACTCGCCCATCGCGGGCATGGTGACCTGCACGGTGGTGTTCACTGCCATTGAGTCTTTGACTCTAGCGCGCTGCCATCGCCCGCTGCGCACGCACGAATTCATACGAACCGACGAACGGCCCGATCCCGCCGATCACGACCACGGCGACCGCCAGGCGCACGGAGATGATCCGCGCCCGCGCCGCGTACAGGCACGCCAGCGACATCGCGATCCAGCCCAGCCCGTGGGCCAGGCCGAAGACGAACTCCCACGTGTGCAGGCCCGGCACCAGCCAGACGGTGAGCAGCGTCGTGTAGATCGCCGAGTGCGTGAAGGACGCGCGCTTCAGGCGCTCGAACGTGATCACGCCAGCAGCGCGGCCATCCGGCGCAGCGGCTCGTCGGCCTCGTCGGGCCACTGCTCGATGTCGGCGGGCCACCAGGCGTGGGCGTCGTGCTCTGCATCGCGGACGACCTCGGCGCCCGCGGGAAGCCACGCGGTGCCGACGAACATGACGAGCCGGTGGGGGAGGCGGACGAGCGCGTCACAGCGCAGGCGCTCGGGCTCGACGCTCCACTCCTCGCGCAGCTCCCGGCTCAGCGTCTGGGCGGGCGATTCCCCGACGTCGACGGCGCCGCCCGCGCCAAGCGCCCAGCGCCCGGGCCACGAGCTCAGCCACGGGGCGCGCCGGCCGGCGAGCCAGCGGCCCTGCGCGTCACGCGTGACGCACAGCGCGGCGACGGTGTCGCTCGCATCGCCCTCGACGAGTCGCAGCGCCCAGCGCGCGGGCTGCAGCTCCATGATCAGCCGGCCGCTCTCCTCGCGGTGCGAGACGAGCCTGGCCGCGAAGCCGTCATGGCTGGGCGAGCCGCGCTCGCGCAGCGCCGTGATGGCCTCGTCGGCGGCGGCGACCTTGTCGTCCGGTGCGCGGTACTCGTCGTCGCGCCATTGCGCCTCGACTGCCTCGGGCGCCCACGGGCCGCGAGCGAGCAGTGAGGGGGTGACAGCCATCGGCTACAGGCTAGTGTCGCCGGCGCATGCGCACGCGCCACCGCTGGGGCTGGGGCTACGAGGACGCCGTGATCGGCGCGGCCGAGGCCGCGGCGACGGCCGAGCACCTGCCGGCGACGCTCGGGTTCGCGGCGCAGGAGCTCGAGGAGCCCGCCGGCTCGTGCTCGCTGCCCGCGCCGAAGCTGCCCGTGCCCGCGGCGCTCGCCGCCTTCAGCGACGCCTCCGACGAGGTCCGCGCGCAGCACGCCTACGGCAAGTCCTACCTCGACACGATCCGCGCCTTCCGCGGGCGCTACGACCACGCGCCGTGCTTCGTCGCGCGCGCGAGAGACGAGGCGGACGTCGAGGCGGTGCTCGAATGGGCCGCGGGCGCAGGCGCGGCGGTCATCCCCTACGGCGGGGGGACGAGCGTGGTCGGCGGCGTCGAGGCGCGTGTCGACGGCCCCGCGGTCTGCCTGGACCTCGGCGCGCTGGATCGGGTGGTGGAGGTCGACGAGGTCTCGCGCGCCGCGCGCATCCAGGCCGGCGCGAACGGGCCGCGCCTGGAGGAGCAGCTCGGCGAGCGCGGGCTGACGATGCGGTTCTTTCCGCAGTCGTTCGAGCTGTCGTCGCTGGGCGGCTGGATCGCGACGCGCGCGGGCGGGCACTTCGCGACGCGGCTGACGCACGTCGACGATCTGGTGGAGGCGGTGCGGGCTGTGACGCCTTCGGGTCTGTGGTCGTCGCGGAGGCTGCCCGGGAGCGGGGCGGGGCCGTCGCCGGACCGGCTGCTGTTGGGGTCGGAGGGAGTTTTGGGTGTGGTCACGGAGGCGTGGGTGCGGGTGCAGCCGCGGCCTCGTTTCCGCGCTGCTCGTGGGGTGGTCTTCTCCTCGTTCATCGAGGGAGGGGAGGCCGTGCGCGCACTGGCACAGAGTGGGTTGGGGCCGAGCAACTGCCGGCTCATCGACGCGGACGAGGCGCGGTTCACGGGCGCCGCGGATTCGGCGCTGCTCGTGCTCGGCTTCGAGTCGACGGACTCGCCGGTGGACGCGCTGCTGGAGCGCGGGCTCGAGATCTGCCGTTCGTGTGGTGGCTCGCCGCGCGAGCCGTCGTCGGGCGCGGTGGGGGACTGGCGGGAGGCGTTCATCCGCATGCCTTACGTGCGCGACATGCTGATGCGCCTCGGGGTGCTCGCGGACACGTTCGAGACCGCGATCACGTGGGATCGCTTCGCCGCGTTCCACGCCGAGGTCGTCGGGGCCACGCGCGCGGCGCTGGGCGAGCCGTGCCGTGTCACGTGCCGCTTCACGCACGTCTATCCGGACGGGCCGGCGCCCTACTTCACGGTGCTGGCACCGGCGCGCCGCGGCGACGAGGAGGCGCAGTGGTGGGAGATGAAGCGCGCCGCCTCCGACGCGATCATCGCCGCGGGCGGGACGATCACCCACCACCACGCGGTGGGCCGCGACCACCGCGAGTGGTACGACCGGCAACGGCCGGACGTCTTTGCGGCGGCGCTGCGCGGCGCGAAGGCGGCGGTCGACCCGGCGGGCATCATGAACCCGGGCGTGCTGCTCGGATGAGCTTGCCCGGCTCGTCGTAGACCTCTTGTGCCGGGATGCGTTCGACGTGCCAGCCGGCGGCGCGCCAGATGGCGGTCTTGCGCGCGTCCTCGAGCTTGTCCTGGTGGTAGGTGCCGCCGTCGATCTCGACGATCAGGCGCCGGTCGGGCCAGCTGAGGTCGGCCTCCTCGCCGGCGATGCGGACGTTGATGTGCGGTGGGGCGATTCGTTTCTCTGCGAGTGCGACGACGGCGGCGGCCTCGGCGTCGGAGCGGCAGCGGTGGAGCTGGAGCCGTTCGTAGGTGGCGAGCCGGCTGGCGAGGGACTGCGGTCGCTGTCGCGGTGCTGCCTGCTGCAGATGGGCATTGAGGGAGGGGAGGGTCAGGCGCTTGAGGCGGAGCGCGTTGCGGAGCATGTGTTGCTGCGCCTTCGCGTCCAGGCGGGGCCAGAGGTCGGTGAGGGTTCGCTCGGGGGTGGTGATCGGGAGGCCGTTGAGGGACGTGGCGTGAATCGCTTTCGAGCGGCACACCAGCAGGCCGTCCTTGCGCACGGGCCCGGCTGATCCGCGGCGCAGGATCACCTCGAACGCCCCTTCCCACGGGCGCATCTCGTGGGCGGCGCCGGCGCTCGCGAAGGCCAGCACGCTGCCGGGGGCGGTGAGGGTGGCGGCCCACCAGCGCTGCAGGCGCGTCACGGGCGCGTCGCCGGTGAGGTAGACGCCGTCGTGGAGTTCCCGCAGCCCACGCGTGCGGTGACGGACGGCACCTCGCGACCACCCGGCCTTCCGCAACTGCCACACCGCCACACATCCCGCCTGCCGGGCGGCCAACGAGCGCAAAACGTCCTTCATGTGTCGCTATAGGGACACACGAAGTACGTTTCGCCCCATGCAAGTCGCCGTGCTGGGACCCGGAGGCGTTGGCGGCCTGCTCGCCGCCGTGCTGCCGCAGGCGCTTGTCGTGTCCCGCGCGCCGCTCACGGAGATCCGCCTGCGCTCCGTCGTCCTCGGTGACAGGACGACGGCAGTCCGGTCGGTGCGGACCCTCACCGACCCGACGGACGTGCTCTTCATCGCCACCAAGGCGACCGGCCTGGCGCAGGCCATCGAGCGAATCGAAGCCCCGCCGGGCGTCGTGGTGCCGCTGCTGAACGGGATCGAGCACCTGGCGTTCCTGCGTGACCACTTCGGCGACGTGGTCGCGGCGACCATCCGCGTCGAGGCGACGCGCGTCGCCCCGGGCGTGATCGAGCAGACGAGCCCGTTCCTGCGCATCGAGCTGAGCGGGCACCCCGAGGTGGCGCAGCTGCTGAACGACCACGGCATCCCGGCGGCCGTCACCGAGGGCGAAGCGCAGGTCATGTGGTCCAAGCTCGTCCGGCTCAACGCGATCGCGCTGACCACCACCGCCTACCGCGCGCCGATCGGAACGATCCGAGACAACCACCGCGATGACCTCCTCAGTGTCATTGAGGAAACGGCGACGGTGGCGGAGGCCGAGGGGGCGACCATCGACGTGGGAGCGATAGCCGAGGAGCTCGAGCAGGCGCACCCCGAGCTCCTCTCCTCCATGGCCCGCGACGTCGCGGCCGGCCGCCCGCCCGAGCTGGACGCCATCGGCGGCGCGGTCCTGCGCGCAGCCGAGCGCCACGGCATCGCGGCGCCGACGGTCGCGCGGCTCGTCGAGGCGATCCGGCGCGAGCTACCCTGAGCCCGTGGCCGACACGTCGAAGATCGCCGCGAACCTGCGCGCGTTCCAGATCGCCATCAACGCGCACGACCGCGAGAACCCGACGCACGACGCCTACGGCATCGGGCTCGCGCACTTCGACATGGAGCGCCTCGGCTTCGACGAGGGCGAGGAGATCCTCCCCGGCATCACGATCCACACCGACCAGGGCGTCACCGGCAACTTCCGCGTCCTGTGCAACGGCGACCACGACGAGGAGCTCGAGGCGGAGGAGGCCGAGACCGTCGAGGCCGTGTCGACCCAGTCGATCCCCGCCGGTCCCTGGGTGGGCGAGCAGGACTAGACGACGAGCTCGCGCCCGAAGGCCGAAGCGAACAGATCGGTCTCCCGTGCCGCCGCCCAGCGCGGCACGGAGGCGTCGCCGTCGGCTTCCAGCCGCAATTCGACCCGGCCTCCCTCAGTGATTGCGTGCACCGCCCGCACCAGCTGATCCCGCGGGCGCTCCAAGTCCTCAGCCAGCCGAAGCAGCGCGGATAACCGGAGCAGCAGCGCCTCGTCCCCCTTCACCATCAGCGGCCCGAACGGCCCGAGGCCCGGCGAGCCCTTGCGGTGATACCGCACGGCCTGCCCGATCAGGGCGACCTCGCGCGGGGTGAAGCCCGGAAGGCCGCCGTTGAGGATCAGGTAGCGCGAGTGCTTGTGGTGGTCGTCGTAGTCGACGGTCATGCCGATGTCGTGCAGCACCGCGGCCGCCCACAGCAGCTCCCGCTCGACGCTGTCGCCGGGATGCAGTCCCGCGGCGGCGAGCTCGTCGAAGAGGCCGATCGCCAGCCGCGCGACGTGCTCGGTGTGCGCATGGTCGACGTGGTAGAGGCCGGCGAGGTTCAGCACCGACTGGCGGCGCACGTCGTCGAACAGCTCCTCGGGCTCGAGCCAGCGCGAGAAGAACACGCCCTCGCGCAGGCCGGCCTCCGTGACCTCGACGCCGTCGAAGCCGCCGATCTCGAGCACGGTGAGGATCGTCCGCGCCCCGGCGAGGATGATGTCGCCGCGCTCGGGCTTGATCCCGCGCAGCTTCCCGCGCTCGCCCGGTGACCGGCCGGCCAGCTCGTCGACGAGGGCGGCGAGCGCGTCGCGCGGGATCACATGGCCCTGGACCCCGAACGACGGCATCGAACGCAGCCCCTGATCGGCCGCGGCGAGGTTGCGCGCAGTGCCGCCGATGGCGACCAGCCGGCCGCCGGCAACCGACTCGATCTTCGCGGTGACGTGCTTGCGCAGCGCCTTGCGGTCCTCGCCGAAGCGCTCCGTCATGCGCACCGCCCCGAGCTTCCAGGAGCGCTCCTCGCGCGCCAGCCGCCCGACGACGCGCGTGAGCTGCAGCGAGCCGCCGCCGAGGTCGAGCACGCAGCCGTCGCTCAGCGTCGTGGAGTTCACCGCGGCGAGGTAGCCGAAGTGCGCCTCCTCCTGCGCGGAGAGCACCCGGACCGGGAGCGCCGAGCGCGAGATGAAGTCGTCGCGGTTGGCGGCGTCGCGGATCGCGCTGGTGGCGACGGCCTCGACCTCGTCGATCCCCGTCGCGCGGCAGAAGTGCGCGAACACGTCGGCCGCGGCGAGGCCCCGGCCGATCGGCTCGGCGCCCAGCTCGCCGGTGGCGGCCAGACCCTCGCCGATGCGCACGCCCTCGTAGATCTCGTCCGTCCGGCGCCACCACCCCTCGCCGGTGGTGAAGACCACCAGGCGAAAGGTGTTGGAGCCGAGATCGGCGATGGCGATGCGGCGCTCGGCCACTGCGCCGCAGACTACGCGGTGGCGGGCACGGCCTCCCTCGAGCGCGCGAGCCCCGACAGGGTGGCCAGCAGGCCCAGGGCGGACACGCCCACGACGACCGCCAGCGCGGGCTGCATCGCGTCGAGGAAGTCGCTCCCGGCGCCGCTGGCGACGATCGCGCTCGAGATCGCGAGCACCAGCGCGCCGCCGACCTGGATCGACGTGCTGACCAGGCCGGAGGCCAGGCCCTGCTCGTGGTCGGCGACCCCGGACGTGGCCTGCATGTTCAGCGACGGGAACGTGAGGGCGAACCCGGCGCCGAGGAGCAGGATCGTCGGGAAGATGTCCGTGAAGTACGTCGGCGAGTGGCCCATGCGCAGGAACAGCGCGTAGCCGGCGACGAACAGGGCGAACCCGACGGCGACGAGCCGCTCGGTCCCGAAGCGGTCGACGAGCGCGCCGACACGCGGCGACCCGAAGGCCACGAGCAGGCCGGCAGGCAGGAACGCCAGCGCCGTGTGCAGCGACGACCAGCCGAGCTCGTTCTGCAGGAACAACGTCACGACGAACTGGAACGCCGCGTAGCCGCCGAACATCGCCATGCCTCCGAGGTTGGCGCGCACGAGCGTGCCCGAACGCAGGATCCCGAGGCGCACGAGCGGCTGCGACGTGCGGTGCTCGATCGCGACGAACAGCCCCAGCAGGCCGGCCGCGGCCGCGAAGGCGACGATCGTCTCGAGCGAGGCCCAGCCGACATCCGGCGCCCGCACGACGGTGCGCACGAGCAGCAGCATGCCGGCGGTGATCGTCACCGCGCCCGGGATGTCGAATGCGCCACGAGCCCGGGACTGCGGGGTGTCGGGGCGCAGCACGCGCGGGGCGAGCACGAGGATCGCCAGCGCGAACGGCACCGGCAGGAGGAACGTGTAGCGCCAGCCGAGCTCGGTCATCAGGCCGCCCAGGACCAGGCCGAACGAGAAGCCGCTCGCGCCGCACGCGGTGTAGATGCTCAGCGCCTTGTTGCGCGCCGGGCCTTCGGCGAACGTGGTCGTGATCAGCGAGAGGCTCGCCGGAGCGGTGAACGCCGCCGCGGCGCCCTTGATGAAGCGCGACGCGACCAGCAGCGTCGGATCGCTGACGAGTCCGCCGAGGACCGACGCCAGGAAGAAGACGGACAGTGCGCCGACGAGCGCGCGCTTGCGGCCGAGCAGGTCGGCCACGCGGCCGCCGAGCAGCAGCAGCCCGCCATAGCCGAGCACGTAGCCGCTCACCACCCACTGCAGCTGCGAGGTGCTGAGGCCGAGGTCGTCGCGGATGGAGGGGAGCGCCATGCCGACCATCGACACGTCGAGCCCGTCGAGGAAGAGGACGCCGCACAGGAGGATCAGTGAGAGCCAGAGGCGGCGGTCCCAGCGAAGGTCTGAAGAAGCCATGCGCGGCAGAATACATGCGATCACATAGAATGCAAGTGCATAATTTGCGCACGCATCAGATGCACCCGCATGCTATAATCGCGGCCGCAATGGGTCAGACAAAGGAGAACGCGCTGGTCGACGAGTGGCGTGAGATCCTCGATCGCCACGCACGCGTGCGCTGCGCCCTGACCCACGCCCTCGAGCACCAGCACGGGCTCGGGATGAGCGAGTTCGAGGTTCTCGAGCGGCTTGCCGACGAGGGCGACTGCGCGGTGCGCGTCGCCGACATCGCCGAGCACGTCCATCTCAGCCAGAGCGCGCTCTCACGTGTGCTCGACCGCCTCGAGAAGCACGGTTTCCTCAAGCGCGGCGTCTGCGACAACGATCGCCGCGCGATCTTCGCGGAGCTCACGCCCGCCGGGCGCGAGCGCTACGAGGCTGCGCGCCCGACGCACCGCGAGGTGCTCGGGCGCGAGCTCTCCTAGCTCGTCCGGCCGGACTTCACCGCGCCGGCGGACTCCTTCAGGCGGCGCGCCTCGTCCTTCGCGGCGAGCGCGTCCTGCTCGGCCTCCAGCGCCTCGGCGCGGTCGTCGAGCGCCTCGAGCCGGTCGGCGCGCTCCTGTGAGCGCAGCGCCTTCTCGCGCTCGGCCGCCTCGCGGTCGGCGGCCTCCTTGCGCCGCAGCTCGGTTGCCTGCGCCTGGCGCTTGCGCTGCTGGGCGCGCTGCTTGGCCTGACGCTTCTTGCGGTCGGCCTCGGCCTTCAGCCGCAGCGCCTCCTCGCGCTCGTCGGCGGCGGTCCGCCGCCGGCTCGCGTCGCGGCGCAGCTCGTCGTCGCCGAGCACCGCGCCCGCGGTGTCGCGCGCGCCGGCTTCGGCCTGGTCGAGCCGGATCTCGCTCTCGCGGCCGCCGAACAGCTTCACGGCCTGGTCGAACGGCAGGCGGGCGATCTTCACGTAGGCGCCGATCGCGGCGCGGGGGATGCTTCGCAGGTTCATCGCTGCTCCTCGGGGTCGATGGCGTCCGCGCGGGACTCCTTGCGGTTGGCCTCCTGCTCGAGCCGCGCCGCGGCAGCGGTCTCGCGGGCGCGCTGCTGCTCGGCCTGCGCCTCGGCGCGGTCGGCGTCGGCTTCGATCCGTGCCTCGCGGCGTTCGGCGTCCACCTCGGCCTGCAGGCGCGCGCGCTCGGCTTCCGTGTCGGCCATGCGGGCCTCCACGTCGGCCTCGGCGTGCTCGTCGCGGGCGACGGCCTCGCGCTGTCGCGCCTCGAGCTCGGCGTCCGCGCCGGCCTGTTGGAGGCGCCCTTCGCGCGCGACATCGTCGCGGCCCAGTGCTTCACCTACGGTTTCCTTGAGGCGACCGGCGACCTTACCCAGGACGCCGCCCGCCACCTCTTCTCTGTTGTCAGGGGTCATACCCGGCGCCTACCCGGCCGGGCAATTGTCTACTTACCGACGGCCTCGCCGAACAGCTTCGTGTCCGTGTGCTGGACGAAGCGCACGATCTTGCCGTCCTGGACCGTCCAGACGTGAGCGTACGGAACGTTCACGGGGCCGTTGGCCCCCCGGCCGCTGTACGTGCCGAGGCTGACCACCTTCTCGTCGCCGCCGTCGAGGATCTCGTCCGGCCGTGCCGTGAAGCCCTCGACGTCCTGGGTGATGGGGCCGAGGACGTTCTCGAGGATGGCCGCCGCGCCGGTGTAGGTCCCGCCGTATGGCATGCCCTGCGCTTCGTGCCACTCCGTGGCGGCCAGCATGCTCATCATCGTGTCCATGTCGCCCTGGCCGAAGGCTTCGTAAGCGCTGCGTACGACGTCCACGTTCTGCTGGCTCATGTGTCAGCCCTTTCCACGCTCTCGATGATTTCGATTCTGTAGCCGTCCGGGTCGCGCACGAAGCAGAGGCGGTTCCCGCCCTCGCGGACGGTGTAGGGCGGCCGCTCGGGCTCGATGCCCTGCTGCGAGAGCTGCGACAGCGCGCCGTCGAGGTCGTCGGCCGTCACCGCGATGTGGTTGTAGCCCGTGCCGAGGTCGTAGCCGTCGACGCCCGGGTTGTAGGTGAGCTCGAGCCGGGCGCCGTCGCCGGGCAGGCCCATGAAGACGTTGGTGGCGCCGTCGGGCAGGTCGAAGCGGCCGACCTCCTCGAAGCCGAGCGCCTTGTAGAACGCGACGGACCGGTCGATGTTGCCGATCCGGTAGCAGGTGTGGATGAGGGCAGGCATCAGGCGCAGCCTACCCCTCGCACCAGGGTGCGCACGACGCGCGCGGCGGCTGCGTCGCGGGCCAGCCGGCGCGCCTCGATCTCGCCGACGGCGCTGCGCAGCAGGGCGCGCAGCGACGCGATCACCCACGCAGGTGCCAGCTCGGGGTCGATCGCGCCCTCGGCCTGGGCGCGGGCGATGAGCCGTGTCAGCGGCTTGAGCAGCACCTCGCTGCGCCGCGGCCCGGCCTGCGGGTCCTGGGGGAAGATCACGCGGTAGCGGTCCCCGAGCGCGAGCATCGCGGCGACCATGCGCTCCAGCGCCTGGACCGGGTCGCCCTCGTCGACGCGGGCCTCGGCGAAGCGCCGGCGCGCCTCCTCGCTCGCGTGCAGCCGCAGCGCCTCGATGAGCTCCTCGCGGGAGGCGAAGTGGCGGTAGACCGTCGCGCGGCCGACGCCGGCGGCCGCGGCGATCTCGGCCACGCCCGCCTCCGGCTCCGCCGCGAGCACCTGGACGGCCGCCTCGAGAATCGCGTCGTGGTTGCGGTCGCCGACGGCGCGGCGGCCGTCGACGATCGTCATACGACCTCTGCCGCGACGGTCGGCGGCGCGGTCTCCTCGCCGGCGCGGCGGCCCATCGCCGACTGCTTGCGCAGCTCCACCTCGGGCAGCAGCCACGTCAGCACGAACGCCGCGGCGGCGAAGATCGCGCCCCAGATGAACGCGCCGTGCAGCGCGTGCACGAACAGCGCGAGGAAGTCGTGCTGCGCGCCGGCCGGGAGCGCCTGCACCTGCTCGGGCCGCACCTGCACCGAGCCGCCGGACGCGCCAACGCGATCCGCGACGCCCGCCGGCAGGTCGCTCAGGCCGCTCGTGAGCCGGGAGGCGAAGATCGCGCCGAAGACCGCCACGCCGACCGAGCCGCCGATCGAGCGGAAGAATTGCGCGGTCGAGGTCGCCGCGCCCATGTCGCCGGGCGGCGCGTCGTTCTGCACGACGAGCACGAGGACCTGCATCACCAGGCCGATCCCGACGCCGATCACGACCATGAACGCGCCGGCGACGAGCTTCGACGTGTCGACGTCCAGCTGCGTCAGCAGGGTCATGCCGACCGTCAGCAGCGCCGTCCCGGTGATCGGGAACGCGCGGTAGCGGCCGTGGTTGCTGATCCAGCGCCCCGACAGGATCGACGCGGTCAGCAGGCCGGCCATCAGCGGCACGAGCAGCAGGCCCGACTGCGTCGGGCTGGCGCCGCGCACGACCTGCAGGTAGAGCGGCAGGAACGTCAGCGCGCCGAACATCGCCAGGCCGACGATGAACCCGGTCGCGTTGGCGACGTCGAACACGCGGCTGGAGAACAGCCGCGGCGGGATCAGCGGGTCGGGCGCCCGGCGCTCCCACCACAGGAAGGCGACGGCGAGGACGACCGCGCCCAGGCCGAGGCCGATGATCGTGACCGAGCCCCACGCGTACTGGCTGCCGCCCCAAGACGTCATGAGGATCAGGCAGCCGACGGCGGACGTCAGCAGGGCGAACCCGAGCCAGTCGACCGGGTTGCGCGAGGTGTGGCGCGGCAGGTGCAGCCGCGAGGCGACGACGACGAGCGCGGCGATGCCGACCGGCAGGTTGACGTAGAAGACCCAGCGCCAGCTGAGGTTGTCCACGAAGAACCCGCCCAGCAGCGGGCCCGCGACGCTCGACACGGCGAACACCGAGCCGATGAAGCCCATGTAGCGGCCGCGCTCGCGCGGGGGGACGATGTCGCCGATGATCGCCTGCGCGCCGACCATCAGGCCGCCGGCGCCGGCGCCCTGCAGTGCGCGGAAGAGGATCAGCTCGTCGAGCGACTGCGCCGCGCCCGAGAGCAGAGAGCCGGCCAGGAAGATCACGATCGCCGCCTGGAACATCGGCTTGCGCCCAACGGTGTCGCCGAGCTTGCCATACAGCGGCGTCGAGGCGGTCGATGCCACGAGGTAGGAGGTCACGACCCACGACAGGTGCTCGAGCCCGCCCAGGTCGCCAACGATCGTCGGCAGCGCGGTCGAGACGATCGTCTGGTCCAGCGCCGCGAGGAACATCCCGAGCGCCAGTGCGACGAAGATGGGGACGAGGCTCTGGCGGCCGGCGGAATCGTGAGACATACGTGTCTCACTATAGCGCGTGCCATAGTGCTTCCCCATGCGGGTCGAGACATCCATGAACGATCAGTTCCTGTCGAACACCTACCTCGTGTCCGACGAGTCCGGCGGCGGGTTCTTCGTCGACGCCGGCGGACCGGTCGAGCCGCTCATCGAGGCCGCCGAGCGCGACGGGGTCACGCCGACCCACGTCCTGCTCACCCATCACCACTACGACCACGTCTGCGAGCTGGGCAAGCTGACCGAGCGCTGGCCGGATCTCGAGGTGCTGATGAGCCCCGACGAGCCGGCGGTCGACGGCACGACCGGCGAGCTGCGCCCCGGCGAGCTGCAGGTGGGTGCCCTGACCGTGAGGGCGCTGCCGACGCCCGGGCACACGAAGGGCATGCTCAGCCTGCTCGTCGACGGCGAGGTGTTCACCGGCGACACGCTCTTCAAGAACTCCGTCGGGGGCGTGCGCGCGCCCGGCCACACGACGTTCGCCGACATCAAGCACTCGATCATGGACGTGCTGCTGGCGCTGCCCGCGGACACCGTGATCCGGCCCGGTCACACCGATTCCACGACGGTCGCCGACGAGCTGGAGTCCAACTCGTTCGTGCGCATCTGGCGGGGCGTGGACCCGGAGGGCTCGGATCCGTGCACCGCGATGGGCGAGCAGGCGACGCTCGTGCATCTCGGCGACGACTACGACGGCGGCCACAAGGCGTGGGTGCGCTGGGCGGATGGCTCGGACGACATCGTGCCCGGCTCGCAGGTCCAGCGCGGCTAGTGGGCGACGACGACAAGATCCCGACGTCGCGCGTCGCGCGGACGACGCGCGTCGGCCGGCTCGCGGCCGGCCAGGCGGTGCGCCAGTTCGGCACCCGCGCGGCGAACGTCGCGCGCTCGGACGAGAAGGCGCAGGCCGCGCTGGACCGCCGCCAGGTGCAGACCGCCGAGCAGATCGTCGCCGTCCTGGGGACGATGAAGGGCGCCGCGATGAAGCTCGGCCAGGTGATGTCGTTCCTCGACGTCGGCCTGGTGCCCGAGGAGTTCCGCGAGGAGTTCCAGGAGAAGCTCGCCGCGCTGCGCGACGCGGCGCCGAAGGTGTCCTTCCAGCAGATGAAGAAGGTCATCGAGCAGGAGTACGAGGAGCCGCTGGACGAGGTCTTCGAGACCTTCGACCCCGTCCCGATCGCGGCCGCCTCGATCGGGCAGGTCTACAAGGCGCGCATGCACGACGGCCGCGACGTCGCCGTGAAGGTGCAGTACCCCGGCGTCGCGTCGGCGGTGCGGGCCGACATGCAGAACCTCGGGATGATCCTGCGGCTGATGAAGCGCGTCGCGCCCGGGCTGGACCCGAAGGCGCTCGGCGACGAGATCCGCGCGCGCATCGACGAGGAGCTCGACTACGAGCTCGAGGCCGGCAACCAGCGCACGCTCGCGCGGATCTTCCGCGGCCATCCGTTCATCGTCGTCCCCGACGTCATCACGCGGCTGTCGCGCGAGCGCGTGGTGGTGTCGGAGTTCGTCAGCGGCCGCGGCTTCGAGGAGATCAAGCAGCTCCCGCAGGCCGAGCGCGACCGCATCGGCGAGATGATCTTCCGCTTCTACTTCGGCTGCATGTACCGCCACCACCAGTTCAGCGGCGATCCGCATCCCGGCAACTCGCTGCTGCTCGACGACGGGCGGATGGCGTTCCTGGACTTCGGGCTGTTCAAGCGGATCCCGGCCGCGGTCGCCGAGTTCGAGCTCGAGACCCAGCGCCTCGGCGGGGAGGGCCGCAGCAAGGAGCTGATCGACCTCCTGCACAAGGGCGGGTTCATCGGCGACCCGTCCTTCTACACCGAAGAGAAGATCATGGCCCAGTTCCAGGATCTGACCTGGTGGTACACGACCGACGAGGAGATCCTGCTCACGCCGGAGATCGCCACCGAGGTGCTGATCCAGATGAGCGACCCGCGCTCGCGGCACTGGGGCTCGATGCGTCACGAGACGCTGCCGCCCGACCACCTGTTCGGCCGCCGGCTCGAGACGCTGACGCTGGCGGTGCTCGGCCAGTTGCGCGCGAAGGCCAACTGGCACAGGATCACCCGCGAATGGGTCTATGGCGACGAGCCGGTGACCGAGCTCGGCCGCCAGGAGGCCGAGTTCTACCGCCGTTGAGCGCTCAACTGCGCCTGGCCGCGCTCGCGGCGGCGCTGATCGCGTTCCTGGCCTTCTTCGCGCTCACCGGGTCCCTGTCGACGCACCGCGTCCGCGACTGGATCGACGGCTACGGCGTCGCGGGGCCGCTGATCTTCATCGTCGTGTCGAGCCTGCTGACCGTCGTGCTGTTCCCGGGCCCCCTGCTCAGCGGGGCGAGCGGCCTGCTGTTCGGGACGGCGCTCGGCACGCCGGTCTCGATCGTGGCGGCCACCGTGGGCGCCTCGCTGGCGTTCGCGCTCAGCCGCTGGTGGGCCCATGACGCGGTCGTCGACGCCTTCGGGCACCACCCGCGCGTGGCGACGCTGCGCGTGTGGGTCGGGGCGCGCGGCTTCGAGAGCGTGCTGCTCGCGCGGATCGCTCCGGGTGTGCCGTACAACCTCGTCAACTACGCCGCGGGGCTGACGCCGATCGGCCTGGGCGTGTTCGCGGGGGCGACCGCGCTGGGCGTGGCGCCGCGCGCGTTCGCCTACACGGCGCTGGGCGGCAGCATTCACAACCTCGACTCGCCGGCGGCGATCGTGGCGATCTGCCTGCTGGCGGTCGAGGGTGCGATCGGGATCTGGCTGCTGCGCCGGGCGGGCCGGCGGCGCGCTAGAGCTGCTGGATCTGGAACAGCGAGGTGGACCCCGGGCGGCCGCTCGGCAGGCCCGCCGTGATGCCGACCCGCTGGCCGGGCTTGCACCAGCCGAGCTCGACGACCCGCCGGCCCGCGTCGTGGATCAGGTCCTCGGTCACCTCGTGGCGGCGCATGTGCGCCGAGCGCACGCCCCACATCAGCGAGCAGCGGCGCACGGTCTCGCGACCGGGCGAGAGCGCGTAGACCGGCACCGTGGGACGGTGCGCGCTGACCAGCCGGACGCTGCGCCCGCTGAGCGTCGGGATGACAAGCGCGTCGAGGTGCAGGTCGCGCGCGGCCTCCACGGCGGCGTGCGCGACGGTGTACGAAGGGTCACGTGCGTCGCGGCGCACGCGCGTCTCGTTCCAGCGCTCGTAGGGGGCGATCTTCTCCGTCTGGCGCGCGATCGCGGCCATCATCTCGATCACCCCGACCGGATAGGCGCCGACCGCGGTCTCCTGCGACAGCATCACGGCGTCGCTGCCGTCGAGGATCGCGTTCGCGACGTCCGCCACCTCGGCACGCGTCGGGCGTGAGGCCTTGACCATCGAGTCGAGCATCTGCGTCGCGGTGATCGACGGCCGCGCCAGCGCGCCGGCGAGCGCGATCAGGCGCTTCTGGACGATCGGCACCTCCTCGATGGGAAGCTCGATGCCCAGGTCCCCGCGGGCGACCATCACGCAGTCGCTCACGCGCAGGATCTCCTCGGCCCGCTCGACCGCCTGCGGCTTCTCGATCTTGGCGATCAGCGGGATGCGGGTGTGCTCGCGCACGAACGTCACGTCCTCGGGCCGGCGCACGAAGCTGAGCGCGACCAGGTCGACGCCGATGCGGATGCCGGCCTGCAGGTGCGCGAGGTCCTCCTCGGGAACCGCCGGCAGCATGTCGACGCCTGGCCCGGGCACGTTGAGCCCCTGGCGAGAGGCGACGGTGCCGCCGATCTCGACCTCGGCGTCGATCTCGCCGTCGCCCTCGCGCACCTCGACCGCGCGCAGGCGCACGCTGCCGTCCGCGAGGTACAGGACCTCACCTGGCGAGACGGCGGACGCGAGGCCGTGCCAGGTGATCTGCATGTCGCGCGCGGTACCGAGGGCGCCGTTGTCGTGGCCGCAGTGGAACGTGACGCAGTCGCCGGCCTTGAGGTCCACCACGTCGTCCACGAGCGCGCCGATGCGCAGCTTCGGGCCGGGGAGGTCCTGCAGCAGCGCCACGGGCTTGCCGGCGCGCCCGGCGGCGTCGCGCACCCAGTCAGCGGTCTCGGCGTGCTGCTCGTGCGAGCCGTGGCTGAAGTTCAGCCGCGCCACGTCCATCCCCGCCTCGACCATCCGCACGAGCGTCTCGCGGTCGCGCGACGCCGGGCCGATGGTGGCGACGATCTTGGTCTTTCGCTCCACGTTCCAGCACGTTACACGCGCCGCCCCATGACGAAATGCGGGCCGATGCCGGGGATCTCGAACTCCTCGGACTCCGGCTCGAAGCCGGCGCGCGCGTAGAGGCTGAGCGCGGGGGTGCGCGCGTTGCACCACACGCGGGTGGCGCCCTGGGCGCGCGCATGGTCGACGAGCGCGTCGAGGATCGCGCCGCCCACCCCGCGCCCGCGGTGGGCGGGGTCGGTCGCCATGCCGCGCACGCGCCACGCCCCCGGCCCGCCGTCGGGGCAGACGAAGCCGCAGGCGATCATCTCGCCGCCTTCGAACGCGCCGACCGCGTGCACGCCGGGCGGCTCATGGGTGGCGAGCTCCTCCAGCGACTCGTGCGGGCGCAGCACCGCTTGGCGCAGCGGCCGCGTCTGCGCGGGGTCGACAGCGCGGACCTCGACGCTCACACCACGAAGCGGCCGTTGGATTGGACCGTTTCGCCGTCGGCGGTCAGCGTGCCGCCGGAGCGCAGGTCGCAGATCAGGTCCCAGTGCAGGGCGCTCACGTTCTTGCCACCGGTCTCGGGATACGAGCGCCCGAGTGCGAGGTGGACGGTGCCGCCGATCTTCTCGTCGAACAGGATCGTGCCGGTGGGCCGGTCGATGCCGAAGTTCGTGCCGATGCCGATCTCGCCCAGGCGCGTCGCGCCGTCGTCTGTCTGCAGCGCTGCCTTGAGGTAGTCCTCGCCGGCGGTCGCGCGCGCGTTCACGACCTCGCCGTCCTCGAAGGTCAGCTCGACGCCGTCGACGTCCACGCCCGAGGGCGAGCTGCGGATCGTGAAGCGCACGGTGCCGTTGGCGCTCGTCTCGACCGGGCCGGTGAAGACCTCGCCTGAGGGCATGTTGCGCTTGCCGTCGGAGTTGACCCACGTGCGCCCTTTGACGTTCAGCCGCAGGTCCGTCCCGTCGGCCTCAAGGTGCAGCTCGCTCGCCTTCGCCAGCCGCGCGATGAGGCCGTCCTGGAACTCGCGCAGCTCGCCCCACGACCGGGCGGGGTCGGGCTGGTCGAGGAAGAGCGCGCGCTCGACGAACGCGTCGTACTCGTCCTCGCTCATGCCGGCCCCGGCGGCGAGCGCGGGCGTCGGCCACAGCGTGGTGCACCAGCGCTTCTTGAGCGTCGCCTCGCGCAGCGGCCGGCGGGCGCGCGCGGCCCGGGCGATGCGGGCCGGGTCGGCGTCCGCCAGCTCGCGCGGGTCGGCCGTCGCCTGGATGCGCAGCGTCTTGTCGGCCCTCTTGGCCTCGGTCAGGGCAAGCGGGGCGAAGTCGTCGAGCAGCTCATCGGGCGCGTTGGCGTAGAACGAGGACGCCTCGCCCGGGACCTCGGCGCGCAGCAGCGGCCAGGCGCCGCGGCGCAGGATCTCGCCCTGCAGCTCCAGCAGCAGCGGCGCCGCCAGCGTCGTCGAGCGAACGAGCACCTGCTCGCGCTCCTGGACGTCGAGGCAGTAGTCGCACAGCAGCGCGGCGAAGCGCTTCGGGTCAGGCCCAGCCATCGCGCAGCGCGTCGAGCGCGCCCGTGGGATCGGCGTTCAGCTCGCGGGCGACCGCGCGGACGAGTCGCTCCTGCGGCTCGGGACGCGCGCCCTCGCCCATGACGCCGATCCGCAACGCCTGACCGGCGAACGGCCCCTGGCCGGCCGCGACCTCGATCCCGTGCTCGGCGAGCAGAGCGCCGCGCATGTCCATGGCGTCGACGCCCTCGGGCAGGCGGACGGCCAGCAGCGGATGCAGCTGCTCGCCGTCGATGGCGATCCGCTCGAAGCCGAGCTGCTGCAGTGCGCCGTGCAGCGCCTCGTGCGCCTTCGCATGCCGCGCCCAGCGCGCCTCCAGGCCCTCCTCCTGGACGATCCTGAGCGCCTCGCGCAGCGCGATGACCATGTTGGTCGGCGCCGTGTGGTGGTAGGTGCGACCGCCATCGTCCTGCCAGTAGTCGAGCACGGCGCGCAGGTCGAAGTACCACGACGGCGAGCCCTGCACGCGCTCCAGCGCGCGCTCGTTCGCGGTGAAGGGCGCAAGGCCGGGCGGGCAGTTGAGGCACTTCTGCGAGCCGCTGAAGGCCGCGTCCACGCCGGACGCGTCGAGGTCGAGCGGATGGCCGGCAAGCGACGTGACGCAGTCGAGCAGCAGCAGCGCGCCGTGCTGCGCGCATGCCTCGGCCAGCGCGTCGAGCGGCTGGGCGACACCCGTCGACGTTTCGCCGTGCACCACGAACAGCGCCGCGAACGGGTCGCGCGCGGCGTCGACCAGTCGCTCGGTCGGAATCGCGCGGCCCCATTCGGATTCGACGCGCACGACCTCCGCGCCGCGGCGGGTCAGGGCGTCGGCCATCCGCTCGCCGAACAGGCCGTGCACGCCGCAGATCACGCGATCGCCGGGCCGGATCAGGTTGTCGACCATTGCCTGCATCCCGCCGCTGCCGGTCGCGCTGACCGGGAACGCGGTGCGGTTCTGTGTACGGAACGTGGACCGCAGCAGCTCGGCGATGTCCTCCATCACCGCGACGAACGCGGGATCGAGGTGCCCGAGCGTCGGTTGCGCGAGCGCGTCGAGCACGCGCTGGGGAACGGGCGACGGGCCGGAGCCGAGGAGCAGTCTTTCGATCACGGCCGCGAAGGATGTCAAGCGGCGCGCGCGTCCGCCCCACGCGCGCGCCGCGGGTGGCTCCTACGCCGGCTGTGGAACGGCTGCAGCGCTGACGCGTTCGCCGCGGGCGAGCAGGACCGACGCGACCAGGAGCCAGGCTGCGTATAGGAACGCCGGGAAGAAGAACAGGGCGAACAGGAGGATCACGCCGACGCCGATCCCGGCCCGCCTCGAGCAGCCGGTACATGTCCGCAGTCAGCGTGAAGCGGGCTCGTCCGAGCCCTGCGTGTCGGGCGTGTCCCCCGCAACCCCCTTGTGTTGGCCGGACCTACGTCTCGCGCGGCAGTGTCTCCGCAACGCACCCGGTTTGCAGGGGCTCGTCCGAGATATGACGGCTGCTGCCGTGGTGCGTGGCGTGGTTCGGGTCAGTGAGGAAGAAGGGCAAACCAACCCGCTGGCGCTTCACTTTCGCCCACGTGGGCGCGGCGGCTCGTTCGCCGGCCGACAAAGGGGTCTGACCCCAATGTCGCGTGCGACAAAAGGGTCAGACCCGAATGTCGCACGCGATCGACTTGGGCGCCCTTGGTCCCGCATATGGGGACGTAGCGCGCCCAAGTCGCGCGCGACAGGCCGCACCCCCTCCCTCAATGCCGGAACAACGCGTTCGGGGACTGCGCCTAAGGCGCCTCGACGTCCGGGAAGTGCTCGGCGAGGTGATCGCGCAGGACGTCGCGGATCCACGCGCGCTCGTCCCGAGTGGCCACGCGGAAGCGCATCAGCAGCGGCTTCTGGCCCTCGGTGGGGACCCCGGA
>Ga0308175_100000480_pt1 | contig 27899 bp, 19 predicted proteins | sample PhyCR1_3_FD_203893 | JGI IMG/M metagenome (GOLD analysis project Ga0308175, IMG submission 203893) | Soil microbial communities from UC Gill Tract Community Farm, Albany, California, United States - DLSLS.C.R1 | ecosystem: Environmental > Terrestrial > Soil > Agricultural land | place: USA...
GCCGGTGGTGATGCCGCGACCACCGCCGGTGCCGCTGGCGGGTTTGACGACGCAGGGATCGGCGGAGGATTTCAGGAAAGCCAGGGCCGGGGCCATGTCGGCGAGCGTGAACGTTGCGTGCGCCGGGGTCGGGAGCCGCTCTTGCGCGAGGATCTCGTAGGTCAGGTGCTTGTCGGAAAGGACCGCGAGGGTGACGGGATCATCGATGGCGCAGGTGTTCTCGCACACGCGCGTGCGCACGCCGTCCAGTTCGATCTCCGCGATGTCCGACCCGAGCGTGCGATACGCGGCGCCCAGTTCAGCGGCGGCCTCGCGCCATACACGGTGGTAAAATGCGGTCTGATGCCGACCGATGGCGCGGCGACGCGGGTTGCGGTAACGGGCAAAGGCCTTCGTCAGTGCCGCGGCATTCAGCAGGCGGAGCACGTGCCGATTGATCCACGGAGAAGTCATGGGGCCGTTTCCCCCGCCGGTTGCCGAAGGGTTGCGGCTTGCAACTCAACAGGAGATGGCGCGCCGGCCGGCTGTGCGGCCGATGACCGCGCGGAAGGGGCCGCGCCGAGGATCATCGGGCATTGGAGGTCGGTCAGGATTTGATCCACCCAGGCGTTGGAAAAGCTGCCCTTCTTGACGCATTCGAAGTAAGCGGCCGAAGCGACATCGTGCGCCGTCAGGCGCTCCAGCACGTCCTCGACGATGGCCTGCGGGACGACGACGACGCCCATGGAATCGCCGACGACGACGTCGCCGGGATTGACCACGACCCCGCCGCAGCAGATGGGGAAGTTGATTTCGCCGGGGCCGCGGTGCAGGGGGCCGATGGGGGTGGTGCCGCGGGCGAAGACGGGGAAGTCGATTTCCTGGATGTTGGGCAGGTCGCGGACGAGCCCGTCCACGACGAAGGCGGCGGCGCCGCGGTGCTTGGCCTTGGTGGAGATGAGGTCGCCGAGGACGGCGTTCATGGCCGAGCCGCCGGCGTCAACGATGACGACGTCGCCGGGTTCGAGGACGTCGAGTGCCTTGTGGACCATGAGGTTGTCGCCAGGGAAGACCTTGACGGTACACGCGGGGCCGCAGACGCGGTGGCGCGGGTCGGTGAGCAGCGAAATCTGCGGATCGACGGCGTAGAGGCGGTTGAGCAGGTCGGAGATGTCCGGTGTCGGGAAACGGCCTAGGGCGCGCATCAATCCCGGCGGCGGGCGGGGAATGTTCATTTTGACGCGGAAACCTGGGCCGGGGTGCAGGTGTGCGGAACTGGGCTTGCTGGCCATATCTCTCCTCCTTCGGACGGAACTTCGACGATTTGATTGACTAACAGTTGTTTGATAACGCGTTGGGGCGTCCAGCCGTCGGTGTTTTCGCGCGGCGACGGGAACGATGCCGTGAGTGATTCGTGCAGTCGGCGGACTGCTGCGATGACGCATGGTTGCAGGCCGGCCGTGTTGGCGTTTCTTTCCAGCTCGCGCATCTCGTCGGCGCGGCGGGCGGCGTGAGCGGGATAGGTCGGCAGCATCCGCAGCGCGACTTCCGTGATGCCGGGGTAAATGCGGGACGCCTCGCGGGTTGCCTCGTCCAGCATGCTGCTGCGGTCGGCGAGCACGGCCAATTCGGCGAACAGGGCGGTAACGCCCTTGGACAGCCCGCCAAGAATCATCTTCATGGTCGAGGCGCGGCCGGGCTCGTCGCCGAGCAGGCGGACGTGGACGGCGCCCGCGAAGAGGCGTTCGATCTCGGCGGCGCGGCGGCCGCTCAGGTAAAGGGTGCCGCTTTTGCCCAGGTTCTTCGCCAGGCCGTTGATCGCCGCGTCAATGAAGGCCGCCCCGCGGCGCTCGACGCGCGCGGCGAGCGCCGCCGCCAGCTCCGGGCCAATGGAGTTCACGTCCACGTACACCACGCGCGGCGGGGCGAGGTGGGCGTGTTCACAGTAGGCGCCCGCGACTTCCTCGGCGGCGCGCGGGGGAACGATCGAGAAAACGACTTCGGATTGCCTGACCACGTCGGCGAGTGAATCGAGGATTTCCACACCGGCATCGCGGCACCTGTGGGCGGTCTGTGGGCTCCGGCCGCGCAGGGTCGTCACGACGCGGGCGCCGCCGGCTCGGAGGACGGCGGCGAGGGCGGCGCCCATTTCGCCGGGGTAGAGGATGCCGAGCGTGGGATTCGGTTTCATGGGGTGCCCCCTGTTGGCGAAGGCTGCGGCGGCATCCGAGAGGTCCATCGCCGGGCTCGCGCGGGGGAGCGCGGGCGCACGGGCAGGCGCGATCCGGGCAGTCTGCCGCCGGCACTGCGGAAAGGCTCCGGTACGCGGCAGATTTCCGGCCAGACCGTCAGCCATCCGAGCGCCACCCACAGCGGTAATAGCTGCCAGTAGCTGGTGGTGAGCGTAATGCCGATGAACCAGACGGCGGCGATCGTGAGGTACACGAGGTCGCATCGCATCTTCTTCCACGTCCGCAGCAGGAATGATCCGATCCAGCCGACGGCCAGCAGCCCCACCAGGCCGGTTTCATAGACGTAAGTGAGGGAGATGCTCCACACGGCTTCGAGGTGCGCGAGACTTTGAATCAGCGGTGAGCTGATTCCCGGCCCCAGGCCGAACGCCGCCGTCGCGGCGTCGCCGTCGGTGAGGAGGGAGAAGCCGATCTTCAGGGAGTTGGTGCGGTCCTCCCAGGAGCTGTTGCCCAGTTCCGACTTGCCGCCGAGGCGGTCGGCCAAAGCCTGCCCGCCGAACCACAGCGCCAGGGGCAGCGCCACGCCGAACACGAGAAGGATGGCGGGGTACGTGCGGATGCTCGCCTCGCAGCGAACGAACCAGAGGAACGCAATCACCAGCAGCCCCGCCAGGGTGACGGCGGCATGGCCGGAGCGCGAGACGATGATCAATCCCAGGCCGCCGAGGGCGGCGGCGGAGAAGAGGGTGCGCTGCCAGGGGGCGGGTTCGAACCGAAAGCGCACGAGACCGCAACGGTGTGCGAACCAGAACAGCACCCAGGGCGCCAGGGAAGCGGACATGGCCGAGGGCTCGGGGAAGATTCCGAACGGCCGCTGGATGTATTGGGCGATGATTTCGGCGTTGTTTTGCACGCTGAGGAACGAGGGGTTGACGTAGAGCCGCCACAGGGGGAAGTCGCCTTGCGAGAACGCGTAGAACTGCCAGGCCCCGATGACGGCGTGGAGGACGGTGGCGGCGGCGATGCCTGTGAGTAGGTCCGCCGCGTGGCGCGGGCCGTACACCTGCGTGGCCAGGACGGCCAGACAGGCGACGGCCCAAGTAATGACGCACTTGAGGCAGAGGGAAACGTCGGCGTTGCCGGCGACGGCTACGGCGAAGGTCGCGAGGCACAGGGGGGCGAGGATCACGGGATAGATGAAGAAGGGGCGGCGCTTCCAGGGCACCATCAGCACGCCGAGGCTGGCGAAGAACGTGAGGACGTTGCCGATCTGGATGGCCGACATATTCCCGACCGGGAGTGAGGGGTAGGGAAGGAAGCAGAAGAAGCCGAGGCTGGCGGCGAAGAGGTTGATGCGGCGGGCGCGCGGGGCGGCCGTAGCGCGTGGGCCGCCAAACGGCGCTGCGACGCCGAAGTCAGTGCGCGGGGATGGTCTGGGCCATGCGGTCATGGGGTTCGGTTGCTCGTTTGTGCTCGGGGGCGTCGGCGTAAGCGGCCGCCGTGGCGCGGGCGGCCTGGGTCCAGGACAGCCGGGACTTGGCGGAACGGATTTGCCGGATCAGTCCTTCGCGGGAGCGGTCGCAGAAAAGGTCGTGGACGGCGGCGGCCAGTTGACGGGGGTCGTCGCCGGCGAACGTGCGGCCGATGGGGTATTCGTCAAACAAGCCCCCGAGGCCGCCGGCCCCGCTGGCGATCACGGGCAGCTCGTAGGCGAGCGCCATGAACACCACACCGCTCTGGGCGACGAAGTCGCGCGTGTACGGCAGCACGATCGCGCTGTGGCGGGAGAAGAGTTCTCCAACCTGGTCGTCGGGGATGAACCGGTCCACCAACTCGACGACCGCGCCGCGGTCGCGCAGACGCCGGACGCGGGGGACGATTTCGTTCCGGAAATATTCTCGCTCGTGCGGCTCGCCGGCGATAGTGATGGAGTAGCCGCTCAACTGTTCGGCGGCGTCGAGGAGCAGGTGGAGGCCTTTGTTGCGCCGGATTGATCCGAAGAACAACAGCCGCTTCCACGCGAGCCGCTCGGCGGTCGCGGGGACGGTCGCCGGTTGCGGGACGGTCCAGACGCCATGCGGGGTCACGTGGATCGGCGGGTGCGGGTCGCCGAGGAAGCCGGCCAACTGAGCGGCGAGCGTCTCGGTGTGGACGAACAGGCCGTCGCAGAGGCGGCAGGCGCGGCGGATCCAGCCATTCATCATCGCCGGCGGAACGAAGGCGGGGTACTTGTGCGGGACGATGTTGTGGACCGTGTAGAAGATCCTCTTGCCCAACCGGCGGATGCGGCGGAACGTGCCGGCGGCGAGCCACGGCGTCCATTCCTGGAAGTGAACGGCGACGACATGGGGCTGAGCTGCCAGCCAGCGGAGGAGTCGCCGCTCGCGCCGGACGTAGTGGTCCACACGCCCGGCGGCCCACGAGAGGCGGGTGGAATAGGTGCCGCGGTGGCGCAGGGCGGGGAGGATGCAGTGGACTCGGTAGAGGTCGGACTTGAAGGTGTCCTGGAGGTCCTGGCTGCTGATCAATTCGAAGTGGCGGCCGGCTGCGGGGAGTTGGGCGAGGGCGGTCATGAGCTCCTGCGCGTAGCGCGCCATGCCGCCGTCGGCGCTGGGCGTGTACATGCAGATTCTCTCGGCGGCCACTGGCACGAAGGGTCCTTTCAACAGGCCGGCACCGTTCGGACGGCGCCTCTCGCGCGGGCGCGCCGCCAGAACTCAATGGTGTAATCCCGCAGGCCGAAGAAATTGCTGGAGACCAGGATGAGCCCGTACAGCGATGCGCCGGCGGCGATTTCCGCGGCGACGGCCAGCGGCCGGCGGAAGTCCCGGAGGGGGTAGAGGAGCAGCGCCATCGCGGTGGTCGCGCCGAGCACCTGGAGCACGGCCCCGCCGGGGAAGGGCAGCTTGAAATGCCGCCGCCCGACGTACGCGGTGATGGCGATCGAGACGACGTACGCGAGCGCGGAGGCCAGGGCGGCGCCGTTGATGCCGAGCAGGGGAATGGCGGCGAGGTTGAGGGCGAGGTTGACGACGGCGGTGACGAGTACGATCCAGACCTGGTAAATGGTCCGGTCTGCGAATTGGAAGGCGGCGTCGAAGTGATACGACTTGAGCCCGGCGAGGAACGTGCCGAGCGCGACCAGCGGAATGATCCCCGCCGCGGCGCTGCGGAAGCCGCGCCCGAGGAAGCAGCCGGCGACCCCCGGCGCCAGCACGGCCAGCCCGACGAAGCAGGGGAAACCGACCGCCAGGAGCAGGGAAGCGTTGGACCGCATGTGCTCCCCGGCCGCCTCCGGCCCGTCGTGCTCGAAGGCTCGGACGGCCAGCGGGAAGACGGCCATCTGGACGACCATCATCAGGAGCGTGATCGTCTGCCCCGCGAAGTCGTAGGCGACCGAGTAGAGGCCGGCGGATTCTTCCCCGAGGAACCAGGCGATCAGGAAACGATCACAGGTGCCGACGACCACGGCCAAAGCCACGGTCAGCGAGAGCGGCAGGCCGTAGCGGCAGGTCCGCCGCAACACCTCGCGGTCGAACGAGAGGCGGGCGTCGCGCCAGTCGCGGGTGTACGCGTACGCGACGGCGGCGCCCATTCCGACGCAGCTTCCGACGAGCGGCCCCCACCACCCGGCGCCGAGGATGACCAGCACGGCTCCCAATCCCACGGCGGCACTCAGCCGGGCCAACTGGAGACCCATGTAGTACCACGGCCGGATCGTCGCACGGGCGTATTCGCAGCAGAGCTCGTAGATCGCCTGCGTCGCCAGAACCACCCAGCACACCCCGGCCACCGGCCGCCCCGCGCGCCCCGCCGGGATGACGTACACCGCCAGCGCGCCCGCGCCGAGCACGACGATCAACACGGCGGCGGCGGCGGCAAGCGTGGACTTGAACCGCGCTGGACCGGCTTGATAGACGGGAAGGTAGCGCACGAGCGACAGCCGCAGCCACTGGAAGAGCAGGGCATTGAGCAGGCTCACGGCCGCGGCGACCAGCGCGTAACGCCCGTATTCCGCCGGATCGAGCAGGCGGGTGAACAGCGGGATCGCCAGGAACGCCACGACGCCCGGCAGCCCGCGGGCCACGAGGTACACCGCGGCGTGCGACAGAACATGTCTCCCCTGTTGTTGCATGGTCGATCGATCCGCGCGGTCGTTCAGTAGGCGCCGTTCCTTGTCAGCAGCGTGACGATGGTCTTGGCGAGAATGTACACGTCCAGCCACGGCGACCAGTGCCGCACGTAAAACTGGTCCAGCCGCACCCGGTCCTCGTACCCGGTTTCGGTGCGGCCGGACACTTGCCACAACCCGGTGATTCCCGGCTTGACGGTCGCATACTGCCGGAAAGCCTTGGCATAGCGCGGGACCTCGTCTTCGACGATCGGCCGCGGGCCGACGAGGCTCATGTCGCCGACGAGCACGTTCCACAGTTGCGGCAGCTCGTCGAGGCTCGTCCTGCGGAGGAACCGACCGAACGAGGTCACCCGCGGGTCGCGGCGGAGCTTGCGGTCCCGCTCCCATTCCGCCCGGGCGTCGGGGTGGCGGTCGAGGTGTTGACGCAGGCAGGCGTCGGCGTCGCGGCGCATCGTGCGGAACTTCCAGGCCTTGAACTTGTACCCGTGCCACCCGACCCGCGTGTGCCGGTAGAGCGCCGGGCCGCGGCTGGTGAGCACGATGACCGCGGCGATCAGAAGGAGTAGCGGGAACGAGAGGCAGATTGCCGTTATCGCGATTGAAAGATCGATCAGGCGCTTGAGGCAGCGGAGCGTGAACAGCATCAGCCCGTTGCGGACCTCCATCCCGCTCAGCCGCCCGCAGCTCCGCGACGCCGCCCAGAGGCACGGCAGGGTGGTGCAGTCGGAGAGGATCAGCAGGTGGGGCGCCAGTTGCGCGTAGCCGTCCAGCCGCTCGGTCAATTCGGCCCCGGAAATGTCCGGCAGGGAGACGACGGCATGCCGGATCCCGCGGGTCCGCACGATCGATTCCAGGGTCGGCAGGTGGTTCACCACGGGGAGGACCGACGAGCGGCACCGGCCGGAAGGGTCGCTCATCAGCACCGGGCGCAAACCGGAGCGGGGGGTGTCGAGCAACGCGCGGGCGACATTCGAAGCGCCTTCGCCGGACCCGATTACGAGCGTGGCGTACCCCCACCAGCCGGATTCGGCGCACGCGCTGCGCACGACGCACCGGCAGAGCGGCACCAGGCAGATGGCCAGCGGCCAGACGATGGCGAACCAGATCGGGCACGGCCAGGCCACGGCGCCCCCAGCGCACGCCGCCAGCAGGCCCACCGTGGTAAAGCGGCTCAACTGGCGAAGCTCGACGACCGGGTGGACCCAGATTTCGCAGTAAAGGTCCCCCAACCAGTAGGCGATCATCAGCGGCAGGAGCAGCAGCGGCGCGAACCAGCCGACCGCCGCCGCCGGCCGGTCGGCGAACCACAACAGGCCCTGCGCGATCAGCCCCGCGGCGGCCAGCGCCGCCACGTCGGAGAGCACGATGGGAGCGAGCGTCCAGAACGACCGCCAGAAGGCGCAGCGCACCACTTCCGGTTCGGGGATGCTGCCGTCCTCGGCCTGCATCAGGAGGTCGTCCAGATCGATCGACGGGGCCGGCGACCGCGCAAGCGGCGGCGCAAGCGCCGGCGATACGGTCGGGGCTACCTCGGGGGTGGGGAGGATCCCGCGCCCGACTGGCTCGGCCAGCAGCGACTCTTCAAAAATGGCCTCCAGAGCCGCCAGTTTCAGTTCAGCGTCTCCGTGATACGCCGTTGTCATGTCTTCACACCACCTGACTGACCAAATCCGCTCCCGCCGACCCGCGCCCGCCGGAACGCGGGCGGCTCACTGTCGCTCCTGTGACTGCGGCGGGCCGCCGGGGCGCAGCGCTCCGGCCGCCGGCAGCGCATCGATCGTTAGCCCCGGTTCGGACCAGTCCGAGTTCAACGTCTCCAGTATCTTGGCCGCGTGCACGGAGGCGGCCCTATCGGCCGGGGACGAACCCGCCCGCCGCGGCGGCGCCGCGTACTGCCACGAGCCGCCGTAATAGCGGTACCTTCGCGACTCCCGCACTTCGTTGGCGACCACGCCCAGCACGTTGGCGCCAACTTTTTCGAGCCCTTCCATCGCCTCGATCCCGAGCTTCCCCGCCGACTGATTCATCCGCAGCACCAGGACTGTCACGTCGGCAGCGGCGGCGAGGATGCACCCGTCGGTCACGCTAGTCAGCGGCGGCGAGTCGATTACAACACGGTCGAAGGTCTTGGCGAGCACCTCCATCAGCCGCCGGAAACGTTCGCTCGCCAGCAGTTCCGAAGGGTTGAGCGGGACCGGCCCGGCGGGCAGCAGGTAAAGCCCTTCGACCCGCGTGGGGCTGACGGCCTCGGCGATCTTCGCCTCGCCGCTCATCAAGCTAGTGAGCCCCATCTTGCCGTCGGATTGGAAGATCAGGTGCTGGACCGGCTCGCGGAGGTCGCAGTCAACCAGCAGCGTGCGGCTGCCACCTTGAGCGAAGGCGATGGCCAGGTTCGCGGCGGTGGTGGATTTCCCGTCGCCGGGGGCCGGGGAGGCCACGAGCACCGTCTTGAGCCCGTCGGCCCCGCCGAGCTGGAGCGAGGTGCGGATGCAGCGGAACGCCTCGGCGGCGGGGGACCGCGCGTCGAGGTACACGAGCTGCCCCCGCGCCATCGCCGAGAGCCGGCCGTTGATCCGCGGGACGGTGCCGATCACCGGCGTGCCGAGGATCGTGCGGATTTCGTCCGGCGTGCGAAGCCGCGCGTCCTGCCACTCCCGCACCAGCGACAGCCCGATCCCCAGCACCCAACCCAGCGAAAGCGCCGCCGCCATCACCAGCGTCTTGTTCGGCTTCACCGGGCGGTCGCCCGGCTGGGCGCGCTGGAGTACGGCGACGTTCATCGGGGGCGCCAGGATCCGATCCGTGCTCACTTCGGCGACCCTTGATTCCAGCAGGTCCGATTGCTTCTGCATCCGCGACGCGTCCGCCTCCAGCTTCGCGTCGGCGACGGTCGCCGGATCGAGCCCCAGCACCTGCGCCCACTGGGACTGGAGCGCCGCGCGGAGTTGCCGCTCCTTCTGTTCCGCCGCCGTCAATTCCGTCGAAACCGCCGCGAGCTGGGCCTCGGCGATCAGTTGCTCCTTGGCCGCCAGTTGCTTCTGGAGCGACTCGATCGCGTCCTTCAAACCCTGGACGCGCGGGTTGTTCGGGCCCTGGGTCGAGAGGCTGCCGGAGAGCGCGAGCCGGTACTGCACGAGTTGCGCCCGCAGGTCGTCGTACTCGCGGTCGCCGAGCTCCCGGTTGTTCAGCGCGCGCTGCGATTCGAGGAATGCCGCGACGGACCCCGGACTGGACATTGCCGCCTTGGTCGCCTCCTGCCGGGCGCGGAGTTCCATCGTCCGGATTTGCGCGGCGGTCAGCGCCTCGGACAGCGCGACGGCCCGCCCCTGCACGGTGTTCCCCCGCTCGTCCCTGAAGGACAGGATGCCGCTCGATCGCTTGCCCCCGATCATGGCCTGGAGCGCCGCGTCGCGCCTGGCCTGGACTTCCTGCATCTCCTGCTCGAGCGCCGCGACCATCTCCTTGCCCGTGGAGCGCCGCCGCTCGGCCTGCTCGACGACGTAGGATTCGACGACGCCGTTCACCAGCGCCGCCGCCTCCGCCGGGTAGGGCGATTCCATCGACACGAGGATGACGTCGGACCGTTTCGCGGCCTCGACCTTCAGCGCCCCCCCGCGCTGGAGCGAAGCGACCGGGTCGCCGCGCACGCCGGCAAAGGTCTTCATCGACTTGTAGTGGACCGCCTCCAGCGCGCGCGACAGGACTGGCGCCGAGAGGAAGACGTTCACCTGCGTCTGGAGGTAATTGTCCGACGGCGGCGAGACGCCCTCGTTAACCCCGAAGACCCGCGGGCCGTATTGCTCGACGAAGACGCTGGCCGTCGAGCTAAACACCGGCGTAGCGACAGCCAAATACAGGCCGGCAATCGCAAGACACCCCACCACCGAGGCGAGGAGCACCCACCGGCGCCGCCACAGTACCACCAGTAGAGGGGCGGAGACTCCGGCCCCCTCCTCGGCAGCGGTCGCGTGCCGGGCTCCCCCGTTGTAATCGCTGAGCATTCTCTCCATGGCAGTGCGCCTTCGCGGGCGGGGCACACGGGCCGCTCGCCGCGACAATGACGACAACCACCGCCGTCTCCACGGACCGCCGAGCGCGAGCGCGCGGGCGGACCGTCAACGCAAGCCGTGCCGCGGGTACTCACGGACGCCGGTGGATCGACGCGCCGCGCTAACCCGAAGCGCAGTTCATTCCATCTCGCACTAACGCGTATTAGTCGTCTGGGTCATTTTCCTCTCCTCCGGTCCCTTTGATGCACGTCCGATGTGAGGGGCGAACGCCCCTGCTCCCATGTGATGTGATTCGTGCGGGGCCTACTCCGTGCGCTTCTTATAACCACCGAGCGAAAAACCATGCAACGGGCAAAAAGGAGAGGTAGATTTACGAGTGCGGTCTCTGTAGTTCGGCCATTAACCACATCGTGTACCCGACCATGGGTGTCCAGTATTCGCAGGTGTGGTAACTGCCGGCGTAGAGTTGAGGTGCGTCCTCCGGTGAGCCGCCGATGCCGTTCATTACGCCGCCATCGATCGGCGGAGTTGCGGGCCTGAACTCACCCGTGACGAACAGCGGCGCGTGGTTACGCCCGGCGCCAGTCATCGTGCTGGCGTCGAACGGGTTAACGCCAATGATCCAATCGAGTTGCCGCTGCGCGAGTTCCGACAGGCGCCAATCGCGAAGGAGTCGGCCCGCCATAGCCAGCCCGAGGCCGTTCGACGCCAGGTGCGCGTTGATGCCGACCCACCAGTCGGCAGCGGAATACTCGCCGCGGGGCTTCATGAACCAGCGGTACCAGCAGCGCCCGATTCGACGGCTTCCGCCGGGGTCCTCACCCGAATACAGGCCGAACGGTACCGTCCCGAACGCGGATCTGCCCGTCATTGCCAGCAGGTACTCCGCGTGTAATTCCAGCCCGCGCCGCCACGAACCGACATCCGCATGGTCCCCGAAATACTCAACCGCCTGGCACAGTGCGATCATGGGCAGGTTGCCGTGCATGATCTCGCGCGACGGCTCCGGGCGGTCCACCGCGGATCGGAAAAATCCCCGCACCGGAGCGTCGTCGCTGACCGCCGCCGTCTCCTGGAGCGACAGCAGACGCTTCGCATAACCGGCGGCCAGGTCGCGCAATTCATTTCCACCCACCGTCCGGTGCAGCTCGACGCAGGCGATCACCGCCGCCGCCAGCGACCTGGCCGCCCCCGGCGAGCGGTGCTTCACGCACCAGTCGAGGCAGCGCCTGGCCGACGCCTCGCACCCGCTCGCGTACGCGGGGTCCGCCGGCCGCGTGTGCCGCGCCATCGCCGCCTGGGCCGCGATGAAATGGAATTGGGCAGGGAGCTCGCAGTCGCCGTTGTGGATGACGCGGTCATCGGCCGTACCGCGGCGGTTATCCGTGTAGTTGTTGCCGTCGTCCCCGCCGCAATAGTCCATCACGTACCCGGCGGGATCCTGCATCTTGAGAAAATAGGCATTTCCCCAGCGAAGCTCGTCAATGATCCGCCCGCCATCCGCCCGGCTAAGCACGGTCGATTCGAGCACGCGCGACAGGCCGATCATTCCGTAAATCGTGGCGTTGACCCACTTGCGCAGGTCGCAGGCATCATGCCACCCGCCGGTGACGTCCTGCTGGCGCCCGTCGTCTTGCCGCCGCCCGTCGTCGAGGTGGCAGGGGGCGTGATGACCAGTGCGGCTGTCGCCGCAGCGTTGCTTTGCAAAGTAGCCGACGCAGTTCCGTATGGCGGAAGTATAGATGTCCGTAGCGATTGCGAACGGGCCGGAACGCCCCGCGCCGAGACGGGCCTCGTACCGGCCGGGCCTGGTCAAAGCGGAAAAGTCGCCGACAACGGATTGTCCCAAGTCCCCGTTCATGGGACGGGCCACCCCACCGAACTCCGTCCGGCCCGAGTCGCGATCGACGATGCTGAATTCCACCGCCTCCGCCCCCTCAGTTACCAGGAACTTGGCACCGCTTGGAACAAAGCCGACGTGGTTCACCAATACCGGCCCGCCCGGAGGCGCGGACGCGGCGACGCCCGAAATCCCAGCCAAAACCCCGGCGGCGGCGACCGACTGTTGCAGGGACCGTTGTAGGAAATCTCGCCGTGATCGTTCGTTCATGTCTGTGTCCTGATGTACGTCCTCAAACCTCTTCCAAAGCTCGCATCTTATCAGCCGTTGAGATTTGCCTACATTTTCCGCTTAAAAACGTAAGTTGCTGAAAAACGGCAGCCGGAGTTAGGTTGGCGATCGTCCGGAGCCAGAGGAGAGGAGTAACGATATGCCGTGGGTCCGCCGGCCACGGGATGCGCGCCCGCCCCGTGCCGAGCCGCTCGAGCTGCGGCTCTGCTTCACGTCCGTCTTCGGCGCCAACCTCATCAACAACCCCGGCGCGGAATCCGGCGCCGGTTCGTTCAACGGCGACGACCTCGAGCCGGTCCCGGGCTGGACCACGCAGGGCGTCGCGACCGTCGTGCAAAACGGCGTCAAGGGCACCTTCCTCCCGGGACCCCCCGACGGCGGCAACAACTTCTTCGCCGGCGGCAACGACGCCACCTTCAGCGCCTTCTTCCAGACCATCGACGTCTCCGCCGCCGCGTCCGACCTCGATAACGGCACCGTCAAAGCGACGCTCTCCGGATACCTCGGCGGCTGGCAGGATCAGGACGACAACGCCGTACTTACCGCGACCTTCGAGGCAGCCGACCGCTCCGTCCTGGGTACCCTGAGCATCGGGCCCGTGCTCGCGGCCGACCGGAAGTACGAAACCGCGCTGCTCTTCCGCAGCATCCGCGGAGCGGTGCCGGCCGGCACCCGCCGCATCGACCTCGCCCTGAAGATGACGCGCCAGGAGGGCAGCTACGACGACGGCTACGCCGACAATCTCTCGCTCATTCTGACCAAGGGTGACCCCCGGATCGTCACCGGCTGCGACGCCGGCTCCGTCCCCGAAGTCCGTGTCTTCGACGGCGCCACCGGCAGCGAGCTGACCCGCTTCGACGCTTTCGACGCCAAATTTGGCGGCGGCGTCCGCGTCGCCACCGGCGATGTCACCGGCGACGGCGTCGCCGACATCGTGGCCGGCGCCGGTAAAGGCGGCCGCACCTCCGTCAGGGTGTTCGACGGCCTCACCGACAACGCCGTCCCCGGACTCCTCGGAAACTTCTACCCCTTTGGCGCCAAGTACAACGGCGGCGTCAACGTCGCCGCCGGCGACGTCAACGGCGATGGTCTGGCCGACGTCATCGTCTCCGCCACCGGAAAAGCCGGTCCCCGCGTCGAAGTCTTCGACGGCGCCAGCGGTAACATGCTCGCCAACTTCCTCGCCTTGGCCCCGAAGTTCAAAGGCGGCGTCACCCTCGCCGCCGGCGACGTGGACGGCGACGGCCTCGCCGACGTGATCGCCGGAACCGGGCCGGGCGCCACCCCGCTGGTTCAGGTGTTCAGCGGCGCCGACTTCTCCCCGATTCGCAGTTTCTACGCCTTCGATCCGAGTTTCAAAGGCGGCGTGTACGTCGCCGCCGGCGACTTGAACGGCGACGGGAAATCCGACGTGTGCGTCTCCGCCGGCAGCGGCACGCCGGCCGTCAAGGTCTTCGACCTCGCGACCGGAACGGCCCTCCTCACCACCCTCACGCCAGAGGACGCCCGATTCCTCGGCGGCATCCGCACCGCCGTCATGGACGTCAACGCCGACGGCCACGAAGACATCCTCACCGTCACCGGCAAAGGCTCCAGCCACCTCCAGGCATTCGACGGCGAAAGTCACGCCGTCCTCGACAACCTTCTGGCGTACGAAAAACGCACTGGCGCCTTCGTCAGCGGTGGATAGGAACGGGTGCGATTCATAGCCGCCGGGCTACGCCCGGCGCGTCTTCAACCGGACCCCGATGCCCAAAAAGCTTCGCATCGTCCACGTCATCAACAGCTTCGAGTGCGGCGGCGCCGAGGCGATGCTGTGCAACCTCCTCCTCCGTACCGACCGCGACCGCTTCGACCCGTCGGTCGTTAGCCTGATCGACGACCTCACCGTCGCCGGCCCGGTCCTCGCTGCCGGCGTCCCGCTGGTCACCATCGGAATGAAGCCGGGACTGCCGGACCCGCGCGGCGTCGTCCGGCTTGCCGAGCACCTGCGTCGCCTCCGCCCCGACGTCATTCAGACGTGGATGGACCACTCCAACCTGATCGGCGGACTGGCGGCCCGCACGATCCCCCACGCGCGCCTCGTCTGGGGCATTCACCACTCCAACCACCTCCCCGGCATCGCCAAGCGATCGACCCTCATGACCGTGGCCGCCTGCGCCGCGCTGTCGCACCACCTTCCCGAGCGGGTCGTCTGCTGCTCCGAGCACTCGAGCCGGACGTACGCGAAGAATGGTTTCGCCGCGGAAAAACTGGTGGTCATCCCCAACGGCTTCGACACGGAGCTCTTCAAGCCCGACCCCGGCGCCCGCGCGGCTGTGCGCCGCGAGCTCGATATCCCCGCGCACGCGCCCGTGATCGGACTGGCCGCGCGTTACGACCCTTTCAAAGACCATTCGACCTTCCTCCGCGCCGCCGGCATTCTCGTGGCCACAAATCCCGGGGTGCACTTGCTCCTGTGCGGCAGCAACGTGCACGGGGCCAATGCCACACTCGTCTCGCAAATCGAATCCCTCGGCCTTTCCACCCACTGCCATCTCCTCGGCCCCCGCCGCGACATGCCGCCCATCTACGCAGCGATGGACGTCAACACCTCCTCATCCGTCAGCGAGGCCTTCCCGCTCGCGGTCGGCGAGGCCATGGCCTGCGGCGTCCCCTGTGTCGTGACCGACGTCGGCGATTCCGCCTTGATCGTCGGCCACACCGGCCGAGTCGTCCCGCCGCGCGAGCCGGCTACGCTCGCCGCCGCCTGGGCCGAGGTCCTTGCGATGTCCGCCGACGCGCGCAGCGTTTTGGGCCTCAGGGCTCGAGCGCGAATTCGCGCCATGTTCAGCCTCGACGCCGTGGTGGCCCGCTACCACGAACTATACGAAACGCTCGTTCGTCCCCGTCGCACCGGCGCGCGGGCAGATCATTTCGCGTATGCATGAGCAGTTGACGCCAATTCCGACACTCACGCAGGAGCCGGGACTTTCGCCCCGGTCGCGGCAACGCCTGCTCGCCGCAATAACCACCCGGCGCCACGCGCCCCTTCGCATCCTCATGGTCGTCGAATCCAGCGCCGGCGGGACCGGCCGACACGTCCTCGACCTCTCCGAAGGCCTCCTCGCCCGCGGCTGCGAAGTCCACCTCGCGTACTCGACTGGAAGGATCGACCGTTTTTTCGCCGACCGCGTCACCCGCCTAAACGGGCTTCGCCGCATTGCCGTGCCGATGTGCACTAACATTAATCCCGGCGATTGGACCGCCGTCCGGACGATCCGGCGGTACATGCGCACGCACGGTCCCTTCCAGATCGTTCACGGCCACAGTTCCAAAGGCGGCGCGATCGCCCGCCTCGCCGCCCCCGGCACCGGCGCACACGCTTTCTACACCATCCACGGCCTGGTCATGGCCGACTCGTCCCTCCGAACGTGGAAGCGGCTCCTCTATCTCGGCATCGAGCTTGGCCTGACCCGAATGACGTCACGGGTCATCGCCGTCTCCCCGGAAGAATACCGCGCCGCCGTGCGGCTCGGCTTCGGCCGCTCCCGGGTGGTGTGCGTCCCCAATGGCATCGCGCCGCTCGAATTCGCCGCACGGGAGGACGCGAGGCGGTCGATCGGCGCGACCGGCGACGAGGTGGTGATCGGCTTCGTCGGGCGGCTCGTCGATGCGAAGGCGCCCGACGTGCTCCTGCGCGCGTTCGCGCGGGTGCTTCATCAGGTGCCGCGCTCGCGGCTAGCCATCGTCGGTGCCGGACCGCTCGACCGCGCCCTGCGCCGGCTCGCGCGGGATCTCAACATTGACGACGGGGTCGCCTGGCTCGGTGAGCAGGACGCCCGGCGCCTGCTCGCCGGCTTTGACGTCTTCGCCCTGCCCAGCCGCCGCGAAGGCTTACCCTACGTCGCCCTCGAGGCCATGGCCGCCGGCCTGCCCGTCGTGGCGACGTCTTCCTCGGGCGTCGAGTGCCTGGTGGACTCCGGCGTCAACGGCCTGGTCGTCGCGCCTGGCGACGCCGGCGCCTTTGCCGCCGCACTCGCCGGCCTCGCGCGCGACCCGCGGCGCCGCGCCGATTTTGGCCGCCCCTCGCGAGCCCGCGCCGCGCACTTCACGATCGAAGAAATGGTTGACCAAACGCTCGCCGCCTACGCCGCCGTCACCATTCCCAAGACGATCCGATGATCGCCCACGCCCTGCAACGCCTCGTCCGCCGCATCGACTCCGCCGTCGCGCGCCTCTACCTCGCCGCATCCCCGGAGCGCCCCGGCCTGCTCACGTTCCTGTTCCATTCCCTCTTCCGCGATCCGGCCCAGATCGCCTTCAATCTCATCGATCCGCTCGACCGCACCACCGTCGATCACCTCCGCCGCCTCATCGAGTACTACCAGGCGCATGGCTACCGCTTCATCGGCCTGCCCGAGCTCCAGGCCGGACTCCCCGCCGACGGCCGCTACGCCCTGCTGACCTTCGACGACGGCTACTTCAACAACACCGCCGCACTGCCCCTGCTCGAACGATACCGCGTCCCCGCCGTCTTCTTCATCTCAACGGACAACGTGCGACACAATAAGTGCTTCTGGTGGGACGTGCTCTACAGAGAGCTCTGCGGCCGTGGCGTTCCGCCCACGGCCATCCACGCCGAGGCGCTCTCCCTGAAATCGCGGACGACCGAGGAAATCGAGTCGGCCCTCGCCGAACGCTTCGGCCACTTTGCCTTCACGCCCCGTTGTGACATCGACCGCCCCTTCTCCCCACACGAACTTCGCGCGTTCGCCGCGCACCCGTTCGTGCACATCGGCAACCACACCGCGAACCACGCCATTCTCACGAACTACGCCCCGCCGCTCGTACGCGAACAGATATCCAAGGCCCAGCAGTTCCTCTTCGAGACGACCGGCTCCGAGCCCGCGGCGATCGCATACCCGAACGGGGCCTACTCGCCGCAGGTGCTCGCGACGGCCGCGCAGTTGAACCTGGCCATCGGCTTCACGACCGAACCCGCTAAAACGCGCTTGCCGGTCCCGTCGGATCCCCCTAACCGGCTCCGACTCGGGCGTTTCGTCCCACACGCCGAAACACCACTCCTCGAGCAGTGTCGCACGTACCGCTCCGACCTCCTCGCCTATTCCACGCTACGCCGCCACTTTTTGCGCCTGGTTCGCCGCCCCGGAAGCCCCACGGCATAGTATCCCTGGCAAAGCTCGTCCGCGACTGCGTGGGGGCGTGAGCACCGTCGTCCCCGCCACCACGCTCGACGTCCCGCGCCGTACAGCGATGGCACGTTCAACCTCCGCTAAATAGCTCCTCCGAGTACCGAAAGTGCCTCACGCCGCGGCCTCGAGCCTTTCGTACATTCGGCCCTCGATCTTGAAACGCCCCGCGCTCCTCCAGGCAGGCCAGCGTCAGGTCGATCAGTTCTTCGATGCACTGGCATTGGTGGTTCCGCGTGATCTGCTCGTGCAGGTGCCACCACACCCGCTCGATCGGATTGTCCTGCGGGCTGCGGGCCGGCAGGTAGTGCAGCACGATCCGGTCCCCGTGCTCGGCCAGGTACCGCCGCACCTCCAGGCTGCCCTCGCCCCCTGGTAAAAGGATGGGTCGCCGGAAAAAACGATTCGCAGAAGTCCCCGGACTGGGCGGTTCTGTCATAGGTAAAGTCGTCTGATCTCGAGTTGATGAATTGGCCCGAAGAAATACAGCGGCATGCGCGGCGTCCCGGACCCGACCACGATACCGCCCCCACTCATCGTCCCGCGACCGAACTGCGCGTCCCCAAATACGTACGGCGGGCTCCCGCTGAACACCACCGGGTGCTTCAGCCCGAACGTGTGCCCGATCTCGTGACAGATCGTCCCCGCCAGCAGGTTCGCGTGGTCCGCCTTGTCGATCTGCGACAGAAGGTTGCGCAGCGGCGAGCTGCTGCCGGACCCCTTGGAAATGATGATCGGCGTGTGCAGCACCTTCGTGGCGCTCGACGCGATAATGCCGCCCACGCTCCCCTTGACGTTCACCCTCCGCTCGGAATGCGCCAGCTCGACCGCATTCGGCGGGTCCTTGTCCTCCGCGAAAATGTAGAAATCGAAAAACGGGATCCGCTCCTCCATCCCGTCCGGGATTGTGACGCTCCCGCCGCCGTCAATCGAGGCGGCGAACTTGTTCTCAATCCGGTCCGCCTCCGGCTTGCCCTGGTCGGCGTCCCGGATGGCGACGCTCATGAAGTGCCCCCCGACCTGCTTCCAGTGCGTCCTGCACTCCGTATTCGTTGCCGCGCCGCTGAGCACGTCCACCGTGCCGAACCCCGCGTCGTTCATGATCGACGTCACCCCCGTCACGACGTCCGCGACCTTCGCGCTGGTGTTCCCCGTGCAGAACGAAACGAAGGTCGAGTCGAGCAGCACGCGCATGCGCCTCCCCGCGAACGCCACCTTCGGCACCGCGGGCTCCGTCTTAGCCTTCGGGTCCAGATCGTTGGCCCGGGTGTACAGGTTCCGCAACCCGAAGAACTTTTGCACCGGCTTCTTCTTGTCCGCTTCCTCCGGCACGTCCCGGTGCGACAGCGGGATGTCCAGCATCAGGTTCCGGCTTTCGTCGGCGTGCAGCGTCCCGTCGATCGACAGCCGCGCGCTCAACTGAAGCTTCGCCGTCGTCTCGTCAAACTTCCACGGCAGCCTCAATGTAAAAAACGTCTTGGGGCTGGTGACGAACGTCGGGTGCGGGTCGATCTGGAGGACCCAGTCCGAGCGCACCACCTCGTTCGCCGTCCCCGGCCGCACGTCGAGGTTCACCGAAAAGGAGGTCGGATCCTTGATCGTCTTGATTGTGAATTTGGGCGTCCCGTCGAACGTGGCGGTACCGGGCACCGTCGCCACCACGACGAACGGCGGCGCGGTTTTCGGGTCCGCCGGCGCCGCGCGGGCGATCAGGTCGAGGCTCGCCGCCTTCCCCGGGCCCCGCGGCACCGGGTCCGGGCCCGCGGCGTCATCTGTGAACTTCAGCCGCACCGCCGTCACGACCGGGAACGACCCCTTGGGCGGGGTGACCTTGGCCCCCGCCGCGGCAACCACCGCCGTATGCGCGCCCCCCGTCGTCGGGGTCAGGTGGGTAATCGTCGGCTCGAAGTTGACTTTCCATCCCGGCATTCGTCCGGCTCCTTCGTCCCGTTACGCCTTCTTGATGAACTTCTTCGGCCTGTTGTTGTCGTCGATGGCGTGCGGCGGGAAGACCTCGAACTGCGCGTTGCCCGCGTCCGTGCCGTTCACCCCGCTCGACGACAGCACCTTCTTCCACTTCTGCGTGACACTCACCTTCGCCGACGTCTTCGACCACTTCCCGATCCCGGACGTGACGTCGCAATCCCCCGTATAGTCCACGTGCCAGAACAGGTCCGCGTAAACGACGATCTCGTTGATCGAGCTCTTGCTGAACGCGGCCACGCCGTCGCGGAACCGGAGGTCCCCCCTTATTTTTGTGAGCTTTTCGTTCTTCGGCGACTTCGTCGCAAACCCTGTCGCCGGGCTGTCCCCCACCTTGAACACGCGCTCGCCCGCCGTGTTCTTCACCTCCTTGAACATCCCATCCGCCCAAAGGAACGGCGCGTGCGGGACGACCTTCCCGTCGGTCACCCGCACCCCGGCGCCGACCGCCGGCCCGTCGTACCCGTCCGGCGACCCCTTTGACGTGTCGAGCTGGGGGAAATCGACCGTGTCGATCACCGCGTTCTCCGTCTCGTACTCCCCCACCACCCGGTCCGCATCCACGTTCTGCACCACCCGCACGATGACCTGGTCCGTCCCCAGCGTTCCGGAACTCCCGCCCCCGCGCAGTTTGACGCGCACTTCCGAAGACCACGCGTGTTTGCCGAACTCGAACAGCCCCGACGCAGGGCCCGTGATCAGCGTCCGGTCGAACACCTTGTTCTCCGTGATCTGCAACACCTTTTTGCCTTCCGGCGTCCGACTGAATTCCCCCAGGTCCACCAGCCCTTCCTGCCTCACGTCCACCGGCGACGACTCGTCCACCTCCACCGCGACGAACACCACGTTCCAAACGATCGACGTCTTGTCCACGGTGGCCGTGACCGAAAACGAACCCGTCTGGTCGGTGGACAGTTCCGTCAGGTTCGGGCCCACCCCCTCGGGCAGCTTCTCGGGGTCGCCGATCGTCACCTTCGGGTCGATCGTCGGCGGCGCGCCGGTGTTCTCATTGGCCGTGACTTCCCACGTCACCTTCGCACCCGGCGGGTCGGTCACGGCGCTCAGGAACACCGAGCGGCTCCCCTTCAGCAGCACCACCGGCTTGTTCGCCGACAGGCTCGACTCCGCCGACGTGCTGGCGTCCAACGTGTTTTCTGCCAGACTCCGCTTCGGGTTCCGCCGCGACCTCGTCCCCGCCTGTTTCGCCCGCACCCGCACGACTTTCGGCGGGACCACCACCTCTTTCGCCTTCAGGTGCACGATCACGTCCGACTTCACGTCCTTCACCGTCGCCTTCCCCACCGCGGCCCCGTCGCCCGTCGCGCTCACCGGCACGTCCGCCGTCACCCCGCGGAACGACCGTTGGCTCGATCCCCGGATTTCGACCGGCTCGTGATTTACCTTCGTCACCCGGAACGGGAACTCCCCGGCCTGCACCGCGCTAAAGAACGCCAGCCCCTCGTCGTCCGTCAGCCGCGTCCCCAGCCCCTGCACCACCACGTTGGCGTCCGGGATTGCGTCCCCGTCCGGCGTCAAAACGTGAATCGCAAGCCTCCCGTCCTCCATGAAGCAAACCTGGTTCGCCTTCTCCCCCGGCGGCAGCACCGCGATGTTCGCCTCCGACCCGCAACCCTGCACCGTCAGCACGTAGTCGCCCGACGGGACACGCTCGTGCCGCAGCGCCCCCGTGTCGTCCAGCAGCCCGAAAAACTGCACCGTCGGGTCCCCGCGCCCGCGGATCTGGTACTTCCTCTTTGCCAAGAGGAACGTGCCGTCCCCGGAAAGGCACTGCATGAAAAATGTCCCTCCCCCCCCGAGCACCTGCTCGCACGGGGACGCGTTCGAGAGCCGGTCGTAGAACCGGCACCCGAACGTGTCCTTTGTCTTCAAGTACTCCCGCCGATCCTCCGGAAGCCTCCGGTTCCGCCGGTCCTCCCCGTCCGACCAGAACCGCCGCCGGCAAGCCCCGGTCCCCTCCTTCGCACGCGGGCACGGCCAGATCGAGGGCGCGATCCTCAAGCCCGGCCGGAACAGGTAGATCACCACCCGCCGGTTCGGGGCGTTCTCGGCGTCCCGCTTCGCCTTATTCTTAGGGTCGGAAAACTCCCTCGCCTCCTCGGCCGAAAACACCAGGATCGGGTTGAACTCGCCGCACCCCTGGAAATCCCCCTTGCCGCCGGCGTCGGTCCCTTCGGCCAGGAAGTCCGTCGCGGCCACCCGCAATTGGACCGGCGAAAGGTCGGCGTTCAGTTCCGGTTTCCCGTCCGCGCCCCGGATCGTGCACAGATGGTCCATGTAGGCGCTGAACAGTGCCTGCCTTGAAACCTTGTCCGCCGAAACTGGGAGCGGCACCTTGAGTTCCCCGGCCATCACATTCAGCGAGTTGCGTTTCCAGTCGTCGTTCCCCAGGGGGTCCTGAAAAAGCTGCTCCCAAAGGTCGACTCGCCGCGTGAGCATCGCGTAAATTGCCTGCGCGCGGCGGCCGCTCAGTTGCTTGTTGAATTCGTCGTCCCCGGTCGGGTCGGCGTGCCCGAAGACGCTCAAGGCCGGCCGATGAGTCGGAATTCCCGCGGCGTCCGGTATCGTGTGACGGTCGATGATGTCCTTTAGCGACTCCATCTCCCCAGCGATCTCCGGCCGCACCACGGAGGACTCGAAGTCAAACCGCATGTCGTCCGCCCGCCAGCACGCGAACGGCACGATCGACGACCGGATCGTGTTGTGGTCCTTCCCGTTCACCGACGGCGCCACCAGCGCCGGGGGAGACGGAAGGATCACGTGCTCGGCAGTGATGCCGCCGGCGGTCAATTGAATAATCGACTTTGTGTCAGACATTCCCGGGTCCTGCTGTGTGCCGGAAGCGACCGAATCCGACCGTTCCCGAACATCCCAACCACCCACGTCCCGAATGATTCGCGCGAAAACCTGTCCGGCGGAAGCCAAGAGCGCCATCCATTAGCACCCGTGCACCTCCCTGAGCTTTGCCTGCGTATTCCGGCCGCAGACCCCGTCCACGTGCAAACCCGAATCGCACTGAAATTCCTCGACGGCCGATTTAAACCGCTCCTTACGGGCCTTGGCCTCTGCGGGGTCGCTCGCCGATGACGTAGTTGTCGCCCCCTCGGTCGGGTCGTCTGCGTCCCCGGCCATGTAGCCGAGGTTGTTCAACCGCGCCATTTGACCGGACCGCGTATCCACCGGATCGAGGTGCCCGATCTTGAGTCCCACCTCCAGTTGGACCAGGCGCTTGGGGTCGCGGACGAGCAGCAGTGCGTTGGCCGACGTCTTCGGGATCTTCTTCTCCACAACGCCTTGGCCGTCGGCGTCCAGCTCCGCGTCAACCCCCTCCACGACGAGAAGAAATTTCACGCCTTTTACCGGCTTATTCCCGCCGTCTCTGATGGAAAGCCGCAGCTCGAGCTCTTCAGCGGGCGCCACGAACCGGTGGCGGGCATCGACCGGGCGCGATTCAACCCTGGGTTCTCGATCTGGAATCACCAGCTCGTCCCCCGGCAGCAGGATGCTGGGGTTCTCCCGCAGCTTTTTGAGACCGGCGTTGGCCGGGTAGTCCCAGATCACCTTGTAACCGGAAAACCCGTAGCGATAGGCGATCCCGCTGAGGTGCTCGCCCTGCTTGACCACGTGAGTGCTTGACATGAGTCACCTCGCTCGAAGTCGCGCCATCACCATTGCTCCGGGGGAGCCCGCCTCGCCTTCGCCCATGGTCCGCGGCCGGGCCCGGCCCACCGACCGTCATCCGCCCGACCATGCGGTCTTGTCCAGCCGAGGGAAAGTGATCTTGCACGTGCCCGGATCCACGATGCCGTCAACGCGGGCCAATCCCTTCTCGTCCAGCGTCCCGCTTGCCCCCTTACCGTCCGGCAGTTCGATGCGGTACGCCTCCCCGGGCACGGGCTTGCCCCGATGGTCCACCAGTTCGATTTCCACCCAATGCCCTTTCTTCGCCGACGACCCGCTCCCGTCCGACGCACCGTCGTCCGACGCGCCGCCACCGTCCCCTGGCGGCTGGTGCGGCTTCACCGACGTCGAGCCGTATTTGCCGCCCTGAGCCTGCCGGTCTCTGGCCTTGGCCTCGGCCGTCTCCACCGGGTCCGCCTTGTCCGCCGCGTGTGGCTTGGCCGGCGCCGCGGGCGCCACCGCCGATCCCGGACTTCCGCTCTTGGGGCTCATACCGCTCCCGGTCTACCACTTGGCCGCCGGACGACGCCCGGCGCGTCTTGCCGTTCAAAAACACCGCTCAGTTGATCATCACCATGCCGCCCTTCAGCGTCAGCATCCCGTCGCCTTTCACCGTCGTCATCGGCGACTTCACGTCCGCCGTCGCATCCCCCTGCACTGTCACCTGCGCGCCCTTGGCCTTGAGTGCCGTGGCGGCCTCCATGCTCACGTTCATCGCCTTACCCTTGAGGTCCATCTGCGCCTCGAGCTCGATGTGCCCCGTCGTCCCGATCTTTACCCCGCCGGATTCGATCACGACGTAGGACTGACCGACCTTGAGGGTGATATTCGTGCTGGCCTCGATGACGATGTTCGTCGCCTTGAGGTAATGGTCCTTAGTGACGACGGTGCTCTGGTTGTCGTTGAACTCCTCGATCACCGCGCCCTTGACCACTAGCGAGCGGCTCTTGGCGATCTGGATGGCTTCCTTCCCCTGCACGGTCAGGTTCCGGTCATTCCCGATCAGCTCGGTGTGATCGTGGTCCACGGTCTCGGCGCGGTCGTGCTTCACCTGCTCGACCTGGTCGTGGTCCACCGTCATATGCGCGTCGTGCTGGATCGACACGTACTGATCGTTCTCCACGCGAACGTCCATGTTCCGCTGCGCCTGGATAAAGATCTGCTCCTCCCCCTTCTTGTCCTCGAAGCGGATCTCGTTGAAGTCCGCCGGCCCGCCCTTGGGGCTGCTGGCGGACTTGGTCGTGGACATCGTCTTGCTCCCGGGCAGCGCGTACGGCGGCATGTTCTGCGCGTTGTACACACGCCCGGTGACAATCGGCTGGTCCGGGTCCCCCTCCAGGAAGTCCACGACCACCTCGTGGCCCACGCGCGGCAGGAACACCGACCCGTACTTCTTCCCCGCCCACGCCTGCGACACCCGCACGAAGCACGAGCTGTTCTCGTCCGCCTTGCTCTGGCGGTCCCAGTGGAACTGCAGCTTCACCCGCCCGTACTTGTCCGTGAAGATCTCCTCCCCCGCCGGGCCCACCACCACCGCCGTCTGCGGGCCCTGCACCACCGGCTTGGGCGTCACCCGCGGCGGGCGGAACTGCCGCTTGGCGTCGATCGCCGTGAACGTGCACGAGAACACCGGCTCCCCGCGCAGCTCCGGCCGCCCCGGCCGAGACTCGTAGTCGTCCACCGACACCCGGCACGTCGCCGACGTCACCAGGTATTCCTTGTTCTGGTCGTCCCGCGGGAAATCCACCAGCATGAACGTGTGACCCGTGCAGATGCCGCGCACGTCCCCGTGCCCGTAAACCGTCTGGTGCGCCGCCTGCAGCTCCTGGAGGCGGACCTTCGCCCGCGCGCCCCCCGCGGACGATTCCACGTATTGCCCGGGGTAGTCGTAGATCTCCAGCTTGTCGTCCCCGGGCAGCAGGCCCACCGCCGACCTGACCTGCAGGTCCTTGTTGGGCGCCTCGAAGTCGTAGTCGTTGAGCGCGAACACCCCCGACTGCACCACGTCCTCCACCGTCCAGTCCACCACGTACTCCCCGCCCTGCACCTGCCGCTGCGGGGAGTGGTACGGCACCTGGTCGTACCCCGCGAACGCCTGGTGCGCGCTGGACGAGTCGCACACCACCATCTTGTGATGCCCGTCGGAGTGCTCGAAGAAGTAGTAGATTCCCTCCTCCTCCATCAGGCGGCTGGCGAAGTTGAAGTCCGTCTCGCGGTACTGCACGCAGTACTCGCGCGGCTTGTAGCTGCCGCTCAGGTTCCAATCCACGTCCAGCCCCTCCAGCACCTTCTTGAGGATGTCCTGGACCTTCAAGTTCTGGAAAATCCGGCAGTCCGCCCGCCGCGTCAGCAGCCACAGGTTCGGCACGATCGTCGCCCGGTACCGCGCCAGCACCCCCTCCCCGCCGGTGTGCACGAACCGGCTGACCATCCCGTTGAAGTACCGGGTCTTGCCCTGCTTCAACTCCAGCCGGATGGTGACGTTCTGGCCGAGGAGCTTCTTCGGGTCGATCGCGTCGTTCTGGCACAGCATGACCGCGTCGATGCCGTACAACCGGCCCAGCCGCTCCGTGAGCTCGAAGCTCTTGAGCAGCATCTGGTCCCGCTCCGCCGTCAGCGGCGTGCCGATCCCGATGATTCTGTGCGCCTGCGTGTACGCCGCCATGCCGACCGTCCTCGCCTGGTAACGAACTCCGCCGAATTCCACTCTGGTAGCACGCCGCCGGCGATGGAGGAGCACCGGGGGAAGTATTCAGCCCAATGGGACCCCTGCGGCCGGCCAGGGCGAGGTCGAGGACAACGACAGGGCGAACCGAAGGCTAGGCAGACGTTCGCGCCCCGCCAGAGCGAGCCCTCCCTTCGACCTGCAGCCTTAGCCCAGTTTGCGCTGGCGCCGGCCTCGGTGCCGGCACAGGCGGAGCGGGCCCTGTCGCACCGGCGGACGTCACAACGCGGAGTCGATTCCGGGGCGGCTGGAATTGTCGCGACTTGCGCCGGCGCCCCGGCAGGAGCAACAGGACGGTCCCGCCGCTACCGACGAAGATCCCGGCGCTGGGCGTGTTGACGCCATTGCCGCTGAGGTTCGCCATGAACGCCGCCCGTCCCTGGGCGTTGATGGCGGGGGCTCCTATGCCGAAGCCGGTGAACGTCTGTCCCCCGGCCGTCGCGACGTCCCCGGTGAGGCTCAACACGGCCGTCGTCCCGTCCGACAGCGCCGAGCCAGCGCCGTGCGCCCCCAGTGAGGCGGCGAGTACGCCCGTTGCCGCGACCCGCCCCAGTCCACACCCCCGCCGCCAGCCCACAACACCGCGCACCGTGGCCGCCATAGCCTCTCCCGTCCTTCGCTCGATCCGTCCGGTGCCGCGCGCAGCCGACTCCGCCCGGCAATCGGGAGAACTCCCGAAGCCGGTGCGACGCTTTCTTCACACGCGATGGAAGGAGATGTGAAAAAGCCGAATCCCGGCGTCAGCCCGTGTCCGCCGCGACGCGCAGGCGCGTTACAATAGCCGCCGGTGGCGACCTGCACAACAGTATTCTATAGAAATCGGCGATCTGCGGACGACCGGTGGGCTGGAGAGGGCAACGAGCGAAGACACCTTCGACCGAACTGCTCCATCCTGAAATCCCGCAAATGCTGCAGGAATCCTTATGCGGTCGCACTGAGGAACGTGGCGCGGTGCAACAGAGCAGTTCCTCCATCCAACGACCCGTTGGTGCCGCGGACGCACTACATGCGGCACCCCCAGGTGCTCCAGCTTCTCGATCAGCTCGAAGCTCGGGCTCGCCCGCGCCTACCACGTCCGGCTTCTCCGCCAGGCCCAGCACGGCGCTAGCCGGCGTTTGCAGGGGCGAAACTCCCCGATGGGCGGACGCTCCCCGCGGATGTATAGCGGAAATGTAAAGAAAGAGGCCGGCAACCACGAACCGTGGCGCCGGCCCCCTTTGCCTGCCGCACGGGTCGGGGTTCGTGCGGCCGGTGGTCCAAAATGAATCGGCGTTCATCGCCGCCGGCATGAGCAGTTCGGGAGTGTTTCGTCCGCTCGTCATCGGACCGGCGGTGCGTCCGCCGCGCCCCTCGCAAAGCGGGCCAAGCGGTTCAGGCGAACGGGCCACGGCTCGGGGGTGACCGCTTGGCCGCGGCTCAGTGCGAACTCCACTTTCCCGCAGAGCCAGAGCACCGGAAGGGAACCGCCCGCGAGGCGCCGGGCTTTATCGACCTCGACGCTCGTGAACCCGGGGGCGAGCGTGTTTCGAGCGAGCACAACGAGTGCGTCGTGTCCGGACCACTCCTCTGCCGCACTCGGCAGTCCCGGACGTACGTCCACGTCCGCGATCGAACCCAGGGCTGATGTAACCGGATCGAGCTCGGATATCGAACGGTCCCTCGCAATCCAGAGCCGGACCTTCGAACGGGGCACGAGTGGAGTCATGAGCTCCCGCTCGTCGGCGGCAGAGAGCCGGGCGAGCATCGCCGTCAGCCCATACACCTCCCCGCGCAGGCGGTCGCTGTCGAACACCGGCGGCTGCTGCATTCCTGTCGCGGTGCGGAACTCCACCTCGCTGAGGCAGCATACCGGG